>Ga0075158_10002368_pt1 | contig 13736 bp, 9 predicted proteins | sample JI91814BDNA_FD_70968 | JGI IMG/M metagenome (GOLD analysis project Ga0075158, IMG submission 70968) | Wastewater effluent complex algal communities from Wisconsin, to seasonally profile nutrient transformation and Carbon sequestration -... | ecosystem: Engineered > WWTP > Effluent > Algae... | reverse complement strand
GATCTGCACGTGGAAGCGGTCGAGCTGGGCCTCGGGGAGGGCGTAGGTGCCCTCCTGCTCGATCGGGTTCTGGGTCGCGAACACGTGGAAGGGCTGGGGCAGCGGGTGGGTCTTGCCGCCGGCGGTCACGCGGGCCTCCTGCATGGCCTGCAGCAGGGCGGCCTGGGTCTTGGGCGGGCTGCGGTTGATCTCGTCGGCGAGCAGCAGGTTGCAGAACACCGGGCCGGCGACGAACCGGAAGTGGCGCTTGCCGGTCGCCTGGTCCTCCTCCAGCACCTCGCTGCCGGTGATGTCGGAGGGCATGAGATCCGGCGTGAACTGCACGCGCGAGAACTGGAGGTCGAGGGCCTGGGCCAGGCTGCTGACGAGCAGGGTCTTGGCGAGGCCGGGCACGCCGACGAACAGGCCGTGGCCGCCGCCGAACAGGCACACGAGCAGGAGGTCGATGACGCCCTGCTGGCCGACGATGCGGCGGTGGAGCTGCTCGACGAGGCGCTCGCGGCTGGCGGCGAGGGCAGCGAGGGCGGCGCGGTCGTCGGCGCTGGGGGCATGGGCGGGGGCGGCGCTGGTCACGTGGGGCGCGGAGTATACCCCGGGACACCGTTTGTCAGGGACCGGCGATCTTCTGATAGAACCTGACGCGGCGCGGGTCCGGCGCCAGGAGAAGGTCCAGCGATGGCGAGCTTCAGCGAGATCCTCAGCCAGGTGAAGCGGTCGATCCGCGAGGTCAGCGTCGACGAGACGCTGGCCAGGTCGAAGGGCGAGGCGCGCCCGATCCTCATCGACGTGCGCGAGCGCGACGAGTACGAGCAGGGCTATGTGCCGCGGGCCGAGTGGGTGCCCCGCGGGTTCCTCGAGATGAAGATCGAGGACATCGTGCCGGACCGCGGCCAGGAGGTGATCCTCTACTGCGCCGGCGGCAACCGCTCGGCGCTGGCGGCCCGCTCGCTCGGGGAGCTCGGCTACACGAACGTGTCGTCGATGGCCGGCGGGTTCCGGGCGTGGAAGCAGGCCGGGCACGCGTTCGACCGGCCGCGCACGCTGACCCCCGAGCAGGTCAAGCGCTACAGCCGGCACATCATGCTGCCCGAGGTCGGTGAGGTCGGGCAGGGCAAGCTGCTCGACGCGAAGGTGCTGTGCCTCGGCGCGGGCGGGCTCGGCTCGCCGTCGAGTCTGTACCTGGCCGCGGCCGGGGTCGGCACGCTCGGCATGGTCGACGACGACGTGGTCGACGAGAGCAACCTGCAGCGCCAGGTGCTCCACAACGTCGAGCGGCTCGGCATGCCGAAGGTCGAGAGCGCGCGCATGACCCTGCAGCTGCTCAACCCCGACGTGAAGGTGGTCGCCCACCAGACGCGCCTCAACTCGGAGAACATCCTCGAGATCCTCGCGGGCTACGACCTGGTGGTCGACGGCGCCGACAACTTCCCGACCCGCTACCTGCTCAACGACGCGGCGCTCAAGCTCGGCAAGCCGGTCGTGCACGCGTCGATCTTCCGGTTCGAGGGCCAGGTCACCACCTTCTTGCCGGGCTCCACTCCGGAATCGGGGCCGTGCTACCGCTGCCTGTACCCCGACCCGCCGCCGCCCGGCATGGCGCCGTCGTGCCAGGAGGCGGGGGTGCTCGGCGTGCTCCCGGGCATCATCGGCACGCTGCAGGCCAACGAGGCGCTCAAGATCATCCTCGGCGCCGGCCAGACGCTGAGCGGGCGGCTGCTGGTGTTCGACGCGCTGGCGACCAAGTTCCGCACGCTCAAGCTGCACAAGGACCCCGAGTGCCGCGTGTGCTCGAAGAAGCCCGAGGACATCGAGCTGATCGACTACGAGGAATTTTGTAGCCTCGCGCAGTGATCTGCCTTGGTGGCCGGTGGGCCGCCAGAATCCTCGCCTAGGATGGCGGCATGACCCAACGTTATGCCGCACGTTCGCGCATCCTCCTCTCGACCGTCGCGCTGCTCTCCGCATGCGGAGACGACGGCACGGGCACGCCGGGCACCGACACCATGGTGACGTCGACCGTCACGCAGGTGTCGACGAGCACGGGGCCGGACGCGACCTCGGAGCCCACGCCGACCGACGGGAGCGCGACGATCGTGTCGGGCGAGTCGGCGACGGGCACCGGCACGACGGCCGACCTGTCGGCGACCGACACCGGGACGACGCCGACCAGCGTATCGACCGACACGACCGACACCGGCCCGATGACGACGGTCGACCCGGACACCACGAACAGCAGCAGCAGCGGGGACAGCTCGAGCAGCGGCGGCGAGAGCACGAGCACCGGCGACGAGCCGTGTCCGGACGGCACGATCGTGTGCGAGGGCACCGACAAGAAGGTGTGCGACGGCCTCGGCGGGTTCAAGGACGAGGAGGCGTGCGTGGGCTTCTGCCTGGGGGGCGTCGGCTGCGTCGCGTGCGAGCCGAACAAGTTCAACTGCGAGGGTGACACCGTCCAGCAGTGCGACGGCCAGGGCGGCGGGTACGACGACATCGAGAGCTGCGACGGTGTGCAGGGCCAGGCCTGCGACGCCGACGCGGGCCAGTGCACTGGCGCGTGCGCGTCGGGCAGCCTCGGGACCAGCTACATCGGCTGCGACTACTACCCGACGGTCACGGCCGGGCTGCAGGAGACCAACCCGTGGGTGTTCCACTACGCGGTGGTGGTCGCCAACACGTCGGCGCAGAACACCAAGGTGACGATCACGCGCGGCGGCAACATGGTCGCCAATGACATGGTCGGGCCGAACACGGCGAAGGTGATCAACCTGCCGTACGTGCCGGAGCTGAGCATCTCACCGATCGCCGTCCAGGGGCCGACGGTGATGGTGGCGGACGGTGCCTACCGCCTGCGCACGGACAACCCGGTGACCGTGTATCAATACCAGCCGCTCGAGTACAAGGTCGGCAACTCGTTCTCGTTCATCAACGACGCCGGGCTGCTGCTGCCGGTCAACACGTGGGGCACGGACTTCCGGGTCGCCTCGCGCAACCACTGGACCGTCCAGGGCCAGCAGCTCCCCGGCTTCTACGCGGTCGTGGCCCGCGAGGACGGCACGCAGGTGACGCTGACGCCGTCGGCGACCGGCAACAAGGTGTTCGCGGGCGCGGGCGTGGCGGCCGACGGCACCGGGGTCGTCAACCTCAACGAGGGCGACGTGCTCGAGGTGTTCACGCAGGCGAAGGGCGGCAACCCCGACGCCTCCGATCTGACCGGCACCCGCATTCAGTCGAGCAAGCCGGTCCAGGTGATCGGCGGGCACAAGTGCACGAACATCCCGTTCAACACCCAGTTCTGCGACCGCATCGAGGAGTCGATCCCGCCGATCGACGTGCTGTCGAAGGAGTACATCGTCACCACGCCGCTGATCAGCGCGAACAGCAAGAAGGGCGAGATGGTCCGCATCATCGCCACCGAGCCGAACACTGCGCTGGTCTACGAGCCGCCGCAGCCCGGCGCGCCGGCCCTGCTGGCCAACGCCGGCGACTACGCGGAGATCCCCCAGACGCCGAACGACTTCCGCGTCACCGGCGACAAGAAGATCCTGGTGGCCCAGTACTTCCTCGGCCAGAACGCGGGCGGCAACTCGGGCGACCCGGCGATGTCGATCGCGGTGGCCACCGAGCAGTTTCGCACGCAGTACCTCGTGCACGCGCCGACCAACTACGACACCAGCTTCGCCAACGTGATCGCCCCGCCCGGGGCCAACGTCACCGTCGACGGCGCGCCGATCGCCGGCTTCACGCCGATCGGCGCGACCGGCTTCAACGTGGCCCGCATCCCGCTGTCGAACGCCGGCGACGGCAACCACCTGTTCGAAGGCGACATGAAGTTCGGCGTGTCGATCTACGGGTACGGCCAGTACACCAGCTACCTGTACCCCGGCGGCCTCGACCTCAACACCATCCCGCAGTAGCGTCACGTTCGTGGAGGGCCCGCGCCCCAGCTGTCGCTCGGGTGCGGGCCCTCACTCCTTGCGTGTCAGGCGGCCCGGGCATCAACGCCGCGGGTGACCGGGATGTCAGGCGCACGCGCGCTGGAGGGCGCCTGGACCGCGGTGGGCCCGTGAAAGTGGGTTGGCACAGGCCGTGCTTAGGGGCCATCACCCGACGCCAGCGGCCATGCGCGCCCGGCGTCCTTACCCACTTGGCTTTCTTGGAGCACCCCATGTCACGCGTTCACCTGCTGTCCATCGCCTCGCTGCTGACCCTCACCAACCTCGCCACTGGATGCGCCGATCAGGCCGGACCCGCGCCGCAGCTCGACCCGCGCCTGCTTTATGACTTCGAGGGCTGCGACGATCTGCTCGGCTACGCGAAGGGCAACGCCAAGGATCTGATCGAGGAGTACGGCAGCCCGTGGCCGTACAACGACTACGCGGTCGACGGCGGGTTCGGGGAGGGCGGCGACTCCGGTGGCGAGCCGGTCGAGGACTCGGGCGGCGACCAGGAGAACGACGGCGGCGGCGTCAAGGACTACTCGAACACGAACGTGCAGGAGCTCGGCGTCGACGAGCCGGACATCATTAAAACCGACGGCGAGCGCATCCTCGCGGTCGCGCAGGGCAAGCTGCACTACGTCGACACCTCGGGCGTGTCGCCGCAGCTGCGCGGGTCGATCGCGCTCGGCGAGGGCGGCTGGGACGCCCAGCTGTTCCTCCACGAGGACCGCGCCCTGCTCATGCAGCGCACGTACTTCTACGACTACGGGACCGAGGGCACCGACATCGGCGAGCCGCTGCCGGCCGACGATTCGCCGCAGCCGGAGCAGCCGGAGCAGCCGCAGGGGCTCGACCTCGGCAAGTACTTCCCGGCCACCACCGGTTCGCTGGTCCGGCTGGTCGAGGTCGACATCTCCGACCCGAACAACCTGCGCATCGTCAGCAACCTGTACGTCAACGGCGACCTGCTGAGCGCGCGCCTGGTCGACGGGGTCGCCCGCGTGGTGGTGCGGGCCATGCCGACCGGGCTCGAGTTCAAGAACGCGTGGGACTTCTTCGACTGGGAGAAGGTCGAGGGCGAGGTGGACGAGCCGCCGCCGGTCGAGTCGTCGACGTCGGCCGGGACCGGCGAGGGCATGACGACGTCGCCGCCGGACGAGACCGCGGGCAGCGACGTGAGCGGCGCCGCGGACGATGACGGCGGCGCCGTCGTCGAGGGCGTGGGCTTCCGTAACGGCGAGGAGAAGACGCCGTACGACCTCGAGCTCGAGAAGGCGACCGAGGCGGCCAAGCAGTACAACCTGGCGGTCGTCGAGCAGTCGAAGGTCGGCGACTGGCTGCCGCACTACGTGCTCGAGGACCTGTCGTCCGGCGAGGCGAAGATCTCCCAGGGCCTGCTGCTCGAGTGCGAGGACGTCAAGCACCCGGGCGACTACTCGGGCCTGTCGACGCTGTCGGTCCTGACGGTCGACCTGAACGCGTCGCTGGCGCTGGGCAACGGCGTGGGCGTGTTCTCCGAGGGCGAGACGGTCTACGCGTCGAAGGACAACCTGTACGTGACGACCACGCCGTGGCGCCCGGAGCTGTGGCTGGAGGAGCAGGAGGGCGGCACGGGCGAGGGCTTCACCTCGTATGTGCACAAGTTCTCGCTGGCGAGCGCCGAGAAGGCCGACTACGTGGCCTCGGGCGCGGTGCGCGGGCGGGTCAACAGCCAGTGGTCGATGTCGGAGCACGCGGGCGACCTGCGGCTGGCGACGACCGACCAGCTCGGCTGGGACTCGTCGACGGCGGAGAGCTTCGTCAGCGTGCTGCGCCAGTCCGGCGACGAGCTGCTGCAGATCGGTCAGGTCGGCGGGCTCGGCAAGGGCGAGCAGATCTACGGCGTGCGCTTCATCGGCGACGTCGGTTATGTGGTCACGTTCCGCCAGGTCGACCCGCTCTACACGATCGACCTCAAGAACCCGGCCGCGCCGAAGAACGTCGGCGAGCTGAAGATCCCCGGGTACAGCGCCTACCTGCACCCGATCGACGCGACCACGATCCTCGGCGTCGGCGTCGATGGGAATGAGGAGGGCCAGGTGCTCGGGCTGCAGCTCAGCCTGTTCGACGTGTCCGACCTCGCGGCGCCCAAGCGCATCCACACCGCCCAGGTCGGCGACGGCGAGTACGGCTGGTCCGAGGCGCTGTTCGACCCGAAGGCGTTCCTGTTCTGGCAGAAGACCGGCCTCGCGCTGCTGCCGGTCGAGTGGTACGCGTACGACGAGCAGACGATGACCGAGACCGGCTTCCACGGCGCGCTCGGCTACACGATCGACAACGAGGCCGGCATCGTCCAGCTCGGCAGCATCGAGCACCCGATCGTCGAACAGGATTATTACTACACGTCCGGCATCCGCCGCTCGCTGGTCATCGGCGACCAGGTCATGACGCTGTCCGAGGAGGGCCTGAAGGCCTCGCAGCTCGGCGACCTCAGCGACGCGAGCTTCGTCGAGTTCTAAGGCGAGCGCCGCGGCGAGGACCGCCGCCGTCGTCCGGACCTGTCCGCAGGGATAGGTCCGGATGTTCACGTCGTGGGCCCGGAAGGTGCGTCAGCGCGCATCGCGCAGCCCGCGAAAGCCGCCCCGTAGCCTCGCGGTCGGCCGGGGGATCGGGTACAGTCCGCCGACTTTTTTACAGCCTTTTCCCTTGCCCGCCCCGACCGCAACAACCTCTCGCTCCGCTGCCTTCCGGGCGTGGCTGTACCGCAACCGCTGGCTCATCGCGATCGTCCTCGGGGCGCTGGCCGTGCGCCTGCACTGGAACCTGCTGGTCCACCCGCTCGGCGACTACCAGAGCTCGGACATGCGGGGCTACACGAGCCGGGCCGACCAGATGGTCGCGCACTTCGGCAAGGCGTACGAGTACCACGCGTTCTTCCCGTACGGGACCCACTTCCTGCTGGCGCTGTTCAAGGCGATCTTCGGCAAGGACAACTACGTGGCGATCAGCGTGCTGTACGCGCTGATGGGCACCACGATGGTGCTGTACGGCGTGAAGATCGCCCGGCTGGTGACGACGAGGACGTGGCTGCCGAACGCGCTCGGCGTGCTGATGATTTTTTATTATCCGCTGATCTCGCTGAGCGGCTACACGCTGAGCGAGACGCCGTTCGGGGTGTTCCTGCTGTTCGCTACGTACCGCCTGCTGCTGCTGGTGCGGGACGGCAAGTCGCGCGACGCGTGGCTGACGGGGCTGTGGGCGGGGATTGCGACGGCGTTCCGTCCGCAGATCCTGCTGTCGATCGCGATGTTCGCGCTGGTCTGGCTGATCATGCGCAAGAGCATGCCGAAGGTGCGGTTCAAGCACCTGGTGTACGCGGGGATCCCGGTGTTCATCGTGCTGGTGTTCTCGGCGATCCGCCTGCACCACCACACCGGGCGCTGGGGGCTGATCAGCGAGAACGGCCGGTTCAACCAGCTGTTCGGGCGCTGTCACAACAAGAAGGCGGTCGCGACCCCGGACGAGCCGGGCCGCGGCCGCATCCGCTTCGGACCGCCGCCGCTGATCCAGCTCGAGAAGCGGGCCAAGACGCACCCGAACTCGTGGGTCCAGCTCGAGCCGGCGATCGGCGCCGAATTGGCGTACACCGGCTACATCTCCGACGTGAAGCCGCTGCGCGAGCTGATCAGCAAGTGCGTGGCGAAGACGGGGATCCTCGGGCAGGTCAAGTACGCGGTCGTCAATACGCTGATGCTGTGGGCCTACAACACGCCGTGGCCGGACTCCGGCCGCGACATGTGGCGGCGCACCGCGTCGTCGTGGCAGGCGCTCAACACGACGTTCATCGCGATCCCGGCGATGCTCACGATCTTCACGTGCTTCTGGAAGAAGACGTGCCAGACCCACGGCATCCTCGCGGTGCACATCTGGGCGATCCTCATCACCGCGGCGATCTACTTCGGGGACACCCGGCTGCGCACCCCGTACGACCCGATGATCCTGCTGCTCGCGTTCGAGTGCTACCTGTTCGTCGGCGGCCTCGTGTTCGTGAAGCTGCGCGACGCGATCCGCAAGCGCCGCGCCGCCCGGGCCTGAGCCGGGCGGGTGCTCGTTCGCTGCGTCACAATCGTGGCTCGGTAGAATCGACGTCGCTCCGACGTCGATCTTCGTCGAGCCTGCTGTGCACCAGCGAGAGCGGGCTGCTGGTGTCCGCGGGCTTGCACGCGTTCGACCTGGTGACGTGGCACTCGGTGACGCCCGACGCGAGCTTGCCGTCGCTGGTCGCGCAGGAAGAAGGTTGTGGGTGCAACGCGACGACGGGGTCTGGGGGGCTGCTGCTGCTGTTTGGCGGGCTATTCGTCCGGCGGCGGCGGGTTCGCGACATTGTGTGATCGGCGGGTGGCCGACCGCGGAGTTGCGTGGTAAGGAGCGCGGCCATGCGACGCACGCTCTGCCTGCTCCTGTCTGCGGGGGTGACCCTGTCTGCCTGTCGTGGTGAGCCGCCGGTGGATCCGGACGACGCGGCGAAGCGCTCCAAGGCGCTGCGGGACGTGAAGCAGGCCAAGTCGGAGCAGGCGGCCGCGAAGCGGGCGATCGCCGAGCACCAGGCGATCCACGACCAGGTGCTCGCGCAATTGCAGCAGCTCGAGTCGACCGAGGCCGAGCGCGTCGCCAATTATCAGGCGGCGGAGGCGGTGCATCGCAAGTACCACGATTCGATCGCCGAGGCGCAGGCGGTCGCCGAGCAGTGCCGCAAGTCGAAGCACGGGTCGGACAAGGCGACCGAGCTGCACGCGTACCTCGCGGGCTTCACCGCCGAGCCGGAGCGCGACGCGGCGCTGACGGGCCTCGAGGTGTGTCGCAAGGCGATCATCAAAGACACGACGGCCGCGTTGAAGAAGGACAGGAGGTCGGCCGCGGAGATCCAGGAGGCGCTGAAGACCGCCGGGGTGCTGGGGGACTGGTCGACGCCGACGTCCGGCGAGGTTGCGCCGCCCGCGAAGCCGAAGCCGCCGCCGCCGCCGGGCGGGCCGGAGCGCCAGCAATTGAGCGACCAGGAGGCGGCCGAGAAGGTGACGCTCGAGACGGAGATGGCGCGCGAGGCGAGGGAGGCCGAGCGGGTGCGCAGCGTGAATCAGCAGCTCGAGCGCATCGAGGCGCGCGACCAGCAACGGTTCGTCGAGTGGCGCGACCACGAGGTCGACGCCGGGCGCAACGTGCAGATCGCCGGCGGGGTGCTCGGCGCCATCGGCGTGACGCTGACGAGCATCGGCGGCTACATGGCGTCGGTCCGCTCGGGCACGGCGCAGGCGATCGACGACCTCGAGGCGCTCGACACGATGGGCGTGCCGGTCGACACCTCGGCGCTGGACGACAAGCTCAAGCAGCAGACGACCGGGATGGCGCTCGGCCTCGGGTTCGGCATCCCGCTGGTCGTCACCGGCATCGTGATGCTGATCTCCGGCGGGCAGCGCAAGGCCAACGCGCGCAACCTGTCGCTCGCGCCCGGCGGGCTGCGGCTGCAGTTCTGAGCGGCCGCTACGGCGGCGCTGCCGGTTTGCGGGCGACGACCGCCTGCGCGTCGGTGCCTTTGGTTAAACGGCCGCCGCGGAAGTTGCTGACGTGGCTGACCAGCTCGAGGCCGGCGGTGGCGATCAGCAGGCGCAGCTCCTCGGGGAAGATCTGGCGGTGGGCGAGGTGGACGACCTCGACGGGGGTCGGCGGCGGCTTGAAGGCGCGGGGGCGCTTGGGGGCGTCGTCGTAGTAGATGCGGACGTGGCAGATCTGGGTGTCGGGGTCGTAGGTGTGGTTGGTCGAGTAGACCATCGACGCGCCGGTCCGCGGGTGTTCGAAGTAGGTGACGCTGTGCCGCTCGTCCGGGTCCCAGCCGAGCCACTCGAGGTCGGGCAGCAGGACGTCGAGCGCGAACGTGCCGCCGGGCGCGAGCACGCGGTGGACCTCGCGGAAGCAGGCCAGCAGGTCCTGCCAGCGGTACAGGTGCATGAGCACGTTGAACGGGGCGATCACCAGGTCGTGGCTGGCGTCGGCCAGCGGCAACGCGGTGATGTCCCCGAGGACAGGTTCGACGCGGTGCGCGAGCGCGGGCTGGTTCTTTAATTTGCGGCCCAGGCTGTCGAGCATCGACTGCATGCGGTCGACGGCGGTGACGCGGTGGCCGTCGGTCGCGAGCGGGAGGGTGACGCGGCCGGTGCCGGCGCCGAGCTCGAGCACCTGCAGGCCGGCGCCGATGTTGCGGGCGGTGTCGCGGTACCAGCGGACATCGAGGCGATGCTCGCGGTACTCGAAGTCGTAGAGGTCGGGGTCCTCGTAGTGGTCGGTCGTGCCGCGGTCCAGCAGCTCGTGCGGGCCGGGCGGGCGGCGACTAGCCACTGTCGCGCTCGCGGGCGGCGGGGCGGCGGTCGTCGCCCGGGCGGCGCAGGCGGGTGCGCTTCTTGCGGCGCTTGCGTGGGGTGCCGGTCTCGACTTCGTCGGAGAGCAGCGGGCCGCTGCTGGCGGCGCCGGCGAGGCGTTGCCAGTGGAGCAGCTCGGAGCCGTCGGTGTTGCGGGCCTTGACGGACAGGCCGAGGAACACGAGGGCGTCGTGGAAGTACTGGCGCTGGACCAGGCTGGGGCGGCGCTTCTTGCGGGAGGCGGCCTCGACCATGCGGCGGTGCGCGAGGAGGATCTGGCGGGCGAGCTCGCGGTCGCGGCGGGCGATGCCGAGGTCGCTGCAGATCGGGAGCATGAGCTCGTCGATGCGCTGGTCGAGGCCCTGGCGCGAGGCGGCCATCCACTGATCGTCGATCATCGGGGCGAACAGCACGGCCAGCAGCACGCCGTTGCCGGCGATCTGGTGGGTCGCGCCGGTGTACTCGTCGAGCGCGGCCAGCAGGTCCCACAGCAGGCGGCTCGGCTGGCCGGGCAGCGAGCGGGCCGGGCTGATGAGGCCGGTCGGGTGCGGCGGGCCGCCGTCGGTCGCGGCCGCGGGCAGGCCGGGCCGCGTGTACAGCTCGAGGTAGCTGGCCATGATGTGCTGCAGGAGGTGGCTCTCGAGCAGCAGCTCGAAGCTGCGGCGGGCCGCGCCGCCGCGCATGAGCTTGTAGATTTCCTCGAGCACGCGGGCGCGCGAGCACTTGTTGATGTCCTGCACGGTGGCGAGCAGGGCGGTCCAGGTGCTGACCTCGACGGTGAAGTCGAGCCTGGCGGCGAACTTGATCGCGCGGATCATCCGCACGGGGTCCTCCTGGAACCGCAGGGCCGGGTCACCGATCGTGCGGATGACGCCGCGGTCGAGGTCGCTGAGGCCGTCGACGAAGTCGACGATGCTGTCGGCGTCGAGGTCGTAGAACAGGCCGTTGATCGTGAAGTCGCGGCGGCGCGCGTCGTCCTCGATCGAGCCCCACTCGTTGTCGTGGGTGATCAGCGGGTCGTCCTCGGACGTGATCGGGGTGGTCCGGAAGGTGCTCGTCTCGATCACCTTGGGCCCGAAGAACACGTGCGCGAGTTTGAAGCGCCGACCGATGATGCGGCAGTTGCGGAAGGTCCGACGGATGGCCTCGGGCGTGGCGCTGGTGGCCACGTCGAAGTCCTTGGGGCGCCGCTTGAGGTAGAGGTCGCGCACGCAACCGCCGACCAGATAAGCCTCGAACCCTCCGGCCACCAGCTTGCGCACGACCTTGAGCGCATCGGGGTCCACGTCCTTGAGGGAGATGGCGCCTCTCGTCCCTGATTTTCCTTCGGACATTCGTTTGCTGGGCTCCTGTAACACAACTCGCTGGCGCGCCGCCCAAACCTCGTGCGTGTGCCCGCCCACCCGCACAAACCAACCGTAAGAGGGGCGATCGCGCGCAGTTTGTTCAGTGGTCGTCTCGGTCCACTTGATCCCATCCAGATAAAGCGCGGCATTGACTCAGGAGGTCACGGAGAGCAGTTTACTGAACAAGCGAGCAACCTGTATGAGCAACGGATTCCAGACGCTTCAGGTCACTTCCACGTGCACGGGCCTCCATGTGCTGCTCGGGCCGCGCTCCGCGGGGCTCGCGTCGGACAGCCTGGAGCTGGGCCTGGCCGGCCTGATCGCCGAGCACGAGGCCGGCGGCGAGGCCGTGACCACGGTCAGCCTGCGCCTGGTCCGCGCCGAGGACGCGTTCTGGGCCCAGGCGGCGCTGCGCTGGCTGACGGCCCACGGCCGCCGGGTCCTGCTGCGGACCGCCCGGGTGCTGCCGAAGGGGCTGGTCCTGGCGGCCCGCGACTGCGGCGCGACCGTGGTGCTCGAAATGGCGCACAGCCGGCTCGAGGTCCAGAGGGCGCTGCTCGGGCCGGAGGCGGACGCTGCGCCGGCGCTGCTGCTGCAGGCGCAGCACCTGCGCCGGCTGGGCATCGGCGTGGCGGTCCAGCTCGGGCCGCTGGTGGCCGGCTTGCACGACCGGCCGGGGCAGATCGACGGGCTGGTCCGGCACATCGCGGCGGCCGACATTCATGACGTGCACCTCGGGGTCGCCCGCCTGACGCCGGACCGTCTGCAGGCGCTGCTCGCCGCGCTGGACGCGGAGGGGGCGTTCGAGGTCCAGCGGCGCTACGGGGTCACGACCAGCACGGGGTCGTGGCGGCTGTCGGCGCTGGCGGCGAACACGCTGCGGGAGGGCGCGCGCTCGGTGGTCCACGCCGAGGGGCTGATCGTCGACGGCTGCGGGTGCGCGGCCCACTGCCACCTCGACCTGGCGGACCGGCGCAAGTACGTGTCCGTGCAAGGGCCCGAGCTGTTCGCGGAGGCGCCGTGACCAGCCCCATGCACAACGCGGCCAGGTGCACACGCATCCTTCGCGGCCGTTATCCGCTGCGGCCGCTGGAGCGCGCCGATGCGGCGGCGGCGGTGGCGATGCTCGGGGCGCTGCGGATGATCACGAGCGACGAGCGCGACTCAGGTGGCGCTGTCGGTCTCGTCCTCGTTGTCGAGCGTCTGGACCGTATTGATACAAGCCATGCTTCCGGCGGCGATCATGAAGGCACCGAGGAGCAGCAGGGTAAAGAATTTACGGTTCATCCGCGAAAACTCCGACGAGGTCCGCGAACCTTACCATGGTTGGGGCGTAGAGCCGCAAGGCGTCTCGATGCCGCGCTATGAGCGCGGTCCGATCGACGGGGTCGGCCGCCAACCATGTCTGGGTGTTGGCAGCGACGAGGTCGCGGACCTCGAGCGGTCGGCCCAGATCGAGGAGCAACGCGGCCTGGCCGAGCAGCGGCTCTCCGCGTTCGGGGGCCAGCACGAGGGCCCGCTGGTAGTGCAGCAGGGCCCGATCGGGTTCGCCGAGGCGGTGGAAGATCTGCCCGGCGACGTCGTGGAGCTCCGGTGAGTAGGGGTACTCGGCGAGGCCACGATCGAGGGCGTCGATCGCGAGGCGGCGGCGTTCCGCGTCGCCGCGGCGGGGCAGGTCGAGGGCCGTCTGGGCCAGGCCGGCGAAGATGCGGGCGTTGCGGTCGGGGCTGACCGCGAGGGCCGCGGCGAACCGGCGGTGGGCCTCGTCCCAGTCCTGGGCGGCCGCGGCGAGGCGGGCGAAGCACAGCTGCGGGAGCTCGTAGGTGGGGTCGAGGCGCTCGGCGGACTGGCAGTGGGCGCGGGCCTCCATGAGCTGACGGCCCTGGCGCTCGCGGGCGCCGGACAGGTTGGCGAGGATCAGCTCGCCGGCGACGGCCTGGGCGCGGGCCGAGCCGGGCGCCGCGTCCTCGGCGACGGCCCACAGCTGGGTGTTGCTGCGGTAGGTGAAGCTCGCGCCGACGAGCACGGCGCCGTGGATCACCGCGAACGCGGCGATCGGGATG
>Ga0075158_10002366_pt1 | contig 13742 bp, 8 predicted proteins | sample JI91814BDNA_FD_70968 | JGI IMG/M metagenome (GOLD analysis project Ga0075158, IMG submission 70968) | Wastewater effluent complex algal communities from Wisconsin, to seasonally profile nutrient transformation and Carbon sequestration -... | ecosystem: Engineered > WWTP > Effluent > Algae... | reverse complement strand
CTTCATGGCAATCGTTAAAATTAAATATGCCCGTAACGCCGATTGTTGATATACAAATTCACAAAGGCGAACGCGATGTAGTTGTTGCATCACACGGAAGAAGTTTTTGGATATTAGATGATATTACACCAATTTATCAATTGGCAGAAGATTGGAAAAACATCACCAACAAACCGGCACATTTATTTCCGGTTCACGAAGGATGGAGAACACCGGGACCCAATTGGAATTCCGGTGAAGTCAGCGACCAAAGTGGAGAAAATGAACCCGTTGGTGTTAAAGTGCGTTATTTTTTAAAGGATAATATTACCGATGAAATTCGTTTAACATTTTATGAAGCAGATGGTGATTCAATTATTACTTATTCTAATTTATATGATAATAAGCGAACTCCAGTTACTACAAAAGACGATTTTTATCCCAACTTAAAAGCAGGGGAAACAGGAAAATTAAAATCAATTAAAGGGATGCATCAATTTGTTTGGGATATGCGTTATCCGGAAGCTAAAGGTGACACTAGTGCTACATTCGATGCATCGTTGCAAGGACCCTTAGCTGTGCCCGGAAAATATATGGTAAAAATGTATAAAGGCAATACACTTATTGCTGAAGAAAAATTTGAAATTAAAAAAGATCCACGCAATCCATCTACACAACAAGAGTTACATGCACAGTTCGACTTAAATGTAAAAATCTGCAATAAATTAAATGAAATATCTGCAGCAACATCTACCATAAGAAGTTTACGCAAACAAATAAACGATCATAGTGCAAGCATTAAAGACCCGGCTCAAAAAGAAAAATTCGAAGCAATTGCAACACCGATTTTGGATAGCCTTACGGCAATAGAAGAAGGGTTGGTAAATCCTAAAATTCTTGCTTACGAAGACAATTTAAAATTTCCAATTATGTTGGAAGAGAAATTGGCAGGATTAAATTATTTTTTGCAAATGGCTGATACCGGTCCAACTAAATCGATGATAACAAAATACGATGATTTAAATGTGCGTATTGAAGTGTTTTTAAGTGCCTATCGAAAAATGGTTCCTGCAGAAATAAATAAAATAAACGCAGCGGTTGGCACACAAAATTCCGGCTTACTTAAAATTGAATAACAACTTAACACAGGTTAAGCTTTGAAATAAAGGGGAAACAGCAAATTAAGCGTTGTTTCCCTTTTTTAATGGCTGTATTCAAGGCAAAAAACTGCCGGGATGCGTTATAAACACTGCGCACATTGTTAACTATTTAATAATCGTATATTTGCCGAGTGTTAAACAGGCTGCCTGGCAGCTACGTTTTCAGCATGACGCAAGACCAATCTATTCCGATACGAAAACGAGCCGTTCACTTCGATTTGGTTCGATTTATTGCCACATTTATGGTAGTACAATTACATGTAGCAACTCCATGGCTATGGCGTGAGCTCGATGTAAACAGTGGTTTTTGGATTACCTGTCTTATTTTCGATACTTTCGGCAGAGTTGGGGTGCCCATTTTTTTAATGATCAGCGGCGCCTTGTTGCTCTCGAAAGAAGAGTCCTACCCTTCATTTTTTAAGAAACGTTTTGTGAGGGTGCTATTGCCTTTAGTTTTTTGGACAATTGTTTACGAAATTAAAATTATTGCCGACCACCATTATCTAAAAGGTGGGGTAGAATGGTCCACACTTTATTCAGTAATGAAAAACCCTTTTACGGGACCGGTTTATGACCATTTGTGGTTTTTGTATATGATTGTTGGTATGTACCTGGTAACACCATTTTTAAGAAGAATTATTCCGGTATTACGTAAACAGGATTTATATTATTTACTAGGATTATGGGTTTTTTCAAATGTGTTTTTACCACTTGTTTATAATTATACCACATTTAAACTTGGATTAAGTATTCCAGTAGTTACTTCTTATTTAGGATTTTATGTACTGGGATATTATTTAATGCAATATCAGTTTAATGCCAAACAAATTAAAATTGCCTGGATAACATTTGCAGTTAGTTATATCGTAAATATTTTATTGGTTTGGATGGATTCCAATCAGCATGACAAAGTTGATATTTTCTATTTATCTCATCACAGACCTGCCATATTTGTGCAAGCGGTTGCAGCTTTTATTTTGCTTGAACATTATGCCATGAAAGCATTTGCCAACTTCTCTGAAAAAAAATATAAACTACTGGCATACTTAGGCAGCGTAACCTTTGGTATTTATTTATTACACCCGCTTATTATCGAATTGTTTGAAGGTGTTTTTATGGGCATAATAGGCATTTACCCTCCTGCAATGACAACCGCACCGGTAATTACAATACCTATTACGGCAATAATAATTACGTCAATAACAATGGGTATTGTTACGCTTATGCAAAAAACCCCATTCCTGAAAAACTTTGTTTAATTAAGCAATAGGTTTTGTTTTAATTGCAGTTATATCACCATCATCGTGCACATAAATAACTGACACCGCGGCACAAATCATAAACACTCCGCTCATAACAATCGCATAAATAGCATTATCGTTATAAATGGCATGTACAATTGGTCCGCCAACAATACCATTTATAATTTGTGGTATGGTAATAAAGAAATTAAATATACCCATATAAACACCCATTTTTCCTGCAGGGATACTTCCAGCTAAAATGGCATATGGCATGGCTAAAATACTCGCCCATGCAATACCAACGCCAATCATAGAAAAGATTAACATTTCTGGTGAACTAGCAAAAAACATCGAAATTAATCCTGCGCCACCACAAGTTAATGAAATGGCATGCGTTAATTTCCTGCCAATTTTTCTTGCAATTGCCGGTAAAAAAATAGCATATATTGCACTAACTAAATTATACACCCCAAAAATAATTCCCACCCAGTTGCCGGCTTTCCTGAATTCATCGCTTGAAGTATCATCAACCGGTAAATTATATATATGATGAGCAATTGCCGGTGTGGTAAACACCCACATGCCAAATAAAGCAAACCAGCTAAAAAATTGCACTAAACCTAACTGTTTCATTGTTTTTGGCATTTTACTGAAATCGGAAAATATTTCCCAAATGCCTTTATTAGATTTTTGTGGTTTGCCATGATATTGTTCATATTCTTTTGGCGGATATTCTTTTGCAAAAATGATGGTCACCATAATAGCACCAAAAAATACAATTGCGCCGATATAAAACGAATAAATAACATTGTTGGCCACCTGACCATCGGGTGCCGAAGCAGAAACATTTGCCCAGTTAGCTAAAACCCATGGCAACCAACTACCTACAACCGCTCCAACACCGATTAGTACAGTTTGAATACTGAAGCCTAATGTTCGTTGTTTATCAGGTAGGTTATCGGCTACAAGCGCTCTGAATGGCTCCATGGCAATATTAATACTGGCATCCATAATCATTAAAAATCCGGCACCTATTAATAAGGCTGATTTACCGGCAAGAAAAAATGCAGAATTTGGTAACAGCACGAGAGCCAAGCAACATAAAATTGTGCCTAACAAAAAGTAAGGTTTCCTGCGCCCAAGTTTGGTCCATGTATTATCGCTGTAATGACCAATAATTGGTTGGACAATCATACCTGTAATAGGAGCTACTAACCAATACCAGCTCAAATGGTGAATATCAGCACCAAAGTTTTGCAAAATTGATGATGCATTACCATTCTGCAAGGCAAACCCAAACTGTATTCCTAAAAATCCGAAACTCATATTCCAGATTTGCCAAAAACTCATGCGAGGCTTTTCCATGTTGTCCTGTTTAATTTGGTCGCAATTTAAGGAATGATAGGGATATATCTGAATTTATGCCACCCGATAAAATGGGCAGATAACACTTTTTGTAAAATTTACAATATGCAATGTCTGTTACACTTGTTTTCTTATTTTACAACTTGCTCACGTTAAGGCTTTTTGTATATTTATTGCTTATTCATCCGAACATTGTACAACTAATTCTTCAACATGTTAGCTATTCAAAAACGACTCAGTAATTCATTTTATGCCATACTGGCCATGCCGGCAACAGCAATGGGTTTTGCACTATGTGTTCAAATAAGCGCCCTAAGCTGGATTTTATCTACTAAATACAATCTCAAAATAGAAGAAATTGGATTGGTTTGGGCTAGTGGACCATTGGCGGGTTTGGTGATGCAATTGCTAGTGGGACTTGTTTCGGACAATGCCTGGTTTTGGGGTGGAAGAAGAAGGCCGTTTATTATTATTGGTGGCACAATTGCGGCGCTAATGCTGATTTGTTTGCCCAACTTAGATGTTATTCAGAAGCTATTTGGTGCAGAAAGCCTTATTCCGGTTGCACTGGCTGTAGCTACAACTTTAGACCTTGCGATAAATCTTGGTTTTAACCCGACCAGAAGTATTATTACCGATGTGACTCCCGATGGTAAAGCAAGAACAAAAGGGTATACCTGGATGCAAACTGTTTCCGGAACACTTGGAGTTGCCGCCTATTTTTTAGGCGCCTATTTTAGCAACTATACGTTGATTTACGTAGGTGTTTTTATTGTATTAGCTTTTAGCATAATTCCTGTGTTTTTTATTGAAGAACCGAAACAATTGCAGGCCGATACAACTAATGCAGAAATTAATGCACTCGATGTGCAGGCACACACACAAAAAGCCGAAATTAATGAGTTGATAAAAATATATTTCGCTAATGCGTTTTCGTGGATTGGCGTGCAAACAATGTTCGTTTTTATGTTTGCATATGCTTCACAAATGTTATTTAATACAAACGACTCGACATCGCTCGATCAAACACAAAACAATAAAATCGGACAAATTATCGGCTATTCGTTTTTAATATTAAATGCCGTAGGTGCGATTTTACCCGCAATTGTATTGGAGCCACTAACTAAAAAATATGGCCGTATAGCAGTTCAGTCCACCTGCTTGTTAATTATGAGTATTGCTTATGGATTAATTGTGTGGATTGGCAACAGCGTTACAGCACTCTACTGCTGCATGGCATTGGCAGGTATTGGCTGGGCGGCAATTGTAAGCTTGCCATTTGCAATTATGAGCGAAAAAGTGAATAAACAGCGAATGGGTTTATTTATGGGTATTTTTAATATGAGTATTGTAATTCCGCAACTCATTGTAAGTTTATTAATAGCGCAATTTATTGGTAGTGCAGAAAACAAGGACTTGATATTTGAGATAAGCGCAGTAAGTCTCTTTTTGAGTTTTATTATGTGGCGATTGGTGAAAGAAAAACGAGCAACAGCGTAATTATTCTAACTTTTTAAGGTAACTTTAGGTCATAAAATTCATCACTATGAAAAAATATGCGCTATTACTCGTAGTTGTAATTTTCACAATCACAGCTAAAGGTCAGGATGCAGATAAAGCTCCTTATGCAATAAAATATGATTTTTTTACACCGGTTGCAGGATGTTTTGGATTTTCATTAGAATTACCTCGTACCAATTTTACTTCGCTTGATATTGATGCAGGTTTAATAGGTTTGAAATTGGGCGATTATTATTCTAACACTTCGTTTGGGGGTGGTTATGCCTCTATTGGCCCTAGGTATTATTTCAGGAAAGATGAGCTACCAAAAAATGATATGCGCGGACCTTATTTTAAACCTCAGTTTTTACTCAATTATTTTCAATACACTTACAATTATACATATTATGAACCTGTTTCAAACCAAAATATTGAGAGTGAAGTAACTGGTTCCGATTTTTCTGCTAATATTTTATTGTGCATGGGAAGTCAATGGATATTGTCCGATTTAATTGTATTCGATTTGTGGTTTGGTTTAGGCTATGGCGGTGATTGGACAAAAGAAGAAACTAATGTTCCACCAGAATACTTTTATGAGTATAACAGCAGGTCATATAAATATAGTCACGTACACTTTGGCGACTCGCCAATGATATTTGATGGTGGGCTAAGTATTGGGTTGGTGTTTTAATATTTATTTCGATATTCGATCATAAAGTTTGGTAAGGGCTGCTAACTCTTCAGCTAACTCCAACTTTAAATCATCTGCCTTCATTCGCCACAACCAATTATTAACGGTTGTTCCTGGCAAATTCATTCTGGCATCTCCGCCAAGACGCAATAAATCCTGCATGGGAATAATAGCTGTATTGGCAACACTTGCCCAGGCAACACGAATTAAATCTTTACAAATATCGCTGCCATTGCTGTGGATATAGTTGAGAAAATATTTTTGATCGGCTTCTTTTGCTTTTTCATACCAACCCAAAACAGTATCGTTGTCGTGAGTGCCCGTGTAAACAACACAATTTTTAATATAATTATGTGGTATATAATCGTTGGCTTCTGCGCTATCGAATGCAAATTGCAAAATCTTCATTCCCGGTAAATTAAAATGGTCGCGCAATTCAGTTACATCCGGTGTAATTAAACCGAGGTCTTCTGCAATGATTGGTATATCACCTAAAGCATTTTTAATGGCATAAAATAATTTTTTACCTGGACCATCTACCCATTTTCCATTCACCGCTGTTGGCTCTCCGTATGGAATACTCCAGTATCCCGAAAATCCTCTGAAATGATCTACTCTCACATAATCATATAGGGCTAAACTTGCGCGAATGCGATTAATCCACCACGCAAATCCATCTTCTTCCATTTTATGATAATTAAAAATCGGATTACCCCACAATTGTCCGGTTTCGCTGAAATAATCAGGAGGACATCCTCCAACCACAACCGGATTTTTATTATTGTCGAATTGAAATAATTCGGGATTACACCAGGTATCGCTGCTATCCATTGCAACATAAATAGGAATATCCCCAATTATTTGAACACCTTTGCTGTTAGCATAATTTTTAATATCCTTCCATTGCTTAAAAAATACATATTGAATAAATTGTTGAAATTCGATACTGTCTTTTAATGCAAGGGTTTCTTTTAATAACACACTTTGATTGCGCAAACGATAATCGTTTTCCCATTCGTACCATGGACGTTTATCAAATTTTTCTTTCAACGCCATAAACAAGGCGTAATCATTTAACCAATGCGCATTAGCTTGAAGAAAAAAAGTATACTCGTTATTGCCGTCCGGTTTAAAATTATTTTTAGCTGTTTTTAGAATACCCATTTTGTGGTCTATCACCGAGCCATAATCTATTCGGATATCATCAGCCACAACCAACTCAGGAATATCAGCACTAGTTATTAAACCATCGTTTACCAGGGTATCGATATCAATCAAATACGGATTGCCGGCATTACTCGAAAAACACTGATAAGGGGAATCGCCATAACCGGTTGGCCCAAGCGGTAAAATTTGCCAATAGGTTTGTTTGGCAAGATGTAAAAAATCGATAAAAGCTTTAGCCTCATTACCCAAAGCACCCATGCCGTATTTGCCGGCTAACGATGTTGGATGTAATAATATTCCCGATGCGCGTTTTTTCATAACAATAGCAAATATATCGGAAAGGATTTTACAATATATAATCTGTTGAAAGGAAATTCGATTTCCGGTTTTCTAAAATGTCGTTTACCATATCGCGGTTGATTGCCGAATCTTTGAAAGCAACCGTTGTCCGTATACTGAAAACACGCAATGCATCCTGCACACTCAATGTGCCTTCTGCCGAATCTTTTCTTCCATTAAATGGATATTTATCCGGGCCGCGCTGACATTGTGAGTTAATATTTACGCGACAAACCTGGTTGACTAATGGGTCAATTAACTTGGCCATTTTATCGTGGTCGGTGCCAAATACTGCCACCTGCTGACCGTAGTTGCTGTTCTGGATATAAGTAATCGGCTCATTAATATCGCTAAATGTGGCGATAGGAATTATCGGACCAAATTGTTCTTCATGCCAAACACGCATTTTTTCATTAACCGGAAATAATACTGCGGGATAATTAAAACTTAAAAAATTATCGCCACCATGTTCGTTAATTATTTGTGCGCCGAACGATTTTGCATCATCAATTAATCCTTTTAAATACGTTGGTTTATTATCTTCCGGGAGTGGAGTTAACATTACTTTTTCGCTCCATGGCATACCGTATTTTAAAGCCGCTAATTTTTGTTTGTATAAATCCATAAACGGAACGGCAATACTTTCATGCACAAAAATCATTTTTAATGCCGTACAGCGCTGACCGTTAAACGATAAACTTCCGGTAATACATTCGCTCGCAGCAATTTCCATATCGGCATCAGGTAAAATAATTGCAGGGTTTTTTGCTTCAAGTCCCAAACATGCACGTAATCTATTTGGCTTCGGATGCGATTTGCGAATTATATTGGCAACACGACTTGTACCAATAAATGCAAATACATCTACTTTGCCCGATTCCATTATTGGTGTAATAATTTCTTTTCCATCTCCATATAACATATTTACAACACCGGCAGGAAAACTATCGCGGAAACATTCCTGCAAAGGATTAATTAATAACACACCATATTTTGCAGGTTTAAATAAAATGCTATTCCCCATAATTAATGCGGGAATTAAAGTGCTAAATGTTTCATTTAAAGGATAGTTGTATGGGCCCATACATAACACAACACCTAGCGGACCTCTGCGAATTTGTGCATAAATACCTTCTTCTTTTTGAATTTTAGAAGTGGTGCGGTCCAATTCTTTTAATGCATCTATTGTATCATAAATATATTGAACTGTTCTGTCAAATTCTTTTTCAGAATCGGCGCGCGATTTTCCAATTTCCCACATTAACAAACGCACAACTTCTTCGCGTTTTGTTTTCATTTTTTCAGTGAAATTAATTAAACAACCAATGCGCTTTTTCACAGGCATGGTAGGCCATTCGCCGCGACCTAAGTCGTATGCCTTTACGGCAGCATGTAAAGCGCTCATTGCCTCTTCAACAGTGTAATGTGGAATTTCACCAACAAGCACCTGTTCGAAATTATCGGCGTTTTTCAGATAAACAGGGGAATAAATTTTTGTAAAGGTCCCGTTCCATGTTCTGAATTCACCATTGATTAAATATTGCGATTGTTTTATGGGTAAATCCAATTTTGCATTTTCGGGAATTTGATCTGCTGAAGGAAATATTCCTGCAAAAATGGATGTTGATTGTTCTGTACTCATGTTATTTTTTAATGAATTTTGCTATCCTGATTTCTTCATCACGGATAATTTGAATTAAATAAGTGCCTGAAATTAAATTTTTTGTTGATATTGTGTTTTCTGTAGAAGATAAAGTTGTGGAATAAATTAATTTACCTGTCATGTCAAAAATATTCACCTGCTGATTAGATGAATTATTATCGCTTATATGATAATATAATACGTCATCAACCGGATTTGGAAATACATCGAAAGTAACAGCATTGGTTAATTGCTCAATATTTACCGGTGTTGAAATATCTATCAGTTCATCGCTTAAGTCCCCTTCAACATAAACAGCATAACTGCGCGCCGGAATTTCGAGATAAATTTGATTATCACCCTGAACAGTAATAAATGGAAAAGCAGTTTGCGAAAAAATGTCTGTTAAAGTATCACCGGGAGAAATGTTTGCTGTGTTTATTGTTTGGTCAACTTTTAAGGTGTTGCCGGAAAAATTAATAACCACAACCACCTCTCTTCCGCTTTCTGCATAACTTGTCTGGTAAATTAATGAGGTATTTGCACCACCTGAAATATAGTTAGCGGTATATGGTGAACTAAATCTGCTTAAATAATCTACCTGAGTAGCACCATAAATATAACGTTTGTGTGCTTCCATTAAACCATCAATTTGATAACGCAGATTTAATGGGTAATAATCTTTAAAAAATACACAAGGAATGCCCAGCCTATTATTAGTAAGAATATATGCATAAGCCAACATCGGATCGTTGTCAACCGGTTGCCCAGCATCTCTGAAGTCGTGATTATTGATGAATGTGACAACATTAAATCCGCTGCCACCCGCGCCATCAACTATACCCGAATTAAATACATTGCGTACATCGTAACCAAATGCATCACAGGCCTGTTCTAAATTATTTCGCAACGCAAAATCAAATACACGAACATTAATAGCAGCTTTCGTGTCGCCATCCATATTGAACATGACATCATCCAACCAACCTTTTAAGACAGCTGGTGTAAAATCATAATTTTCTCCAACTACCATTCCCGGGTTCATGCCATTGTCATGTAAATCATCTAACAAATCGCCGACAAACCAACCAGGAAAATGTTTTACTGCATCTAAACGATATCCGCGTATGCTCTCATCGGTCCATAAATATTTTGTGTAGTCGTATAAAACATCTTTAGTTGAACCTACAGTTTGATCGATATCATAATAAAAATAAAATGCATCTTGGTCACCGGCAAGTTGAGTAGGATTACCATTGGGTTTGAAATTAAGATAATTCATTGCTCCCTGCCCGCTTGGTAAATTTGTAAAATCGGTAGCAGTTTGAAATTTTATTTGCGATTGAACATCTGCCCCTATAACACCATTCCACAAACCATATACATAATGGTCTGTCATATCACCAAGGCCACCTCCGCCTGTATTTACCATTTTAAACCAAATAGTATCTCCGGCTGCATTAAAATCTGCTGCTGAAAGTGTGAGCGCAAATTCATCGGTTTTGCAACCGCTATTATCAATTGTGGCATTTTTTCTTTTACCTAAAATAATGCTGTTATTACTTTCCCCACAATCACCACCGCCATTTGGTTCTGCTTCAGTTGTTGGTGCTGTGACATAATCTGCAGCAACGGTATTGGTCCAAAAAATTACCTGATAAGGTTTGCTATAAAAATTGGGATGCTCACTAGCTGAACGAATTTTAAAATAATAAGTGCCCGTGCCGTTACCTGTTGCCCCACCAATTGGTAAATAACATAAATACCTGTCGCTCGGAAACGGCTGATCGCCGGCGGCAACTTTGGTGTAATTCATGTTCTCTATCCATCCTTCAACCGCACCATTGTCTTCCCAGCTTCCGCCATCGCGATGATTATAAATCAAATCAGCTACCATCTTGATTCCCAGACTGTTGTATGTTGTTTTTAACGCCTCAAATCCGTCTCTGTCGCCCCAGCGTGCAGGTCCATAATCGCCAATATCATAGTAATCACGCACATTATATCCCATGCTTGACGAACCCGATATCGATTTTGCCAATGGTGGTAACCACATATAGGTAAATCCTGCATCTTTTAAATGTTCACCTTCCTGATTTAAATAATCAATTTGATTGCCAATACCGGTATAAAATAATGGGTAGTCCCAATACCAGCCTTGCATCATAAAATCCGGGGTTTGACTTTTAGATTTTGTAGAAAAAAAAGCTAAACAAAAACCAAGTGCAGTAAAACCAATCAATAGCTTCCTCATATAACCTGACTATATTTGTTGCAGTAGACAAAAATACATGAATATGTTAAACGATACGCGGAAAGTGGTAAGGAAAACAACCTTGTTGAGTCATTGTTGCCTCTTTTTAGTTGTTTTTTTTGTGTTTAGCACGCAACTTATTGCACAAATGACAATAAGGGTAACTTCCATACCTCAATATTTTATGCCGGTACTGGATTCGGTATTTATTGCTGGCACTTTTAATTCGTGGAATCCGGGTGATACCATGTTTGCTTTAGAAAAAGATTTTGATGGTAATTATGTTATTAATTTATCAGGAACAAACGGTGAAGAGATTGAATTTAAATTTACACGCGGTGATTGGGAAAGAGGTGAAACAACATTGGAAGGTGGTTTTGTTGCAAATAGGGTTGAAATATTTGAAAATGGTGTTGAAAAAGAATACACTGTTGCCAACTGGGAAGACCAAATTGGTATGCATACCATAGCCGGAGATGTAATCCAGTTAGACTATGATTTTGTGATTCCTCAATTAGCAAGAACCCGCCGAATTTGGATGTATTTGCCTCCTGATTATTACACTTCCGGAATTAGTTATCCGGTTGTTTATTTACACGACGGCCAAAATGTTTTTGACCTTGCAACTAGTTTTATCAGTGAATGGGATGTTGACGGCACCATGCAAACTTTAATCGCAGCAGGTCATACACAAGCTATTGTTGTTGTTGTTGCAAATGGAGAAGCAGATAGAATTGATGAGTATTCGCCGTGGAATCATCCTACATATGGTGGCGGTGACGGAGATTTATATGCCGACTTTATTGTGAATACTTTAAAGCCATATATAGATGCAAATTATAACACATTACCCGACAGATTAAATACGGTAATTGGAGGAAGTAGTTTGGGCGGACTAATATCATATTATATGGCATTAGAACATGATGAAATATTTGGCAAGGCTTTAATTTTTTCACCTAGTTTTTGGTTTGATGATTCAGTAAATATATTTACGCAGCAATTTGAAAAAACATTGCCATCTAAAATTTATATCACTGCGGGATTAAATGAAGATGAGGATATGGTTCCTGATATTACAACAATAACAGATGAATTGCAATTAAAAGGATTTAACGAAGATGAGCTGATAACAATAATTAGGTCAGATGGGGCGCACAGCGAATGGTTTTGGAAACGTGAGTACGATGATGGCTATTTATGGTTGTTTGAAGACCTTCTTCCACTAACAACAGAGAACCAGGCACATCAAATTAAGTGTTATTATGATAGGAAGTCTAATACAATACAGTTTGAAGGTATTGATAATTTTGACTTTGTTATTTGTGATGTAATGGGCAGAATCCGTTTAAATGGTTTGGCTCATAATTATATAAATTGCCATACGCTTCCTAAAGGTGCATATATTTTTACCATGAAAAGTAATCAGCTCAACTATACATTTAAATTCATGGTATTATGATGCAACAATTAAAATATTTAATGCTGCTATCGAGCATTATTTGTTCAAGTTATACATTTAGTCAGTTCACCATAATTGTAGAAAATGCGAACGATTTTCACGATTCAATTTCTAATAAAATGTTTATTGCCGGTAATTTTAATGGTTGGAACCCCGCAGACAGCAGTACGATGTTAGTTTGGGAAGATGGTGTGTTGCAGACAAAAATTGTTATTGATTCAACATTGAACACACTCGAATATAAATTTACTTGTGGAAGTTGGGAAAAAGGGGAAGTGAAAAAAAACGGAGCGCCACAACCTAATAGAACCTGTTTTTATAAGCCGGGAATGGTAGTGAAAGAAAATATTGAAAGCTTTGCACACATAGCACCAAAATGGCAACCTGAAGAAAATACGTCTGTTATAAAAATTAAATTGTATGCAAAAACTTTAAATAAAGAAAAAACTATACGCATATTGTTACCATGTAATTATGAGAAAAATAATTTGAAATATCCTGTATTATATATGTTGGACGGACAAAATTTATTTGATGAAACGATGTCGCATTCCGGAGAATGGGGAGTGGATGAAGCAATGGATTCGTTGTGTAGGATAAATAAAATGCCGGCTATTATCATTGGAATAGATCATGCGGGTGAAGAGCGTATTGCAGAATATTCACCCTATCCAATTCAAGAATATGTTACACAACCACAGGGTGATGCTTTTGTTGAGTTTGTTGTAAATACCTTAAAACCCTTTATCGACAGTGCTTATAGAACCAAGCCGGAGCGCGAATTTACAGGCATTGCAGGTAGCAGTATGGGTGGCGTTATGAGCATGTATATGGTGATGAAATACAACAACGTGTTTTCAAAGGCAGGAGTTTTTTCTCCGGCGTTTTGGACAAATGAAAGTAATTATGAAAATGCAAAAGCAACCTTTGTACATCAAC
>Ga0075158_10002349_pt1 | contig 13785 bp, 11 predicted proteins | sample JI91814BDNA_FD_70968 | JGI IMG/M metagenome (GOLD analysis project Ga0075158, IMG submission 70968) | Wastewater effluent complex algal communities from Wisconsin, to seasonally profile nutrient transformation and Carbon sequestration -... | ecosystem: Engineered > WWTP > Effluent > Algae... | reverse complement strand
CTCTTACCTGGATCTTATCAATCAGAATCCTCAGGATGCAAGACTGAAGTTTATTTCTCCCAAATACAGCAGTCCGGCGGTTCCTGTAGCATATTGGGTACAAAAAGGAACTAATTCATCCGGTGCTGTAACCTACGGCTATCAATTCCAGAATACCTTTCAGCAGAACGGAAATACTTATTTTACCATGAATAATATCAATTATCAGGTACAATCTGAAGTAACACCTAATAAAACAAACTATTATTTTGTTAACTCAACTGGTGGGAAAACTTATGTTTACCTTGATAATGATATGGATAAAAGAAACGGATATCCTAAATTTTATGTTTTAAAATGTTCATTACAGGAAGGAGTTCCGCAATTGTGGTCTCCGGTTATTATAAGACTGGCAGAAATATATCTGAACAGAGCCGAAGCCTATGCGAAAAAAGGGAATACCGTTTCAGCACTTGCAGACGTAAATATCATCAGAACAAGAGCCGGAATCCCTGTATATAATTCAGTCCCTGCAGGGCAGACTACTCTGGACGCTGTTCTACAGGAAAGAAGATTGGAAATGGCTTTTGAAGGACATAGAAGATACGATGTCTTCAGAAACAAACTTGATCTCGACAGACAATATCCCGGCACCCATTTAAGCGGAAATAGCGCTTTTTATACGGTACCTTATACCCATAACAGAGTGGTAGAATATATTCCGGAACAGCAAATACAGATCCAGCCGAATCTGGTACAGAATCCGGATTAAAAATTGATATTGTACTTTCTATTTGTATATAAACAGGAGACAAAATCAACAAAAAAGAGGCTGCCCGAAAAGTTTGGGCAGCCTCTTTGTATATTTTGATATTTTTTAAAGCATCAGAATTTCCATCCTAAAGTAAGAAAGAAATTATTTCTGTTGTTTTTCACATCACTTACTGCATAAGCATCACTTGCGAAAGTGTTTTTAGCAGAATAATAAGACGAATCAAAATTACCATCCATATAACCTCTCATGAAAGGATTACTATATTTGGATGAGATATTTTGATAAGATGCATCGATGTAGAATGATTTGAAATCATATCCGATACCGAATGAAAGTGTATTTCTGTCGCTCAACATCAGGTTGCTGTAAGACTGATCCCCAACGCTGCCTGCATCATTAAATCTGCTGATTGTAAGGGCATCAAAAGGACTTGACTGGTAAGAATAACCTCCTCTCAGTCTGAACTGCTGTACTCTGTACTCAGCTCCCACTCTCACTTCTGAAAGATTTTTATAGTTTTCCTTAAAGAAATCATTTAATACTCTTTCTGCACCTCCATATACCTTATAATCAGGTTTTGTAAGTCCCAGGGTATAATCCACATTCAATGAGAAATTTTTACTTGCTACAAAGGCAGCACTCACTGTTGCTTTAAGCGGTGAAGTAAACTTTCTGTTTTCAGCGCCCATATCGTCTCCGTAAACAGGATCATTATAGAAGTAATAATTTCTGTCTATCGTCCAGAATGTAGGAGTTTCAAGAGATGCTCCCACTCTGAAATTAGGGCTCAACTTTCCGATTACCCCTAATGAAGCAGAAAAACCTGAAGATCTTTCTGAATACGGAGTATCCTGCTTACTGAATGCTTCTGTAGAACCATTGGCAATATTTCGGTACAGCAAAGTATCATACTGATCCAATGAAGCATTGAAAAAATTGAAACCTGCTCCTAAATATAAATTATGATTATAATTGGCTCCAACTCCAAAACTCATCTTGGACAAATTGCCGTATCTTTCATACATATGTCCTGCTAATGCAGCATCTTTGGTAATATCATCCTTATCAAAAGCATAAACAATATTATTATTGCCTGGAGACTGGATTACATTATCCAGCGTCTGGTTAGAAAAATTAATACCAATATTGATAAACTTCCATCCTGTTTCTGTCATCAAAGGAAAAGCAATTACTCCTCCCGCATTCCCAAGGTCTCCTTTGGTTTTGCTATAATCTATTGTAGATCCTCCTAAAGAACTGCTGTTTTTATTTCCTAAAATAGATAAAGTTCCTGAAACTTCTCCTGAAATAGCGACTCCCAAACCTGCCGGGTTCGTAAGCAAAGAATTTGCATCACCACCCAGCGCACCATTAGCTCCAGCCATCGCATTAAACTTAGCTGATCCCACCATAGGAGTGCTTGAATAAACCTCTACAGTATTTCTTATTACAGAAACATCCTGAGCCTGTGCATAAAATGCAGCAGAAACGCTCATTAATACTAAAGATTTTTTTAACATTATTTTTTAATAGTTTATTAATTTGAAAATTATCTGAAGCCTCCTCTTCCTCCGCCGCCGGATCTCATTCCGCCACCGCCGCCTGAAGAACCACCTCTGAAGCCTCCTCCACCGGAGTTAAAGCCACCACTAGATCTGAAACCTCCTGAATCATTGGATCTGAAGCCTCCGTTATTGTTATTATACCTTGGCTGTGGCTGCTGATAATTATAATTGGGTCTCGTTTGTGGCGCAGAATTACGGAATCCACCATTAGATTGCGTATTTCTGAAACCTCCGGAATTACCGTTTCTGAAGCCTCCTGAATTACTATCTCTGAATCCGCCATTGCTGTTTCTGAAACCACCATTTGAGTTGGAATCTCTGAAACCACCATTATTAGTGTTTCTGAAGCCTCCATTGTTATTTCTAAAACCTGAATTAGCGGTATTAGTTCTGTACACTGCGTTTGCTACCCCAGTATTCTGGAATCCGCCTCCGCTGATACCACTTCTTCTGTAAACAGGTCTGTTGTAGTAGCCACCACCCCAGTAGCCTCCTCCGTATCCCCAATATGGGTTTCCGTAGTATCCGCCCCAGAATGGATCATAGTATCCGCCATAGCCATATCCCCAGTATGGACTTCCCCATCCGTAAGAGCCTCCCCAGCCCCATCCGAATGATCCGCCCCAACCCCAGGACATACTTGCACCCCAGCCCCAGCCACGGTTCATACCCCAACCCCAATACGGACTGTAACCACCATACCATCCCCAAGGAGATCCCCATCCCCATGAGTTGTCATAATAGTTGGTTTGAGAACCTGCATAAAGTCCCCAGTCTGAATCTGTAGCATTGGAGTTCCAGTTGGTATTGGTACCACTCCAGTCATTATATCTGTTTTGCTGCTCTTTGGAATTCGTTTGTGCATTCTGAATCACATTGGAATCCTGATAGTAGTCATAGTATTCTCCTACTCTGTTGCCGCTATCATTGATGATAACTCCTTCAGGTAGCGTATCCTTATTGGGGTCGTAATACACCCCATCTGTCTCGCTATACCCTCCCATCTGAGCACCACAAGACATAAGTAATAATCCGCCCGATATAGCCAATATCCCTTTGGATCTTAGCAGACCAAGCAAATTTTTATGTATATTTCTTTTCATGATAACGTAAAAATTTTTAATTTAAATTATATTTGCAATCTGTACCAAAAATGTACCAAAATACTGGTAAAAAAATCTATCAAAAATAGATTTTTATTTTTAGATAACAATAATGTACAAAAGTTAAAAAAATTAAAAAAAATAATGGCAAAATTAACCTCAAGAAGCGAAGATTACAGCAAATGGTATAATGAGCTGGTTGTAAAAGCTGATTTAGCTGAAAACTCAGGCGTGCGTGGATGTATGGTGATCAAACCGTATGGCTATGCAATCTGGGAAAAAATGCGTGATGAAATGGATAAAAAGTTCAAAGAAACAGGTCACGTTAACGCATACTTCCCGCTTTTTGTGCCCAAGAGCTTGTTTGAGGCTGAAGAAAAAAATGCAGAAGGTTTTGCAAAAGAATGTGCTGTTGTTACCCACTACAGGTTAAAAACCGATCCAGACAACCCTTCCAAGCTGATTGTAGATCCGGATGCAAAACTGGAAGAAGAACTTATTGTTCGTCCTACTTCAGAAGCAATTATCTGGAATACCTACAAAAACTGGATTCAGTCTTACAGAGACTTACCGATATTAATTAACCAATGGGCGAATGTTGTTCGTTGGGAAATGAGAACACGCCTTTTCTTAAGAACTGCAGAATTCTTATGGCAGGAAGGTCATACTGCTCACGCTACAAAAGATGAGGCTGTTGAAGAAGCAGAAAAAATGAATAAAGTATATGCGGATTTTGCAGAAAACTTTATGGCAATGCCGGTAATTCAAGGATTAAAAACCCCTTCCGAAAGATTTGCAGGAGCTGATGAAACCTATTGTATTGAGGCATTAATGCAGGACGGAAAAGCTTTACAGGCTGGAACATCTCACTTCTTAGGCCAGAATTTCGCAAAAGCATTTGATGTAAAATTCACCAACAAAGAAGGAAAAATTGAACACGCATGGGCTACCTCATGGGGAACTTCTACCCGTTTGATGGGCGCTTTAATTATGACACATTCTGATGATTTCGGGTTGGTATTGCCTCCTACCCTTGCGCCAATTCAGGTTGTGATTGTTCCTATCTTTAAAGGAGAAGAACAATTGGAACAGATCAGCGAAGTGGCTTTAGATATTCAGGCTAAACTGAGAGCAAAAGGAATTTCTGTGAAATTTGACAATGATACTCAGAACAAACCAGGATGGAAATTTGCAGAATATGAATTGAAAGGTGTTCCTGTAAGAATCGCAATGGGACCAAGAGACCTTGAAAATAAATCTGTGGAAATTGCAAGAAGAGATAACCTGACTAAAGAAGTTCGTTCTATTGAAGGACTTGATTCTTATATCGAAGATCTACTGAAAACTATTCAGCAGGATATCTATAACAAAGCATTTGAATTCAGAAAAAATAATATCACGAAAGTGGATACGTATGAAGAATTCAAAAAAGTTCTGGAAGAAAAAGGGGGATTCATCTATGCTCACTGGGATGGTACTGCTGAAGAAGAGGAGCAAATCAAGGATGAAACCAAGGCAACTATCAGATGTATTCCTTTGGATGATGACATAGAAGAAGGAATTTCATTAATCTCAGGAAAACCTTCTAAGAGACGTGTATTATTTGCAAAAGCTTATTAAACATTTTAATGATTTAGAAAAAAATCGTTAATTTTTAAAGAAATATTCAAAAAAAAATGACATTTGGACGGATTTTTGTTTAAATTTATCTCAACATTAATCAAAAAAATTTATTATTATGTCTTTAAATGTCATTGATTTAATTAAAGGATAATTAGGTCCCGCTTTGGTTTCACAGGCTGCATCACAGTTTGGAGAAAGTGAATCCGGTATTTCTAAAGCAATTGGCGGATTATTACCTGCTGTAGTAGGTGGATTAGCCAATAATGCAGATAAGCCTGGCGTTGTGGATGCTATTACACAAGCTTCTTCAAGTGGAATTTTAGGAAATTTATTAGGAGGTTCGTCCAGCAATCCTATTATTTCAAATTTGTTGTCTTCAATTTTCGGAGATAAAGTAAGTGCATTAGTGAATTCTATTGCCAGTTTTTCAGGAGTCAGCAATACCTCTGCAGGTTCTTTGTTAAACCTGGTGACTGGAGCTACAGTAGGCACTTTGGGAAAATATGCATCAGACAATAATTTGGGTGCTTCTGGTATTTCCAGCTTACTGAATGATCAGAAAGGTATTATTTCCTCTTTATTGCCGGCAGGTCTTTCTTTGGCTTCCTTTGGATTAGGAGCTGAAAATTGGTTTGGACAGGCAAAAGAAACAGTTTCTTCAGTAACTTCTACTGCTAAAGATAACATCGCTGAAGGCGTTGCTACCGCAAGAGAAAATGTTTCAGAAGGAGCTAGAGAAGTAAGAGAAAGATTTGAAAATAATAACAATAATAATCAAGGCGGAGGTTCAATCTGGAAATGGCTGCTTCCGCTTTTGTTATTAATAGCAGCTGCTTATTTCTTATGGAAACAGTGTGAGAAAAAGCAGACCACTACAACCACCACTACATCTGACTCAGCATCAACCAGTTCTACTACAGACACTGCTGCTACAACAGGAACAGCAACACCTGCTCCTGCAACAGCTAAAACAGATGAAGATATTGATCTTAATGGGGTGATGTTAAAAGGTTATAAAGGTGGAATGGAAGATCAGATGATTACATTCCTGAAATCCGGATCCTACAAAAATGCAGCTGATGATGCAGCATTGAAGGATAAGTGGTACGATTTCGATCACGTAAATTTCAAAATGGGAAGTGCTACTGAACTTGAAGCAGGTTCACAGGGGCAATTGGATAACTTAGTGGCTATCCTTAAGGCTTTCCCTGATGCGAAAATCAAAATCGGAGGTTACACGGATAAAACAGGTAACGAAGCCAATAATGTAAAACTGTCAAAAGCCAGAGCAGAATTCATCAAAGCTGCTTTAGTGAAAGCAGGAGTTGGAGCTCAGGTTCTGGAAGCTGAAGGCTATGGAAGTAAATTTGCTAAAGTAGATGCAAAAGCTTCTGATGCTGAAAGAGCTGCAGACAGAAAAATGGCTGTAAGATTTGCGAAATAATCTTTAGATTCAATAAAAATTAGATCCCGGGAAGCAATTTCCGGGATTTTTTTATGTCATGATTTTTCTGTTTACATTTATTTAATTAAATTTGTTAGTCATTTCTAACATTTATGAATTTCAATATAAAAAGCGCCTGGCGAAAAGATAAAACAAACCATTCCTTATCAGAGGTTTATTCATCCATTAAAGTGCCCAAAAATGCAACTTTTTGGAGGAAATATCTTGCCTTTGCTGGACCAGGGCTAATGATTGCTGTAGGCTATATGGATCCAGGAAACTGGGCAACAGATATTGCAGGAGGAGCACAGTTTGGTTATACACTCCTTTCAGTGATTCTTATTTCTAATATTTTTGCAATGGTTTTACAACACTTATCTGTAAAACTTGGTGTTGTTGCAGAAAGAGACCTTGCACAGGCCTGTAGAGACCACTTCAGTCCTACCACTAATTTTATTCTCTGGGTATTCTGTGAAATAGCCATTGCTGCATGTGATCTCGCTGAGGTCATCGGTTCGGCTATTGCATTAAACCTGTTATTCCATATCCCACTGACCTGGGGAATTGTCATTACAACAGTAGATGTCTTAATCATTCTTTTACTTCAGGCCAAAGGTTTCCGATGGATTGAGAGTATTGTAGGGGGACTTATCTTTATTATTTTAGCATGTTTCGTATATGAAATTATCATTTCGCAACCTGCTTTTAATGAGATTCTGGGAGGTTTGGTTCCACAGAAACAAATCATTCAGAATCCTGCTATGCTTTATATTGCAATCGGGATTTTAGGAGCTACCGTAATGCCGCACAACCTGTATCTGCACAGCAGCATCGTACAGACCAGAGATTATACCCGTGATACTGAAGGGAAAAAGGAAGCCATAAAATTTGCCACCATAGACAGTACAGTTTCATTAATGCTGGCATTCTTCATCAATGCTGCCATCCTTATTCTGGCTGCCGCTACATTCCATACGACAGGAAACGAGCATGTAGCTGATATTCATGATGCCTATAAAATGTTAACTCCTATTCTGGGAGCATCCATGGCCAGTATTGCTTTTGCCATTGCTTTATTGGCTTCCGGGCAAAACTCTACACTCACAGGAACTCTTGCCGGGCAAATTGTAATGGAAGGCTTCCTAAATATCAGATTAAAACCATGGCTGAGAAGATTGATCACAAGACTTATTGCTGTAATTCCGGCGCTTATTGTTGCCATTCTTTACGGAGAACAGGGAACAACCGAATTATTGGTTTTAAGCCAGGTCATTTTATCCATGCAATTGAGTTTTGCAGTTGTTCCGCTGGTAATGTTTACCAATGATAAAGCCAAAATGGGTGAATTTGTCAACAAGCCTTTTCTTAAAATCTGCGTGTGGATTATTTCCATCATCATCATTGTTTTAAATCTATACCTGTTGTACCAGACGTTTACAGGAGAATAAAAAATACAACTTTAGTTTTTAAATTGGCTATTGGGCATTGTTAAAGTGAATGGTCAATAGTCAATTTTTGCTTTGCAAAGTCAATTTTTAAACTTACACTGCTCAAAATTCACAAGCGAAGCGGATTGACACCTTCACGATTGATAAGTGAATAGGCAATAGTCAATTTTTGTTTCACAAAGTCAATTTTTAAACTTACGCTGCTCAAAATTCACAAGCGAAGCGAATTGATTTATTCACTATTCACCACCCTCAATTTTTCTGCCTTAATGTCCTGATTTTGGATTTGGCAGGCTCTTTGTCAAACAATCAGTAAATAAATATTGAATTATGGAAAACCAGGATATTAACGAAGAAAGCATCAATAATCAGGAAGAAAACAATGTTCAGAATGAAGCAACGTCTCAGGACAATGTGACAGCTGCACCTTCTGCAGAGGAACTTTTGGCAGAAGAAAAAGACCGTTACATCAGATTGTATGCTGAATTCGAAAACTATAAAAAAAGAACGAGCAAAGAGAAGATGGAATTCTTCCAGTATGCCAACCAGGAAATGATGGTTTCAATGTTAGGAGTTTTGGATGATTTTGAAAGAGCTTTAAAAGAAATCGCTAAAAACGGAAATCCAGCTGACCTGCAAGGTGTAGAGCTTATCTATCAGAAATTCAAGAATAAACTTACCGAAAAAGGACTAAAAACAATGGAAGTAAAGGCTGGTGACAGCTTTGATGTTGATTTCCATGAAGCGATTACTCAGATCCCTGCTCCATCGGAAGAATTGAAAGGAAAAATCGTAGATGTTATTGAAACAGGATATCTTTTAGGAGATAAAGTAATCCGTTTTGCAAAAGTAGTAACTGGAAATTAAAATTCATAAATGATAAATGATGAGTGATAATTGATGAATGTTTCACTTATTAGCTTTACAATATCTTTTATCATTTATCAACAATCAATTATAAAATTGTCATGTCAAAAAGAGATTATTACGAGGTTCTTGAGATCAGCAAATCTGCATCTGCCGACGAAATAAAGAAAGCATACCGTAAAATGGCCATTAAATATCACCCTGATAAAAATCCAGGGGATAAAGAGGCTGAGGAAAAATTTAAAGAAGCTGCTGAGGCTTATGAAGTTCTGAGCGATGATCAGAAACGTGCCAGATATGACCAGTTCGGCCATGCCGGAATGGGTGGAAATGGTGGTTTCGGAGGCGGAGGCTTCGGAGGCGGAATGAACATGGAAGATATTTTCAGCCAGTTTGGAGATATTTTCGGTGGTGGTTTCGGAGGATTTGGTGGCGGTGGCGGTGGCCGTCAGCAGGTGAAAGGTTCTAATTTAAGAATCAGAATCAAGCTGAATCTTGAGGAAATGGTAAATGGTACTCAGAAAACCATCAAAGTAAAGAAAATGAAGATGGCAGAAGGTGCCACTTCAAAAACATGTCCTACCTGTAACGGTTCCGGTGTTCAGTTAAAAGTAATGAATACCATGTTCGGTCAAATGCAGACTCAAACTACTTGTAGTACTTGCCAGGGAATTGGAAAAGTTGCTGATAAAATTCCTGCGGGAGCCAATGCACAGGGTCTTATTAAAGATGAAGAGGAAATCACGATCAACATTCCGGCAGGAGCAAGAGATGGTATCCAGCTTAATGTAAGAGGAAAAGGAAATGATGCTCCATTTGGAGGCGTTCCGGGAGATTTATTGGTGATTATTGAAGAGGAAATAGATCAAACGATCAAGAGAGAGGGTGATAACCTTCACCAGGAGCTGTATGTTTCATTTGCTGAAGCTGCTTTAGGAACTAAAAAAGAAATTCCTACCGTAGGCGGAAAAGTAAAAATTACCGTTGATCCGGGAACTCAATCCGGAAAGATCCTGAGATTGGCAGGAAAAGGACTTCCAAGCATCGACAGTTATGGTAAAGGAGACATGTTCATCCACATCAATGTCTGGACGCCACAGAAGCTTACTAAAGAGCAGAAAGACTTCTTTGAAAAGCAGATGTCCAGCGGAGAAATGGTTGCAGAACCATCCGGAAAGGAAAAAACTTTTTTTGATAAAGTAAAAGATTTATTCAATTAATATAAGAGAGGCTTTTTTAGCCTCTTTTTTTATTCTCTTTTATTTTCTATATTTTTGTTCTTTATTTGATTGACTCAAAATACTTCTGGAAACAAATGGATACAAGAACAATATTTTTAAATGCCTGTAACGAAATTGCCACTCAACTTGATGGTTTCAAAACGCTTGAAAAAGGACAAAGACTTAAGAAAGTATCCCTTGATAAAGATATCTATCTTGAGATCTATTTTCAGTCGAGTTTTAGGAATGATTCTTCATCCATTAAGCTCCTACCTCACATTAGTATCTATTCTAAAATTTTAAAGAAATGGCAGATAGAGCAAACTAAAAATGAATATTCTCAAGGATTAATTTTTGGAAATCAAATAGGTTATTTAACTCCCTATAATAATTGGAAAGAATGGAATTTAGCAGGGCTATCTTATGAAAAATCAATTATTGAAATCACAGAAAATATAGAAAAATATATACTTCCAATTTTCGAAATTTTTAATTCTAAGAAAATCGCCATCGAGTTTTTAAAGAATAATGGAACCAAGTTCAATCAATGGTCAGAAGATTCTATTTCTCCTTTAGATTTCTTTCTATGTTTTTCAGAAAAAGATACCACTGAAATTTTTTTAAATAATTTTGTAAACAGTTGCCCATATAGAGGGAAAATTCTTAAACTTTACGAGAAACTAGAAACGGAAAATAAAATTGATCTCAATTATTCTGAATTTCATGGAGCTAATACAATTAAATTAGCCTACATGAATGGGTTGAAAATAAAATAAGCTTACTCCAAACTATAACTTAATAAAGGATAAGAATCTCAGTAAATGCATATGCAAAAACAAGTATAACCTTTAATAAGTCAACTGATCAATTCTCCCTATTTATTAATAAAAAATCCTGCACTCTCTCGAATACAGGATTTTTTGGTTATTTAATTCTAATTCTGTTTTATTTTTTTGTCGCTAAAGAATAGATTCCCTTTCCTAAAGTAAATACGGCAACCGCTGCCAGTCCGCCAACAACACCAAGCGTAAGCTCTTTCAAAACATCCGGCCAAGTTGGAAGTATGCCATGGAAAAATTCAATCCTATGCAGAAAAATTCCACCAGCAACCATTATTAAAGCAATTGTTCCTACGACTCCTAATATTTTAATAACAATAGGTAAAGCCTTCACTAATAGATGTCCAAGCCCTCCAAAAAAGCCTTTATCCTTACTTTTCTTTATTAATTTAAACCCAGCATCATCCATTCTTACGATCAAAGCTACAATTCCATAAACTCCAACAGTAGCGATAAATGCAACCAGGCTCGTTACTAAAATCTGCGTAATGAAAGGATGACTTTCTTCCAATACAGTTCCTAAAGCAATAATAACGATCTCGATTGATAAAATAAAGTCTGTTGTAATTGCCGATCTTACTTTCTCTTTTTCTATTTCTTCAGAACTTCTTTCGTCTTCTTCAATTTCCTCTATAACTTCATGCCCCTTTTTGTCACGGTGAAAAAGAAATTCTATTACTTTTTCAACGCCTTCAAAAGCCAGATAGAATCCTCCAAGGATCAATACATAATTAATGGCCGGAGCATACAACCAATTGAGTAAAAAAACAATAGGCAGAATGATCAGTTTGTTGATAAAAGAACCTTTTGTAATTGCCCATAACACCGGAATTTCCCTTGAAGAAAGAAAGCCAGTGGCTTTTTCTGCATTTACAGCCAGGTCGTCTCCTAAAATTCCTGCTGTCTTTTGGGTAGCAACCTTACTGGTAACCGCTACATCATCCATCAATGCTGCAATATCATCTAAAATTGCAAAAAAGCCTGATGCCATATTTTAATATTTTTTTAATCTTTGTTAAGTTCAGCAAAAATAAATATTTAATTCCGTTTTTGGATTCATAATCTGACAATAATTTTGAAAATTATAGGAATGATTAAACAATGCTTCACTTTCAATATTTTATATCTTTGTTTAAAATCTAATCAATGGATGAAAACTGGGAAAGCCAATTGCAGAGTATCTGGCTGAAACTTGGAACAATAAGCAATGAAAAGTTTATTCAACAAATTAAAAATCATGTAGAATTACTTACGGTTACCGATTCCCAGGCTATTGCTGATTTTGAAAGAGCCTGCGCTTTTGACTCCACCGGACATGAAAAAGAAGCAGAACCTTTGTACAGATCGGCATTGGATAAAGGTTTAACCGGTTTGCGGAGAAGAAGAGCAAGAATTCAGCTGGCAAGCACCCTAAGAAATAATGGAAAAATAGAAGAAAGCATCCATATTTTAAGGGAAGAAAAAGCGAATTACTCTGATGAACTGAATGATGCGGTTGATTCTTTTTTAGCCCTGTCACTTTCTTCAGCAGGAAAAAACGAGGAAGCATTATCATTAAGTTTAAAAGCAATGTCCCGCCATTTGCCCAGATACAACCGATCTGTCTACAATTATGCCAATGATCTGTATAAGGAATTGTAATAATATTTTTTTATTTTTACTCTATGAAAAAGCTCGTTCTCCGGTATCATTTTTTCGCTATGGGATGTGTTAGTTTCGTGCTGCAGTCCTGTAATACGAAATTCAAAGTTTGGGTAGGCTCCGGAGGTCAGCAGAAAATTTATAATTTGAAATACGGCGAGCACAAAAGACAGAAAATGGATGTCTTTCTTCCCAAAGATTATGCTGAAAATGCTCCTGTAGTACTTATCGTTCATGGCGGAGCCTGGACTTTAGGTAAAAAAGAGCATATGATTCAGGTTCAGAAAATGCTTTTTCAAAACAGGATCCCGAGTATCAATATGAATTATAGACTGGTTTCTGCAAAGGAAAAAATTACTTATAAACAACAGCTTGAAGATATTGCTCTGGCCATTGACAAATTCAATTCTTTAGCAGAAAAAGCAGAACTTCAACCCAACAATTACATTCTTTTGGGAGAAAGTGCCGGCGGGCATCTCGCCTTGCTTTACGGATATCAGCATCCTGAACAGATTAAAAAAATCATTTCTTTAAGCGGACCCACCGATTTTTACAGCTCTGAATATCTTAAATCATTTTATTCCAAATACACCTCTCCTACTTTTCAAAAGGTTGTAGGAACTAAATTTGACAGAAAAAATATATCTGAAGCCTTCAGGGAAGCCAGCCCTATTGCTAATATTACGAATGTTCCTACCTTATTGTTTCAGGGAAATAATGATGTACTGGTCAACCAGCATCAGGGAATTGCTATGGACTCTGCGCTTACCCGGATGAAGGTTCCACATAAATTCATTTTCATGAAAGGAGCCGGACATGCGCCAAGATTCTTCAGTAAAAGAAAAAGAGACAGTATTATTTATCCGAATATCCTGGAATGGATTAAAAAATAGTTATCTATTTAATGCAAAAAATAAATAATTAAACTACTATTTTAAACAATTCGTTCATAGAATCTTTTAAATATACAGTGTAAAAAAATAATTTTTGTCTGGTGGATGTATTTAAAAAATGCTATGTCCGCAAAGAAATTTTAAAGCTTATTTTCTATCGATCGCAAAGACATTTAGTTCAGCGCGGCAGGTGACTTAGCTAAGTGAAACGCCTCTGCGAACGAAAAGTAACAGATCATGATAATAACCTTCCGAACTTTGCGCGTAAAAAACATTTCTTATGCATAAAAAAGCCATCTCACTATCGAGATGGCTCTATATTTTTGATTGAATTTATTCTTTATTCAAAGTCCTGATCTTCGTATTTTTTAGAAAGATCTTCTTTTTT
>Ga0075158_10002346_pt1 | contig 13798 bp, 10 predicted proteins | sample JI91814BDNA_FD_70968 | JGI IMG/M metagenome (GOLD analysis project Ga0075158, IMG submission 70968) | Wastewater effluent complex algal communities from Wisconsin, to seasonally profile nutrient transformation and Carbon sequestration -... | ecosystem: Engineered > WWTP > Effluent > Algae... | reverse complement strand
CCGAGCCGGCCAGGAGCGCTACGACCAGATCAAGACCCAGGCCAACAAGATCTGGTCCAGCGACCCGGTTCAGACCAAGGTCAGCCAGGCCACGGATGCGGCCAAGACGAAGGCGGCGCCGTTCGTCGCCGACATGGTCAGCGACGCGGCCAAGAGCACCGCAGCGAAGCTGCGCGACATACGCAGTGGCGAGGAGGACCTGCCCGAGACGCTCCACCGAGGCACCGACGGGCGGTTGCACGCCGAGCACGACTGGGGACCCGCCCCCGGCAAGCTGCCCTAGCGCGCCGGCGGGCACCCGAGGTTCGGGAGACTTTCCGGCGCTTTGGGTGGCCTTCTGGCTGTCAGAAACCCACCCAAAGCGCCGGGTTCTGGGATTGGGCGGGAAACCGGCCGGGGAGCCCAGCGCCCAGCGCCGGCGGGGGGCTAGATGAAGAGCGCGGGGTCGCGGAAGAGCGCGTCGTAAGGGTCCTCGTCCTGGCTCTTGGGGAAGCGATAGATCGCCGGGACACCCGTTGCGATCGCCCCGGCGGGGACGTCCTTGACGACGACCGAGTTGGCGCCGACCTGGGCGCCATCACCCACATACACCGGGCCGAGGATCTTGGCCCCAGCACCGACGGTCACGCCATTGCCGAGCGTGGGGTGGCGCTTGACGCGCTCCATCGAGCGCCCGCCCAGCGTGACCTGGTGATACAGCATCACGTCGTCGCCGACCTCGGCGGTCTCGCCGATGACCACGCCCATGCCGTGATCGATGAAGAAGCGTCGGCCCAGCGTGGCCCCGGGGTGGATCTCCACACCGGTGACGGCACGGGAGACATAGGCAATTAACCGGGCGAGCGGTCGCGCGAGGCGGTTGCCCCACAAGGCATGCGCCAGCCGGTGCAGCCAGATGGCGTGCAGGCCGGCGGAGGTGAACAGCACTACCAGCCGCGAGGTGGCGGCCGGGTCGCGCTTGAGCGCCGCGTCCAGATCCTCCCGGATGCCGGCGAGCGCCTTGCCCATGAGGGACGACTCGCCTGACGGGGCACTGACCAGCATTCGGGTCACCTCGATTCGGTCGGACTGGGTCGGAGATGAGTCGGGACCTGCCTTCCGTATGCCGCGCGCTCACGATCTGCGCGCGGCATGCGTAAGAAGGTCAGTCCAGGAGGTCGGAGAAGAGGATGGTGGAGAGGTAGCGCTCGCCGAAGCTGGGGATGACGACGACGATCGTCTTGCCGGCGTTCTCGGGGCGGCGAGCCACCTGGTCGGCGGCGGCCAGCGCGGCCCCCGAGGAGATGCCGACGAGCAGGCCCTCCTCCTTGGCGGCGCGGCGGGCCCACTCGACGGCGGTGTCGGCGTTGATGTCGATGACCTCGTCATACACGGAGGTGTCGAGGATCTCGGGGACGAAGTTGGCGCCCAAGCCCTGGATCTTGTGTGGGCCGGGCTGGCCTCCGTTGAGGATCGGCGACTCGGCCGGCTCGACGGCGATGATCTGGACGCCGGGCTTGCGCTCCTTGAGCACCTGGCCGACGCCCGTGATGGTGCCGCCGGTGCCGATGCCGGAGATGAGGATGTCGACCCCGCCGTCGGTGTCCTTCCAGATCTCCTCGGCCGTGGTCTTGCGGTGAATCGCGGGGTTGGCCTCGTTGGCGAACTGGCGCGCGAGGATCGCCCCGTCGCGCTCGGCGACGATCTCGTCGGCGCGGTTGACCGCGCCCTTCATGCCCTCGCTGCCCGGGGTGAGGATCAACTCGGCGCCATAGGCGCGCAGCAGCGCACGGCGCTCCTTCGACATCGTCTCGGGCATCGTCAGCACGACGTTGTAGCCACGAGCCGCGCCGACCATGGCCAGTGCGATGCCGGTGTTGCCGGAGGTCGCCTCGACGATCGTGCCGCCCGGCTCCAACGCCCCGGACGCCTCGGCGGCGTCGATGATCGAGACGCCGATGCGGTCCTTGACCGAGTTGGCGGGGTTGTAGAACTCCAGCTTCGCCGCCACCGTCGCCTCGCTGTCGATGATGCGGTTGATGCGCACCAGCGGGGTGTTGCCGATCAGCTTGGTGACGTCGTCGTAGATGGGCACGGTCGAACTCCTGCAACTCGATTGGATGGAACTTTGCGTTATGCATCGCCTAACGCCACGTTATGCTAACCCATTCCCGAGGTGGCGCCATGGCGCCGATCACGTCCGGCAGCGCGACCAGTGACACCCGGCGGCGCGGGCAGGGTGGCGCACGCGACACCCACGCCCGGCCGAGAACACCCCACCGCCGCGAACCCGCTTTGTAGACTGCCGAAAGCCCCTGGGTCAGCCGGTCCGGTCCCTGGGACGCATCGTCGCCCGGGGTCGCTTCGGGCAGGTTGGAGTGGATTATGCGCTTGGTCCTGATCCTCGGGCTCTTGCTCAATCTCATCGCGCTGCCCATCGTGCTGCGGCGCGTGATCTGGCTGACCCGACTCATCACCAGCGGCCAACCGGCCCCCGACCGACTCGACGGTGCCGGTGGTCGCGTTGCCACGGCGTTGAAGGGTCAGCTCACCGAGGTCTTCGGCCAGCGCAAGCTGCTGAAGTGGACCGCCCCGGGGCTGGCGCACTTCTTCGTGTTCTGGGCCTTCATGATCCTGTCGACGGTCTATATCGAGGCCTACGGCGCGTTGTTCAAGCCCGACTTCGAGATCCCGATCATCGGCAAGTGGCGCATTCTTGGCTTCGCCCAGGACACCATCGCCCTGTGCTGCCTGGTCGGCTTGGTCGTCTTCGCGATCATCCGGTTCACCAACGACCCGGCCAAGCTCGGCCGCCGCTCCCGCTTCCGGGGCAGCCACCTCGGCGGCGCCTGGCTCGTGCTGTTCTTGATCTTCTGCGTGATCTGGTCGATGTTCCTGTTCCGCGGTTCCGCGGCTGCGCTCGGCAACTACACCAATGAGGGCGCTTGGGTGTCGCAGGCCCTCGGTCGGGCGATGGACGGGCTCAGCCACGGCACGCTCGAGTTCCTGGAGGGCTTCGGCCTGCTCCTGCACATCGGGATCATGCTGGGCTTCCTCATCGAGGTTGTGCACAGCAAGCACTTGCACATCTTCGTGGGCCCGATCAATGTCGCCTTCAAGCGGCCACCGGTCGCCCTCGGCGCCGCCCAGCCGCTCATGGTCAACGGCAAGGCCGTCACCATGGAGGACCTGGAGGAGATGGAGGACGAGGAACCCGTCCTCGGCGTCGGCAAGGTGGAGGACTTCACCTGGAAGGCCATGCTCGACTTCGCCACGTGCACCGAGTGCGGCCGCTGCCAGAGCCAGTGCCCGGCGTGGAACACCGAGAAGCCGCTCTCGCCCAAGATGCTGATCATGAACCTGCGGGACGCGGCGTTCGCCAAGGGCCCGTGGATCCTGGCCGCCGAGGACGCCCGCGAGGGCCTGCCGGAGTCCGTTCAGGAAGCAGCCGTCCGGCCGCTCGTCGGCGCCACCGAGGGCGACCCGACCTCCCCGGACGGCGGCGCAGTGATCGACCCGGACGTCCTCTGGTCTTGCGTCACCTGTGGGGCCTGCGTGCAGCAGTGCCCCGTCGACATCGAGCACGTGGACCACATCATCGAAATGCGGCGCTACCAAACTCTCGTCGAGAGCGCCTTCCCCAGCGAGTTGGGCTCTCTCTTCCGCAACATGGAGAGCAAGGGCAACCCCTGGGGTATGTCCGCGCGCGCCCGGATGGACTGGGCCAAGGACCTGCCCTTCGACGTCCCGGTCGTCGGCGCCGACGTCGAGAGCCTCGACGAGGTCGACTACCTCTTCTGGGTCGGGTGCGCGGGCGCCTTCGAGGACCGCGCGAAGAAGACGTCACGCGCGGTGGCGGAACTCCTGCATACGGCCGGGGTGAGCTTTGCCGTCCTCGGTGACGGCGAGAGCTGCACCGGCGATTCGGCGCGACGCGCGGGCAACGAGTTCCTGTTCCAGATGCTCGCCCAGCAGAACATCGAGATGCTCGGCGAGGTGAACGCCCGCAAGATCGTGGTGACCTGCGCGCACTGCTTCAACACGCTGAAGAACGAGTACCCGCAGCTCGGCGGCAACTATGAGGTCCTGCACCACACGCAGTTGCTCAACCGCCTCGTCCGCGAGCGCCGGCTCACCCCGGTGGCCCGGCCCAGCCAGCCGCCGGTGCCGAGCACGGCCAAGGTCGTCGAGTCCAGCGCGGACACGGTGACTTATCACGACCCGTGCTACCTCGGGCGGCACAACCAGGTCTATGCCCCCCCGCGCGAGCTCATCGAGGCGCTCCCCGGCGTCACGCTCAAGGAGATGCCGCGCAATTCCGAGACGTCCTTCTGCTGCGGCGCCGGCGGCGCCCGCATGTGGATGGAGGAGAAGATCGGGACCCGCATCAACGTCAACCGCACCGACGAGGCGCTCGCGACGGGTGCGCAGCGGATCGCGGTGGGCTGCCCGTTCTGTCGCGTCATGCTGTCCGATGGTCTGACCGAGCGGCAGACCGACGGCCGCTTCGAGAATGTCGAGGTCGTCGACGTCGCGCAGATGCTTCTCGCCGCGGTCAAGCGCAGCGACGAGCTCGCGGAGGTCTAGGCCGCGGAGATTTAGGCCGCGGTGGTCTGAGAGTCAGCGCGCGTCGAGATAGGTCGCCACGTCGGCGGCCGAGACATCCTCGAGGCGCGTATGCCGCCACCGCGGCTGGTCCTTGTCGATCAGCCGCGCGCGGACCCCCTCGACGAAGTCGCCGCCGTGCATCATCGCGTCGGCGATGCGGCGGTCAGTCGCGAAGGCGCTGGCGAGGTTCTGCTCGGTCTCTGCCCGGCGAAGGCGCGCGAGGGACACCGCGACCGCCAGCGGCGAGCGCGTACGCAAGAGCGCACCGCACGCGCGGGCACGCGCATCCGGGTGCTCCTCCAGACGAGCGACGATGAGCGCCGGATCGTCGCCGGGGAAACAGGCGTCGATCCACTCCCGATCGTCCTGGAGCCGGCTCACCCCGCCCGAATTTCCGTATGCCGTGCCCGCCCCGTTTGCCGTGCCCACACCCTCTGCCGGTCCCACACCGTTTGCCGCCCCCATCCCGTATGCCGCAGCCAACGCCTGGATGTCCGCGTCGCTGACGTCTCCGTCCGCGGCAAGGCGGGTGGTCGCCGTCAGCGCGTCGGTGACAGACTCGGTGGGCAGCACGACGTCGGTCAACCCAACGTACTGAGCATCGACCGCGCCGATGGTCTCCCCCGTCATGGCCAGCCAGGCGCCGAGTTCCCCCGGCGCGCGGGCCAGCATTGGGGTCATGGCGAGATCGGGGAAGAAGCCGATCGCGGTCTCGGGCATGGCGAAGCGCGCATCCTGGGTTGCCCAGCGGTGCCGCGCATGGGCGCTCAGGCCGACGCCGCCGCCCATGACGTAGCCGTGCTGGAGGGCAATCACGGGCCGGGCGAAGGCGGCGAGGGCCGCGATCGCGGCATACTCCTGCGCCCAGAACGCGCTCGCGTCGTCGGGCCGTCCGTCGACGATCGCGGCCCGGGCGGCGACGACATCGCCGCCGGCGCAGAGCGCCCGGTCACCGGCTCCGGTGACGTGGACCAGCCTCACGCGCGGGTCTTGCTCCCAGGCGGCGATGGTCGCGAGGAGGGCGTCGACCATCGACTGGGTCAAGCAGTTCAGCGCCCGCGGACGGTTCAGGACGACGTGACCGACGCCGTCGACGACCGAGGTGAGCAGTGGGGCATCGGCCGCGTGGCCGTTCGGCTCGGGCGTGGTCGAGTCGGGCAGGGCCGGCTCAGGCGTGGTCGGCTCAGGCAGGGCCGGATCGGGCGTGGTCGGCTCGGGCAGGGCCGGCTCAGGGGTGGTCGGCTCAGGCATGGTCGGCCATCAGCGCCGCGAGCTTGGCGCGCGAGGACACGTCGAGTCGACGGAAGATCTGGGCCAGGTGGTTGTCCACGGTTCGCGGCGAGAGGTAGAGCCGCTCGGCGATCTCTTTGCTGCTCAAGCCCTTAGCGACCAACTCGGCCACGGCGAATTGCGCCTTGGTGAGGGTGGCCGCCAAGCCCGCCGGCCCGTCCTCGCCCAGGCTGCCGTCCTCCAACCGGCCAGCCTCCGAGACCCCCTTGGCGGTCATGACGCCCGAGGCGACCCAATCGCCCGGCGACCGCGGCGCCGGAATCCGTGTCTCGTCGAAGCCGGGTCGGGGGCGACGCGCCGCACCCGCGTGCCCCCGTAGCGCCACCGCGGCGCCGGCGAAGCGTTCCGCGCGCGGCCGAGCCGACTCGGCGAGAGTCACCGCCAGGCCGTCCAGGGCATCGGCGACGCGCAGCGGCATGGGGCAGGCGGCGGCGCGGCGGACGGCCGCGGCATACGAACTGCGGGCCTGCGCCTCATCCCCGGCGCCAAGGAGGGCGTCGCCGAGCACGATCCGCGCCTCGACGCCGTCGCGCTCAAGGCGCGCGCTGTCGGCCAGCATGACGACATCCGCCGCGAGGCCAGCCGCGCGCACGGGATCGCCGGCGGCGAGCATCTCGCGCGCCCCCTGTAGCTGGTAGCCGAGCCGAATGGCCCAGGGCAGCGACTCCGGCTCGGGGGTCAGCGCCGCAGCCTCACCGGTCAGACGGCGATGCAGGATGTCGGCGAGCAACGCGATCCGGTCCTCCGCGAGCGCCAGCGCCTCGGCGCCGGCGCCCCGAGCGATGGCGATGGCTTCGAGTTCGCGGCCTTGCTCCCAGGCGAGATAGCCGATCAGGATCCGGGCGGCGATGGCCAGCCAGCGCTCCTCGGGCGGCGGGCCTTCGATGATCCGCGGGGCGATCGACTCCCCCTCGGCGAGGCAGCCCTGGCTGACCGCGACATCCATCAGCGTGCGGGCCGCTTGCCGGCGGACGTAGCTGTCGGCGACATCGGAGTTGAGGATGGACGTCGCTTGCTCCCGGGCCTTGTCCAACTGCCCGCCGTCGAGGTGAATCTCGGCGCGGATCGACAGCGTGCGCGCCAGTTGGACGCCACCGTCGTCCGCGCGCCGTGCGGGTTCCTCGGCAAGGTCCAAGAAGCGCAGGCCTTCGAAGGTGCCGCGAACTTCCGATGCGCAGATGCCGGCGCGGCGGGCGACCTGGCACCACGTCGTCACCGGGCCGGGCCCCGCCCCGAGGGGAAGTTCGAACAGCGCCAGCGCGTCCTCGGGGCGCATCGCGACATAGAGCGCGCTGAACGCTCGATTGGCGAGGTGATAGCCGAGGTCGAGGGAGTCCGGTCGAGCACAGGCCGCGGCGACGGCCGCGTGAATGACCTCCAGTTGCCCGAGCCAGGGCTCGTCGCTGCTGCCATCCGAGTCTCCAGCCGGCAGCGTTTCGTCCGCCCAGCGAATCAGGGCCACGGCGCTGGCCTCGGCGTCGCCCCCGTCCGGCGCCTGCTCGCGGGCTTGCTCTCGTGCTTGCTCTCGGGCGAAGCTCCGCACGGTGGCCAGCATGCTCACGCGCTCGTCCTCGTGGAGGGTGACCAGGCCGTGGCGCTCCAGTCGCGCGATGACTCCGATCGCCACAGCGCGGGGCTGGCCGATCATGTGGGCGACGACATCGACACCGACCGCGACATCCAGGACGGCCATTCGTCGCAGGGCCCGTTGGGAGGTCTCGTCGACGAGGGCGTATGACGCGGCCACCGCCCCGCTGAGCGAGTCCGCGGGCGTCACCGAGTCGATGCCGGCGAGGGCGGCTTGGACCGCGAACTGTTCGATGAGCAACGGCACCCCGGCACTTGCCTGCAGCAGCCGCCGCACCCCCGCATCGTGCCGCTGCAGGTCGAGGTCGCCGCCAGCTCCGATGAGCTTGCCGACGAACAGGTCCACCGCCGGACCGTCGAGGGGTGCGTCCGGCCCGGGTAGCGGTAGGGGGTCGACGCGCAGCGTCGAGGCGACCCGCGAGGCCATCGGCAGGGTCGACGTCACGAGAATGCGGGCGGTGGTCGTCATGGCGTGGAGTTCGTCGACGAACTCCGCGATCTCCAGCGGGCTGGTCTCGTCCATTCCGTCGAGCACCAGCACTCCCTCCCCCTCATCGAGCGCCCGCTTGAGCGTCATCAACTCGGAGTCACCGGGCGCCGTGTCGGGGGCAAGGATCGCGATGGCGTCGGCGACGATCTGGGTGACCCCGGCGGGAGTGACGGGCACCCACACGGAGGTTCCGGCTCCCCATACGGCATGGCGGGCGATGAGAGTCTTGCCGACCCCCGGGGACCCAACCAGGGCGGCGACGCGGTGCGTGACCAGGTCCGAGCGGACCTGGGCCAGCACCTCCCGGCGACCGAGGCAGGGAGGCAGCATCTACTCAGGCTACTTGAGCGCGGATATGAGTGAAATTACCGATGCGGACTGGACCTGGCCCCGGGCACATTAGAGGCATCGACAGGGATGATCCGGTTCCCAGCACCGGAGCTACCTGGCGAAGCCTTGGAGGGACAGGCTTCGCCGGATGTCTTGGTCGATGCCGGTGTCACTCCTGTTAGGGGGAGGGATTGCACGCCCTGGAGGCGGTTCGGTCGGGGGGCCGAACCGCCTCTCCGGCATTCTCCGGTCGTTATCGAGGCATCAACCGAGGCCGTTGGCGGCCAGGAACTCCTTGGCGACAACCTCGGGATCGGTCTTGTCGATGTCGGTCTTCTTGAGCATGTCGGCCAATGCCGCAGTGGTCAGCTTGGCGCTGACCGCGTCGAGAGCGGCGCTGACCTGCGGTGTCACCTTGGCCTTGACGGCCAGCGGCACGACATTCTGCGATCCGAAGAGCCGCTTGTCGTCGGTCAGCGTGACGAAACCGTTAGCCGCAATCGCCGGATCGGTCGAGAAGATGTTGGCGGCATCCACCTGACCGTTGGCCAGTGCCTGGACGAGTTGCTGACCCTTCAACGCGCGGAAGGTCTTGAAGGTGACGCCGTAGGTCTTGGTCAGGCCCTCGACTCCTTGCGGCCGGGTCTGGAACTCCGGGGGCGCACCCAGGCTGAGGTTGCCCGAGACGGAAGCCAGGTCGGCGATGCTCGAAAGTTTGTACTTGTCTGCCGTGGCCTTGGTGACATTGATCGAGTCGTTGTCCTCCGCGGCGGACTTGGCGAGCACCTGCAGGGTGTCGGGGATGAGGCCCTGAACGGCTGCGTAGACCTTGTCGGGGTCGGTCTCGCTGAACGCCTTGTCATAGAAGAAACCGAGCGCGCCGGTGTATTCGGGGACGACGTCGATCGAGCCGTCGGCCAGCGCCTTGAGGTAGATCTCGCGCGCGCCGATGTTGAGCTTGGTCGTGGCGTTGATGCCCTTTGCCTGCAAAGCACCGGCATAGATGTAGGCGAGAAGTTGGCTCTCGGAGAAGTCGGCGGAACCGACGACGATGCTGCCGCTAGCGGCGCCGGACGAGGAGGCAGTCGAGGACGTGGAGCCGGTCGCGAGCGGGTCGCCGGACCCGCCGCAGGCGGCGAGCAAGCCCGTCGCCAGCACCACGGTGGTCAGCCGGAGGGGGATCGAGGACATCAAAACTCCTAGGTCGTATGCCGCGTCAGCGGTCGGCGGGCGCCGTCGCCGAGGTGGTCGGGTGGCGGCCGGAGGGGTCAACGACATCCGGGCCGGTTTGCTTCCCTCCGCCACGCGCTGAGCGCGCGGCGCGGCGGAAGGTCGAGCGAGGGGACGTTGGCGGTCGGCGAAGGCCCGGACTGACGACGAGGCGCTGGATCGCCGCCATGGCGAGGTCGGCCAGTAGTGCCAGCCCGGCGACCAGGAGAGCTCCGCCGGCCATCACGGCATACAGACCGGAGGCGAGCCCGTCGATGAGATAGCGGCCGAGACCGCCGAGACCGACATAGGCGGCGATCGTCGCCGTGGCGACGACTTGGAGCACCGCCGAGCGCAGGCCGGAAAGGATCAGCGGCAAGGCGATGGGGCCCTCGACCTGGCGCAAGACCTCGCTGCTGGTCAACCCAACTCCTTTGGCGGCATCGCGGACCGCCGGGTCCACGGCTTCGACCCCCGCATAGGTGCCCGCCAGGATCGGCGGAACCGCCAACAGCACCAGGACGATGATGCTCGGCAGGCTGAAGGCCAGGTCACCGCGCAGGTGGGGTCCCAGCCACAAGGAAATGGCAAACAGCAGGCCGATGGTCGGAATGGCACGGGCGGCATTGGCCGTCGCGATCAACCACCGCCCGCGTCCGGTGTGCCCGGCCCACAACCCCAGGGGGATCGCGATCAGCGCCGCAATCAGCAGAACGATCGCGCTGTAACGCACATGCTCGACCAACCGGGCGGCGATGCCGGTCGCCCCGGACCAGTTGGCGGGGTCGGCGAGCCAGCGCCATACGTTGGCGATCACGAGGCCCGCCACGGGGTCAAGAGCCGTTCAACGCCGACGACGGCACGGTCGAATACGAGCGCGAGAAGCAAGGTGGCGAGGATGCCGGTGATCAGTTCGGCCGGAATATTGCGGTTGTAGCCGTCGGTGAGCAGGTCGCCGAGTTGGGCGACCCCGATCAGGGAGGCGATGCTGACGATGCTGACATTGCTGACGGCGGCGACCCGCATCCCGGCGGCGATGACCGGGACTGCCAACGGGAGTTGCACCTGCCAGAGCCGCCTCAGCGCCCCCAAGCCCATCGCGGTGGCCGCCGCGTCGACATCCCCCGGCACGGAGCGCAGTCCGTCGACGACCGTGCGGACCAGCAGTGCCACCGTGTAAATCGTCATCGCCACCACGACGTTGACCGGATCAAGGATCCGCGTGCCCAGCATCAAGGGCATCAGGATGAACAGCGCCAGCGACGGGATCGTGTAGAGCAGGCCGGTGCCGACGACCATCACGGGGGCGAGAACGGGGACCCGATGTGCCAACCAGCCAAGTGGTATGGCGAGCACGAGGCCCAGCAACAGCGGGATGCCGGCCAAAAGCACGTGGCGCCAGGCGAGGTCGGCGATCTGCCCCGCGTGGTCGAGGGCCCAGGTCATGGCGCGGCGGCGCTCGGTGACGTGACGCCGCTCGGTGACGCGGCGGCAATCGCGGATGCCGCTGCGTTCGCGGCGTTGGCGCGCTCGTGGGCCAGCGCGCGCAGCACTTCCTCTGCGGTCACGGTCCCGGCGAGGCGGCCCTCGTCGTCGATCACGACCCCGCGCCCGGACGGGCTGGAGAGGGAGGCATCGAGGGCGGCGCGCAGCGAGCCACCCGCCGGCGCCAATGTCCCGCCGGTTAACAACTCTGTTGTGACCGGACCGGGGTGACGCGCGCCGTCGATCCATCCCAACGGGCGTCGCTCCGGATCGACGACGAGCACCCAGCCGTCCGCCGCGACGATGGGTGTGCCCACCTCGACGGTGGCTTCGGAATGCACCGGCAGGTCTGCCGCGACGAAGCCCAGAGCCCGGTATCCGCGGTCCCGCCCGACGAACCCGGCGACGAAGTCATCAATGGGTGTGGCCAGCAACTCGGCCGGCGGCGCGACCTGGGCGAGGCGACCCCCGACGCGCAGGACGGCCACTTGATCGCCGAGCTTGATCGCCTCGTCGATGTCGTGCGTGACGAACAGAATCGTCTTGCCGAGTTGGGCCTGCAGGCGGCGGAACTCGTCTTGAAGCTGATCGCGCACAACCGGATCGACGGCCGAGAAGGGCTCGTCCATCAGCATCACCGGCGGGTCGGCCGCCAACGCCCGCGCGACCCCGACGCGCTGCTGCTGACCCCCGCTGAGGGCAGCCGGATAGCGCGACGCCAGCGCAGCGTCGAGGCCCACCGTCTCGAGGAGCTCGCGCGCCCGGGCGTAGGCGCGTCGCTTGTCCCACCCGAGCAGCAGCGGCACCGTCGCGATATTGCGCTCGACCGTGTGGTGCGGGAACAGCCCGCCTTGCTGAATGACATAGCCGATGCCGCGCCGCAGCTGTGCCGGGTCGAGCGACCCGGTGTCGGTGCCGTCGATGGTGATCCGCCCACTTGTCGGGGTGATCATCCGATTGACCATGCGCAGGGAGGTGGTCTTGCCGCAGCCGGACGGGCCGACCAATACCGTGATCTGCCCGGTGGGCGCGGTGAGCGAGAGGTTGTCGACGGCGGTGGTGCCATCGGCATACGTCTTGCTCACGGATTCGAATCGAATCATCAGGGCCTCCCCCGGGTCGGGATCTCACGCTAACTCAGGGCACCGACAACGGTGCCCGCAAGAGTGCGGTGGGACCGGGCGGGTGGTCGGCGGAGGGAGGCGAGGGCGGGGGTTGTCGGCGGCGCGGCATACAGTCCGGGAACGAGCGAGAAGGAGGTGAGGATGGCACTGCGGCGCAACACCACGGCCGGGCGCGGCGCGCTGGCCGCCGTCACGCTCGGATCCGGGATGGCCCTGCTCGACGGCACCGTCGTCAACCTCGCCGTGCCGACGATCGGCCGAGAACTCGACGCGTCGTTGGCTCAGGTGCAATGGGTGGTCAATGGCTACTTGCTGTCGATGGCGGCGCTCATTCTGGTCAGTGGGGCGCTCGGCGACCGGGTCGGTCGGCGACGGGTCTATTCGGTCGGCATCGCCCTCTTTGCCATCGCCTCGCTGGCGTGTGCGCTTGCCGCGGATCCAGCGCAGCTGATCGCTGCCCGGGTGGCGCAGGGTGTCGGTGGGACGTTGCTGACCCCGGGGGCCTTGGCCGTCATCCAGGCGAGCTTCGCGCCCGAGGACCGGGCATCAGCCATCGGCACCTGGGCGGGCACATCCGGCATTGCGACGGCTCTTGGACCCTTCGTCGGGGGCGTCCTGCTCGATCACGGCGGCTGGCGGTGGATCTTCGCCATCAACCTGCCGATCGCGGCGGCCGTCCTGTTCTTGGTCTGGCGCTTCGTGCCGGAGAGCCGAAATCCCGAGGCGAGCGGTGGGCTCGATGCGGTTGGGGCCGCGCTCACGGTCGGTGGCCTCGGGTTGTTGACCTGGGGCCTGATCGGGGCAGGTGAGGCCGATCCTCCAGTGACGTTGCTGCGAACTGTCGGCGGCTTGGTCCTGCTTGGAGGATTCACGGCATACGAACGCCGGGCGACGCGCCCGTTGGTGCCCATGGGCCTGTTCGGATCGCGGGTGTTCTCCGCTGCCAATGGGATGACGTTCCTGGTCTACGGCGCGCTCGGGGCGGTGATGTTCTTCCTCGTCATCCAGTTGCAGGTCTCGGCCGGCTTCAGCCCAATGGCGTCCGGGCTCGCGAGTTTGCCGGTGACGGTCGCCCTGTTCACGCTGTCATCCCGGGCCTCCGCGCTCGGGCAGCGGATTGGGCCCCGTCTGCCGATGACGGTCGGGCCGCTGGTGTGTGCGGCCGGTGTGGCGTTGATGAGTGGCGTCGGGGGTGGCACCAGGTACTGGACCGGGGTGTTCCCCGGCATGGTGCTCTTCGCGCTCGGGCTGGCGGCGCTCGTCTCGCCGCTGACCGCCTCCGTGCTCGCCGCCGCGCCCGATCGGCTCGCCGGGACGGCCTCGGGCATCAACAATGCGGTCGCGCGGTCCGGCTCGCTGCTCGCGGTGGCCGCCCTGCCGCCGCTCGTCGGCCTCACCGGCGATGCGTATGCCGATCCCGCCGCCTTCACCGCCGGCTACCGTCCTGCGATGCTCGCCTGCGCGGTGCTCCTCGCCGGTGGCGGCATCGTCAGTTGGTTCGGCCTGGCCGGCACGCGGCCTAATCAACCGGAAGGCGGTGATGCCTGAGGGTTGGCGTCGCCTAGAAGACCTCGATGCTTAGACGTCGGTGCGGTGGAAGTTCTTGAAGCTGCGTGACGCCGTTGGGCCGCGCTGTCCTTGATAGTGCGAGCCGTATGCCGCGCTGCCATACGGATTCTCGGCCGGGCTGGAGAGG
>Ga0075158_10002345_pt1 | contig 13801 bp, 11 predicted proteins | sample JI91814BDNA_FD_70968 | JGI IMG/M metagenome (GOLD analysis project Ga0075158, IMG submission 70968) | Wastewater effluent complex algal communities from Wisconsin, to seasonally profile nutrient transformation and Carbon sequestration -... | ecosystem: Engineered > WWTP > Effluent > Algae... | reverse complement strand
TGTGTTACAGTTCCTGCTCCATTTGGTAGGGACTCTCTTGTGATTGTTTGGATGGAATCAATGAAGGCTACACCCGGCTCTTCGCTTGCGATCATGCTTGCGATATTGTCTACGTAGATTTCAGAGGAGATAAAAATATTCTTAGAGTCGATTCCCATTCGTTTGGCACGAAGACTTATTTGACCTGCGGATTCTTCTCCTGAAACATAAAGGACTTTTTTATTTTTAGCAAGGCTCTTAGACATTTCTAAGATTAATGTTGATTTGCCTACACCCGGTTCACCACCGATAAGAGTCATACTGCCCGGAACAATTCCGCCACCTAGCACATGATCTAATTCACTAAATCCTGTAGGTATACGCCTGTAATCCTCTTCGTTAATATCAGAAATTGGTTTTGGTTTGGTATACTTCTCCAATTTATTCTTGGTGATAGTTTTTCCAAACCTCTCCTGTCCGGTTTCTTCAACGATTGTATTCCACTCTCCGCAGGATTCGCATTTTCCCGCCCAGCGTGAATAATCCTGTCCGCAGGATTGGCAGATAAAAAGTTTACTCGGTTTTTTCAATGCTCTAAAATATCTCTCAGCTCTAGGTAATCTAATTCAATTAGAGTAGGGAGGAACGCAAAGCATTTTTCTGCTAGGTCTAGTCTATTTTCGCGGATTAGAATTTCTGTCAGTTGGAATTCGAGTGAAATTAAATATCGAACATCTTCTGCGGCATAATCCAATTGGTCTTTGGAGAGAATCTTTTTTCCCCAGTCGCTCGATTGATTTTTTTTGTCTATGTTTACATCAAAGAATTCGCGGATGAGTTCTTTGAGTCCATGCTTGTCAGTGTAAGTGCGAGCAAGTTTACTTGCAATCTTAGTGCAGAAGACTCCCTGTAATTTGATTCCTAGAAATGCTTTTAAAAATTGCATATCCATTCTCGCAAAATGAAAAATCTTTATGATTTCTGGATTTTCAAAGAGTTTTTGTAGCCTTGGAGCCACTTTCTGGTCAGGTAGGATTTGAATTAAGCTAAATCGGTTGCTAGAATCACAAATTTGAACTAGGCATAGTCTGTCTCGTCTGGGATTGAGACCCATCATCTCGCAATCGATTGCCAGATGTGTATCCTTGGAATACGCTTCGAAGTATTCTTCGTCTATATCAGATTGAAAAACTTTTGGTTTTATGGTTGAAGGTTTTGGTTGCATAATTTGTAAATACTTAAAGCTCTTTTTTATTGAATGAATTTATCGTTTAATTAATACATACTTATAGGACAAAATGAATAAAGCCACTTTAAAATATAAAATTTTTAACAAAACATATTTTTCCGAGTTCCGAAAGCATTCAGAGAACAAATACCTGAGTCAGGACAATTTGTTCGAGTTGAAGTTTACTCGGAAAAAGGATAAAGCGGGGAATTTACTTTTTTCAGGAAGTTTATCCTGGATTGATCACCAGCGTCCTTCTATTGGGCTTTTTATCTTAGATCTCAAGGTTGAGTTGGACATTACTGAACCTATTGCCAATTTAAAAATCTTACAACATGGATACCAATCCTGGAGTTTTACTTCTTCCTATGCTTCAGAGCAAAAAGATGTATCGCCAAAGCTTCTCAAGTTTCTAAGATACGGACAGGAAAATATCTACACAGACCATCCCGGTAAACCGGGTAACTTCATTAGTGAGGGCGTGTTGCTCGCACACTCCAAGACTGAGAACCGAGGATTTATTCTCGGTGTTAATGAAGTAGGAAATCAAAATACTAAGTTTCAAATTCTTTGGGACAAACAACGAATTACCTCTCTAGCTATTATTTATGATTTTTACTGCACGCCCGAATTTAAGCTTAATTCGCCGGTTGAATTAACGCAAGTGAAGTATGAGGCATTTAGTGAGATTGCACCTGAACTAGTCTTGGAAGAATACGGAGTCAATTTAGGAAAAAAATACAAAGTAAAACCTTCTAGTGAGGATGTTCCAACTGGTTGGTGTTCCTGGTATTATTATTATACAAAGATCTCAGAAGAAATTATACTCTCTAACCTTCACGAAATTAAAACTCGGAAGCTACCGATAGAGTTCTTTCAAATTGATGATGGTTACCAAAATGAAATTGGGGACTGGACTGTGGTAAATGAGAAGTTTCCGCGCGGTGTTCGTTTTCTCGCAGAGGAAATAAAGAAGCAAGACTTAAGACCTGGAATTTGGTTAGCTCCGTTTCTTGTCAGAAAGAAAAGCTCTTTCTTTACATTGTATCCAGAAGCTGTTCTAAAAGATGCAAAAGGGAATCCTGTTCCTGCTATTTGGAATCCTCTCTGGGGTTTTGATTATACGTATACCCTTGATGTGACTCATCCAAAATCAATTGAATTTTTAGAAACTCTATTTCAAACATTCACTCGCGATTATGGATACAATTATTTAAAGTTAGATTTTTTATTTTCTGCCTCTTTACAGGGAGTGCCCTATAACAAACGTTTAACCCCTGCAGAGCGATACAGACAGGCACTGGAATTGATTCGTAAGGTAGTTGGTAAGAATACATTTCTACTTGGTTGTGGGGCACCACTCATTCCTTCGATTGGAATTTTTGATGGAATGAGAATTGGGTGTGATGTTACTCCTTTCTGGTATCCAGAAATCAAACGTAGACTTCTAAGTGACAAACATGCATTATCCACAGAGAAGGGATTAATCAATACAATCAATAGAAGCTTTATGCATAGAAATTGGTGGCTCAATGATCCAGATTGCTTGATTGTAAGAAAAGAAAAGAACAAGATGAATCCAGCGCAAACTATTCTCATGGCAACTGTCATGGCGATGAGTGGGGGGATACTTCTTGTTAGTGACAACTTGGTTACCATAGAGCAGGATCGAATTGAAATCTTAGAAAAGACTTTACAGCTAAGTAAGCTTTGTCAGGGAAAAAGATCTATTCCTCTCGGAATGTTTGGGGGAAGTTTTCCGCGCGGATTTATCAACGAAGCCGGATTCTTTGCCGTATGGAATCCTAGTGAAAAAGACGAATGGATAGAGCTAGATATTCCAATTAAAATTAAACTGAATGATACAAATGATTATTGGACAAATGAAAAAATCTACAGTCTAGAAATAGATAACACTCTTGGAAAAATTAAAGTAATGCTAAAACCGTTTCAAGCAATCGTGATTGGAATAAAAAATTAGATTGCAAACTGGTTTATTTGTAAGTTAGTGTTTGAAAAAGGTTAATAAGGAGATCATTATGAAATTAAATTTGTTTCTTACCGCAAGTCTTTTGTTTTTATTCAACTGTCAGATATTTGAATCTGTTGGATCTATTTCTACTTCGGTCACAGGAGTTTCTACCTCTTTGAATTCTATTTCCAAGTTGTCTGATTCCGTGCAAAGTATTTCCGGTTCACTTCAGTCTATCAGCGGCTCAAGCTCAGGCGGCGGAAAGGCACAGTTGCAAGTCTATAAAATGGACATTCGGGATTTAACAGCCATTTACTACAAGAACGGATTTGACAAAGAATACAACACAGACTTAGCACAAGTCGCCCGCAAAAACGGAATCCTGAATTGGGAATCAGATCCTACTACTTATGTAGGCATCGGAGAAGGTTTAAAGAAAGCGCAAGTCAATGAACAAGAGTTTCAAGCCTTCTTAGGTAAAATAGATTCAAATCGTAAAGAGCTAAGAGCACGTTTAACAGAAGGCTATACGTCTTTATAGAACTACTCAGTCTGTTTTGCCACAGAGGCACAGAGAATTTTGGAGTCGCTCTTTTTTGTGTGCATCGTATTATTGAGAGTGAATGATTCGTGTCTCTATGGCAAACGTTTTTTACCTATCTGGCTTAAGACAAACAAGCCATCTAATGAGTCATAATCTGCCTTTAATTTAAACTTTTTGATTAATATTTCCGCTTTGCCATAAATTTACTTGCTTTTTTCAAAAAGTCCTGTAATATGCAATAAAAAAGTCTATTTAAATGAAAAAAAACGTTCGAGGATATTATTATGATAAATACAGGAGTAAACACTAACTATCAAAGTCAATTGTCCTCTCAAAAGCCGAGAGAGAATGACATAATACAATACATTGGGCATGGGCGAGTCGAGAGCTCACCTTCTAGCACATCTATTATGCATGTAATCTCGCATGAGCTAGATCATGTTGCCGAATTCAAATCACAAGCAATACGAGATAAGGCAGAGATTCGAAGTCTTGATATGAAAATCGACTACGAATATCGCAAAGGCAAATTAGTTGCTGTAGGCGGAGAAACTTCTGTCATTACCGAAGCAAAGCAGCAAACTTCCAAGAGAGCTGTTCCAGCACTGCGCGATGATGCTATTGATTTTAACGCAGTAAAAAAGTCCGAAAATTCAAACGACGGTCTTACAATGCAAGAAAGCAAGTTAAAGGATAAGCTCGAACAAATCGAAACAGAAATAGACTTATCTCTTAAAAAAACGTATTATAGTAATCCTAACTTTAAAACTCCTTCTGATATCAAAGACGAAGCAAGAGAGCAAGAATTACGAGAAACAAAAAGTCGCATCACTGTCCAATTAGATGAACTTAAAAATAAAGAATTCGTTGAAAAATCGAAATCCTTTATGAATACGATTTTGAAATTGCAAACTAATTTTAGAGATACACTTGTAAAGCTTGGTCTTATGCAAGCGACTGGGCATACCCTAGATACAGTAGCTTAAAACTCCGTTAATAAATTACGTAGTTCCAATATTCCCATTTTTGTTTTTGTCGAAGTTAGAAAGATAGGTAGTTCAGGGAATTCCTGCTCTAAAAAATTCGTTTCCTTTTTTAATCTAGCTTTGTCTTTTTGGTTTAGCTTATCTACTTTCGTTCTTACTAGAACTGGTTTAATTTCTTTTTCAAATGCAGTTTCGATTAAGACTTTTTCTTCTTCCGGAAGGTCTCTTGCAGCATCACATAGAACAAATAAAATTTTTAAAGTCTGAACATGGTTCAAGTATCCATTTACAATATCTATCAGTTCATCTCGCTTATCATTAGAAGCTTTTGCATAACCAAAGCCAGGTAAGTCAACTAAGAAGTAATGATTATTTAATAAGAAATAATTGATGAGTCGCGTCTTACCGGGAGTAGCCGATACTCTTGCGATTTCTTTTCTTTCTAGTATTGCATTGAGTAAACTAGATTTGCCTGCATTTGATCTTCCACAAAAAGCAATCTGTGGCATAGTAGGATTTTCTGGAATCTTTTTCCAATCTGCATGAGAGGAATGAAAAGAAGAGGAGTGAATGACTAAATTACCTGTGCTCATAAAATAAGTCTCCTATAAAATCCCTCATTCTGTCATCCCATAAACTGAATAAAATGATTGATGCTTGATTTTCTTTAAATAGAATCGGGATGAATTCTCGAACTGGAATTGGAATTTGCTTTTCGCGTAAAATCTCGGATATAGCAAAATGCTTACCATTCTTAGGGATTTTTAACCCATTTGTAAATGAGCCAATTTTAAATTCAATGCTTACTACCTTTGAACTACCATTCCAATGCACAATTTGTTTATCCTCTCCCGGTTCTAATACTGCTTGCTTTAAAGCTTTTGAATTCTTTGGAATGATAAATAGATCGCTCTTCGAACTCTTCGAGAGAATGACTTCTCTATTTTCTATTAAGAAGGAAGTTTGTTTTTCTAATTCCTTCTTTACTTCCAAAAGAATGTTCCTAGTAAATGGATGAATTTTTAACAGAGAGGCATAGATATCTAGAATTTGTTTTAAATTTCCGAGATTGATTTTGTTTAAGCTCAAACTATCAATTCTTAAATGGGAAGCGATTTGTTTTTCATTGATTGAGTCTTCTAAGTCAAAAAGAATCTCTTCGGTATTATGAAAGTTTTCATAGACTTTGTTTGGATTCATTCCTTCTTCTTTCAAGAAAGGAAGAATTTTCTTTCTAATTCTATTTCGTAGAAATTTATCACTGTCGTTTGATTCATCTTCAAATACAATCCAGCCTTCTTCTTTTAAAATGGAATTCATTTCTAGTTCTGTAAAGACTAAGAGTGGTCTAAAGATTCCATCTTTGTAGATAGGAATTGCGTTTAAAGAGGAGTAACCTCCGCCACGTATTAAGTTTATGAAAACTGTTTCCAGGTAATCGTCAATATGATGTCCTGTGGTTATATAGCCATTTGCCTCTATTGCAAGTCTTCTTAATAGCTTATAGCGAAAGAGTCTTCCTGTTTCTTCTAAGCTTTTTTTTAATCGTTTAGAAAGTTCTGGAATGTTTTTTTTTTAGTAATGCTTTTAGTAGAGAGTCTTTTCATTTCTGATCTAATTTCTTCTTCTTGCAAAGAGTTATTTCGAATACAGTGATCTAAATGAAATAGAATCGGTTCCGGGAAATGCTTTGTGTTAGATAAGTATTTAAAGAAATGAGCGAGTAGGGTAGAGTCTTTGCCTCCAGAAAAAGCAATGACAGGAGTTTTACTTTGAAGAAGTGTATGATAGGGCTTTAATCTTTCATAGGCAGATTGAAATAAAAAAGCGGTATTCTCTTTGAGACTCATACAAGCCTCTTGATGATTAGCATCGTGATATCATCGTGTTGAGATGTAACATTAACAGAAAAATCTTTCAGGTCTTGGTAAATTCCCTCTAAGATTTCTGCGGGTCTTTTTTTATTATGCTTTTTAAAAGAGGCTATCAATCCTGTTTCTTCTAGTTGGTCTCCGCGTGTATTCATAGATTCAGTTACTCCATCTGTATAGAGCAGAATGGAGTCTCCAATTTCTAGTTCAATCTTTCCATCTGAATAATACTCGCTTATGTCGGGCATAATTCCAAGCACTGTTCCGCCAGTAAAAATTATATCAATTGTATTTGTTTTCGCTCGATAGACTAACACATTTCCATGTCCACTTCCGCAGTATTCAAACTCATTGGAGTCTAAAGCCCATTTTAGTAGGGTTAAAGACATAAACCGCATTGTTGCCGCATTGCGAGAATTATAATAGAGATAAGAATTTAATTCTGTTACAATTTCTTTTAGTTCACTTAAACGTCTGATTACAGAATGAATAATTGTGCGAGCGGTTACCATTACCATGCCGGCAGGAAGTCCTTTTCCTGATACATCCCCTATGGCGAATAACGTTTCATTCTGATTGGGAGAAACAAGTATATCATAATAGTCTCCTCCTATTTCGCGAGCTGGAACCATGAGCCCTGCAAATTCATATCTAGGATGAAGGGGCATTTCACGGGGAAGTAAGTTTTGCTGAATTTCCTTTGCAATTTCTACTTCTTTTTCGAGTCTTTCTTGCTTTGCCATTTTATGGTATAAAAATGCATTGTCGATTGTAATCTTGACTAATTCGGAATATGCGGCAAGCACTTCCACTTCATCGGGAGTAAATAAAATAGTAGAGTATCTTCCCAGAAGAAACACATAATCATTTACTTCTAACGTAAAAGAGGGTAAGTTTAATATTTGTTTGCCGGTGAAGCCAAGATTTTTAAACAGAGGCCGACTATCCGTTGATAGCAAAGTTGGAACTTGTTTATTAAAGAATGATTTGTATTCTTCGTAGTTTTCTACTACAATCGAATCTTGACTGAGTTCTAAGGAGTCAATAGTTCTAATTAATTTATGGGAAGTAATTACTTTGAATTTACGATTATAAATAAAAAGAACATTTATATCAGTATCTACTAATCCCGAAATAGTAAGCAGTGACATCTTGATAATTTCTAAAGTATTATTCAAATAGTGCTTATTCAGTGTTAGCCCCGAAGAATGCAGGTTTACAAATTGTCTATACTTTGTATTTGATTTGTTGAAGATGATTGTATGATAAAGTGCCACAGCTATTTGATTGGAAACCAATTGAAAGATTTCTCTTTGCTGAAACTTTTCTCCTGCCGTATTTAAATCATTGAAGTCGAAAACAATGATGCCCAAGGTGGTCGATTTATAAATAATTGGAATCAGAATTTGACAGATTGTATCGCCTGTAATTTTTTTATATGTGGTATCAAACCGATTATTCTCAGAGAATTGGCGCAAAGTTGGAATTTGCCTCTTCGCACATTCTGCAAAAGGATGCGAAGAGTCTTGAGAGCTTGTTTTTAATTTTGTAATTACAGAAGATGTTAAAGGACTTCCCATGTATTTTTCAAATTTGAAAAATTGATTCACCGGTTCATGAACTAGAAAGCCAGATTTTTCTATGCCGAACTTAGTTCTGAATATGGAAAGTGTTTTATCACAAAGCTGGTGAAGATTTAAATTAGAATCAAAAATACTAATAAACTCAGTGATTAGATTTGCATACTCGCTGACTAATTGAGCCTTGGAAAATCTTTGTGATTTTCTTTTTTCAAGAATCCATTCGTTTCCACAGGTAATACAGTTAAATACACCATTGGTAGTTACTCCATCGGGTGTCTTCTCTTGATTGCAAAGAATGCATATGGATGCTGTATTATCTAAGTCTTTCATTTCAAATTTTAACTTTCTATACTACTAGGGATGCCTAAAAAAATCATCTTACTTCTAGTCAGAATTAATTTGCAAGTAATACTTTTTTTACAAGGAAATAAAAAACGAAAATGGATTAGGAGGATAGATACCGCGAAGAAAATAAAGAAAAGAAAATTCATTCCTTACCTTCGTGTTCTTCGCGCTCTTCGTGGTGAAAAATTCTTAATTATAAAGAATTGAGCGAAGAGTTTTAACTTTAGTTTCTTTGTCCTTTGATTGGACCGCCGACTTTTTGTGTCATGCGCTCCTTGGTTAGAATTAAGTCATCACGATTATCAGCAGCCATCTCTCCACCGCCATCTAGATAGATTGCCCCTTTAGGACAGGCTTCTTCGCATAAGCCGCAGAAAATGCAACGAAGTAGGTCAATGTCAAATCGCTTAGAATACTTGTCTTCGGGATGAAGGTGTTGTCTTTCAGGGGGAACTTCCGCTGCTTCAATAGTAATAGCATCTGCAGGACAAATCCACATACAACAAAAACAAGCAGTGCATCTTTCTCTTCCTTGCTCATCTCTCTTGAGAGAATGCATTCCGCGGAATCGAGAAGAGTAGGCACGCTTTTCTTCTGGGTATTGAACTGTAACGGATCCTCTCAGAAAGGCAGCTTTGATAAAATGCTTTAAGGTAATTACAAGACCTTTGGAAATGGAATAGAAATAAAACTTTTCATACCAGGCGAACTGGTGCTTCTTCATTACGTTTATAACATTAATTGTTGCCAATTGCTAACTCCTCTTTTTTCATTGAAAGCTCTAAGTTTAATCTTTTAAAGAAATCTCCCGATGAAGGAAGACCCTGTAAAGGTTGAATTGCAAGCTCGAAGTGTTGTTTAATACCATTTTTGTTTGTAAAAGTTCCGGATTGCTCTGCAAATGTTTTGATCGGAACCGCAAATTCAGCGTCTTTAACAGAAGCAGTGATATTTGTATGAAGAACTACAATCGATCCGGGTCCCTTTAATTCAGCAGGAATGTCTTCTTTGAGGATGAACAGCAAATCAATCTTACCCGCATTGAAATCTTTTACGATAGAATCAATTCCGCCGGTAGAATTAAAGGCTTGATCAAAGGTTCCTTTTGTATTTGGATGAGCATCGGTAGTCATTAAGAAATCAGCTTGTTCAGGAAGGAAGTATTGTGGCTTACTAGTTCTTGCTTCAAACACGATGTCTTTTCCAAGCTTCTCTGCTTGTGCTTTAATTAGCGCTAAATTCTCATTAGACTCATGCGCGCCACCAATAATGGCAATCTTCTTAGAGGATTTGATTTTGTCTAAAATCTTAGGAATAACTGCTCCACTTTCGCTTGGTAATCCTTTTTCGTAATAAGCGAAGAGTCTATTTTCATTTAACCAATCTAGGTCAAAGCGTCCTTTATCGCATAAGAAATACATTCCAAGCTCGGCGTTTTCTCTGGTCATGTAGCGATACATTTTATTGTCTCGCACATTGGTTTCAATATTACAGCCTGTGCTGCATCCATGACAAATAGATTTAGCTGTTTTATACCACCATACTCTCGACTTAAAAAGAGTTTTATGATTGAGCAGGGCACCGGTTGGGCAAATATCAGAAAGGGCACCCTGGTAGTTGTGCTTAATTGTTTTATCATTGGCAAGTCCAATGAGAGAATGGTATCCTCTTTGGAATAAACCGAGGTTTGATTCTTTGACTAATTCTTCTTCGAAGCGAACACAACGGAAGCATACAATGCAACGATTGTGGTTAATCATGAGATTGTCTCCAATCTCTTCTTGGGGAACATTGCGCTTTTCGAATTCGAAGCGAGAGACACCTTTACCAGCAGAGAAGGCATTGTCTTGTAAATCACATTCGCCTGCTTTATCACAAACCGGACAATCAAGAGGGTGATTGGCTAGCAAAAATTCCATCGTGCCTTCGCGGGATTCAAGAACTCGTTTACTTTTGGTTATAATAGATAATCCTTCTTTAACAGGAGTATTGCATGCTGCCTGCACTTTAGGATTTCCTTCGATTTCGATAAGGCACATGCGGCACATACCGACTATGCTTAAAGATGGATGATAACAGAAATAAGGGATATCAGTTCCGACTGCTTTTACTGCGTCGATGAGGTTTTTCTTTTCGTCTACTTTGTATTCTACACCATCAATTTTGATTGTTACCACAGAGATGCTCCATTAGAATTGGTCTAGTTTTGACTATCCTGAAAAGCCTAAAATTCTTCAAGTATAAAATCGGAATAAGTTATTGGAACTGAGGGGATGAATTGCCACAGAGGCACTAAAGTCACTGAGTCTTTTTGCGAAGGATGAACAAAGACTTGCATTCCTTTGTTTGAGGTTGTAAGCAGGAATATCCAGAGTCGAATGTAAGGATAAGAAGGCTTTTTAGAACAATCCGTGTTTATACGTGCTCACGATATTGGTGATTGGTAAAAAATCTAGATAGTGCTCCGCATATTTTCCTGTGAAGAAGAAAATAATCTAAATAACAAATCAAATACAATTGTAAGACCAAAGATGAGTCAAGAGAATTACCATTGTTATTCTCATTCGAAAAAAAATACTGAATAAAAAAATAAGTCATTTCATTCTAATCTTGTCAATTGTATATGGAGTTAGGAATGATTAAATGATCAATATACTAGCGGATGCTATCAATGAATTTTCTGAGGGGATAATCATTGCTCAATTGGATGGAAATATTCAATATGTAAATGAACGATTGCTACAGCTTACGAATTTGGATAAAAAAATTGATTTCGCTGGTAAATCTATGGAAAATATTCTAAGAATCATTTTTTCTTCCTGTGGAGTTTCAGAAGAATCATTAGAAGCAAATGTTACAAAAATATTAAATTCCGCTGAATCTGAATTTAAAGTAACAAGGAGAGATGGAGCAGTTCTCATTTTTGACAAGAAAGAGCTTTCCTCCGGAGTGTTGTTATTTACAGTAAAGGATATTACTCATTTATCTCAAATCGAATCCAAGCAAAAACAAATCATTAAGGTAGCCATAATGGCATTAGCAGATCTTTCCGAGTATAGAGATCAACAAACCGGAGATCATGTCCTACGAGTAGCAAGAATGACATATGAAATTGCAAGATCTTTAAAAAAGTCAGGTGAGTACAAAGATATTTTAACAACCGATTTTTTATATCATATTGGTATCGCAAGTATTCTACATGATATAGGAAAGGTAAGCCTACCGGATAGTATTTTATATAAACCCGGACCGCTTGATGCTGTGGATCGAAAAATAATGCAAAAGCATACAATCAACGGAAGCAGTATTTTAAAAAAAGCAAATAGATCTATCGGGGATAATGGCTATTTTAGATTAGCCTCAGAGATTGCTGAATCTCATCATGAATATTGGGATGGAACGGGATACCCAAATGGTTTGTCAGAGAATAATATTCCTCTTTCTGCAAGAATCGTTGCGGTTACTGACGTGTATGACGCTTTGATACAGCCGCGTCCCTACAAGGATTCGTGGGCAAAAGAAAAAGTTATTTCTTATATAAAAGAAAAAAGTGGATTTCAATTTGATCCGAAAGTAGTAGATGGTTTTTTAGATGTAATGAAAATGCGTGAAAATGCAGCTTTCCTCGAATGGTCGAGTGATATGAGTGTATCCAATACAATGATTGACCACGATCACCAAATATTGCTTACTCTTATTAACCAATTGATCAATGATGAAAATCGATCCGACCGACTTGCGGTTGAATTTGTAATGGATGAACTAATCAATTATGCTTTTACTCATTTTAAACGAGAAGAGCAATTGATGAAAGAAATGGAATATCCCGAACTTGACAACCACAGAAAAATTCATGATCTAATGACTAGCGAAGTCATCGTAATGCAAAAAAAATTGAACATTGGTTTTACTCCCGCCTTAGGAGAGGAAGTTTCTTTGTATCTAAAGAAATGGCTAAGCATTCATATCTTGCGAGAAGACAAAAAGTATTCTCTATTCTTACAAAATAAAGACTTTAACTATTCAATATAAAAGTTACAGATAATTAGCCGCAACTCGGACAGAAAAATTCATTTAGAATTAGAAAACAACATTCCTGAAAGCAAAATGCCCTAGATAAAGTAGTAAAGTCTTGCTCTAAACATCTAAACCTAGTATTCATACTAGATCGAATGATCGAAGAATAAAAGAGTGTTATAAAAAAATGTAAGAATAGTACTTGAAAGTAATGATTATAAAAAATAAGATACCATACAGGGTATTGTATTTAGAGGAGTGGCACATTGGCAAAGATTGTTATTTTGGGAGCAGGTATAGCAGGCAATACAGCAGCAATGTATGCGAGGGTTCATGCGAGAAAATCGGATGAAGTGATTGTAATTTCTCCAAACAGTAAATGGAATTGGATTCCTTCCAATATTTGGGTTGGGGTAGGGCTTATGAAGCCAGAAGAGGTAACATTTGAAATTGCACCTATCTATAAAAAAATGGGAATTGTGTTCAAGCAGGCAAAAGCAATTAGCATTCATCCTGAAGGAAATAAAAATTCTGCAAATCCCTTTGTAATGATTGAAAATATTAAACCTACAAATGGAATCACCCAGGAAAATGTAGAATACGATTATCTAATCAATGCAACAGGACCAAAATTAAATTTCGGTGCGACAGAAGGACTCGGCCCGGATAAGAACAGTTATTCTGTGTGCACTTATTCTCATGCGGCAGAAGCAAATAAGGCGCTCCAAGAATCCATCGAAAGAATGAAGAAGGGAGAACGTCAAAAAATTCTAATTGGAACAGGACATGGAAATTGCACATGCCAGGGTGCTGCATTTGAATACATCTTTAACGTGGAATATATTCTTAACAAACACGGCGTGCGGGACAAAGCTGATTTAACCTGGATTTCCAACGAATATGAATTGGGAGATTTTGGAATTGGTGGAATGCATATCAAACGCGGAGGATACATTACACATAGTAGAGTTTTTGCAGAATCTTTATTTGCAGAAAGAGGCTTGGATTGGATTACAAAAGCACATGTGCAAAAAGTAGATAAGAAACAATTGTTTTACGAAACACTTGATGGAGAAGAGAAATCCACTCAATTTGATTTTACCATGCTCATTCCACCTTTCGCAGGCGTTGGATTAAAAGCTTATGGGAAAATGGATGAAGATTTAACGGCAAAATTATTTGCACCAAATAGCTTTATGAAAGTAGATGCGGATTACACGGCGAAACCGTTCGAAGAGTGGAAAGCTAGTGACTGGCCTTCTACGTATCAAAATTC
>Ga0075158_10002343_pt1 | contig 13806 bp, 11 predicted proteins | sample JI91814BDNA_FD_70968 | JGI IMG/M metagenome (GOLD analysis project Ga0075158, IMG submission 70968) | Wastewater effluent complex algal communities from Wisconsin, to seasonally profile nutrient transformation and Carbon sequestration -... | ecosystem: Engineered > WWTP > Effluent > Algae... | reverse complement strand
AATCCGCGTCGCGAGTGGCCTGCGGGACGTCCATGGCGTTGAGTTGGGTGATGTAGTGGATCGCAGGCCACCCGTACTGGTTGCCGAAGGCGATCGGGGTGTAGCCCGCGCTCTTGAACTTGCCGCACGCGGCGATCAGGTCTTCCAGATTCGCCGGCTTCGCCACGCCCACCTTCGAGAAGATCGCGGTGTTATAGGCCATGTACTTCGCGTCGAGGTTGATCGGAACGCCGTAGGACTTCCCGTCGTACTCGAAGGCTTTCAGGGCGGCTGGCGAGAAGCTCTTGCCCCACTCGGTGTCCGGGCCCATGACCGAGGTCAAGTCGGCGGCCAGCCCGGCGCGCACGAACTTATTGGCGAAGTCACCGGCCCAGGAGAAGTAGATGTCGGGCAGTTGCTTCGAGGCGGACAGCACGCGGATCTTGTCCTTGTAGGGCTGATCCCCTACTTGCTGCAGGTCGACTTTCACGCCCGAGTTGGCGCTCTCGTAGTCGGCGGCGACCTTCTCGAAGTACGGGGCGTACTTCGGATCGGCGAACTTGGTGACGATGGTCAAGGTACCCGACTTCGTCGCGGCCGACGAGGTCAGGTTGGCGGACGCCGTGGTTTTCGCGGCCGTGCCCGGCGCGCCGCACGCGGCGAGGGCGCCGGCAGCGCTGACGGCGATGAGGGCGGTGATGCGGGATCGGGTCGACATGGTGTCCTCCGTCAGGAGCGGGGTGGGGTAGCGGCTCGCCTCGGCTGCTCGAGGTCCGGGGCGAGGGTCGTGATTGGAGCGCCGGGATGGCCGAATGCCCCATAGGTCGCGCATGCTGCGCTGGCGTATGCCGTGGCCGCGGTGAGCGCGTCCCCCGGCTGCTCCGCGCGCAGCAGTCCCGCGAGCAGCCGTGCGATGAAGGCGTCACCGGCGCCGAGGGTGTCGACGATCGGGCCGGTGCCTGCAGGGGCCCAGCTCGTCGACTCCTCGGTCAGCAGCCAGGCGCCGCTGGCGCCGCCGGTCACGGCAACCGTGCTCGGCCCGAGATCACGCACCCGTCGGCCAAAGGCGAGGGCGCCCGACTCAGCGCCCGAGGGCAGCGAGACGATCGCAATGTCGACATGTTGGGCGAGCCCCTCGACATACGGCCAGGGCTGCTCGGAGAAGTCGAAGGATAGGCGCCGAGCCGCCACCGCGAGCTGCGGGAGTTGCGACTCGACCCCCGAGCAATCGCCGGTGTGCACCAGGTCGAAACCGGCGGCATCGGTCAATTGCGCCTCGTCCAGGACGAAACGAGAGATTCCGGGATCGCCGTGCCCGAAGACGCGGTTGCCGTCGACGACGCGCACATCGGCATACGCCGTCATCCCGGGGACGATCTCGACCCGGGAGGCCTCGACGCCCTCCGCTGCGAGCGCGGACCGCACGAGTTCGCCTGCGGCGTCGGCGCCGGTGACGCCGAGATAGGCGGTCTCGATGCCGAGGCGACGCGCGTGTACGGCGACATTGAGGGCGTTGCCGCCCGGATACATCACCCCGTCGTCGACATAGCGGTCGACGACATTGTCGCCGAGGCACAGGAGCCGCGCGCTCATCTCAGTACGCCATTCGCCGGTAGTAGCGCCGCGTGGTGAGCGGGTGGTCGCGCAGCACCTCCAGGTGGGCGCTGACGCGCTCCAGCAACGCGGCCACGACGACGGGTGTGAGCACCGCCGAGACCTCCCCGGGCAGCTCACCGAGGTCGGCATCCGCGGCGTCGATCACCAGCACGTGGTCGGTGACCGTGCGACTGAAGTCGATGACGCGATCGGTGAGCGGGCGCGTCTCGTCCCGTCCGGCGATCACGACCAGGGGCACGCCCGGCTCCATGAGTTCGAGGGTGCCGTGGAAGAAGTGCGCGGCATGGACGGGGCGCGTCCGGATCCACTGCATCTCCTCCAGGATGCACATGGCGTAGTAGTGCGCCGCCGGCCAGGCATAGCCGGCCGCGGTGACGACGTAATAGTCGCGGGCCGCGAGGAAGGCGGCCGCATCCGCGGCCTGATTCTCGTATGCCGTTTTGACCGCCACCAGACGCTCCGGCAGGTTAGCGAGGCGGTCGGCCAGGGAGGCCGCTGGCCCCCAGTCGTCACTCTGCGCGGCAAGACCCGCGATCCCCAGCAACGACTGAAGATAGAAGGACTCGCTCGAGCTGTCGTCGGCCGCCTCCTCGTTCACCAGCGTGAGGTCAGCCGCCGTGGCCAGTGGTGAGTCGGCGTGCGCAGTCAGGACCGCGATCCAGGCGCCCTGTGCCTTGGCCTGCTGCAGGACCGCGATGCTCTCCTTGGTCGTGCCGGACAGCGATGGGATGACGACTGCGCTGCCAGGCCCGAACGCTCCCTGGCCGACGACCTCCTCGGCGGGATGCCGAAGCTGGACGGGCAGGCTGAGGTGTCGATCGGCCAGCCGCAGGGCCGGCTCCATGAGGATGCCCGCACCGCCGGTGCCGAGAAAGACCACCTCCTCGAGACTGCCCGCCCGTTGCCTCTGAGCGAGCGCGTCCCCCAGCTCGCGGCCGCGGGCGATGGCCGCGGACTGGATGCGCAGATAGCGCTCCTGATCGAAGTTCAACAAGCCCTCGGCCCGCTCGGTGCTGGTCGTCATCGCCGCATTCGCCTCAGTACTCGACCTTGAACATGTAGTGGCGGTTCTCCAGCGAGTGGTTGCGTACGTGCTCGTAACGCTGGGCGAGGCGATTGGCGAGTGCGCCGACCACGAGCGGGGAGACGATCGGGCGGACGGCCGCGGGGACGCCGGGGAGTTCGAGGTCGGCAACGTCGATGGTCCGGGCGCGGCCGGCATAGGTGTCGAGGAACGCCAGAGCACGCTCTCCCATCGGACGAGAGGCGTCCTCACCCAGCCACAGGATCACCGCCGAGTCGTTGTCGATCACCTCGAAGGCCCCCTGGAAGAACTCGCCGCTGTTGAAGCCTGCTGCGTGCTTCCACTGCATCTCCTGCAGGAAGCACATCGCCATGCCATACGCCCAGCCGTAGCTCGGACCGGAGCCGAGCACGTAGGTGACGTCATCGTCCTTGAAGTCATCGGCGATGGACGCGAGGGTGGGATCGGCCTCCTCGACGGCGTGCCGGACGGCGGCGGGGAGGGCGCTCAGGCCCTGGTCGATGTCGTCCCAGGGCAGGTCGTTGCCGGTTGCCTCCAGGACGGCAAGTGCGACGAGAAGTTCGAAGATGTCGCTCTTGCCAGAGAAGGCGATGCCCACGGCTTCGGCGAGCGGGCTGCCCGCCTTGGCGGCGGCGATGACGGTGGCCCCGGTGGCGGTCGCTGTCTTTGCGGCTTCCACGGTCTCCTTGGTGGTGCCCGTGTAGGAGGCGAGGACGACGAGCGATCCCTTGCCCATGAGCTTGGGCTGGCTGCAGTTGAGCTCGTCGCTCTGCAATTGAAAGGTCGGCACGGTGCCGTGCCGCTGGAGGAGGTAGTGGGCCGGGTAGCTGCAGATCAACGAGCCGCCTGCACCGACGAACCAGATATTCGTCAGACCACTGGACACAACCTCGCGGATCACCGTGCGGATGTGGTCGCGCTCGGCGATGGCGCCTTCGAGCTTGGCCTCGGTGTCGGCGTCGATGGGCTTGAGGTCTAGCACCTGGGTCATATCGCTTGTCATTCCTTCGGCTTCTTGCTGGAGTCTTCGGCTGGTTTCGAGGGCCTGGAGCAGAATGAGAACGTTCTCACTAGCGGATATGAGAACGTTCTCAAACTCGCCGTGAAGCTGTCAAGAGCTGTCTCGGAAAAGCTTTCTGACGCGCCCAGTCGCTGCCCGCGGAGCCGGTCTTTCGGCCGGCGATCGAGGCGCAGCACGACGTCGTCCCGACCACTACGCTCGGCGGCAGTATCCGAAAGGTAAGGAGCGACCGGACATGAGCGGGGAGGGCCGCGTGCACGTCACGGTCGGTGATGTTGCGCGGGAGGCCGGCGTCTCCGTGGCGACAGCCGCTCGCGCGTTGGGTGACTACGGTTCTGTGAGCGCCAAGAGCCGGGCGCGGGTCGAGCAGGCCGCGGCCAGCCTTGGTTACAGCCCCAACATGGTGGCCCGCAGCATGATCACCGGATCGACCAAGGCCATCGGCGTGATCGTCGCCGACATCGAGAACCAGTTCTTCCAGCGGGTTCTGCGCGGCATCACCCACATCACTTCGGAGCGGGGCTACGACCTCGTGCTGGCCAACACCGACGAGAGCCTCGACCGCGAACGGCGGGCGCTGCGTGTGATGACCTCGCGGCGCGTCGACGGGATCATCCTGTCGCCGACGGAGGTGGCCGACACGCAGGAGATCCGTGCGGTGGCCGAGTCGGGAGTGCCAATCGTGCTTATCGACCGCCGACTACGGGGTGTCAATGTCGACAGTGTCGGCATTCGCAACCGCGGTGCGACGTATGACGCGACAAACCGGTTGATCTCCCTGGGACACAAGCACATTGCCGTCATTACCGGTGGTACCGCAGAATCGGCGCCGGTCCTGAAGAACGCCACGGTGGCGACCTTACGACGCTTGTCTGCCACCACCCTGGGTACGCGGACGGCGGGTTACCGCGAGGCGCTAGAGGCGGCCGGGCTGGCATACCGGAGCGACTTCGTCGCCGCCAACGGCTTTCGACAGGAGGACGCGCGAGCCGCGACTGTCGCCTTCTTCGCGTTGCCTGATCCGCCGACGGCGATCATCGCCTTCGACAGCCTTCTTTCCCTTGGGGTGCTGCAGGGCCTGCGCGACGTGGGCGCCCGCTCCCCGGACGATGTCTCCCTGATCGGTTTCGATGATGCCCCCTGGGCAGAGGTCGTCGATCCACCCCTGACGGTGATCGGCCAGCCGACCCTCGAGATCGGCGTGCAGGCGGCGACGCTCCTCCTCGACCGTCTCGCCGGGCGCGGGCGGGCGCACGTCCACCACCGTCTCGAAACGACCCTGATCGAGCGCGGCTCCGTCGGACTGCCCCGCCTCAACGGCGTGCGGACAGGCCCTGGGGCCGGACTGTAGGCATGACAAACCCCTTGTTAGCAAAGGAAGACTTCGGGTGCCGACGAGGGGTTTGTGGCAGCGGGCGGGAAAGCTGGACATAGGCGTGACGGATGGGACCGCACACCCGGGGGCGGTTACGCTGTAACACCGCATGTGAAGGAGGTGGCCGATGGGGCGGTTGCAGCGCATCGAGAACAAGCTGGAGCGCGCCATCAATGGTGCCTTCGCCAAGGCGTTCCGGGCCGAAGTCCAGCCCGTCGAGATCGCCAGCGCGGTCCGGCGCGCCATGGACGACGGGGCGACCGCGCTTGCCAAGGGCCGCACCTATGTCCCGACCAGCTACCGCGTCGAGTTGTCCGAGAGCGACTATGAGCGCCTGCACACCTACGAGGCCGACCTCGAGGAGGAGTTGCTCGCGGCCGCCGAAGAGCACGCCGAGAGCCAGCGCTACCTGACCAAGTCCGGCTTCGACGTCACCTTCAGCCGGGATGCCGAGCTCGAGACCGGTCTTTTCCGCGTCACCGCCGACGATTCCCGTATGCCGGCCCGCACCCCCTCCCGGGATCCCGAACGTAACGCGTCGCGGCCCGGCCACGCCGGCGAGCAGCGTTCGCGACGCGAGTCTCGGGCCACGGACGAGCCACGGCCCGCGGCCCCGGTCGCCGACGCCCCCCGCGGGCGTGGGTCGCGCGGCCAGGAGCCGGCTGCGGCTGAGCCCGGCCGCTATCTCGACCCGACGAGGGACCCTGACTCTGCCTGGGATCCCGAACCGGCGGCCGACCCCGGGCGTGTCGGCCGAGCCGGCGGCCGCGGCGCCGCCCGCGCGCACCCGGCCGCGGACGGCGCCGGCCGCGACAACCCGACCAGTTACGACGGCGACCCGCTGGACATCCCGCCCACTCGCCCCACCCCGCCGGCCCGCCCGGCGACGCCGGCCCATCGCCCCCTGACCGCGGCCGACCGGCCCTGGCTCGACCTCGAGGGCGACCGCTATCCGCTGCTCGGGGCAATGACCGTGCTCGGCCGCGACACCGACTGCGCAATCGTCGTCGAGGACGTCAACGCCAGCCGGCGGCACAGCGAGATCCGGGTGACCGTCGACGGCCCGCGCCTGGTCGCGACCGTCAAAGACCTCGGCTCGACCAATGGCACCTGGGTCAACGGCGAACGGGTCACCTCCCAGCGGCTGACCAATGGCGATCGCCTCACGGTCGGCCGGACGAGTTTTGTCTATCGCTCCGGTCGGCGGTGACGAGGGCCACCCATGAGCGAGCTGACGCTGACCATCCTCAAGCTCGGGCTCCTGGTGCTGCTCTGGCTGTTCGTCTTCAGTCTGGCGACCGTGCTACGCGGTGACCTCTACGGCACCCGCGTCGTCAACCGGGTGACGACGCGCCGCTCGGGCGCGGCCGTCGCCGCGGGCTCTCCCGAGCCGGCACCGAGAGGCCGCCGCCGCAATGGCGCCCCCAACCTCGTCGTGACCTCCGGACCGCTCGCCGGCACGCGAATCCCCATGGGCGAGAACGACATTCTTATCGGCCGCAACCCTGAGTGCCATCTCGTCCTCGACGACGACTTCGCCTCAGGCCGGCACGCTCGGATCTTCCCGGCCGAGGGTGGCTGGGGCGTCGAGGATCTCTCCTCGACCAATGGCACCTTCGTCAACAACCACCGCATCGACGAAGCCGTCGCCTTCGAGGCCGGCAGCCAGATCCGCATCGGCCGGACCATCATCGAGTTGCAGAAGTAGCCGTGCCGCTCGCCTTCGACTTCGCCGCGCGCTCCGACGTCGGGTTGGTGCGCTCGGACAACCAAGACTCCGGGTATGCCGGCCCCCACCTGCTCGTCGTCGCCGACGGTATGGGCGGCCACGCCGGCGGCGATATCGCCAGCTCGACGGCGATCGGCTATCTCGTCGAACTCGACGACGAGTCCCACGGCAGCGGCGAGGCCGGCGACGAGCTGGACCAGGCCATCGCCACCGCGAATATCGAGATCGGCCGGATCGCCAGCGAACGCTCCGAGCTCAAGGGGATGGGCACCACCGTCACCGCGTTGCTGCGCTCGCGCAACAAACTGGCGATCGCCCACATCGGCGACTCGCGGGCCTACGTCCTGCGCGACGGCAATCTCGGGCAGATGACGACCGACCACTCGTTCGTCCAGACCCTGATCGACCAGGGGCGGCTGACGCCGGAGGAAGCCGGCTCCCACCCGCAGCGCTCGCTCGTCACGCGCGTGCTGACCGGCGCCCCCGGCGACCGGCCCGACCTCGGGGCCCGCGAGGCGCACCTCGGCGAGCGCTATCTGCTCTGCTCCGACGGCCTGTCCGGCTTCGTCGGCACCGAGACGATCGCCGAGATCCTGGGCGAGCGCCGCACCCCCGCCGAGACCGCCGACCGGCTCGTCGAACTGGCGCTGCGGGCGGGCGCCCCCGACAATGTCACCGTCATCGTCGCCGATGTCGTGGACTACACGACCGGGCGTCCGCCCTCCGTCACCCCGCAGATCGTCGGAGCCGCGCGGCTGAGCCCGGCTGGCTCCAAGGCCCTCCGCGAGACCCCCGCCGCGAAGGCCGCTGCCCTGCGCCCCACGCTCGGCTTGGACGAAGAGACCGAGCAGGTCGAGCGCCTCGCCCTCGCCGAGGAGGGCGCGACCACGCGGCGCAAGCGGCTGATCCGCCTGTTCGGGGCGATCGCAGCGGCGCTGATCGTGCTCGCCGGGGGGTCGTATGCGGCATACGGCTGGAGTCAGCGGCAGTACTATCTCGGCCCCAAGGACGGGGAGGTCGTCCTCTATCAGGGGCTCGCCTACGAACTCGGACCGATCTCCCTTTCCACCCCCCTGGAACAGACCGGCGTCGCTCTCGACGACCTGTCGGCCGACTACCGGGCGACGGTCGATGAGCAGACACGCTATGCCAGCCGCGCCGAAGTCGACCAGGCGATCGGCAATCTGCGCCGGGTCGCCGCCGCGTGCGCCGCGAGCAAGGCCCGCGGGCAGACGTGCGGACTGGACGTCGCGACGCCGACCGCATCGACATCGACGACCGGCACGCCCACGGGAACCTCGTCATCGTCGACGAGCGCGAGCACCTCGACACCCTCTCGATCCCCCGCCAAGACCACCACGAGCAGCTCATCGGCCCGGAGCACGCCATGAGCGTGATCACCTCGCTGCGCCCGCGCCGGGGCCGCAATGTCGAACTCTTCCTGTTGATCTTTGCCGTCGGCATCGTCGTCCTCGCCTATGTCGCCGTCGAGGTCGCCACCCACGACGCCATCCCGGCGAATCTCGCCACCCAGGGCGGCGGGCTGCTCGCCATCGCCCTCGCCTTCCACCTGGTGCTGCGCTTCACCGCGTCGTATGCCGATCCCCTCCTGCTGCCCATCGCCACCCTGCTCAACGGGCTGGGTCTGGTGATGATCCACCGCATCGACATCGCCCACGGCGACAGCCTGGGCGAGGGCAGCGCCCTCCGGCAGTTGACGTGGAGCGCTCTGGGCGTCGCCATCGCCATCGCGATGATCCTCTGGCTGCGCGATCACCGGACCCTGCGCCGCTATACCTTCCTCGCCGGCGTCGCCGGCGTGGTGTTGCTGCTCCTGCCGCTCGTTCCCGTCCTGGGCCACGAGGTCTACGGTGCGCGGATCTGGATCAAGCTGGGCCCCTTCACCTTTCAGCCCGGTGAGGTTGCCAAGATCGCGCTTGCCGTGTTCTTTGCCGGCTACCTCGTGCGCACCCGCGATGTGCTCTCGATCTCCGGGCGCCGGGTGCTCGGGCTGACCCTGCCGCGCGGACGCGACCTGGGGCCGATCGGTGCCATGTGGCTGCTGAGCCTGGCGGTGCTGTTTTTCCAGAAGGACCTCGGCTCGGCGCTGCTCTTCTTCGGCCTCTTCGTCGCCATGCTCTACGTCGCGACGGAGCGGATCGGGTGGATCGCCATCGGCCTGACGCTGGCCGCGGCCGGAGCGGTGCTCGCCTATCAACTCTTTTCGCACCTGCAGGTCCGCGTCCTGTTGTGGCTGCACCCGTTCAGCGCCCAGGCCGCGGAGGTCTCCGACCAACTGGCCCGGGGGCTGATGGGCATGGCGGCCGGCGGCATGCTCGGCACCGGCCTCGGACGCGGCCGGCCCGATATCACTTACTTCGCCGAGTCCGACTTCATCATCGCCAGCTTCGGCGAGGAACTGGGCATGGTCGGCCTCTTCGCCATCCTCTTCCTTTACATCCTGCTGGTCGAGCGCGGACTGCGGACCGCCATCGGCGTACGCGACGGCTTCGGCAAACTGCTGGCCGCCGGGCTCTCCTTCTCGGTCGCGCTGCAGTGCTTCGTCGTCGTCGGCGGCGTGACCCGGGTGATCCCGCTGACCGGGCTGACGATGCCCTTCCTGTCCGCGGGCGGTTCCAGCCTGCTGGCGAACTGGACCCTCGTCGCACTGCTGCTGCGCATCAGCGATCAGGCGCGTCAGCCGATCGCCGATGCCGTCGTCCAGGACCGGGTGGCCGCCCGGTGAACGCCCCGATCCGGCGCCTGTCCACCCTCGTCGCGGTGCTCTTCGCGACCCTCCTCTTCGCCGTCACCTGGATCCAGTTCGTCTCGGCCCGCGCGATCAACGACCTGCCGGGCAACACCCGCTCGCTGCTCGCGTCCTACAACCGCGAGCGCGGGTCGATCCTCGTCGCCGGCGAGGCGATCGCCCGGTCGACGCCGGCCAAGGACGAGCTGAAGTGGAATCGGGTCTATCCGATGCCCACCCGCTATGCCCATGTGACCGGCTACTACTCCTTCGTCTACGGGCCGGGCGGCGGGGTCGAGGGCGCCGAGAACTCCCTTCTGTCCGGCACCAGCGACACCCTCTTCTACCGCCGGGTCTCGGACCTGCTCACCGGGCACGACCCGGTCGGCGCCAGCCTGGAACTGACGATCAACCCGGCCGCCCAGGCGGCCGCCGACGAGGCGCTGGGCAATCAGCGCGGCGCGGTCGTCGCCCTCGACCCGAGCACCGGCGCGATCCTCGCCATGGTCAGCCACCCGTCATACGACCCCAGCGAACTGTCCGCGCACTCCAGCTCCGCCGTCGAGAAGGCATGGACGCGGCTGCTCCGCGACGACGGCGACCCGCTGATCAACCGGGCGATCGCCGGTGACCTCTACCCGCCCGGCTCGACCTTCAAGCTCATCACGGCAGCCGCGGCGCTGGAGTCGGGGAAATACACCCAGGACAGCGTCATACCGGGGCCTGCCGCACTGAAGTTGCCCGGGGTGACCACGCCGCTGCCCAATCACGACGGTCAGCCCTGCGGGCCCAATGACAAGACCACGATGCTGCACGCCTTGGTAATCTCGTGCAACACGGCGTTCGCCGACCTGGGCATGACCCTCGGCCCGGAGACCCTGCGCGACCAGGCGGCCAAGTTCGGCTTCGGCCAGCCTCTGAAGGTCCCCATGTCCGTCACGCCGAGCGTGGTGCCCGCCGGGATGAACGAGCCCAACACCGCCCAGGCGGCGATCGGGCAGTTCAGCGTCCGCGCCACCCCGCTGCAAATGGCCATGGTCGCCGCTGCCATCGGCAACGACGGGGTGGTGATGACGCCCTATCTCGTGCGCCGGGTGCTGACCTCCTCGCTCAAGACCATCGACGAGACCTCGCCGCAGACCCTCTCCGAGGCGATCTCGACGGGGACCGCCCGGCAGCTGACGACGATGATGAAAGCCGTCGTCGCCGAAGGCACCGGCCGCCCGGCGCAGATCGCCGGCGTCGAGGTCGCCGGCAAGACCGGCACCGCCGAACACGCCCCGGGGGCGGCACCGCACGCCTGGTTCACCGCCTTCGCCCCCGCCGACAAACCCAAGGTCGCCGTTGCCGTCGTCGTCGAGGACGGCGGCACGATGGGGAGCGAGGCCGCCGGCGGTCTGGTGGCCGGCCCGATCGCCAAGGCCGTCATCGAGGCGGTGCTCGGATCGTGACACCGCTGTCCACCGTGGTTGAGGAGAAGTCGTGAGTACGCCCGTTCCCAAGCTCCTGGGCGGTCGCTACGAAGTCGGCGACCTGATCGGTCGCGGCGGTATGGCCGAGGTGCACCGCGGCTACGACACCCGCCTCGGGCGGTCGGTCGCCATCAAGATCCTGCGCAGCGACCACGTCCGTGACCCGCACTTCCTCTCCCGGTTCCGCCGGGAGGCCCACTCCGTGGCCGGCCTCAACCACCGCTCGATCGTCGCGGTCTATGACTCCGGGGAGGATCAGCTCATCGAGTCCGGCGGGGCCAAGATCGCCGTCCCCTATATCGTCATGGAGTTCGTCGACGGCCACACGCTGCGCGAGATTCTCAACGCGCGAGGCGCGCTGGACCCCCACGAGGCGTCCCGGATCACCGAAGGCGTCCTCGATGCCCTCGCCTACAGCCACCACGCCGGGATGGTGCACCGCGACATCAAGCCGGCCAATGTCATGGTCGCCCAGGACGGGTCGGTCAAGGTCATGGACTTCGGCATCGCCCGGGCGGTCGCCGACACCCAGGCGACGATGACCCAGACGTCCTCGGTGATGGGCACCGCGCAGTACATCTCGCCCGAACAAGCCGAGGGCCAGCCGGTCGACGCGCGCTCCGACCTCTACTCCACCGGGTGCCTGCTCTTCGAACTGCTCACGGGTCGCACGCCCTTCGTCGGCGAGCCGGTGTCATTGACCTATCAGCACGTGACCAAGGCGCCGCCGCTGCCGTCGGAGTTGAACTCGGCCGTGCCCGAGGCGCTGGACGCGGTCGTGGCGCTCGCCCTGACCAAGGACCGCGACCAGCGCTACCAGAACGCCGGGGACTTCCGCGACGACCTGCGCTCCTATCGCCTCGGCCGCGCGATCAGCCCGGCGGCCCGGGCAGCCCTGATCGCGGACCTGCCGACCCAAGCGGTGCCGCAGACGCCGGCGGCGGATGCGGTCATCGCTCCGGTGGCGCCGCCTCCGCGCCCGCCGGAACCCGAGACCGCGAGCCTGCCCACGGCATACGACAAGAAGCGCGGGCGCGGTGGGGCGATCGCCCTCGTGCTCTCGCTCATCGCGGCGCTCGCCGTGCTCGGCATCGCCGGGAAGATGTATCTCGACTCGCGGCCGGTGATGATCGAAGTGCCCAATGTCGTGGGCGCTCCGGTCGAGACGGCGAAGGCGCGGATCCTCGCCGCCGACTTGCAGGTGACGGTCGAATATCAGCCGTCGCGCGACGTCGCCAAGGACCACGTGATCAAGCAGAACCCGAAGGAGTATTCGGAGCAACTGGCCCGGGCGCTGATCACGTTGACCGTCTCCGGCGGGCCGGCGGCGACGCGGGTGCCACCGTTGGTGGGCATGGAGCAATCGGCGGCCGAGCAGGCGATCAAGGACGCAGGGCTGACCGTCGGCACGATCACCAAACTCGACTCCCCCGAGCAGCCGAAGAACCACGTCGTCAGCAGCACCCCCGAGCCGTATGCCGATGCCGCCGAGGGCGATTCGGTCTCCTTGGTCATCGCGACCGGGAAGGTCACGGTGCCAGACCTCAAGGGGAAGACCGAGGACGAGGCGCGGGCGATCTTGTCGGACCTGCGCCTGCCGGTGGTCACCGAGACGCGGGAGAGCAGCGAGCCCGAAGGCACCGTTCTGGAGCAGAGCCCCAAGGCGGGCAAGGTCAATGTCGGCACGGAGATCACCCTGGTGCTCGCCAAGGCCCGTCCGGTGACCCAGACGTTCACGATCACCCAGACCCCGTCGTCGAGCTCGACGACCACGACGACGACAGACCAGCCCTCGACGCCGCCCACGAGCGAGAGTTCGACGCCGCCGCCGATCACGCAGACCTCCCCCGGCACCGCCCGCTCGACCACGACCACGACGACGGCCCCGGCCCACCTCCCCCGCCCGTAGGTCGAGAGGCCGGTTCAGCCCCGTCGAGAGGCCGGTTCAGCCCCGTCGAGAGGCCGGTCCAGCCCCGTCGAGAGGCCGGTTCAGGGTCGTCGCGGTCACCACGCTCTACGTCGGCGAGTCCGGTCCGGACGTGCCAGCGCCGTGAAGAGGTTCGCACGGGTCCGGCATACGGTTAGTTGGTCGCGACCATCCGGGCGATACCCGCACCGTCGCGCACCAGCGGGCTGAGGCCAGCGGACGCGGCGATGGCGTCACTCGCGCCGCACATCGCCAGCCAGTTCGCGAGCAGCCGGTGGCCGCCCTCGGTGAGCACGCTCTCTGGATGGAATTGCACCCCATGCAGCGGCAGCTCTCGATGGCGCACAGCCATGATGATGCCCGAGGCCGTATGCCCGTTCGCCACCAGCTCGTCGGGCAGCGTCGGCGGGTCTATGGCCAGCGAGTGATAGCGCGTCGCGGTGAAAGGCGAGGCCAGCGAGGCGAGCACACCCGTGCCGTCGTGGATGACGCGCGAGGTCTTGCCGTGCAACAACTCCGGCGCCCGGCCGACCGTCGCACCGGTGACCACACCGAGGGCTTGGTGGCCCAGACATACGCCTAGCATCGGTTGAGCGCGCTCGCCGCAGGCTTCGATCATCGCCATGGAGACGCCCGCGTCTTCGGGGGTACCGGGTCCGGGCGAGATGAGCACGCCGTCGAAATCGGCTCCGTCGGCGGGCGCGATCTCGTCATTGCGCACGACCTCGGTATCCGCGCCGAGTTGCTGTAGATAGCCGACGATCGTGAAGACGAAACTGTCGTAGTTGTCGACGACGAGGATCCGGGTCACCAGCTCAGCCTAAGGCTGCACGAGACTCAGGCGGGGCCGAATCGGCCCCTCGACGGGGCTGAACCGGCCTCTCGACGCGGA
>Ga0075158_10002342_pt1 | contig 13807 bp, 7 predicted proteins | sample JI91814BDNA_FD_70968 | JGI IMG/M metagenome (GOLD analysis project Ga0075158, IMG submission 70968) | Wastewater effluent complex algal communities from Wisconsin, to seasonally profile nutrient transformation and Carbon sequestration -... | ecosystem: Engineered > WWTP > Effluent > Algae... | reverse complement strand
GATGGCGACGTCCGGGAAGTCCTGGTCGTCGATCACGCCGTCCAGGTTGTCATCGGTGAGCTGGCCGACCACCGGCGCGGACCAGGAGCCGAAGGAGCCGTCCTTGTACTGATACTCGATCACGGCGTTCCACGGGTCCTCGACCACGACGTCAGGGGACAGGCAGGTCTTGTCGATCGGGACCATGGTCGGCGCGACGGCGACGACGTCGCACGCGAGGTCGACGCAGTCGGCGGTGCCGTCAGCGTCGAGATCGGGGAAGCCCTCGTCGACGTCGCGGTCGGCGTCGTTGTCGACGCCGTCGCACAGCTCGAGCTCGACGCAGGCGCTGTCCTGGCACGACAGGCCGGGGTCGCAGGCGATGTCACATCCGCCGCAGTGGGCGGGGTCGACGGTGGTGTCGACGCAGGCGCCGCGACACAGGGTCCGGTCGGGGTCGCAGGTGACGACGCAGGCCCCGAGCTGGCACGCCTCGCCCGGCTGGCAGGGCGCGTCGCAGCCGCCGCAGTGGTCGAGGTCGGTCAGCGGGTCGACGCAGGCGCCGGCGCACTCGAGGGCGTCCGGCGGACAGCCGCCGGTGGTCGGCTCGGACGAGAGGGTCGCCGGGCCGGTCGTGGCGCTGTCGCTGTCGCCGTCGGTGGCCGCGTCGGTCTCGCTGTCACTGTCGTCGATGGTGGTGGTGGGCGGGGCGGTCGTGGTGGTCGCCGTCGTGGTCTGGCCGCCGGAGGCCGAGTCGGTGTCCGGGAGCGCGGGGGCGTCGCCGCAGGCGGCGACGAACGTGACGCCGAGGCAGATCCACACGCGCGTCGGAGCGAGGGCGTTGGGCAGTTTCATCGCGGTCCTTGTCATCGAACGTCTCCTGCGCGGCGCCATGTGGCGCGGGTCCATGACGCGTGATCGCCACCGGCCGGAATTCTCCGCGCGCCGGGGATCGTCATCGCCTCGTCTCAAGGTACCTCGGGATCCACGCGGGTCTGTGTCGCGGGCCGCCAAATGGTGTGTCGGCGTCCGCCAAACAGCGCGCGGAGGTCCGCGATGGGCCGATCATCTGGCGGCGCCGGGCAGCTCGCGCTTCGCCAGGTGTTTTATTAAATGGGCGGCGAGGGCGTCGACCTCGGGGATCTGCGGGGCGCGGCGGCGGCGGATCAGGTGGATGCGGAGGACCGGGAGGTCGGTGATGGGCACGGCCACGGTGCCGGGCGGGGCCGGGATGTAGGCGTTGACGACGGCGAGGCCGAGGCCGAGGGCGGCGTAGTGGGTCATGAGCTCCCAGCCGTCGACCTCGACCGCGGCGTGCAGGTCGCCGCCGAGGGCCCGCGCGAGGGTCGTCCGGTGGTCGCGGCCCGGCGGCGGCACGACGAGCGGGCGACCGGCGAGCATGCGCACGCGGAGGCTGCGGCGCCGGGCGAGCGGGTCGTCCTTGGGCAGGATCGCGACCTGGCCGACCTCGAGCACGACGGTGCTTGTGAGCGTGCGGTCGGCCTCGGCGAGCACGGTGAGGCCGAGGTGCGCGCGGCCGCTGTGGATCGCCTCGACGGTGGCGGCGCGGTCCTCGGTGCGCAGCGCGAGCGGGCCGCGCCAGCCGCGGAGCGCGTGGGCCAGCAGGTGGAGCTGCACGGCCTGGCCGGCGCTGAGGATCGGGGTGACGGGGCCGCTCTGGACCGCGACGAACGTGCTGATCTGGGCCAGCACGTCGCGCGCGAGGGCCTCGACCTCGCGGCCCCGCGGGGTCAGCTGCAGGCGGCGACCGGTGATGGTGTAGAGCGGGCCGGCCCACTCGCCGAGCTTTTTGATTTGGGTGTGCAGGGCGGGCTGCGAGACGTGCAGGCGGGCGGCGGCGGCCGTGAACCCGCCGGCCTCGATCACGGCGACGAACCCACGCAGCCAGTCGAGTCGCAGATCCTTGCTATCCATTTTTTGGATGTATCATCCAAAACCAATCGTGTCCATGGATGGGGCGGCGGCGCAGGATGGCGGCATGCAACGCATCGGTATCGACATCGGACGGGTCATCATCGGGCCGGTCGTGAACGGGAAGGCGGACACGAGCTTCCTCGGTTCGCGGCTGGAGGACGCCGTGCGCACGCCGCCGGCGGAGGGGGCGATCGCGGGCGTCGCCGACCTGGTCGCGCGCACCAACGGGGCGGCGTGGCTGGTCTCGAAGTGCGGCCCGGGCGTGCAGGCCAAGACGCGCGCCTGGCTGGACCACCACGACTTCTGGCGGCGCACCGGGATGGATCGCAGCCACCTGCGGTTCTGCTTGCGGCGCCCGGACAAGGCGGTGCACGCGCGCCAGCTGCGACTGACGGCGATGATCGACGATCGCGTCGACGTGCTCGTGCACCTGGACGGGCTGGTCGGCGACCGCCTGCTGTTCGGCGAGCAGGACCGGCCGGCGCCGGGCTGGGCGACCCGGGTGCTCGACTGGGCCGATGTCGGCGCGTGGGCCGAGCTGCACTGCCCGCGATGACGGCGCGATGACGGCGCGGGATGGCGCGGGGCGAGGTCGCCCCTGTCGTTGCGTCACAGTCCGCGTGGGAAGTAGCTCCACGCTGGGGGCAGATCGGGGACAGTGGTTGCCGTGTCTGGCGATCGCAGGGGGGACAGTCAGACCGCGACGCGCGTGGACATGGAACGGTCGTCGCCCGCGACCCTCCGCGGCACGGGGCCGGCCAGAGAGGGCGGGCTACCCCACACGGCGCCGACGCAGATCGGTCGGTTCGTGGTGCTGCGCAAGCTCGGCGAGGGCGGCATGGGCGTGGTGTACGCGGCGTACGACGAGGAGCTCGAGCGCAAGGTCGCGATCAAGCTGCTGCGCGGCGAATTCCACGGGCAGCGCCAGAGCGTCGGCCAGGCCCGTCTCCAGCGCGAGGCGCAGGCGATGGCCCGCCTGTCGCACCCCAACATCGTGCAGGTGTACGACGTCGGGCCGTTCGGCAAGGGCGTGTTCCTCGCGATGGAGTTCGTGCACGGCTGCGACCTCCGCGAGTGGCGACAGGGCGGCGAGCGTGCGTGGCGGGCGATCCTCGCGGCGTACCTGCAGGCCGGCCACGGGCTGGCCGCGGCGCACGCGGCCGGCATCGTGCACCGGGACTTTAAACCCGACAACGCGCTGATCGGCGAGGACGGGCGCGTGCGCGTGATGGACTTCGGGCTGGCCCGCCCCAATGAGCCGACGCGCGAGGACGCGGCGACGAGCATGTCGAGCTCGCGCCTCGCGGTCGAGCTGACGCAGGACGGCAGCTTCGTCGGCACGCCGGCCTATATGTCGCCGGAGCAGATGCTCCGCGATCCGGCCGACGCGAAGAGCGACCAGTTCAGCTTCTGCGTCGCGCTGTTCGAGGCGCTGTACGGGTTTCGTCCGTTCCCCGGGGCGGACACGGCCGCGATCAAGGAGGCGCTGCTGTACGACGACCCGCTGCCGCCGCCGCGCGGGACGGAGGTGCCGGGGTGGGTCCATCAGGCGCTGCTGCGCGGGCTGAGCCGCGAGCCGGACCGGCGGTTCCACGACATGCCCGAGCTGCTCGCGGCGCTCTCGGCGGACCCGTCGGCGCGGCGGAGGCGACGGCTGGGCATCGCCGGCGTGGTGCTGGCGACCGGGCTGGCGGCGGCCAGCGGCGGCGTGGTGATGCACGAGTGGCAGGCGACGGCGGCGGCGGTATGCGCCGGCGGCGAGGCGCGGCTCGCGGGCGTGTGGGACGGCGCGGTCGCCGAGGCGACGCGCGCCGCGCTGATCGGCACGGGCGTGCCGTACGCGGAGGGCGTGGCGACGAGGGTCGTCTCGCGGCTCGATGCATACGCGGCGGACTGGCTGCGGATGCACCGCGAGGCGTGCGAGACGCACCGCCGCGACGAGCAGAGCGACGCGCTGTTCGACCTGCGCATGGCGTGCCTCGACGAGCGCAGGACGGCCGTGAAGGCGCTCGTCGAGGTGCTGGCGGACGCGGACGCGGAGGTGGTCTCGCAGGCGGTCCAGGCGGCCGAGAACGTGCCGACGGTCGACCGCTGCGCCGACGTGCCGGCGCTGCTGGCCCAGAGCCCGCCGCCGGAGGACCCGGAGGTCGCGCGCGCGGTCGAGGTGCTGCGGCCGCGGATCGCAACGCTGTGGGCGAAGCACGACGTCGGACACGCGACGGCGGAGGAGGCGGCGAGCCTGCGCGCCGAGGCCGAGGCGCTGGGCTATGCGCCGGTGCTCGCGCATGTACTCCAGCTCGAGGGCGTGGTGACGGACGACCGCGCCGACTACAAGGCCGCCGAGGCGGCGCTGGTCCGCGCGGCGGCGGCGGCCGACGCGGCGAGGGACGACGATCTGCGGGCGCGGATCCAGCTCGACCTCACGCGGGTCGTGGGGCTGCATCAGGCCCGCTTCGAGGAGGGGCTGCGGTTCGCCGAGCTGACCCGCGGCACGCTGAAGCGGCTGGGGGACACGGGCGCTCTGGAGGCGCAGCTCGAGGGGCGGCTCGGCGAGATATCGCTGCAACAGGGCGAGTACGTGCTCGCGCAGCGGCACATCGATCGGGCGATCGAGCTGCAGCAGCGGATCCACGGCGAGGCCTCGCCGCAATTCGCGACCGCCATCACGGCTCGTGGGACCCTGCACTTCTTCCGCGGTCAGCTCCCGGGGGCGCTCGCGGATTATCGCCAGGCCGTCACGATCTACGAGGAGCTGTACGGGGTGAACCACCCGATGCTCGGATCGATCCTCAACAACGTCGGCGCCGTCGAGCTGACGCAGTTCGACAACGACGCGGCGCAGGCGACGTTCTCGCGGGCCCGGCAGATCCTCGAGGACGCGTATGGCGAGACGCACCCGGCGCTCGGTACGCTGCACACGAACCTCGGCATGATCGCGGTGTTCCAGGGGCGCGGGGATCAGGCGGTCGACGAGTTCCGCCGCTCGCTGGTCATCTACGAGAAGCAGCTGCCCGCCAACCATCCGACGATCGCGGCCTGCCTCAAGGAGCTGGGCGAGGCGCAGCTGTTCAACGGCGACCTGCGAGCGGCGCAGGCCACGAGCGAGCGATCGCTGGCCATGCACCTCGCCGCGTACGGAGCCGGGCACGCGAAGGTGTCGGTGGCGTATGCCAACCTCGGGATGGTCCTGCTGCAGACGGGCGAGCAGGCGGGCGCCGAGAAGGCGTTCATGAGCGCGATGGTCGAGTTCCGCGGCGCCGCGGAGGAGCCCGAGCTGGGGCGGGCGTACGCGGGGCTCGGCATGCTGCGCCTCGCGCAGGGCCGCGTCGAGGAGGCCGTGCCGAACCTCGAATCGGGGCTGGAGCGGCTGCGGCGCAACCCCAACGCGGCGCCGTTCCACACCGCCGAGGCCCAGTTCGCGCTCGCGCAGGCGCTGTGGCGCAAGGGCCAGGTCAACGAGGAACGGGTCCGCAGCCTCGCCGCGGACGCGCAGCAGAACTTCTCGACGGTGGGCCCCGGGTTCGCGGCCGAGATCGTGAAGGTGCGGACGTGGCTGGCGCAGCTGCCGGCGGCCCACTAGCGGGTGAGGCGGCGACGGTGGGCATGACCACGGAAGATAGCCTCGTCGTCGCGCTCACGGCTCTGCTCATCCATTCACGTCGATCATTCGCCACTAGATTCCATGAATCAAAGTATTCCGATCCTTCCACTCTGCTCACCACGAGCAGCTGAGGTGCTGCAGACGTAACCTGCAGAGCACCTTGTTTTGCGGCGAGCATTGTTCTTGCTTGGAAATCTCTTGATGATTGAGCGCACACGCGGCAGTATCGTGGACTGACACGGCACCTTCGTGCCGTAACGTCAGGGGAGCCGAGTCGAGATGAAGTACCCGCAATGGTGGTTCTTTCGCCGCAATCCATTTGATGCGAGGGTGGTTACCGCGTACGCGTAGAAGTTGGGAGACATCGACGATGAGTGAGCACGACGAAGGCGTGGCCAACGCGAGGGCGATCACGGAAGCGGTCCCCGCTTGGTGCTTCAGAAATCGGGTGACGGCGACCGGCGGGGCGTGATCACTCGATCACTCGCTGACGTCACAGGACCTGCTCGACGCCGCCCACGAGGTGATTGTACGGCGACGTCGTCACCCTCGGCGGGCGATACGGATCCACTTTCTTCGCAGGAGAATTCGAATGGTGAATGACGACGACGACCTTGAGAAGGACTTCAACCTGCTGCTGAGCTGCGATCCGTACGCCTACCGGAAAGACGGCGGCATCGTCGACACCGTGCAGGAGGACATGCTGAAGTTCTTCTACTCAGCTGTGCAGTTCCACATGGAGGCAAACCTGCGCAGCCGGTTCATCTCGGCCGCGGTCCCGGACATCGCCGCCGACCTGAAGCCGATCATCCGGACCGAGGCTGCGGCCGCGTTCTATCAAAAGCTGGAGGTGCCCTATATCGCATTGACCCTGAAGGACGCCAAGGATCCAGCCATCGCCAGACTGAACATTCCGCGGGCCGGTCAGATGATCACCGACGCGATGCAGGCGTCGGGCGTCTACCAGAGCCAGGCCAAGGCGATGTACGAGCTGGCCTGGACCAAGCGATTCGCGGGCGCCCGCCGGTATCTCGACGACCAGCGCGCCCGGAATCGCAGCTACCGGCAGAAGATCGAGAAGCTGGTCGACGAGTTCAGCAAGCAGGCGCTCGGCGAAGATGCGGACGAGGACTCCGTCACCGTCCTGAAGAAGCTCCTCGAGGAGGCCAGCTCCGAGGCCAAGTTGGGCAAGTACTGGGCGTTTCGCGCGCTGCTGCGGTTCCTGAGTCAGGAGAACCTCGACACTCTGATCCCGCGCCCCGACAATCCCCTGGAGCCCAAGGATCCGAACAACCCCACGCGCAAGGTCCTGCGCCAGTCGGCGGTCCTCAATTCGCTCGACGACACCGGCAAGCTCGGCAAGCTGTTCCAGGAGTTCGTCAACGTCCACATCCTCGCCAAGGGGCTGCCGAAGTACATCGATTACGAGGCGAACGAGGCCGAATTGAAGCACGTCTGCGAGCAATTGCTCAAGCAGTTCCTCGCGCAGACGGACGACCCGAAGCAGCAGCACAAATACGAAGAGCTGCGCTCCGCGGCCCAGGAGCTGCTCCACACGGAGGGCGGTCGCCGCAATATCGATCAATGCTTCACGATGTTCTTTGCCGGCCTCACGTCGACCGGCTCCGTGCGCTCTTTCGACGCCGCGGCGCGCGCCTACAGCGCGTCGCTGGGCCAGTTCTACCCGGTGAGGGCGTTCGGCGCGAAGACAGGTATGGGCGTCGCGGGCATGGCGCGGCTTGGCGGCATAGCGATCGGGATCAGCGGCGTGGTCGCCATGATGCAGAACGGGATCTCCTGGGACAAGCTAACCGCCAAGGAGAAGGCCTCGCTCATCGTCGGCGGCGTCGATCTGTTGCTGCTCACCGCGCCGCAGGCCCTCAAGCTCGTCAGGGTGACGCTGCCATCGAGCTTTCAGTCCATCGTGAGCTTCTTCAAGTCGAAGGCCGCCGCCGCGCCCTCCATGGTCCGGTCGATGAGTAGCGCCGAGCTGCGGGTGGTCAGCGAGAACATCGGGAGGGCCCCGTCAGTGTCGAGCGCGGCCCTGCTCCGCACCGAGGGCACGGCGGTGGCGCGCGTGGAGTCCGGCTTCGTCCGCTGGCTCAAGGAGGAGATGCCCGGCAGCATCTCAAGCTCGAGCCGCCGGGCGATCGCCGCCGCCGCCACCGAGGACTCCGTGTGGGTGCGGCGGATCTTCGGCCGCAACATGGATCACTTCCTGGCCACGCGCGTGGGGCTGGTGCTGTCGCTCGGCGGCGTGGCGCTGGGAATCTGGGGGCTGGTGGAGGCCAAGGGCACGAAGGAGATCGTGCTCAACAGCGTGCTGACGGCCGCCGCCGTCATGGAGGTGTTCTCGATCGCCACCGGCATGCTCGCGGCCGACGCGGTAGGCGGCGTGGGCCTGGCGCTCGGCCGCGTCGGCTCGGTGCTGGGTCCGGTCGGCATGGCGCTGTCGATCGGCGTCGCCGTCTACATGATCATCGACAGCTTCATCCCCGGCCAGCCGTCGCCCACCATCATCGCCCAGTTCGTGGAGAAGGACGCCAAGGCGGCGGGCCTGTACATGCCCCACGGCATGGACATCGACTACCTCGCGTCCACCGGCAGCAACAGCGCCGGCAATGGCGTGACGGTGGCCCTGGGCGCCACCTCCGAGAAGCTGCTCTGCCTCGATCTGCCCGGCCGGGACGCCACGGTGAGCAGCCTGCTGACCAACTTCGACGCCGACACGGTCTTCGACCTGACGGTCGACGGCAGTGGGCGGGTGACGGTGATCTCGCGGGGCTTCTCGCAGGACGCTGGCACCCACACCGGCGAGAGCGAGCGCGAGGCGGTGGCGGTCGTGCTGGCGGTGGAGGGGAGCGCCGGCAAGGCCCAGCGGGTCGTGGCGCTCCAATACCAGCAGGGTTCGAAGAAGAGCGCCCAGGTCGATCTATCCGCCCTCTGGCAGGCGGTGATGGTGGGCGCGGGTGAAAAGGACAAGAACGGCCACCCCGTGTCGGGCCCTTTCTCGCTCCAGAGCTGCCAGACCTCGACCTACCTCGCGGCTGAGAATGACAAGGTGGTCCTCTCGGACAAGCCGTTCTCCTGGAAGGTGACCACCGGCGTTCCCATTCGCCCCCGCTTCAGCTACCACACCGAGTCGTTCGTGCTCGGTCGCTCCACGGAGCTGAAGCCCGACATCGACCAGATGGGACGGGGCCCGATCACCTGGACGTCGCGCAACCTGCCGCAGTTCCTGTCGCTCGGGGACGGGGGCGTGCTCAAGGTCGATGATGAGAAGCTGGCCGAGCAGAAGGGCTCGGAGCGGCATTTCAACTTTCAAGTGACCGCCACCAACGACGCTGGCTTCTACTCGTATAACGTGACGATCCAGCGCCCCAGCTGACGAACTGACCACGGGTCGAGGGAGGGCGAGAGCTGCCTGCCTACGCCCGGCCAATATCTCACAGCGAGGGTGCTCGATGAACCGAGAGCAGATCCACTCCCTATTTGAATCCGTCCCCGATATGGCTGAGTCCCCGCATGGGGAGACGACCCGCTTGGCCATCATTAATCGCCTGATGAGCGCCCTGCCGGGATACGTCGCCGGGAACAATCATATCTATGCCACCCGGGAGGGGTCGTTTCGACAGCACTTCTTCCCCGACCCCCACCCCGGCTCCCGATATGCTGGGATCGACGCCGCCACCGGGCTCGACGAGACGTTCTGGAGCGGATTCGCGGTGGCGCTGCTGTGCGCGGCCATCAAGCAGATGTCCTATGAGACCGCCAAGGAGATCGATCGCCAGGCTGTCGACCGGACGATTGAGGCGAGCAACACCAAGCTGCGCGAGCCGATCCGGCTCTTCAAGCTCTATGCGCTCGTGTTGTCCGCCGAATGGAAGCCGCTCTCGGAGCTGATCGCCCAGCCGGGGTTCGACCGGGAGTCCGCGCGCGGCAGCTACCTCAGCCTGCTGCGCGATGACGAGTGGCTCAAGGCGCGCAAGGCGGCGCTTGAGGTGGGCGACTGGGCCAACTACGATTGGATCCTCTTCCATCACTGGGTCAAGCTCGACGCGCTCGGCGCCGACAAGGATCAGATCGATTCGGTCGCCGCCGACGTGGCCCGCGCGCTGCCCCTGCCGACCTCGGTGGCGGCGGGCGCGTGGGGGAGATACTTCCAGTGGATGCGCCCGACATCAGATCCGGCTCGCGTCGGCGAAATCTCCCATGCGGAGTTCGATACGGTCGCCTCCAGGGGCGTCCTGACGACGCGCGTGCGAATGTCGATCGGCAACAGCAGGAGCCCGCCCACTCCCTATCAAATTCCGGAGGGCTATTCGCAGGCGTTCATCGAGCCCGGCCAGCCTGGCCACGCGTATCGCGTGCCGACGGCCAACAGTTGCTTCGGCGCCGGCGCGGCGGTCCTCATGGCCGACGGCAGCCACAGGGCCATCGAGAACGTGACCCCGGGCATGGCCGTGGCCACACCGTCGGGGCCGGGGCGCGTGGCGGTGCTGGTGCGAACGCCCCGGGACGGGCGCCCGCTTTATCGCATCAACGGCGGCGAGATCACGTTCACCGCCGCTCACCCCTTCCTCGCGGCCCTCGCCGGCCCTGGCGAAGCGGCAGGCGATCCGCCGCGCTTCTTCGCCGTCTCTCCCGGGACCCTGGGACAGACCATCCCCACGCTTTCCTGGTACGGCGTCGACCGACTCCAGCCCGGGGCGCGCCTGCGCGGCTGGAGCAGCGAGGGACCGGTGCCCATCACGGTGCGGTCGCTCGATTCGCTCGAGGCCCCGGAGGCCGAGCCCGAGATGGTCTACGACCTCGTCGTGTGGCCGCGGGAAGGATCGGACTTCCAATACATCGTCGCGGACCGGACGGCCTCGTGGGTCGTGGCGGCGGAGATCCCCCTCATTCGCTCCGCCCCGCTGGCGACCGGCGTCGTGCTCACCGTGCTGCTCGCGCTCGAGCCTCATCTGCGGGACGCGTTCGGCGGCTGCGACCGCCACGCGTTCGAGGAGCGCTTCGCCGAGGTGCTGCGGAGAGCGGTCGCCTGCGAGCTCCCGGCGGCGCTCCGCGGCCTCGGCTCGAGCCCGGAGCCGGCCGCCACCATCGCCGCCTCGTCGCAGCCGACGCTCGACACGGCCTTCTCCCGCCTGAGCGCGGCAGAGGGATACAACTGGATGCTGGGGCTGGCCTTCGCTATGGCGGTGCAGGCGCTCGGGCCGTCCATCGAGAGCGCCATCGCTCTGGGCTATCGCCGCCTCTGCGGGGAGCCCGAGCTTTCGGGGGAGCCGCCGACGCTGGCGCTGTCGCTGTTCGATGTGGCCTTCAGCAAGCTCGCCCGCCCCGACGCGGCGGAGGCGGTGGCCGTGCGGGTCGCGCTCGACTGCGCCGTCTTCGATCGTCCCCTCGTGCCCGAGCGCGCAGACCCGCTCCCGTTCCTGCGGCGCCTCGACGCCGTTACCTATGGCGAGTGCGCGAGCCTCGCGCCGGTGGGGGACATCATCCACCTTCGGTTCGAGGTGCTCGTTGGCGGCGCGCCGCGCCTCTTCGGGGGGGCCCTGGTGCAGTGGGCGGCGGATCAGCCGCTGCGCCGCTACAGCGCGCGCCTCGCCGACGCGCGCGGGCAGCCGGCCGGCCTGCTGAGCTTCGATGTTCGTCCCCTGAGCGCGCTCGCGCGGCGGGCGGAGGAGGCGGAGCGCTCTCGGTGGGATCCGCCGCACATGCGGGACTTCGCCGCCCGGCTCGGGCCGGCGCTCGCCGAGGAGCTCATCCCGCTCGTCGGCCAGCTCGATGAACCTCAACCGTAACTCATCCCCGGAGGCTGCACATACCATGACCGCCGCCACGCTCCGCGTTGACGAACTGCTCGGCTTCAACCCCACCCTCAGCCTGGACCACGAAGGAAAGCGCGTCTATCAGGACCTCGTCGCGGAGTCCGTCATAAAGGATTTCCGCGACATCATCCTCTACCACACGCCCCCGACGCTCCGCGCGAGCTTCGTCAGCGGGGCGGTGCCGGCGCTCGACCCGGGCGTGCAGTCCATCGTGCGGTCCGACACTCGGCTCGCAGCGTTCTACGGGGGGCTGTCGGTGCCGCTCCTGGCGATGGCCTACGGCGCGCGGCGGGACAGTGATGATGCCCGCCTCCTGAACGCTGCGCGGGCGGAGAAGATCCTCGGGCTCGAGCTGCAGAGGAACCCGCTGTTCGTCGATCAGCAGGATAAGCTCTACCGCTTTCGCTGGGCGTCATGCTGCCCGCGTCTAAACGACTACTTGGAGGACCAGCAGGGCGGCGGTGCTGCGCACGCCCAGGAGATCGACGAGGAGCGCGGGCAGTGGGAAGAAAGGACCGTTGCTCACTACGACGAGGCGCACGTCCCCGCCGACGACCGCGAGCGTCTGCAGGCGATGCAGCACATCGCCGAGTGCGTCCGGCGAGCCCGGCGCGGCCGCTACTGGGCATTCCGGCTCTACCTCCGGCTGCTCGAGGACGTACCGCGTCTGCTCTCCCCGGAGGCGCTCCTCGCCGTGGCCCACAACGGCGACCCAGCGATGGCCATCAAGCGCAACGTCATGCTCCTCGATATGCTCGATCGAGACCGGTTCTTCTCCCGCGCCTACGTCGAGCGGACCTCGGCCTACAACCTCTGCGCGAACCTTGCCTCCCGCGTCGACTTCCACGGCAACGCCGAGGCGCTCGCCGACTATGCCGAGGCGGCCCTCACCCAGTACGCCAGGGACCACGAGGCGAGCGCCGATCCCGAGGTTCGCAGTCTGGCGGATCTGGCCCGGCAATTCGTCCGACCGATCGATGGAAGGGGCGAGATAAGTCCCTTCCATCGTCTGGTGAGAGAGGGGTTGGCTCGCTCGGCGGCGACGGACTACTCCGCGGTGATGGGCGACCTCGTGGGCAGGTTGACGGCGCCCAACCTGGCCCAATGGATGATCGATGCCGGCAAGCTCGACCATGCCAAGGCGCTCCTGAAGGGCGCGTTCGGCGGCGCCGCCCTCGGCTTGGTCATGACAGGCGGGATCCCCTATGGCCAGATCCCGGAGAAGCACCGCTACGCGGTCGCGCTTGGGATCAGCTCCACGCTGGTCCACTCACTGCCGCTCCTCTTGCGGGGCACGCTGCATCTGCCTGCTTTCTTTTCATCCCAGGCGGCGCGCCTGACCAGCCTCGAAGCCACGTTCGCGCAGTGGAAGGCGTTCGACGTGGATATGACGTACAGCACCGGGCTGAGCGGCTGGATCGTGCGCAATGGCGGCGGCAAGGCCGGTGACCACGCCATGCAGTTCGAACAGATGCGTCGCTGGCGCGCTGGCGGCACGACCTACGACTATGGGCGACACGAGGCGACGGTGTCGAAGATCTTCGGCCGCAACCTGAACGAGTTCATGGCCTACCGGGTCGGCGCGGTGATCGCCGCCCTCAACCTGTACCTGGCGGTGTGGAGCCTGCGCGACGCGGTGGCGCCGCTCGATATCGCCTCGGCCGCGGTCTCGCTGGCTGGAGCCTCGTTCATGGTCATCGGCAGCGCCGGCGGGTGGGTCGTCTCGGCGTTCGGCCGCTTCGCGCTGGCCGGTGAGATCGCCGGGCTCATGTCCACGCTGGCGACCGTTGCGACCGTCGCGGTGGTCGTCATCGTGGTCGTCCAGATGTGGATGACGCCCTCCACGCCATCGAGGCTGGCCGAGTTCGCGGCGGCGGAGGCTCAGGCCGCCGGGCTCTATATACCGCACGGCGCGGCGATCGATCACTTCACGACCCGGGAGCCGGACATCGGTCTCCGGCTGCGCGACGACGCCGGCCGGTATCTGGTGCTGCGCGCCGACGGCAGCCTGGCGCTGGGTGCGGTGGCCGACGCCAGCATCCTGTTCCAGGACACAACCGGCGCGGGCATGACGCAGCTCCACACCGTTGACGCGACCGCGGCACGTGCCCTGGTTGATCGCGAAAACAAGGTAGCGACGGCCGATCCGAGGTACCAGTCGAGCGCCGCGCACTGTTGGCTCTTCGATTTGACCGCTGGCATCGTCTGGGGGGAGGGGGGAGCGCAGGCCGGCCGGCTCGACGGCGCGTGCTTCACGATCCGCAGCGCGACCGACGACAAGAAGCGCTATCTCGCCGTCCAGGACGGTGCGCTCGCGCTGTCCGCACAGCCCGCCACCTGGACGGCGGAGCGGGCACCTCGTTCCAAGGCGTGACTGCGCCGGGCGCCCAGCGGTGGTCCAGCCACCCATCGGCGGGCGTCGAGGGCCGAGCGCGCCCCAGCTGAGCCACGCCCGTCTAGCTCA
>Ga0075158_10002329_pt1 | contig 13840 bp, 11 predicted proteins | sample JI91814BDNA_FD_70968 | JGI IMG/M metagenome (GOLD analysis project Ga0075158, IMG submission 70968) | Wastewater effluent complex algal communities from Wisconsin, to seasonally profile nutrient transformation and Carbon sequestration -... | ecosystem: Engineered > WWTP > Effluent > Algae... | reverse complement strand
CGGGGGACGCTCGCCATTCGCAATGTCAACCGGACGGTGGGCACCCTCCTCGGCCACGAGGTCACCCGGCGACATGTCGGCGGCCTGCCTGACGGCAGCATCGACCTCACCCTGACCGGCTCGGCCGGGCAGTCGTTCGGGGCGTTCCTGCCCGCCGGCGTGACGCTGCGGCTCGTCGGCGATGCCAACGACTATGTCGGCAAGGGCCTCTCCGGAGGCCGGCTGATCGTCACCCCCGCCCCGGAGGCGACCTTCGTGGCGGCCGACAATGTGATCGCCGGCAATGTGATCGGCTATGGCGCGACCACGGGCGAGATCTTCCTGCGGGGCACGGCCGGTGAGCGCTTCTGCGTGCGCAATTCGGGCGCGACGGCCGTCGTCGAGGGCGTCGGCGACCATGCGTGCGAGTACATGACCGGTGGGACCGTGCTGATCCTTGGCCGGATCGGGCGCAATTTCGCGGCCGGGATGAGCGGCGGCTATGCCTATGTCCTCGACCTGCCCGAACACCGCGTCAACCGCGAACTGGTCGACATCCTGCCCGTCTCGGGAGCGCACGCCGAAACGGTCGAGTCCCTGCTGCGCCGCCACCACGAGCACACCGGCTCGGCGGTCGCCGCGGCCCTGCTCGCCGATCTGCCGTCGGCACTCGAGCGCTTCCGGCTCGTGCTGCCGCGCGACTACCAACGCGTGCTCGATGTGCGCGCCGCCGCCGAGTCCGAGGGGCTCGACCTGGACGGCGATGTCGTCTGGGACCGAATCATGGAGGCATCTCGTGGCTGACCCACACGGCTTTCTCACCACGCGCGAGCGCGAACTCCCCACGCGCCGGCCGGTTCCCGTCCGGATCAAGGACTGGAAAGAGGTGTATGAGGAGACCGACCTCGCGCAGTTGCGTCGCCAGGCGGGGCGCTGCATGGACTGTGGCATCCCCTTCTGTCACTCCGGCTGCCCACTGGGCAACCTCATCCCGGAGTGGAACGATCTCGCCTGGCGCGGGGACTGGCGTGAGGCCATCGAGCGTCTGCACGCCACCAACAACTTCCCCGAGTTCACCGGGCGGCTGTGCCCGGCGCCGTGCGAGACCGCGTGCGTGCTCGGCATCAACCAGCCGGCCGTGACGATCAAGCAGGTCGAGGTCACGACGATCGAGCAGGCGTGGGCCGCGGGCAATGTCACCCCGCAGCCGCCGGACCGCCTCAGCGGCAAGACGGTGGCCGTCGTCGGGTCCGGCCCGGCCGGGCTCGCCGTCGCCCAGCAGCTGACGCGGGCGGGGCACACGGTGGCGGTCTACGAACGGGCGGACAAGCCCGGCGGGCTGCTGCGCTACGGCATACCGGAGTTCAAGATGGAGAAATCTGTCCTGGATCGGCGCATCGGTCAGATGGAGGCGGAGGGGACGCGCTTCCGCTGCGGCGTCGATGTCGGCGGCAGCGTGACCGGCACGCAACTGCGCGACCGCTACGACGCGGTGGTGCTGGCCATCGGGGCGACGGCTCCGCGCGACCTGCCGGTGCCCGGCCGGGACGCCGGTGGCGTCCTGCAGGCCATGGACTTCCTGCCGCCGGCCAACCGCAGCGCCCTCGGTGAGACGGTCACCGACCAGGTCACCGCCACCGGCAAGGACGTCATCGTGATCGGCGGCGGCGACACCGGCGCGGACTGCATCGGCACCTCGCACCGGCAGGGCGCCAGGTCCGTCACCAGCTTGGAGATCATGCCCCAGCCGAGTGCCGACCGGCCCGGCTCGCAGCCCTGGCCGACCTATCCGATGATCTTCCGCGTCGCGAGCGCCCATGAGGAGGGCGGGGAGCGGTTGTATGCCGTGTCGACGCAGGAGATCCTCAAGGACGCCGACGGCCAGGTCAGCGGCCTGCGGGTCAGTGATGTGCAAATGGGGGAGAAGGGGTTCGAACCCGTCGAGGGCACCGAGCGCATCCTGCCCGCGCAACTGGTCTTGCTGGCCATGGGCTTCCTCGGGCCGCAGCAGGCCGGCCTGGTCGAGCAGCTCGGCGTCGCGCTGGATGCCCGGGGCAACGTCGAGCGGGACGCGAGCTTCATGACGTCGGTGCCGGGTGTCTTCGTCGCGGGCGACGCGGGCCGCGGGCAGTCGCTGATCGTGTGGGCGATCGCCGAGGGTCGGTCCGCCGCCCACGGGGTCGACGCCTTCTTGACCGGTGCCTCGGCCCTGCCGCGCCCGATCAATCCGACCGATCGACCGCTCATGGCCTGACGCGCCGTCTCAAAGGTGTGGCCCACGCCACTCGAGTCGGCCGGCACCCATAGAATTGGGTATATGCGTCGCGCCAAGATCGTCTGCACCCTCGGCCCCAGCACCAACTCCCCGGAGCGCCTCCACGACCTCGTCGCGGCAGGCATGGACATCGCCCGGTTGAATCTCTCGCACGGCTCCTATGACGACCACGCCGCGGTGTATGCCGCGGTGCGCCGAGCCTCGGACGTCACCGGCCGCGCCGTCGGGATCCTGGTGGACCTGCAGGGGCCGAAGATCCGCACGACCAGGTTCAGCGGGGGTCCCGTGGCACTCGTCAACGGCGACCGCTTCACCATCACCACCCGCGAAGTGGACGGGTCCCAGCATCTTGTCGGCACGACATACAAGGGGTTGGCCGGTGACGTCCACCCCGGCGACACCCTGCTGATCGACGACGGCAAGGTCGAGCTCGTCGCCGTCGAGGTCACCGACACCGATGTCGTCTGCGAGGTCGTCGTCGCCGGCACCGTCTCCAACAACAAGGGCATCAACCTGCCCGGCGTCGCCGTGAGTGTCCCGGCCTTGTCGGAGAAGGACGAGGCGGACCTGCGCTGGGCCCTGCACCTGCGGGCCGACTGGATCGCGCTGTCGTTCGTGCGCAGCGCCGAGGACATTGACCGGGTGCACGAGATCATGGACGAGGAAGGCATTCGCCTGCCGGTCATCGCCAAGATCGAGAAGCCACAGGCGGTCGCCAACCTGGAGGAGATCGTCGAGGCCTTCGACGGCATCATGGTGGCCCGTGGCGACCTCGGCGTCGAGCTGCCGCTGGAGCAGGTGCCGCTGGTGCAAAAGCTCGCCATCGAGATCGCGCGCCGCAACGCCAAGCCGGTCATCGTCGCCACGCAAGTGCTGGAGTCGATGATCGAGAACCCGCGACCCACTCGCGCGGAAGCCTCCGATGCCGCCAATGCGGTGCTCGATGGTGCCGATGCGTTGATGCTGTCGGGGGAGACGTCGATGGGAGCCTTCCCGATCGAGGCCGTCACGACGATGGCGCGCATCATCGAGAACACCGAGGACCAGGGCTTCGACCGGATCGCGCCGCTGACCTACCCGGCCCAGACCGTCTCGGGCGCCATCACCCGCGCGGCGGCCGATATCGGCGATCGGGTCGGGGCGCACTATCTGGTCACATTCACCACGACCGGCGGCTCGGCGCGGGCGCTTGCCCGGTTGCGGCCGGCCAAGCCCATGTTGGCGTTCACGCCATGGCCCGCAACGCGCTCGCAACTCGCGCTGACCTGGGGCGTGGAGACATTCCTGGTGCCGAATGTGCGGCATACGGACGACATGGCCCTGCAGGTCGACCAGGCCCTGCTGGACCACGGCCGCTGCCCCGAGGGCGCTCGTGTGGTGATCGCCGCGGGGTCGCCCCCCGGCGTCGCCGGAACGACAAATGCGTTGCGGGTGCACGCGGTTGGCGACGCGGTCGGCCGGACGGGCGCCTTCGGAAGCAACGACGGCTGAGGCGGGCCGCGGCGGACCCGGACGCGGTCCCGCCCGCGCAGCGGGTATGCTGCACCTTGCCCAGCCGGGGTGGTGGAATGGCAGACACGGCGCACTCAAAATGCGTTGCCGCAAGGCGTGCGGGTTCAAGTCCCGCCCTCGGCACACCGATCGACACCCAGGTGGGGGGTCGAGTGACGACACTCGGTGAGGATGTTCATGACGAAGTCGGAGACGGCTCCTGGCGGCACCGCGAGCCGGGTCGTGGTCGCCGAGGACGAGGCGCTCATCCGCCTCGACCTCGTCGAGCTGCTCGGCGAGGCGGGCTATGACGTGGTCGGCCAGGCCAGCAATGGTGAGCAGGCCGTCGAGTTGACGCTGGATCTGAAGCCCGACCTGGTGATCATGGACGTCAAGATGCCCGTCATGGACGGGTTGTCGGCCGCCGAGGAGATCGGCAAGCAGCGGCTGTGCCCGGTGATCATGCTGACGGCCTTCTCCCAGGCCGAGCTGGTCGAGCGTGCCCGAGATGCCGGGGTGATGGCCTATATCGTCAAGCCGTTCACCGCCGCCGACCTCTCGCCGGCTATCGACATCGCCCTGTCGCGCTGGCGCGAGTTGAAGCTCCTGGAGCAGGAGGTCGCCGATCTCGGCGATGCGCTCGAGACGCGCAAGGCCGTGGAGCGAGCCAAGGGTGTGCTCATGAAGAAGCTCAAGCTGACTGAGTCCGACGCCTTCCGGTGGATCCAGAAGACCGCGATGGATCGGCGTCTCGGTATGCGCGAGGTGGCCGAGGCCGTCATCGCGGGCATCGACAAGGCCTGAGCACCCAAGCCGCTGATCAGCACTTTCGTCACATCAGTCACGCCTGCCTCAGGATTTGCGTGGTGAGCGGGGTCACGGCCATACGACCCTTTTCTCGGCGGCGACGTCTGCTCTAGAGTTCCGTAATCCGGTTCGGCCATGGCCGTTCTGGACGTCCCGCACCGTTCACGTCCTCGCGATCAGGAGCTACCCGTGGCGCGCCCGCACCTGAGTGTGACGAAGGCCAAAGCCGTCGATGCCGGCGTCCTCGCGATGCTGTGGATCGAGTCCGCGCTGGTGTCGGGGATGAGTCACGACTTGGCAGCTCGGGCGGCCAATGCGGGCCGGATCCGCGAGGCACTGGAGCGGCCCGGCACGACCGCGTTGTTGGCAACCCTGGACGGCCGCGAGGTCGGTTTCGTGGTGGTCAACACGCGCAACCAAGGCCTGATCGAGCCCGCCGCCTTAGCGATCGATGAGTTGTATGTCGTATCGGGTGCCCGTCGTCAAGGGGTCGCCGCGGCACTTCTTGGCGGTGTCGCCAAGCTGGCCGAGAGCCAGGGCCATGATGTGATCTTCGCCAACGTCTCGACCACCGACAAGTTGAGCAACCGATTCTTCGCGCGGCTTGGCTTCACCTCGACCGTGACGAGGCGGGCCGTGCCGACCTCGGTGCTGCGCCGCAAACTGGCCGGCTCCGATGCGGCGGCCCGGGATGTCTTGCTCGGGAAGCGCCGGACGCTGCGCGCCCGGGCCGGGATCGACGCCGCTCAGGTTTCACCCCGGCTCAGCCTGCGCCGCCCGGCCGCGGGCTAGCCGGCGGTGCCGTTCGCGCCTGGCGGGAGGTCGCGGATCAAGCACGTCAGGCGCGAGGTGCAGCAGCGCTTGCCGTCCTCGTCCGTGACGACGATCTCGTAGGACACCATCGTGTTTCCGGCACTGAGCAACGTCGCAACTCCGGTCACGAGGCCCGTGCGCACCGCGCGATGGTGTGTTGCGTTGATGTCAATGCCGACCGCGATCTTCCCCTGACCCGCGTTCAGCACGGCGCCAAAGGAGCCGAGGGTCTCGGCGAGCACGACGCTCGCGCCGCCGTGGAGCAGGCCATAGGGCTGGGTGTTTCCCGCTACCGGCATGGTGGCGACTAGCCGTTCTGGGGAGACCTCGGTGAACTCGATCCCCATTCGTTCCATGAGAGTGCCGCGAGACATGGCGTTGGCGGTGGCGAGCATCTGGTTGTCGTTCATGGGGTCGAGGCTGTCGGTCATGGGCCATAGGCTGCCATGCGTGAGTCGATTGCTGCTGCTGGACGGTCATTCCCTGGCCTATCGGGCCTTCTTCGCGCTGCCCGCGGAGAACTTCTCGACGAAGACGGGACAGCACACCAATGCGGTCTATGGCTTCACGTCGATGCTCATCAACGTTCTGCGAGACGAGGACCCGACACATCTCGCGGTGGCCTTCGATGTCTCCCGCGACACCTTTCGCGCGAAGGAGTATGCGGATTACAAGGCCGGCCGGTCGGCCACCCCGAGCGAGTTCTCGGGACAGTTGCCGTTGCTACGCGAGGTGCTCGACGCGCTGAAGATCCGCTGGATCGAGGTGCCCGGCTTCGAGGCCGACGACATCATCGCCACCTTGACGACCCAGGCGACCGAGCGGGATATGGAGGTCGTCATCTGCTCGGGCGACCGGGACGCCTTCCAGCTCGTCTCCGATCGCGTCACGCTCCTCTATCCCGTGCGTGGGGTGTCCGAGGTCTGGCGGATGGACCCCGTCAAGGTGACGGAGAAGTATGGCGTGCCCCCCGAGCGCTATAGCGACCTCGCCGCTTTGGTGGGGGAGACGAGCGACAACCTGCCCGGCATACCGGGGGTGGGTCCGAAAACCGCGGCGAAGTGGATCACGCAATATGACGGGCTGACTGGCATCGTCGCCCACATCGATCAGATCGGCGGCAAGGTCGGCGACGCGCTGCGCGCGCACCTGGATCAGGTGTTGCGCAACCGGCGGCTCAACCAACTCGTGCGCGATCTCGACACGGGTGTCGGCTTGGACGAACTTCAGCGCACCATGTGGGACCGCGAAAAGGTGCACGAGGTCTTCGACGCCCTGGAGTTCCGCGTCCTGCGCGAGCGGCTGTTTACGACCTTCGACACGGCGGCTGTCGAGGCAGACGGCGGTTTCGAGATCGAGTCGACGGTCCTTTCCGGGGATGATGTGCCGGCCTGGTTCGCGGGGCCGGGCCGCGCGGGCCCGGTGGGGGTGCATGTCGTCGGGTCGTGGGCCCGGGGCACGGGTGATGTGGGTGCCTTGGCGCTCGCGCCGACTGAGGGACCGGTGGCGTATGTCGATGTGACGCCACTCGATCCGGCGGGTGATGCCGCGCTAGCTGCGTGGTTGGCGGATGAGTTGGCGCCGAAGATCCTGCATGACGCCAAGGGGCCGATGCACGCGCTGCACGCGCACGGCTGGGAGTTGAAGGGGCTGGACCAGGACACGGCGCTCGCGGCATACCTCGTCAAGCCGGACCAGCGCGACTTCGACCTCGCCGACCTCGTGCTGCGAATGCTCGGGCGCGACCTGCGCGCTGAGTCCGGGGCGCAAGACGGCATGCTCGACTTCGGCGCCGACGACCAGGCAGAGATTGATGCAGCTGCCGTCCGGGCGCGGGCGGTGCTGGATCTCGGCACCGAGCTCGCCGGCCAGGTGGAGGCCGCGGGCGGGACCGAGCTGCTGCAGCAGGTGGAGCTTCCGCTGGTCGGAGTGCTCGCCGAGATGGAGCAGACGGGCATCGCCGTCGACATCGAGCATCTTGAGGGTTTGGAGAAGGACTTCGCCGATGCCGTCGAGCGGGCGCAAGAGGACGCCTATGACGCGATCGGTGGCGAGCAGATCAACCTCGGGTCGCCGAAGCAGTTGCAGGTCGTGCTGTTCGACACGCTCGGGATGCCTAAGACCAAGCGCACCAAAACGGGGTGGACCACGGACGCGGAGGCACTGGCGGACCTCTTTGCCAAGACGGAGCATCCCTTCCTGGAGGCGTTGTTGCGCCACCGGGACGCGACCCGTCTGCGGGTCACCGTCGAGGGCCTGCTGAAGTCGGTGGCGGACGACGGGCGCATCCATACGACCTATGAGCAGACGATCGCGGCGACGGGACGGCTGTCCTCGAAGGACCCCAACCTCCAGAACATCCCGATCCGCACGGACGAGGGGCGCCGCATCCGCGAATCCTTCGTCGTGGGGCCGGGCTACGAGTCGTTGATGTCGGTCGACTACAGCCAGATCGAAATGCGGATCATGGCGCACCTGTCCGGTGATGCCGGGCTGATCGAGGCCTTCCGGACGGGCGAGGACCTGCACCGCTTCGTCGGCTCACGCGTGTTCGGCGTCGAGCCAGCCGATGTGACGCCGGCGATGCGCAGCAAGGTCAAGGCGATGTCCTATGGCCTGGCTTATGGGTTGTCGGCCTTCGGGTTGTCCCGTCAGTTGACGATCCCGGTGGAGGAGGCCCGCGCGTTGATGGACGAATACTTCGCCCGCTTCGGTGGCGTGCGCGACTACCTGCGCGATGTCGTGGCGGACGCTCGGGCCACCGGCTACACCGAGACGATGCTGGGGCGCCGCCGCTACCTGCCCGACCTGACCAGCGACAACCGGCAACGCCGCGAGATGGCCGAGCGGATGGCGCTCAACGCCCCCATCCAGGGCAGCGCCGCCGACATCATGAAGGTCGCGATGCTCGGCACGCACCGGGCGCTGGCCGAGGCTGGCCTGTCGTCCCGCCTGCTGCTCCAGGTCCATGACGAACTCGTCCTTGAGGTCGCGCCCGGTGAGGCCGAGCAGGTCGAGGAGCTGGTCCGCCGCGAGATGGGCGCCGCGGCCGGCGAGATCAGCGTTCCGCTCGACGTCTCCGTCGGCATCGGCCGTTCCTGGCACGACGCCGGCCACTAATCGGTCGGCCGTGGGGTGCGGCACCCACGTAGGGTGATCGCCATGCCCGCGGACCAACCCACCATCCTCGCGACCTCCGGCGGCTACCGCTATGGCGAGCGCACCCGGGTCGAGTACGACCACCTCGTGCACCACGCCGTCGCGCTCTCGGGTGTCTCCGGCCGGCGGCCGAAAGTGTGCGTGCTGGGCACGGCCAGCGGCGACCCGCGGTGGTTCGCATCCGAACTGGATGAGGCGTCCCGGATCGCGGGTTTTGAGCAGACGCACCTGCACCTGTTCCCGATGCCGAACCTGGAAGACATTGAGGGCCATCTTTCTGCCCAAGACGTCATCTGGGTCAACGGAGGCTCCGTCGCCAACTTGCTCGCCGTCTGGGACGTGCACGACCTACGCCCGGTCTTTCGACGGGTGTGGGAGCGCGGTGTCGTCCTCGCCGGGGTGTCGGCGGGGTCAATCTGCTGGTACCAAGGCGGTTGCACCGACTCCTTCGGGCCGCAACTGCGAGCGGTCACCAACGGCCTGGCGTTGCTGCCCTACGGCAATGGCGTGCACTATGACAGCGAAGCGCGGCGCCGCCCGACCATCCACGCGCTGGTCGCGGACGGCACGTTGGGCGTCACGCACTGCACCGACGACGGTGTCGGCATCGTCTATCACGGCACCCAGGTCGTCGAGGCGGTCACCGAGACCCCCGGCAAGGGCGCGTACGTCGTCGCCCGCCAGTCCGACGGCAGCGTCACCGAGGAGCGGATCGAGCCTCGCCTGCTGGGTTAACACGACGAGAGGGTGTGGCTGCGGGGGAGCGCATGCCCCATACGCCCGCGGCGGCGACCACGGCCAGGACAGCGACGGCGCTCCATACGGCTCCGGAGATGGTCCGCGGGGCCACCCAATAGATGAGCGCCGCCAGCACCGCGGCACCGGCCCAGGCGACGAGCCCGAGGACGTGCCGCGCCCGAGCCACATCGACATAGGTGGCCAGCTGGATGACCGCCATCAGACTGCCGGCGACGGCGAAGACGGGCGCATACGACGCGGCCGCGACGTAGTCGTCGCCGGCCAGCACCCGAGTCATCACCGAGCCCAACACGGCCGCCGCCCCGCAGGCCAGGGCGCCGAGGACGGCCACGGCGATCAGGGCGTATGCCCGTGCCTTGGCCACCGAACCCCGCGCCGCCTCGTGCGGGAACACCCACAACGCGATGAAGTTGGTTCCCCAGAAGGTGACGCGGCCGAAGACGGTCAAGAAGGCGTACCAGCCCGACTCCGTGTCGGGCAATACCGCCCGGGCGGCCAGTAGGTCGGCGTTGAGGAGCACGAGCAGCGCCCCGGCTCCCGTGCTGGCCCGCACCATTCCGGCCCAATTCCGCTCCCCGGGAAGGTCCGCCACGCCCGCGACAGTCGGCGCCCCGCGCAACAGCCACGCCCCGAGCACCAGCACCGCCGTGGCGGTGGCGGCCGAGGCGGTGAGCACGAAGGTGGGCCCGCCCCCCCACGCCGCCGCGAGCACGGCCGCCACGACTCGGCTCGCCCCGGACGTCGTCAGCAGCACCCCGAAGGCGACCGTCCGCCCCAGGCCGAGCAACACGCCTAACAGCACCCCCAGGAACGTCTGCGGGATCATCATGACGGCCAGGGCGACGGCGGGCGCGTACGAGGGCAGCCGCAGCACCGACACGATGATTGGCGACGCCGCCAGGATCACCAGCGCGGTCCCCACCGACACGATCAGGGCGCGCCGATAGATCCACCCGCGCGGACGACGCGGTGACATCGCGACCAGCCGGGTCGTCTCGAGTTGGATCGCCGTGTAGGCGACGGTGAAGATCACCGACAGCCCGAGGAGGGCGCCGAGCGCGCCATACTGCTTCGGCCCCAGCGCCCGGGTGAGGATCAGGATGTAGGCGTAGCCGAGGATGCCGGAGGCAAACGTCGCCCCGGCCAGGGCGATGCCCGAACGGGCGAGTTCCCGCGTCCCGTCGCGGGACGTTCCATCCGCCATCACTTTGCTCCCCGAGTTGGTCGGCGTCGATTATGACGCGACGAGGGCGCGGGCCGGGTCAACTACGATGACCTGCCGGAAGATTCGTATGGCGCACCCCGGCGCCGCGCACAAGGAACGAGCCCCTCCATGTCCGAAACCGACGCCTCGCCCACGGCGGTCGGCACCCCCCTCGCTGCGCCGGTCGCACCCCTCCGATCGGATTCCGTTGTGGTCGAGCGGTTCCTGCGTGCGTTCCGGGCGGTCGCCGCCCTGTTGACTGTGGCGAGCGCCGTCGTCTGGCTGCGCCCGATCAATGTCCCCGGCCAAAACTTCCAGCCGTTCGGCTGCGGCAGCGCCGCGGCACCCGCCTCCGACGACCTGGCCCGCCTCGTCTGCGACGGGTCGGTCGGCCGGTTCCGGGGCATCGCCCTTGGGCTGATCGTGGGGGCCCTGCTCGTGCTGGTCGTGGGGGAGATGCTGGCCAAACCACTGGGCCGCCGGCGTCCCCTCGTCATGTGGGCCCTGCTCCCTGCCATCGGTGGCTTCACGTATGCCGTGACGAAACTCCTGCTCCCGATCGTCGTCCACGGGGCGGACGGGGCAAAGATCCGCTGTGGCACCCCGCTCAGCCCGGTCACCGATGCCCTCGTGCGCGGGCAGTGCGGGTCGGTTCCGGAAGGGCTGCGGGCCACCGCCTTTGGGGTCCTCGTCGGATCGGCCTTACTCGTCGGGCTCGCCTTCTATGTCGGCGGGGCCGTGCACGCCGGGGTCGCGCACGCGGGTCTTGCGCCGGCCGCCGCAACGCCCGACGAGGGGTCGGGCGACTCGCTCACCGATGACGCCCGCGCGGACGACGCCCGCACCGACGACGGCGACCTTACCGACGACGGCGACCTTACCGACGACGGCGATCTGGGCGAGGACAACGGGGACCGGCGATGAGCTTTGAGGATTACTACCGCGACAACGTCACCTATATCTCCCGGGTCGACCCGCGACTGGCGCTGATCATCGACCTGGTGACCGCCCAAGCCCCCGCCAGCACCCTCGACATCGGCTGTGGCCGCGGCTTCCTGCTCGACCTGCTGGCCCGGCGCGGCCTGACCGGCCTCGCCGGTGTCGACGTCTATGACGACGTCACCGACGAGCGCTTCGACTACGTGCGCGCCGACGTGACCCAGGCGCTGCCCATCCCGGACGCAACCTTCGAGTGCGTGATCGCCGGGGAGATCATCGAACACGTGCCGAACCCCGACGATTTCCTGCGCGAGATCCGCCGAGTCCTCAAGCCCGGCGGCACGCTGATCGTCTCAACTCCGAATCTCGTCTCCTGGGCCAATCGCATCCTGGTGCCGCTCGGCGTCCAACCGCTGGGCACCGAGACCTCCAGCGAGATCTCGCTGGGCCGGCGGCACCGGGTCCTCGGGCAGGGCAATCAGGTGCAGGGCCACCTGAAGGTGTTCACCCACCGGGCGCTCGGGGAGATTCTGGAGCGCTACGGCTTCACGGTCACCCAGCGGCTCGGGGTGCCCGCCTTCTTCCCCAAACCGATCGACCGCATCGACCGGCTGATCGCCAAGCGCGTCGCCTTCGCCTCCGGTCTGGTGTATGTGGCGCAGGCCCCCACGGGTCCGTGGCCGACTCCGCCGGCGGGTCGTCGCCACGACGACTGTGGGGGCTGATGGCCCCGTCGCTACTCCGGCTTGGTCACGACATACACATAAGACACAAACGGCGGCCCGGCGGTGTCCTCGGGGATGACCGCCTCGACCTGGCCACCGGCGGCGCGCAACTCCTTCTCGACCTTCGCGCGCCGGAAGGTGTGGAACTCCATCACCGCGTCGTAGCCGTAGCGCCGCCGCCGGTAGACGTTCTGAACCGGGTTCGGCAGGCGCCGCACGATGCCGATCGGGCTCAGGTCGGCGTGGCTCGGGACGGTGAACATCGCGATCCCGCCCGGGCGCAGCACGCGCACGAACTCGCGCAGATAGGCCGCCTTCAGGTCGTTGCTCATGTGCTGGAAGACGACGATGCTGACGATGAAGTCGAAGGTGTTGTCGGCGAACAGCCCGAGGTCGGCCTTCTCGTTGAGGTGGAAGGTGACCCGAGGGTCGTCGGCGTGGAACTTCTCGGCCAACTCGATCATGCTCGGCGCTACGTCGACGCCGTCGGCGTGCTCGAAACGACCGGCGAGCGCCCGCGTGAGGCGGCCGGCCCCGCAGCCAAAGTCGAGGGCGCGCTCGTGGCGAGCGGGCGCCATACCGAGGCCGTCGAGGATGTCGAAGTAGCCCCCGAGCCACTCCTCACCGGTGGCGAAGAACTCCTCCGGAGTCCACTTGTTCCCATGCCGGTCGGGATAGGCGAGGATGGCCCAGAGCGGGTCGGTAGCACCCAGGTCGTCCCAGTTGCGCTGCAGGTGATCGAGGTTCATCGCGGCCGTTCCAGTGTGCGGGGAGGATCGCGCGAAAGCGTATCCCGGCGACGGAGGGGGCCGAGGCCATGTCACGCCTGAGGCCCTCCCCCGAGGCCGCGGTCCTGGCCGGTTTGGCCCTGTTGCTGGCCGTGATCGTCCTGACCAACAACTGGGGCGTGCTGACCCCGGACACCAAGCCCGAGTTCTTCCTCAACCCGTGGCAGTCGGCCAAGGATTTTGCCCGGCCGTGGCTCGCCTCCCCCGAACTCGGCTCGCCGAGCTTCAACGTCGGGGTGGCTCCGGTGGCCGCGATCTTCGCCGCCGCGAAGGCGCTCGGTCTGCCCGCCTGGCTCATTCAACGCGTATGGCGCATCGCCCTCCTCCTAATCGCCGGCTGGGCCGCCCGCGCCCTCTATCGCGAACTGACTCACGGGACCGCCGCGGATACAGCGCCCGGGCGCGTGGCCGCCGCCGTCGCCTTCGCGGCCAATCCCTATGTCATCGTCGGTGGTGGGACGACCCCCACCTTGCTGCCGTACGCACTGCTCCCGGCCTTCGTCCTCGGCGTGTTGCGGGCCGTGCGCCTGCGGTCGTGGCGATGGAGCGTGCTGGCGGCGCTCGCGCTGGCCGCGACGAGCGGACTGAATGCCGGCGTCGTGACCTTGCTCCAACTCGTCATCGTGATCCCCGTCGCGGTCCACGTCGGGGTCACGCAGCCGCGCTCGCTCGGTCGACTCGTGGTAGTCCTGATTCAAAGCGGCGCGGCCTACCTCGCGCTGTCGCTCTATTGGCTTGTCCCGTCAATTGCTGGTCTCGCCCGCGGCTCGAGCGTCGTCGCGAGCACCGAGCGCCTCGACTCGATCAATATCGGCTCCTCCTTTGCCGAGGTGCTTCGCGGGCTGGGCATGTGGAGCCTGTATGGAGCGGGCCCCGGCGGTCCCTTCCTGCCGCGACAACT
>Ga0075158_10002327_pt1 | contig 13843 bp, 10 predicted proteins | sample JI91814BDNA_FD_70968 | JGI IMG/M metagenome (GOLD analysis project Ga0075158, IMG submission 70968) | Wastewater effluent complex algal communities from Wisconsin, to seasonally profile nutrient transformation and Carbon sequestration -... | ecosystem: Engineered > WWTP > Effluent > Algae... | reverse complement strand
ATGTAACGGAGTTGTTCTAAGTTTTCTGGATATTTCTGAAAGAAAGAATCTAGAAATAAATTCGCATATTGCAAAGGAAAAAGCAGAAGTGGCTAATGTTGCTAAGTCTCATTTTTTATCTACTGTTAGTAACGAAATTCGAAGTCCGATGAATGATGTTATCGAAATTACAAATAATCTTTTAGAGTCAAATCCTTTTCCGGAGCAAATACCGCGTTTATTTGAATTAAAATCTTCCACTGAAAATTTATTACATTTAATAAATGGTATTTTGGATTACGAAATAATTGAAGTTGATTCAGTGAAAAGCGGATTTATTCAGTTTGATTTTATTTCTACATTTTTGTTTGTTCGGGAGTTTTACCAGAATAGAATTCAACAAAAAGGTTTAGATTTTAAATACTATGTTGATGATAGAATTCCAAAAAATTTAGTTGGAGACCCTGTAAGACTTAGGCAAATTATTATGCATCTTTTAAATAACTCAATTAAATTTACAGATAAGGGAGAAATTTCATTTCGGGCAGATTTAAAAGAGTCGAACAAAGAGAATATAACAATTATTTTTTCGATCCGTGATACAGGAAATGGTATCGCAACGAAGAAATTAGAAAAAATTGTCCAAGAAATAAATGAGGGCGATACGCGTAAAATCGTAAGTAGCCGCACCTTTGGATTAGGTTTTACTATAATAAAAAAACTCTTAGAGTTGTTAGGAAGTAAAATCTCAATAGAGAGTGAAGCTGGTGTGGGATCAAAATTTACTTTTAATGTTATGTTTTATTTGCCCGGGAATTCTAAGGTCGAAACATTAAGTATGGATAATTCAAAAGGGAAGAAATAATATGCCTAAAAGTCTTTGGCATACAATAACTTATCTTGGGGAAAAATCAAATATGCCCCAATCTTCTATTAGAAGCATTTCCAATACTAACAGGTTATTATTTATTTTATTCTGTGTTGGTTTAATTAATTTTATAAGTGATTTTTTGAGGGGATTGTATCTTTATACATTTCTGGATTTTATAATTACCTTTTTAGCAGGATTGTTTTATTATTTGCACGGCATTGGCTTTTACAGAATTACATTTCATATTCTTGTTTTATTTTTAACTATATCTACATTCTTATTTTCATCTATTGACGGTTTTAGGACAGGTTTGTTTCTTTTTTTCTTTCCATTGATTGCCATAAATTTCTTCCTTGTGGGAATTAAAAATAAGAGAATACTCTTTAGTTACCTCTCATTGACACTAATACTACTTTTAATTGCTATCGTTACAGATTTTTCCTTATTTAAAAGTCAATCGATTTCAAATGAGGATATTAGTTACTTATTCTGGGAATCTCTCATTAGCATGCTTATTTTTACAGGTTATAGTCTTTTGAGTGTCGTTGAAATTGATAAAGGTATAGAAGAAAAACTAAATGAAAGCAGGGCAAATCTAAATGCTGTATTAAATAATGGTTTAATGAGTATTATCTTCTTGGATAAGCAAATGAAAATTAAAAAATTCAATGAATTTGCAGACAAGAATGCATTAAATTTATTCGGAAAAAGAATCAATGTAGGCGATAATTTTTTAGATTTTATTCTCAAAAGAGACAAGCGATTAATTATTCGTTATTTTTTAGAGGCACTGAAAGGTAGAGATATAAAATATGAAATGAATCTAAAGCCATATGACAAAGATTTATGGTATGAAATTATTTTATCTCCTAGTTACAGTGATGATTATTCTATTGAGGGAATTATTTTAGCTAGTCTAGATGTGACTGAAAAGAAAATGATGGAATTAGAAATACAATTGGCGCGGAAAAAAGCAGAGGCGGCTAATTATGGAAAGTCGCAATTCCTATCTTCTATCAGTCAAGAAATTAGAACTCCAATGAATACCGTAATTGGAATTGCTGGTTCTCTATTAGAAAAAAATCCAAAAAAAGACCAAATAGAAAAGTTAAAGAACCTAAAGTCAGCAGCCGAAAATTTTCTAATCATAATCAACGATGTTTTAGATTTAAATCGTCTGGAATCCGGTAAATTTGCTTTAGATGAAAGTGAATTTAATTTAAATCATTTGGTGACGACGATTTCCAACTTTACTTATCCCGTTGCGCAAGAAAAAAATATCGAACTTATGGTAGTTTATGATACAGGTATTCCAGAAATCCTCTTAGGCGATTCGATTCGCCTTTCTCAAATTATTACAAATCTAATCGTGAATGCAATTAAGCATACAGATGAAGGAAAAGTGGTCTTCGAAGTTAAACAAGAAGAGGCTAATTTAGAGTATACTCAAATTGGTTTTACAATTTCAGATAGTGGAATAGGTATCGCCGAAGACTCTGTTGATATGCTTTTCGAAGTGTATGATCTTTCTTATTCAAATAATCATGTTAAGGTAGGAGGCTCCGGACTCGGACTTGTAATAACTAAAAAACTTTTAGACTATATGAACACTACAATCTTTGTTGAAAGTGAGATAGGAAAGGGGACTAAATTCTATTTCACTATTAAATTTAAAAATTCAGAAATGAGTTTTTCAAAAATAAAAAATAAGTATTCTGAAAAAATAAATTTTATTGAAAATAGATTACCAAAAGGAATTCGGATACTTTTGGTTGAGGATTATTTAATAAACCAGTTAGTTGTCAGCGAGTTTTTAAGTAAATGGGAAATTCATTTAGATATAGCGGATAACGGATTACGGGCACTCGAAAATATAAATGAAAAGAGTTATGACCTTATACTGATGGATTTACAGATGCCCGATATGGACGGATTTCAAGCTACAAAGATGATTCGTGATCATGTAGATTTTTCAAAGTCAATGGTTCCAATTATTGCTATGACTGCTTCTCCTGCATCGGAAATTCATGAAAAGGTAAAAGCATCTGGAATGAACGATTTTATTTCGAAACCATTTGAACCAGAAGACTTATTTAATAAAATTCTAAGGCATTTAGAAAATAAAAATCATTCTACTTGACTAAAGCATTCATTATTACACTTTAGAATTAAATAAAGACTATCAACTAACAGGATGTAACCTCTATGATAAAGACCCAATCTTTCAAAAAATGCTTAATCTATTTAAGTTTTATTTTTTCGATAAATTCATGTGCCTTATTGCAACAGTTTATGGGTGGTGATAACCAGCCAACATTCTCACTAAAGAGTGTAGATATTCAAAAGATTACTTTGGAGAACATAAATCTAAAAGTATTAACGAGCGTGCGAAATCCCTATCCTGTATCCTTACCAAAGTCTATTTTAGATATGAATGTATTGATAGAAGGAACAAATTTTGCGAAATTTTCCAAAATAGATTTAGGAAAAATTGAAGCTAGCTCTAGCAAAGATTTAACAGTAGATGTAATTATGAAATACACGGACTTAATGGACTTATACAAGAAAGTCCCCGGCAAAGAGTTGTTAAACGTTAAATTGGATGGCGTTTTAAATGTTCCCATTCCTGAATCCTATCAAGTAGCTGGAAAGAAATCTTTTGATTTTCCGTTTACGCAAGATAAACAAATACCGGCCGTTCTTCCAACGATAGACATTCGTAATTTTAAAATAATAAAGCCAGAACCTACTCAGCTTGCGAGTAGCGCAAAAGATGGAGCATCCGCTGCGGCAATGAATTATCTAGATGGACTTTTAAGTGGAAAGAAAACAAGCGTAGGCTCTGCCGCTCAAGCAGGGCTAAGCAATGTAGACATTGATGTTGCAACAGAGTTTGAAATTGCGCTCGCAAACAAAGCAGCAGCGGAATTAAAGTTCAGCGATTTAAAATATGATTTACAATTGAATGGAGAAAAATTTTTATCAGGCGTTCCTGTTGATATAATCAATAACGGAAAAGAATCTATTGTAAAGGTTAAGACGAGTTTTCCGCTGAAATCTTTATCCAGTGGAATCGCAGATGCTATTCAAAAAAGAAGTTCTGACTTTAAATTACAGGGATTATCCGGACTAAATGTTCCCGGTCTTCCTGATGGAACAATGAATTTTGATTACAATAAAACTGGAAATTTTAAGTGGTAGATTATGTTTACTACAATAGTCGAAGCTGAAATAAATGCACCGATAGAGATTGTATTCGGGTATGTAAGAAATTTAGAAACAATGCCGGAATACAATGACTTTTTAAAAACTGCAAAATGGAAAGACCAAAATCAAATGATTTGCACGATTAGGTTAAATATCTCTGTCGTAGATATTCATGCGGATTATAAGATTACAGAATTAGTAGAAAATCAAAAGATCATCGCCAAATGCGAATCATCCGCTCTTCAGTTTGAAGATATTTATGAATTTGAAAAGCGGGGTGAGAGAACCTTTCTGAGAATCACGGATCATTTAGAATTAAAAGGTATTTTGAAATTAAGTGAATCTTTTCTTCGTGGAATTTTTGGTAAGGAAATGCAGGGCAATATGAACAGGCTAGTGAAACGATTAGAAAAATAAAAATGCGATTTTTATTGTTATTTCTATTTTGTTCCTGTTTAGTTTTCTCACAGGAAAAAATAGAAAATAAAATTCATTTAGAGAGCTATCGAGTAAATACAACTACTCTCCAGTATGCGATAGTTCCCTCTGAGAAAAAGAAATTAATTTTATTCATTCATGGCTCCCCCGGTTCGTGGGAAGCTTTTTCTAAATACCTGGAAGATTCAGAATTGCATAACGAAGCTGTTCTCGTGTCCGTGGATAGACATGGTTACGGTGGCTCCATGCGAGGATTACCGGAATTATCCCTAGGAAATCATGCACGGTATATAAAGCCAATTCTCGATAAGTATAATTTGCCGACAGTTGTAGTTGGTCATTCATATGGTGGACCTGTTGCCCTTCGTCTTGCCATGGATTACCCTGAGCGGATAATGCATGTTTTGCTCCTTGCTCCTTCCATTGATCCTGAGCTAGAAGAAGTTCGTTGGTATCAGAAGTTCGCGAATCGGAAATGGATACGTTTTCTATTGCCTGGTTTTATAGATGTTTCAAACCAGGAAATACTTCCCCTTCGATTTGAATTAGAAAAATCAGCTCACCTTTGGAGAAATATACAAAGTCCAATTACTCTTATGCAGGGAGACAATGATTCTCTCGTTCCACCGGGTAACGCTGATTATGCCGAAAAGATGTATCCCAATAAATCTAAACTCAAAATCATCCGCGGGGATATGAATCATTTTCTTCCTTGGAATCAATACGAATTGGTCAAGCAGGAGATATTGGAGATTGTTAGGGGTATGGAATAGAATTTTGTAGAAAAAAGATCAGCATTATACACGTGTTCAGGATAAAACAATGTCATTATATAAAAACAAATATAGAGTTGAAACGACGCGCAGAGTTGGTTATGACTATTCAACGCCAGGATATTATTTCTTTACTGTTGTAATAAAAGATCGAGAAAATCTTCTCGGACAAATTGAAGATGCAAATTTAAAATTAAGTGAAAACAATTCTGAGGCAAATCCATTTTATCCAATGGTATTGAATGATTATGGAAATGTTATTTTAGAAAGCTGGAATGATTTACCTAATCATTATTCTAATTGTATATTAGATACATTTATTATTATGCCAAACCATATTCATAGAATCATATATATTCACAAACAGGGCGGACATTCTCTATCGGAGATAATTCGGGCGTTGAAATCTTATTTAGCTAGAAGAATTAATGAATTAAAACGAGTAACAGGAATTCCAATATGGCAATCTCGATTTCACGACCGAATTATTCGCGATGAAGTAGAATTATATTTTATTCGGGAATATATACAAAGTAATCCTATCAATTGGGAAAATGATGAATTGAAATAGGTAATACCTTTTTAGAATATTTGTAATCCTTTATACACGTAGAGACACGCTAACGCTGTCTCAGACCTGTCTCTACTACTACAATATCAATCTTCTCCATTTCAAAACATTATAACAAAGCGGAAAAACAATTTAATTATAAATCGAGATTCATCGTTTCCCAAAATCTCATCTCCCCAAAAATAGTCCTCCGAAGCAAAGAGGAAAGCCAATGAGTAAAACAACGAGTAGACTCAGGAGATAGGATTTTCCTAATTCTTTTTTATGGGTAAAGAAAGAATAAATGCTTAGAATTGCATTGATGAAAATTTGAAATCCAATGCTAAACATAGAGAGGATCATGAAAAAAATACCACGATAGGCATCATCAAGCTTATGCACTGTCGTCATTACGATGATAAGTTCAATAATGCTTACTCCAAAATAAATAATTAGATTCAATTTTAAAATCTTTACTGTTTGTTCGCTCATAACTTTAAGTCCAATTAATTTATTTTTGATATTTTGAAATCTCTCATTGTGATTGATAGATAGTTTGGAAATGAAATTAAAAATTTCGATACACCATTTGGAAGTTCTAGCTCTTTTGTATAAGTCCATGGATTTGAATCCATCTTTACGGTATACATACTTCCTCTAAAATTAATGAGTGCTGTCTTGTCGGCGACAGGGATATTATCTACGGAAAATGAAATTTGCACTTTGATCGGATTTTTCTTTGGGTTAAATAAAAGAATTGGAACTGGATAAGCGGGATATTGCGCTACTGTTCCAATAATTGGTGATTGACTGAAAATAATTCCTGCGCCATAGGCAAAGACTGGAGTTTCAAGAAGTTCCTTAGGATTTAAATCCGAAATAGTCGAATTAAAATGCGTTAGGTCATAGATGACATATTTTCCATTGAGGGACTCCAAAATGGGACGACCTAGATTTGATTCGAGTCTTGCCATCATTTCTTTTCCTGAATCTATATACCCATCTTTATTGAGGTAAATATAGCGAAACCCCACAGATTGAATTTCACTTAAGAAAGTGGAAGTCGAATTTGTAAAAGACCTATTTTGTAGCCAGGCGTTTGGGTATCTTCCAAAAATATTTCCATAACTCCATTTTGTTTTTTGAGTGTATAAATAACCACGGAGTTGCTCATATTCTCCCATTTTTGAATAGGAAATAATATCCGGAAAATCTACTACCGGCAACTGGTAAATAGCCGAATCTCCAGCAATAGATTCTAGTTTAGAGAAAAAATCCTGGTCTGCTTTAAAATTTTCTACAGGTTGTGAAAACTTAAATTGATTGCTAGTCTGATCCCAAATTCCAATTAGAGTGATAACAAAAATAAGAATAATGTAAATATACCGCTGGATTTTTTTTCGGAGCTTTGTGAGTAGATATCCAATGCATAGTAAAGAAAATCCAAAAATAAAAATACTAATTCGATTGTAGCCACGAATAGAAGGGCTAATAAAAAAAGCAAAAACTGCTCCGAATCCGCCTATCGTTCCAATTAGAACAGCAGCTAAATTTAATTTATATAAATTGCGGAGAAATACTTTGATTCTACTTTCGAAAAAAGCCATTAGAATTAAGAGAGAAAAACCAATCGCTCCAATGATTCCAAGAGAGGTTGTGTTATTTTCTGTTACAAGCGGAGCTATAGTATTATATTGTAAAGCTTTTAAAGCAAATTTAGGATTTCGGTGAGAAGGAGCAGGTAAATAGAGCTGAATCAGTTTTAATCCATAACTTTCCGACTCAGCAAATGTTCTTTGAAAGCCAGAAGAATTACCACCTTCTTTGACATTCTTAACGATAGTCGGTATACTGTCTAAAGTTGCGGATAATATGCAAATACCGATAAGGGCGATTACGGATAATGCATGTTTAATGCTTTTCTTTTGAATCCAGACACTAATCATAGCAAAGCCTGCAATAGCACAAAAGAAAAATAGATAATATACCCCTGCCCATCCACTGAGTAATAAAACAATCCAGGTAAATATTTTTTTATTTTTTGATTTAGATGATTTATTTTTTGAAAGTTTATTAAAAAAAACAGGATGTGTGTCCCAGATATTGTGTAATACTACGATTTGAAGTGGAACTAAAAAATAAGAAGAAAGCCACATATGCCCCATTCTTAAAAAATGAAATGGCATAAAACTAAATAAAATAGATAATAAAAATGCAACTTCTGGTTTGATATTTAACTTTCTGGCAGCATAAGCAAACGTTAGACTATTCAGGATAAATGTCATTAGCCAGTAAATATTAAACACCGTGGGCCAGTCACTTGAAAAAATTCCGAGGCACTTTATAATTAAATAGAATAGAGAGTGATTCATTGGGTAATCATTCCAATTTGAACCAAAAGGAAATCCAAGTCTCTCACTATGTATTCCCGTAAATGGAAACCAATCACCCTCTAGCAAGCTTTTGAATTGATAAAAAATTGGTAGGTAGTCACTTCCATGATCAGCAGCAGGAACTCGAAAGTTGAGGGAAAAAAATCCAGTGATCAAATGAAATAACCCAGTCACTACAAAAGTTAAAAGAAGGTAATAAAAAAAATTAAATTGCTTAGAATGATTCTTTATTTTCATATCGTTTATGAGTTTACTTTTTTTGGAATTGCTTTACCTAAAATAGAAACTAATTAAAAACTGTAAAGCTGGTTTTCAATTTGAAAGGAGAGTGAAGATTGATAAGTAATCGTTATCCCGCTTGGATATTTTTACTGAAAATACTCTATTGCTGATACTTTTTTTAGTTGCAAACTAGCATTAGCAGCCCCGCTTAAAATTTGCGTTTTATCAAGAATAGCCACAGGTGTTATTCCACCTGAAGAGTGGTTTTGGGATGCTAGTAGCTCTAATGTTTTCCAATTCCATAAAAATAATTTCTCTTCTTTGCCAGTTGATACCATCCAATCTTCATAAAAATAAAAATGACTTATTCTGTCTGTATGTCCTCGAAGAATACCTAAGCTATCGCCTGTTGTTCTATCTAAGCAATAGATGTTTCCGTAATAGTCGGATAAGAATAATTTGCCTCCATCTGGAGAAAAAGAAACCCTAGTCCTGGATTCTATCGTGTTTAATTTAATTTTTTCTTTTCCGGTATGTATGTCGTGAATATAAATAAAATTTTTATTTATAAAGGCAAACTCTTCATTTACCTCAGAGTAGGCTAATAGGTCGAAATCGCTATGATAGGTTTCTGTGAACTGAATTTGGATTTCATAGATTTGGTTTTTATTCCAATCAACTAATTGAATCAGACCTTCTCTATTTGAAAATAGAACAGAATGTTTGGACTTAACCCAAAACGCATTGTATACCCAGTCTTTTGCATCCATTTCCCAAAAAGTATTTCCTGAAATATCACTTACTTTTATTGTTTTATCCCAGCTTCCAGTTAAGATATTTCCATCCGGTAAAACTTCAATTGTTGTGATCGTTGAGTTATGAATTTTATAGAAATTAGAGAGATTTTTTGAGGCTCTATCCCAGAAATAAAGATTTCCATCGCTGTCTCCTGAGAGAAAAAGCGATTTCTCGTTATAAGCCGCTACGGAGTATACTAGTTCTTTATGGCCACCCCAGATTTTTGTTTTTCTTCCTGTGATCAAGTCAAATCCCAGGATTCTTCCTTCCCAACTTCCGAGAAGTATTAAATTTTTAGATTCAATAAAGCAAAGAGACTTTGCTCCAAATTCAAAGTCAAGTATATCGACTATCGTATTTTTATTTCCTATTTCGATTACTTTTAAAACTCCAAAACTGGCTACGATAAGATATGAATCATTTAGAATAAATTTTACTTTCCACTTATTATCTAAGCCTCCAGCAGTTTTCAATTTTCCTTCATAGTATATTGTTTTCGTATCATACTCAATTAAAACAAAAGAATTATCAAATGCTACAAATAATAACTTTTGATCTTTCGAAAATTCCACTTCCTGAATTCCATATTGGTAGCCAATTATATCAAAAATAGTTCCTAGTTTTTTTCCATTTTCTAACGAGTGGATATTTCCTGTGTTTCCGTTTATAATTTCTTTTTTAGTATTATGAATACAAAAAGGAAAATGATCGAAGGCTAAATCTCCTTTTATACGGTATATAATTTTTTCCTCTGATAACGAGTAGGCATATATGTAATTACGTATGACAGAGGCTAAGAGTAAGTTTTCGTCAACTAGAACTATTTTTTCAACACTCTCTTTTTTTTTAGAAAGAATATATTTTTTAACTTTCAAAGTTTCTAAATTCCACGAGAGGATTTCACTGGCCCTATTTCCAATTAGTATTTGTTTATCTGAGTTTGTTTGTGCGAGTGAGGTAAATCCTGGTTTCCAGGCTTCGCCATATTGGTAGGTTCCAATTGAATTTGAAGAATTGAAATTCCAATACTTGCAAGTAGCATCTTGACTGACTGAAACAAGGATATCTTTTTCTTCGTAATAAAAAAGACCGGTTACTTCCCAACTATGTCCCTGGCTAGACCATTCATTCTTTATTTTATATTTTGGGATAATAGCTGTTTGCTGCTCTAATTTAAGATTCGTTAGAAGGTTTGCCTTTTCTAGAATGGGTTCAAGGATTACTCTTTCTAGCTCAATGTTATCCTTTAGAATAAATTTAGCTTTGATTCCTCGATTTTCTAAGTCTTGAGAACTTTTGTCAATATTCTCTTTTTTGATTTCGTTATTTAAATAAATTCCATTTATAATTTCTCTTGTATAAGGTTTGCCAGAAGGATATTCATACCATTTTGAAAACAAAGTAATTTTTTTTAATTTAGGAATTGTTTGGGAAGGACTAGGTCTAAATGTTTTTCCGAATTGAGTCAGAAATTCTAGTAAAATTCCTTTTTCATAATAGAAATATTCTTTGGTATAATGATGCGTAGCCCCTGTGCTTGCATCGAAGCTAGAAGTATATTCTGGTTTGCCCAAATACAATTCTATTGTGGCTGTGCTTTCTTCGAATAACGAGTATAATTTCCAGTCGATGGTTTCATTCATAAAATTTTCTAATTTATTATACAATACCTGTTTATTATTTTTCCGACAATCAGAATATGAAACTTTTTTCACTTACAGTAGATTTTGCATTCAAGGCACTCTTTGCGCCTAATCCTGACTTGCTTATGGATTTGTTAAATTCCTTTCCTAGTTTTCAGGGTTATAATCGGATTAAGAATCTAAAAGTATTAAACCCGGAAATACCTAAAAAAATTTCCGATGAAAAACTTTCCATTCTAGACATCAGAGCAGAAAATGAAAATGGAGAGAATTTTCTAATCGAAATGCAAGCCTTCCCGCAGTCCAGTTTTTCAAAACGAACCCTATACTATTGGGCTAAAGTATACTCCAGAGGTTTGGGTAAAGGACACAAGTATGAGAATTTAAAGAAAGTTTATTCAGTCAATTTTGTAAATTTTCCCATTTGGAAAAATCACATTGAATATTTATCTACATTCCAATTGTTGGAGAAAGATCGGATTTTTCCCTTGACAGAGGACTTAGAAATTCATATTATTGAAATATCAAAATTTTTAAAGAGCATTGAAAATTTACAAACAAATTTGGATACTTGGTTTTATCTGCTGAAAGAGGCATCCAATCTAAAAGGAGAGAGCATGAAAACTTTAGAAAAAAAGAATCCCGCAGTCAAACGTGCTATATCTGAATTAAAAACTCTTTCCCTCACCGCTAAAAATCGAGAACTTTACGAATCCCGCCGGAAAGCAGAGTTAGATTATGCTTCTGGAATGAGTGATGCTTTTAATGAAGGTTTGGAAAAAGGAATCGAGCAAGGAATTGAGAAAGGAATCGAGAAAGGAATCGAGAAGGGTTTGGAAGGTTTTTACCTTGGTATTCAACTCAATCTGGAAACTCGTTTTAATCTCAAAGAGGATTCTATCATGAATCAAATCCGAAAGAGTAAAGATATTGAAAAGCTTAAAAAAATTCTCATTCAATCTGCCAAAGCAAAAACATTCGCAGAGTTTAAGAAAAGTTTGAAGTAAGAATTAGTTTCCCCTCAACTCTTCCAATCGTTTGACCTTATCCCCTCGATAGAAAAGATTCATAGTTTCAAACGGAATTATTTTACCACTTGTGTCATTGATGATATGCACGCAGGAACGTTTTACTGACCTGACATCGAAATTGTATGCATCGATAAAATTCATGATGATGATTCGAAATACATTTTCATAGGTCAGATTTGGGGCGGCGATATTGGGAAGACAGCAGAGCATTGTGGCTAACTCGGGTGTAATCGCATCGACAGAAGTGGCAGTGCTAAATACTTTTAAGAGATGACCTTTTAGTTTTTCGTCTCGCTCAAATACGATTGTGTTTCCTGTGTTCTGTAAAATATCTTCCGGGTCAAGCATACTCGTGAGCGGAAACACCTGGTTATCCAGTTTAAGTGCGTAGCCCATTACGAGTGCGTCCGGATTACAGGGAACTGGAATTAAATCTTTTTCGGTAAATACATTTGTCTGGTTTAAAATAGCACTGCGGATTTCTGTCATTGTATAACGGTCAGTAGCCGGGTTAAAGTTTTGGAGTCTGCCAGCGATTTCTGTGGGTTGGAAAGTGACCCCGCGAATACATTTCTTTGTGAGCGCGTAATCTATGATAGCCCCTATTTCGTCTTCATTGACTCCTTTTTGAACTGTGACTACAAGCGAAGTTGATATACTTTGTTCGTCCAAATTCTCGATTGCCTTTTGTCTGACTTCTCGTAAGTCTTCGCCTCTTAGTCTTTCGAGTGCTTCTTTCTTAAAAGAGTCAAATTGCAAGTATACTTCAAATCCGGTTTTAAATTCAGCAAGCTTTTTAACAAATTCTTTGTCCTTTGCAATTCGAATTCCATTTGTGTTAAGCATAATATGGCGTATCTGCTTGGTCTTTGCAAGTGCAATGATTTCAAATATTTGTGGATGGATAGTTGGCTCTCCTCCACTGATTTGAACTACATCTGCATAACCTTCATTAGCCACTATAATGTCGAGCATTGTATTTATTTCATCTAGAGTTTTATGGCGACCATGACTCGGGCTTGACTCAGCATAGCATGTTGGACATGTCAAATTGCATCTATCGGTAATTTCTAAAACGGTTAGACAGGAATGCTGCTCGTGGTCGGGACAGAGTCCGCAGTCGTAAGGACAGCCATAAAGAGTTTCTGTATTGAATTTAAGAGGAGATTCTCCTGGCTTTAAAAAATTTCTACAGCGTTTATAGTATTCAATATCTGTTGCGATTAACACGCGTTCTTCGCCGTGAGTAGGGCAGGTTTTAATCATAAAAACTTTTTCGTCTTCAAAAATAATCTTAGCACTAATTCGTTTAAGGCAAGTAGAGCAAAGACTAATTGTGTAATCGTAATAGGTGTAATTTTTAGTCGGCATAGTTTATTAAGGATAGAGTCTCTCTATTTTCCAGGTTTTATTTTTTTTAGTGTAGAGAATCCTGTCATGTAGACGACTCGCTCTTCCCTGCCAGAATTCAATCTTAGTTGGTTCCAAAATATATCCGCCCCAGTGTTTTGGCATTGGAACTACCTTGTCTTTGTATTTTTCTAGAAGCTCGTTAAACTTATTTTCTAAATCTTCTCTAGATTTAAGCACATAACTTTGATTAGATGCTATAGCTCCAATTTGACTTTCAAAAGGTCTTGAATGAAAATATGTTTCCGAGTCTTCTCTTGGAATTTTTTTTATCTTTCCTTCTATTCGAACCTGGCGCTCGAGAATATCCCAGAAAAAAAGAAGGGTTCCTTTTTTAGTTTCTGCGATTTCTTTTCCTTTTCGACTTTCATAGTTCGTAAAAAAGATAAACCCGCTTTCATCGAAGCTTTTTAGTAAAACAATTCTTGCAGTGGCTAATCCAGATTTGTCGGAAGTGGCAAGTGTCATTGCATTTGGCTCTAAAATCTTTGAGTTTTTAGTTTCAGTAAACCATTTGGAAAATTGCAT
>Ga0075158_10002326_pt1 | contig 13844 bp, 11 predicted proteins | sample JI91814BDNA_FD_70968 | JGI IMG/M metagenome (GOLD analysis project Ga0075158, IMG submission 70968) | Wastewater effluent complex algal communities from Wisconsin, to seasonally profile nutrient transformation and Carbon sequestration -... | ecosystem: Engineered > WWTP > Effluent > Algae... | reverse complement strand
ACGATCATTGTCACTTGGCGAACTTCTAGCATCGGTGACTCAAAAGCGTCCTTCTTGACTTGCATTTCCTCGGCGAGGTCAATATAGAAGTTGCATTTATCGCAACTTTTGGACGTGAGAGGCACTAGGATTTCCGGGTCCGGCGCAGTCAGGGCATAAACTACGCTTTCCCAGTAGTACTCGACAAATGCCAAGGCGCCCTGCTCGGTCTGCTTCTTAGCGGCAGCCGGAAACTTTGGCTTCACAGGTACGCAGGCGGTAGGGGACGACGTCGTGGACGTGCTGGAGTTTGAGGTGGTCGATATTGAGGTACTCGATGTCGAGGTCGTGGTCGTGGGGTCGGTCGTGTCGCCATTGCACCCGGCCAGCAGGCCGGCCAAGAGCGCGGTCGAGGCCATCACGGCGGTGCGGCGATCGGTCATACGAGTCATGTATCTGCCTCCCGGGTCGCGGGCCCCCGGAGCCCGCGTGGATTGTGTCCTAACCCATGCCTTCACCGAGAACGGCCCATCGCGCTACCGCAGAGGGCACTTATCCACAGCCCACTCGGCGGCCGTGACCGAGATGGACCCGCCTCGAGAGGTCAAGCTGCCGGCGAGGCGCAGTCGGCTCCGGCGGTGAGGACGACGAGGGGTGGCTGCTGGTCAGTCAATCCGTGCTTCGGTGGGTATGTCGATCCGTTCGGATTGCTGAGGGGAGTCCTCTCCCGCGCTGCGCGCAGGACCCAGACGACTCCAGAGTGTCCTCTCCCGTGCTGCGCGCAGGACCCAGGCGGGGCCAGATTGCCCTTTCGACGACCCCAGAGTGCCCTCTCGACGGGGTCAGAGTGTCCTTTCGACGGGGCCAGAGTGCCCTTTCGACGGGGTCAGAGTGTCCTTTCGACGGGGGAGGGGGGAGCTACTCAGCGCGCCAGGAGCGCCAGAGGGCGGCATACGGGCCGGCGGCGGTGACCAGTTCGTCGTGCGAGCCGAGCTCGGAGATCTGGCCGTCCTCGACCACGGCGACGCGGTCGGCGTCATGGGCCGTATGCAGTCGGTGCGCGATCGCGACCACCGTGCGGCCTTCGACGACCTTCGCCAGCGAGCGCTCCAGGTGGCGCGCGGCGCGCGGGTCGAGCAAGGAGGTGGCCTCGTCGAGCACAAGCGTGTGGGGATCGGCCAGCACCAACCGGGCGAGCGCGAGTTGCTGACTTTGGGGGTGGGTCAACTCGTGGCCACCTGATCCCACAGGTGTGTCCAGCCCCGAGGGCAGGGCAGCGGCCCACTCCCAGGCATCCACCGATTCCAGGGCGGAGCGGATCGCCGCATCATCGGCGCCGGGGCGGGCGAGCAACAGGTTGTCGCGCAATGTGCCGACGAAGACGTGATGCTCCTGCGTCACCAGGGCCACCTCACCGCGGAGGTCGTCCATCGACAACTCCATCAGCGACACCCCACCGACGGTCACAGAGCCCGACCCCGGCGCGTCGATCCCGGCGAGCAGCCGCCCGAGTGTCGACTTGCCAGCCCCTGAAGGGCCGACGATCGCCAGGCGTTCGCCCGGCCGAAGGTCGAGCGAAACACCATGCAGCACAGGGTTGTCCGCGCGATAGGCAAAGTGCACGTCGCGCGCAGAGATGGCGCCATCAGCCGGGACGGCACCGCTGGGCTGTCGGTCATCGGGCACTTCCTCAATCCCGATGATGCGCGCGAGCGAGGTCGCAGCCACCTGGATCTCATCCAGCCAACTGAGCAACTCATCGAGCGGGTCGATCAATTGCCGCAGATAGAGGATGACGGTCGTCGCCTCACCGACGCTCAGCGAGCCGTCGCGCACCAACAGGCCGCACCAGAGCAGCGCGGCGGCGACCTGCACGACATACGAGAACTCGGTCGGGGCGAACCACCACATCCGCAGCCGGCGGGTGTAGCACTCGGCGGCGAAGGCGCCCTTGATCGACTCGATCAGCCGCCGGTGCCGGTCCGGCCCGAGATCCAGGGCATCGATGGTGCGGGCGGCCTCGGCAGATTCCGCCGCCACGCCGTTGAGCTGCGCCCAGGCGGCCCGTTCCCACAGGTAGCCATCGCGGGCACGCCGCAGATACCAGAGCGTTGCGGGCAAGGCAAAGGGCACGGCCGCAAGCAGGGCGAGCGTGCCGAGCGGTGAGACGAGCAAGGAGGCGCCGACCGTCAACACGAGCGCCACGACCGCGACGAAGATCGACGGCACACCAAAGCGCGCAGCCCACGACAGCGCCTCGATGTCATTGGTCGTGCGCGCGACGAGGTCACCCGTGCCGGCGCGCTCCAAGACCGGCAGCGACAGCCGCGAGGCGCGATCGACGAAGCGCTCCCGCATGTCGGCGAAGATGCTCTCGCCGAAGATCAGCGAGGCCCGCCGCGCAAACCACGTCAAGATGGTCTGCGCGATCACGGCCGCGAGCAGGAAGAGGACGAAGCGGTCGACCTCGGAGATCTGTGCGCCGGCCCGCAGGTCATCGATGAGGCGACCGATGAGGAAGGGCAGCGCGAGCGCCGCGACCGCCGCGAACGAGTGCAGGATCAGCACCAGGCTCAACTGCCCCTTGTGCCGGCGCAAGACCCACTTCGTGTGCGCCCAGACCTGCTTCGGCTCCGCCACAGGCAAGGCCCGCGCGAACGGGTCGATCTGTGCCGCAGTCGGTTTGGCCAATTTCGGATTCTTAATCCGCGGCGATTGCGTGGTCGTCATTCGTCATCACCGCCGCGCAAGACGATCCGTCGATAGGCCGGGTTCTCCCGCACCAAGTCCGTATGCCGCCCGGTCGCCACCGCGCGCCCCTCTTGAAGGAGCACGACATGATCGGTGTGCGAGAGCACGAGCGGGCTGACCGTCGCGATCACCGTCGTCCGGCCCTCGCGGTGCTCGCGCAGAGCGGCGCCGATCCGGGCTTCGGTGTGCGCATCGACGGCGCTCGTCGGCTCGATGAGCACGAGCACGGGCGGATTGATTGCGAGCGCCCGCGCCAGGCCGAGGCGCTGACGCTGACCGCCGGAGAACCCACGCCCCTTCTCCTGCACCTGCCCGTCCAAGCCCTCGGCCTGGGTGGACAGGACATCGCGGGCCCAGGCCGCATCGACGGCCGCCAAGAGCCCCGCATCGCCGGCCGCCCGGCCTCCAGAGAGTTCCCCGCGCAGGGTGCCCTGGAAGAGCCGGCTGTCCGGGTCGTTGACGAGCACATGGCCGCGCACCTGGCGAATCGGCAGGCGCCCCAACGGCAAACTACCGATGCAGACCGAGGAATCAGATCCCAGCCGGCCGATCCGGTCGGCCAGATCGATGGAGTCCTGCGGCCGGGCACTGACGATGGCGGTGAGTTGCCCGCCGGGCAGCCGGGCTCCGGTGTCGGGGTCGACGATCTCCCCGCGGGGATCGAGGACCAAGCCAGGTTCGCCGGCCGGGTGATCGCCGGGCACGCGCAGGATGCCCTGGACCTTGTTGGCCGCCACGCGAAAACCGATGATCTTGTCGACCATCTCCGTGACGGTGCGCAAGGGAAAGCTCATGAAGGTCGCATAGCCATAGAAGGCCACCAACTCGCCGCTCGTGAGCTCGCCGGCGATCACCGAGCGCGCGCCGGTCCAGATGACGATGACGACGAAGATGCCGGGCAGCAGGGTCTGGCAGGCATCCAGCGCGGCTTGATAGCCGGCCACCCGCACCCCGGCGCGGCGCACGCGCTGGCTCTGGGCGGCATACCGGCCGACGAACTCGGCCTCGCCGCCGATTCCGCGCAGGATCCGCAAGCCGGCGACCGTGTCGGTCCCGAGGGTGGTCAGGCGACCGGACTCCTCGCGTTGCGCGGCCTGGCGCGCCTGCAACGGCTTGATGATGAGCGAGAGCAGGAGCAGCAGCAGCGGCGAGCCGACGAGCACCACGAGCCCGGTCGCGACCGACTGGCGCAGCAGGAGGATGGCGACCACGACATACGAGACGATCGCCCCGCAGAAGCGGGCGAAGACGTCATAGACCCCGCCGATCTTCTCCATATCGGTGGCGGTCACACTCACCACATCTCCGGTGGGGTAGTGCCGGGCGATCTCCTGCCCGCGGGAGGTGACGGCCTCGTCCGTGACGACGATCGTGCGCAGCGCGCCTTCGAGCCAGTTCTGCACCGCGAACCAGTGTCGCGCCGCGCCGCCGAGCCCGATGAGCAGCGAGAGCGCGCACAGGATCAGTGCCCAACGCACCAGGTCAGCGTCCCCGCCGCCAACGATGCCGTCGTCGATGCCGCGCCCGATGGCCCAGGGCACCATCGCCAGCGCCGTCATCCAGATCACGCCGAAGACCAGCCCGCACACGAGAGTGCGCCACTGCAACCGGGCTCCCCAGAGCAAGAAGGCCCAGGGGGAGTCGGTGGGCGGTGGCGGCGGTTGCAAGACGGTGGACTTCATGGCAGCCATCCACGTTACGGGGCGAACCGGTGTGCCTTCGACCGATTATTGGTGCGCCGCCCTAGCCTGGCGAGGTGACGACGACGCTGCCGTATGAGGAGGAGCCGGTCCTCCCGCAGAGCGCCGAGGCGCCCACCACGCGCGCGGAGGCACCCACCACGCGCGCGGAGGCACCCGCCACGCGGGCGGAGGTCCGCGCCCTTCGGCAGGGGCGGGCCCTGACCGACGCCGGTGCGCCCGCCCGCGCAGCGCGTATGCCGATGGCCGGCCCCCCTGGCCCCCGCCGCGGCGACCTCCTTGAGACGGGCGCCCACGGCGACCGGCCGCGACGCGGTGGACCGGGAGGTCCTGGGGGCCCTGGTGGCCCCGCCGGCCCGGCCGGGCCGCGCCGCCGCCCGCCGGCCAAGAAGCCGAACTACACCCTGCGGCGCCTGCTCGCTCTCGGCATCCTCCTGGTGGCCGGCCTGCTGCTCTGGCTTGTTGTCAAGGGGGTGCTGGCGATCGCGGCCAGCCTCTTCGGCGGCTCGCAAACCCCCGCCGCGAAGCCGGGCACGAGCACGGTCACGGCCCCGGTGGCCGCCCCGCGCGGTGACCCCAGTGCGGAAGCGTCCAAGGTCACCCAGGTGCGCCCGAGTGCCGCCACCGCCCAAGGCGATGCCGGTCCTTCCGACAAGACCGTCCTGGTCGAGAAGCTGCGCCTGTCCTCCGATGCCATGAAGCCCAAGTCCGTCGTGGCCGGCCCGAGCGGCGTGCTCTTCGCGCAGAACATGATGTATCGCCACTCGGTCTCGGTCTTCAAGCCCGATGGCACCCTCATCAAGACCATCCCGGACAGTGTCGACCTCTCGAAATTCGGCATCTCGGGACATTCCGGGACCTCCCAAGGTGCGCCGGTCGAGGTGGCCTTCACTCCCGACGGCAAATATGCCTGGGTGTCGAATTATTCGATGTACGGCAAGGGATTTGGCCCCGAGGGCCTCGACTCCTGCACTGCGGGGGACGGGACGGACTCGTCATACGTCTATCGGATCGATGTCGCCAAACTCACCATCGACAAGGTCGTCCCCGTCGGCGCGGTGCCGAAATATGTCGCAGTGACCCCGGACGGCAAGCAGGTCCTCGTCACCAACTGGTGCTCGTGGAATCTCTCCGTCATTGATGCCGCCGCGGCCAAGGAGACGGCTCGGATCGACCTCGGCGGCAGGTACCCCCGCGGCATCGTCGCCGCCCCGGACAGCAAGACCGCGTATGTCGCGCTCATGGGTTCCCATGAAGTGGTCTCGGTCGACCTCGCGAGCAAGGCCGTCAACGACTTCACCGACCCCGGCAATGGCCCGCGTCACCTCGTCATCAGCCCCGACGGCAAGTTCATCTATGTCACCAACAATGCCTCCGGCACGGTCGTGAAGGTCGATCGTGCCACGGGGGCGAAGGTCGCCTCGGTCAAGGTCGGCCACGAGCCGCGGTCGATGGCGATCAGTGCCGACGGCCTCGCGCTCTATGTCGTCAACTATGCCGACAGCACGATGAGCAAGGTCACTACCACGGACATGGTGGTCACCCAGACCCTGCCCACCGAGGCCAACCCCATCGGCATCACCTACGAACCGACCACAAAGGCCGTCTGGGTCGCCTGCTATGGCGGCACCCTGATCGTCTTCGACGACGCGAAACTCAAGGCCTGACCATCGGCGCATAGGGTGGTGGAGTGTTACGGACCGCCCTCAAGCCCAAGTGGCTTGCGCTACTGGCGCTGGCGCTCCTCATCGGCATCGCCTTCGTCCAACTCGGCCGCTGGCAGCTCGGCGTGGCCCATGACAAGGCGCGCGCGGAGGCCATCGAGGCGGCCGGCAAGGAGCCGGTGGTCGCGCTGAGCACGCTGCTGACACCGCATACGGAGTTTCCTCCCGCGGCGGGCGGGCGTCTGGTCACCGCCACCGGCAGCTATGACGAGGGTCAGGTCCTCATCCCCGCGCGCCTGCTCGACGGCAAGGACGGTTTCTGGGTGCTCACCCCGCTGCGGTTGGCCGGCAGCGGCGCGATTTTCCCGGTGCTGCGCGGCTGGACCCCCCAGGCGCAGGCGCCCGTCCCACCGCCCGGGGAGGTCACGGTGACCGCGAGCCTCGCGCCCGGTGAGTCGCCGGCCGAGGGGAGCTATCCGCCGGGCCAACTCGGCAGCGTCGACCTCAGCCGCCTGGTCAACACCTGGGACGGCGACCTCTACAACGCCTTCGGCTTCGCGCAGCGCGAGAGCTCCGGAACTACCGCGCTCGACCCGGCCCCCTTGACCCACGTCCCACCACCGCGCCCGGACACCGGGCTCAACGGGCGGAATGCGGCATACGCCCTGCAGTGGTGGATTTTTGCCGCCTTCGCGCTGGTGATGTGGCTGAAGATGGTCCAAGCCGATCACACCACGAAGCAGGAGACATGAGCACAGCCACCCCCCGCGACCCCAAGTTGCCCACCGCCTTGAAGTTCTTCGAGATCATGGCCTTCATCGTCGGAATCGGCCTGCTCGTGCTGGTCGCCGAGATGATCCTGCGCTATGGCTTCGACAATCACGCCCTGGATTGGTGGCCGCAGCCGCACGGCTTCCTCTATCTGCTGTATGTCGTGGCCACCGCCAATCTCGGCTTCAAGGCCGGCTGGTCCCTGCCCAAGATGGTTCTGATCATGTTGGCCGGGTGTGTGCCCCTGCTCAGCTTCTGGGTGGAGCGGCGCGTGGCGGGCGAACTCGGCGCGCCGACTAACATTTCGTCGTGACCTCCCGCCGCCCCGTCCTTGTCGTCGACTACGGCGCGCAGTATGCCCAGCTCATCGCGCGCCGGGTCCGCGAGGCTCGCATCTACAGCGAGGTGATCCCGCATACGGCCACCGTCGCCGAGATCGTGGCCAAAGAGCCGCTCGCCGTGCTCCTGTCCGGGGGGCCGTCGAGTGTGTATGCCGAGGGTGCCCCCGCGCTTGATCCCGCCCTGCTCGAGGCCGGGATACCGGTCTTCGGCATGTGTTACGGCTTCCAGGCGATGGCCATGGCGCTCGGTGGCGAGGTCGCACGCACCGGCCTGCGCGAATACGGCCACACGATCGCGACGGTCGCCGACACCGAATCCACCCTCTTTCGGGGGCAGCCGGCCGAACAATCGGTGTGGATGAGCCATGGCGACTCCGTCGCGCATGCCCCCGCGGGGATGTCGGTGACCGCGAGCACCGCCGGTGCGCCCGTCGCCGCCTTCGAGGACGACCGGCGCCGTCTGTATGGCGTGCAATGGCACCCCGAGGTGCTGCACTCCACCTTCGGTCAGAGCGTTCTGGAGCATTTCTTGTATGACGGGGCCGGCCTGCGCCCCGACTGGGACGCCGGCTCGGTGATCGAGGAGCAGGTCGCCCTGATCCGCGAGCGGGTGGGCGATAAGCGGGTGATCTGCGGGCTGTCCGGGGGCGTCGATTCCTCAGTGGCGGCCGCGCTGGTGCACCGGGCCGTCGGTGACCAGTTGACCTGCGTCTTCGTCGACCACGGGCTCTTGCGCGAGGGAGAGGCCGAGCAGGTCGAACAGGACTTCGTGGCGTCCACAGGGGTCCGCTTGGTCGTGGTCGATGCCAAGGACCGCTTTCTGGCCGCGCTCGCGGGCGTGCGCGACCCGGAGGAGAAGCGCAAGATCATCGGCCGCGAGTTCATCCGGGTCTTCGAGCAGGCCGCTCGCGATGTCGTCGGCGATGCGGCGGCTGACGGTCACCCCGTCGAGTTCCTCGTGCAAGGCACCCTCTATCCCGATGTCGTGGAGTCCGGCGGCGGCACCGGCACCGCCAATATCAAAAGCCACCACAATGTCGGCGGCCTGCCCGATGACCTACAGTTCGCCCTGATCGAGCCACTGCGCGACCTCTTCAAGGACGAGGTGCGCAAGGTCGGTCTCGAACTCGGCGTGCCCGAGTCCATCGTGTGGCGCCAGCCCTTCCCCGGCCCGGGGCTCGGCATCCGGATCGTCGGCGAAGTCAGCGCCGAGAACCTCGCCACCTTGCGCGCCGCCGATGCCATCGCCCGGCACGAACTCAGCGCCGCCGGACTGGACCGGGAGATCTGGCAGTGCCCGGTTGTCCTGCTCGCCGATGTGCGCTCGGTGGGGGTGCAAGGCGATGGCCGCACCTATGGTCACCCGATCGTCCTGCGTCCGGTCTCCTCCGAGGATGCGATGACCGCCGACTGGACCCGGCTTCCGTATGACGTGTTGGCCAAGATCTCCGGCCGGATCACCAATGAGGTCGACGGCGTCAATCGCGTCACCCTCGATGTGACGTCCAAGCCTCCGGGAACAATCGAATGGGAGTGACGGTGGGCCAGCGCCGCTCCGCCGTGCGCGATGCCGCCGATGTGCTCTTGCTCGCCATCGCGGGGATTGTCGTGCTGCTGCTCACGATCTGGCTGGCGCTGCGCACCGGCTTCGGCGGCCGACTAGATGCCGAGGTCATCCGCTCCTTCCGCGTGGAGCGCTTCAACCCCGGCCGGATCAACTCACTGTTGCAGGAGATCCAGGTCCGGACGATCTTCATACTCACCCTGATTGCGATGGGTGTTGCTGCGCTGCAACGGCATTGGCGAGCGGCGCTGGCCCTCCCCCTGCTGGTCGTCGGCGCCAATCAAACCACCCAACTGCTCAAGCTCGACTTCTTGACGACCGTCCCGATCGACCCCAGCCTGCGGGTGACCCTGCCCAGCGGACATTCAACCGCCGCGATCTCGTTGGCTGCCGCCGCGATCATCGCCGCGCCGCGCGTGCTGCGCCCCATCGTCTGCCTGCTCACGGGGGCCATTGCCGGTGGCGCCGGCCTGGGGACAATGGCCGAACGCTGGCACCGGCCGGCCGATGTCATCGCCGCGGTCGGGGTGGTGCTCATCTGGTCCGCGATCGCGCTGTTGATCGGCGCGCACTGGGTCGATCAGCCACTGGTGCGGGCGGCGGGCTTCGACCGGGCCGTCGGGCACAGCGCCCTGGCCACGCTCGGTGTGGCCCTGGGGGCACTTGTGCTGCACCGCCTTGGGATGGCGCCGATGGACGGCTCGAAGGCGCAGACCCTGGCCTACGGCTCGTTGATCGTCGTCGGGGTGACAATAGGCTTGGGGCTCGGTGTGATCGCCGTCGTCGCGGATCGCCGGATATTTCGTCGCACTCCGGGAGGTGAGTCATGAGCAACGAACAGGGCTATCAGCTTGGCGAGAACAATGTCGTGCTCGACACCCTCGTGCGCTATCTCGTGATCGGCCCCGCCTTCTATGCCTTGGCGCGCCCGACGGTCACCGGCCGCGAGCACATCCCGTCGGAGGGCAGCCCCGCGATCATCGCGAGCAACCACCTCTCCTTCAGCGACTCGATGATCATCCCGCTGGCCTCGCGCCGGCGCGTCAGCTTCCTCGGCAAGGCCGAATACTTCCAGGGCACTGGGATCAAGGGTGCGGCGCTGCGCACCTGGATGCAGTCCTTCGGGACCATCCCGGTGGAGCGGACCGACGCCCGCGCGGCGGCGGAGTCACTGCATATCGCCGAGCGGGTGCTCGCCCAGGGCGGCGCCTTCGGCATCTATCCCGAGGGGACGCGCTCGCGCGACGGCCGGTTGCATCGCGGCCGGACCGGGGTCGCCCGGCTCGCCCTCAGCTCCGGTGCTCCGATCATCCCATGCGCCCTGATCGGCACCGATCGGCTGCAACCACCGGACACCAAGCTCTTGCGGCCGACCAAGGTCACCGTCCGCTTCGGGCCGGCGATCGATGTCGCCGGCTTGTCGGCACAATTCCAGAAGGCGGCGCTGCTGCGCGCGATCACCGATGCGGTGACCGACGCCATCGGGGCGATGTCGGGCCAGGAGCGCTCCGGGCGCTATGCCAGTGATGTCAACGCCGAACTCGATGCCGTCGAACGCGGCTCAGCAAAGGGCTGAGGAATGCTGAGAACCACAGCCGCGATCGCCGCGGGCAAGCTCACGCGAGCCGTCGCGAAGCGTCGCGGGGGCGGCTCGGCGCTGCCCGGTCTGGTCGCCGAGCGGATCGACCCCAAGATCCTCGGACACGCATTGGGCGCTCTGCCCGGCGGGATCGTCGTGGTCTCGGGGACCAATGGCAAGACGACGACGACCCGGATGCTCGTAGCGGTGCTGCGGGCGCATGGCCGCACGGTCTTCACCAACCCGACGGGCAGCAATTTCACCCGGGGCGTCATCTCGGCGCTGCTCAGCGAGGTCGGCCTGCGTGGCCGCCCGGTCGCGGATATCGCCGTGCTCGAACTGGACGAGGCGCACGCGCTGAAGTTCGCGGATGCCCTCACCCCGACCCATGCCCTGCTGCTCAATGTGGCGCGCGATCAACTCGATCGCTTCGCGGAGATCGACCATACGGCCAAGCTGCTCGCGAGCCTCGCCGCGCGCACCAGCACCGGGGTGGTCATCAACCGCGACGACTCCTTCGTCGCCCGCAGCGCCGATGGCGTCACATCCGGTGTCACGATTGACTATTTCGGAGTGGACGCCTCGATCGCCCATCGGCTGCCCGAACTGATGGAGCAGGACACGCGGCTCGATGACGACTATGTCGTCCCGCCCCCCGGCGCCGATGATGTCCTGCTGCGACCGGTCGATGAGCGGTCCCTGGAGATCCTGATCGGCGTCGATGGCGCCGGTGGCGTCCTCGGGCCGCTGGAGCTGAAACAACGCGGCCTCGCGGCGATGATCAATGCGACCGCGGCGAGCGCGATGGCCCGCCAACTCCTGGGGTCAGGCTTCGATCCGGCGACCGCGGCGTCGGCACTGAGCGCCGTCACCGCCCCCTTCGGCCGCGGCGAAGTCATTGATGCCGGGGGCTCACCGCTGGAGCTGGTGCTCGTGAAGAACCCTGCCGGCTTCACCGTCGCCCTCTCGACCTATGGCAGCACGCCGGTCGCGACGATGATCGCGATCAACGACAACTATGCCGACGGCCGCGACGTCTCGTGGCTATATGACGTCTCCTTCGAGAGCCTGCGCGAGCGTGGGGTCGCCCTGACCTCGGGCGTGCGGGCCTTCGACATGGCCCTGCGCTTGGAGTATGACGAGGTGCCGGTCGCCGCCGTCGAGCCCGATCTCGACCGGGCCCTGGAGCGCTTCTTGGCCGAGCGGGCGGGAGCGCCCGCGCGAATCTTCTGCACCTACACCGCGATGATGAGCTTGCGTCGCAATCTCGCCGCGCGCTATGACCTGCCGGCCTTCGGTGAGGAGGCCTCCTGATGAGCATGTCCAAGGGCGAGATCCATGTGGTGCATCTCTATCCCCGCGAGATGAGCATCTATGGCGACCTGGGCAACACCCGGACGATGACCGCCCGGCTCGCCCGCCATGGCTACACGCCCGTGCTGCACCAGCACCACCCGGGCGCACCATTCCCCGATCAAGCCCACCTGGTCCTCGGCGGCGGCGGTCAGGACTCCGGGCAGGCGCGCGTCGAGGCGGACCTGGAGCGGATCGCCGGCCGGCTGGGTGACCTTGCCGAGGGCGGCACCCCGATGTTGATGATCTGCGGGATGTATCAGCTCTTCGGCAATGCCTTCATCACGGTCGAGGGCAAGCGGCTCCCGGGGCTGGGCATCCTGGATGTCACGACGCAGGGCAATGCCAAGCGGATGATCGGGCCCGTGGTCCTGAGTACCGACTTTGGCGATGTCGTGGGCTACGAAAACCATTCCGGGTCAACGCGATTGGGGTCCGGTCAGGCGCCCTTTGGGAGCGTCCGCTCGGGATTCGGCAATAACGGCGAGGACCGCACCGAGGGCGCGCGCACCGGCAATGTCTTTGGGTCCTATTTGCACGGCCCGATCTTGCCCAGCAACCCCCGGTTCGCCGATGCCCTGCTCTCGTATGCCGTGCCGCTGGCCACCGGGGCTGCCTTCGAGCCCGAAGACCTCGATGACGCCTTTGCCGATGAGGCCCGCACCCGCCAGGTCCGCCGCCTGCTGTCCTGACCCGCCCGTCCCCCCTTCGGGCCTGCCCGTCCCACCCCCCGTCGAGAGGACACTCTGACCCCGTCGAGAGGACAACTCCGACGCCGTCGGAGTTGTCCTCTCGACGGGGTCAGAGTGTCCTCTCGACGTGAAGGGGGGACGGGGCAAAGGGAAGGGTGACGGGGTGAAAACGGGGGAGGGCCCGTCAGGTGTCGTCGTCGTCCTCGACCGGGGTCTTGGGCAGCGCGGACCAGGCAAGCCAGCCGAGGGCGCCGAGAGGGACTTCCATCAGGTGCGTGAAGATCGAGAAGAGCACCACGCCCGCGGTGGCTTCGGCCGGGACCGCGCCCCACGCCACGAGCGCCGCGGCCGTGCCGGCCTCGGTGACGCCGAGACCACCCGGCGTCACGCCGACGGCGGTGAGTAGCCGCCCGATGGCGAAGGCGGCAAAGAGCTCGCCGTGGAAAAGCTCGACCCCGGTGGTGCGCATGATGGCGAAGAACGCCAGATAGTAGAAGCCGAAGTAGCCGACCAGCCCGAGCGTCATCGGCAACCAGCCCCTGCGCGCCACATCGAGGATCCGGCCGCGCAGATCGGCGACGAGCGCATCGATGGTCATCGTGCGCTTGGTCCGCCGCAGCGCCGGGCGCAGCAGGCGGTCCAGGGCCCGGCCGATCCGCTGCGAGATCACCTCGGAGCGGACGGCCACGACGAAGAGCCCAACGATCAGCAGGCCACTGACGACAGCCGCCACCGCCGCATCCCGCATCAGCGAGGTCAGGGAGGAGCGCCCCATCGACAAGGCGACAATCGCGATGAGCGGCAACGCGATTCGCGCCAGTGTGTTCCACACGCAGGTGACGATGGCCGACGTCGAGACGGCGCGTTTGCGAAAGCCCCAGGACCGGCAGATCGCCAACGTGGCGGCCAGCCCGACAGCGCCGCCACCGGGCAGCAGATTGCTCACGGAGGAGCCGCACACGTTGACGATGAACGCCCGCAGATGGCTCAGCCCCGGCAGCGAGGCCGCCAGGGTGAAGGTATAGCTCCACAACCCCAAGAGCACCAGCGCGAGGAAGCCCAGCCCCTGCCAGAGCGTGACCTGGCCGAGGATGTCCCACACCTGTGCCCAGGTGGTCTTGCCGAACCGGGGCAGCCCCCAGACGAGCAGCACGCTGCACAGCGCAAAGCCGGCGAGCATCTGCATCACCTGCCGACCCGTGATCCGCACGCCCCGGCGGGCGGGAGCCGCCCTGCTCATGGCAACCCCGCGAAGATGTCGCGGGCCACCGGCGCTCCCGGCGGGTGGGCCGGATCCCGGAACCATTCCCGGCCGAAAATCAGGTCGTATGCCGGGCGCGGGATCCGCAGGAAGGCCGCCAGCGTGCGATCGGCATCATCGGCGCGCGCCTGCGAGGCATGGGCGCGCATCGAGGCGCGCTTGGCCGCGGCATACCGGATCACATCGATG
>Ga0075158_10002323_pt1 | contig 13857 bp, 12 predicted proteins | sample JI91814BDNA_FD_70968 | JGI IMG/M metagenome (GOLD analysis project Ga0075158, IMG submission 70968) | Wastewater effluent complex algal communities from Wisconsin, to seasonally profile nutrient transformation and Carbon sequestration -... | ecosystem: Engineered > WWTP > Effluent > Algae... | reverse complement strand
TGCTCGCTGATCTTCGCTCGAAGTTCGTTGAGATTGGCATTCATCATGAGTTCCTAAATCGCTGCGATTCCGTCAAGCGACCAACGCTATTCCTTCGTTTCGCGATTGAGCAATTCGTCAATGGTTAGACCAACTTCCGGCGTGCCACCGAAAACAGTACCGGTCTTCATTTCGCTCCAACGTTTCTTTGCCCCTTCGTAAGCGGAAGCAGGGAGGGGAACGCAGTTGACTTCTTTTGAAAGCTCACCAACTTTGTCGAGATAGAAAGCGACAAACTTCTTCACTTCTTCGCGACTATCAGCCGACTTCTTGTTGACATAAATGAAGAGTGGGCGAGATAGCGGATTATAGGTACCGTTCATCACGGTTTCTTCGCTTGGGCCGACAGCTGGCAGTTCATCTTTTTCCCAATCGATGGCAACTGCTTTCAACTTATCTTTGTTCTCAGCGTAGTACGAATAAGGGAGGTATCCCAAAGCAAACTTGCTGCCTTGAACACCTTGTACCAAAGTGTTGTCATCTTCGCTGGCGTTGTAATCACCACGCGATGCTTTGGCTTTGCCAACGATTGCTTCAGTGAAGTAATCGAATGTGCCCGAGTCAGAGCCAGCACCAAACAGAGTGATCTTTTCGTTAGGCCACTCGGGTCGAATCTGATTCCAAGTAGTGATCTTGCCTTGCGCATCTGGCTCCCACAGCTTCTTGAGTTCTGCCACGGTCATCGATTCGACGAACGTATTGGATGGATGCACGACCACTGTTAAGGCGTCGAAACAAATCGGCAATTCGACATACTCAATGCCGGCAGTTTTGGCTTGTTCCATTTCCTCTTTCGAAATGGGGCGCGAAGCGTTAGAGACGTCGGTCTCGTTACGCATAAACTTTTTGAAACCACCTCCGGTACCGCTCAAACCAACTGTTACATCCATTCCAGTGCTGGTCTTGAATTCTTCAGCAACCGCTTCGGTAACTGGATAAACCGTGCTCGAACCGTCGATGCGAATCGGGCTGGCTTTCGACGCTGTGCCAGCATCAGGAGTACCACTCGATCCAGATTTGCTGTCTGGATTACAGCCTGTCGATAAGGACAAACATGTAACTAATGAAAGTACTGCCCAGCGATTCTTAACAAGACTCATTCCCATACCCATCTGCCGCATTTCCTGTTTTTGGTTTGAATAGCGTTCTCTTCGAATTTGCTGCTATTGTCGCGACTGAATCGTTAATTCTGGTAGTCAACTTGTGTTAAGAAAAGGTTAAGACTCTTCACAATAAACCACCACTTTGAGGGTGTCTATTGGAAATACTCGACCGCATTCTCAAAAAACTTAGCCCCAGCACCCTTTTCTGGGAGCTGTGCCCAACGAGTCCAATTGGGATGGTTGGTGGGTGACAAATAACGTTCCGGATGGGGCATTAGGCCAAATATCCTACCGGAAGTGTCACAGATTCCAGCCACATTGCTGGTGGCCCCGTTTGGATTATCAGGGAAAGAGAGCGTTTCATTGGCCCCAGTCCCATCGGGTCTGCAGTATCGTAGAACAAGTTGTCCATTGGCTTCGAGGCGTTGCAATGCGGCGTCATCTCGAACGGCGAAGCGACCTTCTGCATGCGCCATAGGGAGATGGACCTGTTCGATCCCCCGCAGAAATACGCAACGATCCCCGGTTTTCTTGAGATGAATCCAGCGATCTTCGAATCGCCCTTGGGCATTTAATGTGAGCGTAGCAGGGGGAGCATTCTTTTCCGAGTCATCAAAGAAAATCCCCAAGCGCATCATGATTTGAAAGCCATTGCAAATCCCGAGCACCAATTTATCTGCTGTGCGAAAATCGTTCAACATTCCGCTGAGATGGGCTTGGATTTGAACCGCCAGAATACGGCCTGCAGCGATGTCATCACCGTAGCTAAAACCACCAGGAAAGCAGAGGATTTGAAACTCTTTAGCCAGGTGGGGATTCTCCAAAAGTCGATTCACATGCAGGCGAGTTGGTACAGCTCCAGCCTGTTGGAATGCGACTTCGGTTTCTAAATCACAATTGGTACCCGGCGCCCGTAAGATCAAAACTCTCGGAGTTGCCATTGCTCGTCAGTATTCCCCAGAATGGTTGATGTCCCAAAGGACATTATTGCAACGTCACCGCATCGACATCACTGAGGGGCCGATGCGAACATTGAATTGAGCCTAATCCACCCAAAAAAGCTTAGCGGAAAGGCTCTGTTCACGTTACGGAAAGGCTATCAGAAAGATGGCCTCCAACCCAGTAGACAGGGGTGGGAAAGAGCAAAAAAATGCCCGTACCCGTATAGGGGAACGGATGGGTGAAGATATAGGGCGGGGGACGACTGAGCCTTCCCCGCACTGTGAATCCCAACTTAGATTGTTAACCCCAAAAAGCTAATATCGCCACTACGACCGAACCATTTCTTCCAGTTTCGTAAAGATCATACGCCCCGCTTGGGTTTGGTGGGTGGTGGTGACGACAACGGAAACGGAGGTACCAACGCGATCGCGTCCCCCTTCAACCACAACCATTGTACCGTCATCCAAATAACCGACCCCTTGCTCAGCCAACTCGCCACTTTTCACCACCCGAAGTTGAAAAACTTCGCCAGGCAAATATTGAGGCCGGAGTGTATGAGCGATCTCGTTGAGGTTGACGACCGGCACGTTATGAATCTTGGCAACTTTGTTCAGGTTGAAGTCACCCGTGATGACTTTTCCTTCTAAATGCTTAGCCAGAAGAACTAACTTCATGTCCACCGGTTGCCCCGCGAACTCCGGCAGTTCGCGATCGAAAATTTGAACATCAACTTTCTCATTGCTGCGGAGGCGATTCATGATGTCCAAACCGCGACGACCTCGGGCCCGTCGTAGCCGATCGCTCGAATCAGCAATCGCTTGCAATTCGGCAATAACAAAGCGAGGCATAATCAACTGTCCATCGAGCACATTGGTCTCTACCAAATCGGCGATGCGACCGTCAATGATGCTGCTGGTATCGAGTACTAAAGGACGAAAACCCTTTAATTCACGAGCAAATTCGACATACGGAATCACAAACCGAAAGTCATCTTTGGTTTGCAATAACAAGCTTGTGCAACCGTAACAAAGCACGACCCCCACTAACATCTGAACCGGTCCCGCCAGCGTTGTGGTCTCCAACAAAGGCGTCAAAGCTATGGATACCAAATAGGTAAGTAGAAAGCCAACGAGCAAACCGAAGTACACTGCCGAGATAACTTCGATGCGTTTCTTAGGCGTGAAAATATCAACGGTTATCACCCCCAAAGCTAGGACGATAACACAGCTGAAAATCAAATACGGAAGCCAAGTCGGTCCATCGTTGCTGGCTCCAACGAAAACGGTTGCTACCCCTGCCGACACAGCGATAAACAAAACGCGCAGTATCAACAATGTCATATCGATCTCCTGGCTCCAACCATCGATGTAATTTGGATGATTCTCGCGCTGCGAAAAACGCTTCGCGATTGTCAGGTTTCCGCCCCACCCGACAAACCACCCCCATCAAAGGGAGCGACTGTAATATATCTCTTTCCGATCGCTGAACAAGCTCCGGTCTCTAAAAACCGAAGAATGGTGCTTCACTCGCCCTCATCCTTAGGGGGAGTGGAATAAACGGGAACATAGTCGTGGTTGCGTTTGCGCAAAACCTTAGCGTTCAAGATCTGGTCAGGTACCAACTTTCGCTCACCTTCGTCCGATTTTTCGGACAAATTGACCCGATTGAGATGTTCGATGGTGTCCATCCCCTCAATGATACGCCCGAAAACGGTGAAGCGCCCATCAAGAAAATTCAGTGGTACCAGTCCGATGTAGAACTGTGAGCCCCCCGAAGCTGCATCATCTCCTGAGAGCGCCATGCCGACTGACCCACGAAAATGATTGCGACTGTTGGGAAGTCCGTTCTCGCCTTGAATCGAATAGCCTGGACCGCCAGTACCGTCCGCATTGGGGCAGCCCGTTTGAACCACAAGATGCTTTTCAACCCGATGAAATAGTAACTCGTTATAAAATCCCTTCTCGACCAAATGAATAAAGTTACCTACGGTGTTGGGGGCTTCATCTTCAAACAACTCGATCACAAAACTTCCTTTGGTTGTTTCAAATTGAACTCTCGGGAGGTCCCCTTTCTCGGCATCCTTTTTTCGAGCCGCTTCCTCAATCGGCCACTTGGTCGCAGCTGCCGGCAATACGATTCCAACTTTTTGTTCGGCCTCAGGAAATACCTGCGAAATCACCGCTTTCTCATAGAATTTCTTCGCATTTTCAAAGTCATTTTGTACCAACGCATTTCGCCCGATGAGCGCATAGATTTCGCGTTTACTATCTTCAAAACCGACATCGATAAGGTATTGTGCAAGTTCCCAATTGTGTTCATAGCGATCAAGATCTGAGTTTTCCGCGAACAATTGATACAGGAACTTGGACTTGGCTACTTGATCGTTGCCAGACGACTTACGTGCATCCAGTACTAATTGATGCTGTAGCTCGGTGGCAATCGGCCGTCCTTCGATTAACTGCTTTTGATATTCGTCTTGAAGAGCTTTGTCTTGAACCGGGTCTTCACTAAGTCGGAAGAGCGTGATGGTCTTGGCGATTTTCTTGAGATGTTCGCGCATCGCCTTTTTTGCATTCTCTAAATCACCCGTTTTTGACTGTTCGGTGTTGGCGTCTCCCTTGGGCTCTGCCTCCGTAGCGGCCGCTGCGTCTTGAGCAAAAGCCGCTGGCGAAAACGAAATGCTTGACGCCAAAAACGCCAGCCCCACCCAGAGTCGGACGAGTTTTCTGCCATCCCAACCATGCTTGGCAGCCGTCATTCCACGAAAGGCCGAAAGAGCTCGTTGGCAATGAACTAGGACGAGAAACGGATTCTGGCGCACCATTCTGCGTGATCTTTTCAAAATAACTGACCGGGACAGTTCAAATAATCAGACTGAAACCTTACTATTCTACATCCTACGCACCCTGGCTGACGAGGGTTCCAACAACTTCCGTGCCGGACTACTTCGAATCCTCATTTTTTTAAGTTCGGTTTATACGCAATATGGCAAATCGACCGGGTAAACGCTCTTCCAAACCCTCCACGCAACAAGGGAAAGGCCTTCCCTCCCGTGGAGGTATGGATTCGCAACGAGCCGCAAAGCTCCGGATTATTGCCGGTTCACATCGCGGCCGAACGCTCACCTACCGGGGTGATCCCATAACTCGTCCCATGAAAGACCGAACTCGGGAAGCCCTTTTTAGCCGGTTGGGTGGCATGTTCGATGGGGGAATTGCCATCGATCTTTTTGCAGGCACAGGGGTCCTCGGCTTCGAATCTTTGAGTCGGGGTGCTACCGAAAGTTGGTTAATCGAACTCGATAGTCGAGCGGCAGCCGACATTCGACAATCAGCCAAGCAACTGGGATTCGAATCCCAAGCCAACGTCCGCTGTGGCGATACATTCCTGCTTTCCGAACATGTTATTCAGCAATTGCAACAAGCCGAACAGGCAACTCCCTGGCTTGTATATGTCTGCCCTCCCTACTCGCTGTGGAACGAAAAACCAGACGAAATGAAACAGTTGCTGCATCTATTTTGCACCGCAGCTCCATCTGGCAGTTCAATCATTGTGGAACTGGAAGAAGCTACACCGTTGGAATTCCTTCCTAACAACTTGGAATGGGACGTACGTTTGTATCGTCCCGCTCAAGTCGCGATCGCCGATGTTGGATAAGCCGTATTTATCCTGCACATCTTCCGTCCTATCAAAATCATCTCAGCTTATCGAGAACGCTTGGGTTCGTTTAACCCGTAGCTGGAGCGCAGCGGAGGCTAGGTGGACAGGAGAGTGCCACCAAGCTCCTGAATACGCTCTCAAAAGAATGTGAAGGATAAATAGGGATAAGGTTACCTCTTTGTGCCGATCAACTGAATCAGTTTCTTTTGCGGCTCCACAAACTTGCTAACACCTTCTTTCATCAACGTCGCTTCCAATCGATGAGGATCAACATTTTCCAACATCGATTCCATTAAGCCGCTTGAGGTTGGCTCGTACAACATAGCCTGAAATTCCACATCAGACTTCGCGATGGCTTGATTGGTCTCAGGTGGATTGGTTTGAATATCGCTACCTGCTAGAGCAGCGACGTATTTCCAAGGCACATCTTTCGGATCCTTTGTTCCAGTGCTGGCGAAGATAATCTCTTGCTTCAGCTTGGTGGGATGTGTCTTCCAAAAATCCTGATTGAGTTGCCATAGTCGTTTCGCATTCAGAATGCCAACTTGTCCGTGAAGTTGGCTGGGCAAAGCGGGAAGTTCTTTACTGCAATATTGATCGATGCGCGAAACGAAAATGGAATAGACGCTTTTGAAAGAATCCAATTTGCCACAGCGTTGTGCACCACGCCACACGGCGTCTCGCGCCGCCACATACTGGCGTTCGGTGAAGATCAAGGTGACGTTCAGTGTTACCCCATGGGCGGCTAATTCTTCCAGGGCCAACAAGCCTGCTTCGGTGGCAGGCACTTTGATCATTCGATTGCGGTGCCCCTTGGACCACTTCAATCCAAGCGAAACGTAACGTGATACACGAGCAGGAATGGAGAGATTATTCTCGATATCTTCCAATAACGGATCGAGTTCGAAACTCACCCAACCTTTATCGCCCTGGCTTTCCTGCCAAACGGCATCGAACTGGCGTTGTGCGGATTGCACCAATCCGTCCGTTAAATTCCAGGCAATTTCATCGTCCGTAAGACCTTGCTTTACGAGCAGTTTCAACTCGTCATCAAACCTTCCAGTCGCGATGAGATTAGAAACAATGATGGGGTTCGAAGTAGCTCCAACCGCTCCCCAGCCGATATTCTCTTCGACTAACTTGGGGTCGATTGAATCGAGATAAAGGCGTGTACCAGTTGCTAATAGCGAATCAATACTCTTGGGCATCATCGATCTCCATAAAAAAATATCCGTTGCCAAATCATCACGAAATGGCAACGGACAATGGTATTGTTCCGTCGTTAAGTGGATTAGAGTTTTGGCATTAACTTATCGAGAACACCGCGTTTATCTTCTACGCTGCCCGTTCCCAATGTATTGCCATCAGCACCTTCCAACAACAGTTCATAGGCGGAAGTTTTCTCTTCATCATTGATCAATTTCAAATGATGGAACAAGCAAACTTCACCAAGAGCTTTAAGCGTTGGAATTTGTTTACTGTTAACCAAATCGCTAATTCGCTTTTGAGCGATTTCAGGCTTAAGCGTTGGCATTGGCGAAAGAATCAACAGTTCATCAACTTTGCTGAATACAGGTTGCATTGCAGCATCGATACCATCGCCTTGTCCATCTTCCATGCGTTTTTGCACTTCGATGTTATTCAACTTTTTGCTGCTGGCCATGATCTTGCCGGTCTTCAAATTGATGACCTGCACTCGAGTATCGTTGGTGACTCGCCCCGTTCGCTTGTTTTGTTCAACTTGAACATCGAAGAAAACTAAACAATCGAAATTGTCTTTGACCGCTTTGGTCTTCAATTCACCCAGCGAGCCTGTCCCGATGTAAGACAAGCCTGGAGTGAGCCGATGTCCGGTCGAAGCTGGTTTACGAGCAGCGCCAGGGCCAACTCCCATACCAGGTCCACGTCCACCGGGAGCCATCATGCCACCCTCGGGACCGCCGATTGGCGCTAGGCCAGCCGAGCCGACCATACCACCACTGGCCATTCCTTCTCCACCGATAGCTGGCGCGGAATTGACCGAACCAGCTGCGTTTTCCACGTCGGTGAAAAGCTTGCCGAACTTACCTTCAGCGAATCGTTCTTCGAATAGCCGGATGAATGCGCGGCCCATTTCGCCGGTCGCTTTGCTGAACGTTTCTGGGTCATCTTTGCGGCCTGGAGCACCACCACCTGCCCCTGGGCCACCAATGCCCGAAGCCCCCATCATACCTGGATCAGGCAATGCCATCCCACGTCCGCCTGCTCCGCCACCCGTAGCATTCGGGTCGGTTGAACCGATGGGTTTGTAATCGGTCACGCCCGCTGGTGCCTTGAGTTCCATACCCAATGCGAAGGTGATGCCACTGTTTGGAGAAGCCAAGTCTTTTACCCACTGAACTTCATCAAGGACAGTGTTCGCATCCTCTGCACCGCTAAGAGCATGAGCGAGAGCAAACTTATAGGCGTCTGGTTCACGACCGATGGAGAAAGCGTATTTGGCTTTTTCTAAATAGGGCGCATCTTCAGCAGGCTTTTGTGGACCAGTGGGAGGAGGAGACGCTTGGCCTGCGCCTGGGCCACTAAAACCTGGGCCACCAAAACCTGGGGCACCGATCGGAGCGCCAATTCCACCGCCAGAGCTACCATCGAGAGGTGCTAAGCCTGGAGTTTGCGGAGGACCGGCACCTGGCGTGGTTGGTTTACCGCCATTGGTGTTGCTGTATTGAGCCATATCGGCTGGATTCGGACCAGGTGCTCCACCTGGTACACCGCCACTAATTCCCATCGGACCGGAACCGCCATAGGGCGCACCTGGTTTACCCAAGCCAGCTGATGAACCTGCCGAGGAACCTTCGCTCGTACCGCCACCGCTGTTGGCCATTCCCGCATCGATTCCTTGCGGGGCACCGATACCACTGGATGCACCCAACGGCTCACCACCACCAGAAATACCGCCGGAGTTTGCCATGCCAGCGCTGGAGCCGCCATCGAATTGTATTTGCGTACCAGAAGAACCTGGACCGGCACTTGAGCCCTCTGAACTACCAGGCACACCACCGGGAGGCGCATAGCCAGCCGGAGGTCCTGAGGTTGGACTTGATGTTCCAGCTTCTGGCGGGGGTGCCATTGGACCGGAAGGAGCAGGCGGCGTTGGGGCTGGCGCGGAAGCTGCCGGTGTTGCAGGTGTGTTCGAGGCAACCGTGGTCGAACTATCGCCACCGCCACAACCGCTTAATGTTGCAACGCTAATGGCGCTGCAGAAAGCCCATCCTGTGACACTGAATTTTCGTTTCATGGACGAATCCTGAATGAATATTGCCGTAAGAGAAGCCCTCGAAGCTGACCGCGCTCCAAAGAAAACAGCGATCGCGAAGGGCTCAAATGAAGAGCCGGAATCGCCCCCATTATGTCACTTCCACACCACGATGTCGAGATTCGTCCACGTATGTTCACATCGCTTTTTCCAAAAACACTCGTTTTCCCAACTCCGAAAGGGCGGACAATCCGAACGAAACCTTAGGGTTTATCAAGCGAGGTCCTATGGCCAATTAAAGCTGCAGCAGCTGGGATTCTTTTAGCCCGCAGCTGGAGCGCAGCGGAGGCTAGGCGGTGGCTAAGCGGGCGGGAGAAAGACGCCAATCCCCGGAAGATGCTCTCCCAAAAGCTGTGTTGGTTATAGAGGGCCTGTGCCCTGCTCTACTGCCCGCTATTGCGATGCCTCCCTCTTTTCACCCAAGCTGGATGCGTTGCCTTTATCATGTCCAGGTAGAGGCATTCCATGACTCCCACACCTCAAAATCCCTGCCTAACTGAATTTGAGTCGCGTTTCGTCCGTGGCATACTTGGATCTTGAACCAGTATCGTTGACAATATCCATCAGCGTTTCGCTCCCCCAGTGATTTCATAATGATTGGGAGCACGACCATTTAATCCTCTCCCTATTTTCTTACCAACCTCCTCGCATTCCTCTCCTACCCAAGGAAATAGCAACTGTGAAACGGCAACTTCTTCAAGCTTGGCTAGCCATTGTGGCAACTCTCTCAACGAGTTCTTCTTTCATCTCGTTGAATTCTCTGGCCTTGGGACAAGAACCCACCAAAGAAGTTTTACCCCATCACCAAACCAAACCACCAGGACCAGCTCTCACACCGCAAGAAGCCATCAAGCAAATGGTGGTCCCCAAAGGCTTTCACGTACAACTTGTGGCTGCCGAACCGAATCTCGTCAATCCTGTCGCGATGTGTTTTGACGAGAAAGGTCGCGTGTGGGTTACCGAGTCTTTTGAATATCCTCGACGTTCTCCCGGACCAGGCCAGGATCGTATCAAGGTCCTGGAAGATACCAACCATGATGGCTCGATGGACAAAGTCACCGTCTTCGCCGAAGGCTTGAATATTCCTTCCGGCATTGCCGTAGGCCATGGCGGAGTGTGGGTCGCCAATGCCCCCGATATCCTCTTCCTTCAAGATACCGACGGTGATGGCAAAGCAGATAAACGCGAAGTCGTAGTCACCGGCTTTGGACGAGATGACACACACGAATTACCCAACAGTCTCACTTGGGGTCCAGACGGTTACCTTTACGGCCTCAACGGTGTTTTCAATCCCTGCCGCGTCGAACAAGATGGAAAAGTATTTGAATTCACCTGCGCCATGTTTCGCATCCATCCACGCACCAGAAAGTTTGAAATTTTTTGCGAAGGAACCAGCAACCCTTGGGGAATCGCCTTCGATAGTCAAGGTAGCGCATTCATTAGCGCCTGCGTCATCGACCATCTGTGGCACTTAACTGAATCGGGCTACTATCATCGACAAGGTGGCCCTTATCCACCCTTCACTTGGAAGATCGGTTCCATTGTCAAACACAAACATCAAATGGCTGCATACTGCGGCATCGTCTACTTCGATACCAATTCCTATCCCGAACAATATCGCGATGTGCTGTTCATGGGAAACATCCATGGCAATTGCATCAATGCCGATCGCATTCAACGCGCGGGCTCAACTTATTTTGGTACACCACAAGATGATTTCCTAACTGCCAACGACGCTTGGTTCATGCCCGTCGCCCAGAAGGTCGGTCCCGATGGGTACCTTTACATACTCGATTGGTACGATCGCTATCACTGCTATCAAGACGCCAATCGCGATCCCAAAGGAATCGACCGAGGAAAAGGACGACTTTATCGCGTCACTTACGGCCCCCCTGGGAAAACACCTCACATCGATTTCAGCCAAGAGACGACCGAAAAACTGATCGAGTATCTCTCCCATGGCAATGTTTTCTATCGCGAAACCGCCCAACGTTTACTCGCCGAACGCCGTGACCAGAAGAGCACTCTTCCTCTCCAACAATTGGTCAGCAACAAAGCGAATTCCCAGAAGCTGCGACTGCAAGCTCTCTGGGCATTGATATCCCAAGGACCACTTGAAGAATCGTTCCATTTGCAGTTGCTCAAAGATTCCGATCCGTCGATCGTGGCTTGGGCCATACGGGCAGCTGGCAACCAAGGTAAAGTGTCTCTCGATATTCGATTAGCGATCGAAGCCCTAAATAAACCCGAAGCTCAACCCGATATCTTGCTTCAAATCGCTATCGCCGCTCCTAAGATCGATGAAGCCGATTCGCTTCAGTGGCTCATCAATGTTGCCGCCCATTGCAAAGATGACGGGTTGCTGCCACAAATCGTGTGGCAAAATCTTCATCCATTTATTCCCAGCAAATCGGACCGAATCTTGGAACTGGTTGAACAAAAAGATCTATCCAAGTCGCCCGTTCTGTCGGACCTAGTACCTCGAATCTCGGAAAAGATATTAGCGGATTCAAAGTAGTTGCAGCTTTCCTGTTGACGGCTTACACAGAGTTGAGACGTTGTCTTAACCGAGCCAACGTCTAGCTCTGCATCTGCTCCATTTTACAGCTGCTTCGCCTTGCACTAGCCCCATCCCATTGACCCCACAATTGCCATGAACTTGCTTTTCCCCCTGCGACAACTCTTCATTGCCTCTCTCACTTGTGTTGTGTGTGCCTCTCCATTTGTTGATTACCAGCATATTACGTTAGCGCAAACGGGCGAAGAAGTCTCGGCTCCTCGTCCCAAACTGGAGTCTGTCGTGCGACTCATCAAACTCACTTGGAAAGCCAATCCTACAGCAGCCGCGAAAAGCGTCATGCAGCTCGCCAAACAAATCGAATCCTCATCAGAAGATGTTGAGAAAACGCGAACGCTGTTAGATTCATCAAAAGACATGTTGGCCGACGCACTCAAGAGTCCGGACGATCCGCGATATGCCGCTGTGAGTTGCCTGATGGCCACCTGGAATGACCAACAGGCCATGACGAACACACTAACTCTGCTGGTCGATGAAAAACAAACTACTGAAATAAGACAGCTGGCCGGAAAGATATTGGCTCGATCCAACCGCGAAGCTCTCCATCAACAGATTGCAACATCGATCACTGCGCCGAATACCGGCTCGACCATTCAAGCCGAATTGGCTGAACTAGCACTGCAATCGGGAGACGAAAAACTCATTCGCACGGTTCTGATTTCTATTCCCGACCTTCCAGCGGAAATCCGCCCAACGCTGGTTGAACGTTCCACCCAACGCCCTGCAACCAGCCTGATGTTGTTAGAACTAGTCGAACAACAAAAAATCGCCAAGGATCTATTCAATACAAATCTTCTTCAGCGTCTCGAGCAAAGCGGCGATCCGAAAGTGAGCGAAAAACTCCGCGCGATTTGGGGAACCATCCGAATGGGAAACCATGAGGATCGACTCAAAGCGATCGAGTCAACGACCAAAACACTCCGCGAACTGAAAGGGAACGTGGACAATGGCTGGGTGGTGTACCAACGTGTGTGCGGTCAATGCCATGTACTTCACGAAAGAGGTTACGAAGTTGGTCCTGCCCTGACTACCAATGGGCGAGGTAGTTTTTCACAACTTCTATCCAACGTGCTTGATCCCAGCTTGGTCATCGGCAACGCTTACCAAGCCTATACGGTACTAACTACCGATGGTCGCGTTATAACAGGCCTGTTAGCAGAAGACTCACCGGACAAGCTGGTATTGAAGATTCAGGGAGGCAAACTGGAATCGATTCCGCGCGACGAAATTGAAGAAGCCAAAGTCTCTTCAAAATCGTTGATGCCCGAAGGCCTGGAAACTCAGATGACGGCTCAAGAGATCGCCGACTTATTTAGTTTGCTGACGCTGGAAAAAGCTCCAGGGACTAAGCCTAACAGCCTAATCCCTGAAACTCCATCGTCCCTACACGGTCAATAATGTGAGGTGCAATAACGCCGTCTCCGCGCTGGAACAGTTTTGCGTCGGAGCGACTCTGTTAAGAGAATCTCGACACTAATTTCGTTTATACCACGCGGCTTCGAGCGCGGACCAAATGTGCATGATCCAACCGAGAAGTACGAACCATAACACGATTCCCAAGACGAAGTGCAACAACGCCTTGATAGGTCGTCCTTGGACTAGCTGCCCTAGCCCAGGAAAGAAAAAGCTGCACACGGCAGCGATCACATTACCTGCAGAACCTGGCTCCACGGCCGTCATTACCTCGTGTTCGTAGTTCATCCATTTGCTCCTTACCGTAACTGGGGCGGTTTCACCCGACGCACGTCAAGGAATTCGCCGATTATTGCCAAAAATTGAAAAATCGGCGGCGTTTTTTTGCGATTTTTCCCAAATTGCTCAGCCGCAAGGCGCCCAAAAATGGAATGGTTACGTCCCTCGATACGCCGACGGATAATGCGCATCGCGTTGGCCCCATTAGCCGACAGCGTTAGCTGCGGTTTTACTTTCCTATCGGTACACGGTCCCTGTCGTGCAGCACGTCACATCAGGAACCAGCATCGCCGTCGCTAACGCGTACGGCTAATGCACATCGCGTTGGTCCCATTAGCCGACAGCGTTAGCTGCGGTTTTACTTTACTATCGGTACACGGTCCCTGTCGTGCAGCACGTTACATTAGCAACCAGCATCGCCGTCGCTGCGCCGACGGATAACCGTCGATACGCGTACAGCCAATGCACATCGTGTTGGCCCCATTAGCCGACAGCGTTAGCTGCGGTTTTACTTTCCTATCGGTACACGGTCCCTGGTGTGCAGCACG
>Ga0075158_10002316_pt1 | contig 13879 bp, 13 predicted proteins | sample JI91814BDNA_FD_70968 | JGI IMG/M metagenome (GOLD analysis project Ga0075158, IMG submission 70968) | Wastewater effluent complex algal communities from Wisconsin, to seasonally profile nutrient transformation and Carbon sequestration -... | ecosystem: Engineered > WWTP > Effluent > Algae... | reverse complement strand
TAAAAAATCTGATCTTCTCCGATTTTTGAAGTAGTGGCTTCATGTTCCAATTGTGCAGTTGGATCTTTGATTTCTATGTAAGGAAAAGTGTGTGCTCCACATTCATTACCCATCAATAAAGAGTCACACTGAGAGAAGTTTCTTGCTCCTTTTGCAGAAGGCATTACTTTCACCTGCCCTCTGTATGAGTTTTGAGATTTTCCGGCAGAAATACCTTTTGAAATAATCGTTGATTTGGTATTCTTTCCGATGTGGATCATTTTTGTTCCTGTATCTGCATACTGGTGGTTGTTGGTTACCGCAATAGAGTAGAACTCTCCGATAGAATTGTCTCCTTTAAGGATACAAGACGGATATTTCCATGTTACTGCAGAACCTGTTTCAACCTGTGTCCATGAGATTTTTGCATTTCTTTCGCAAAGTCCTCTTTTCGTCACAAAGTTGAAAACCCCTCCTTTTCCTTCTTCATTACCAGGATACCAGTTCTGTACCGTAGAATATTTGATCTCAGCATTGTCTAAAGCAATAAGCTCTACAACTGCTGCGTGAAGCTGGTTTTCATCTCTTGACGGTGCTGTACATCCTTCAAGGTAAGAAACATAACTTCCTTCATCAGCTACAAGAAGAGTTCTTTCAAACTGTCCTGTTCCTGCCTGGTTGATACGGAAATAAGTGGAAAGTTCCATTGGGCATTTTACCCCTTTAGGAATATAGCAGAAACTTCCGTCAGAAAATACTGCGGAATTCAATGCTGCATAAAAGTTATCTCCTCTCGGAACTACTTTTCCAAGATATTTTCTTACTAAATCAGGGTGGTTTTTAATAGCCTCAGAGATTGAACAGAAAATAATTCCTTTTTCTGCCAATGTATCCTGGAAAGTTGTTTTCACAGAAACTGAGTCCATTACAATATCTACGGCAACTCCTGAAAGTCTTTTTTGCTCTTCGATATTAATCCCTAGCTTTGCGAATGTCTTCAACAACTCAGGATCTACTTCGTCAAGACTTGCCAGTTCAGGCTTTACTTTAGGAGCAGCATAGTAACGGATTGCCTGAAAATCTGGTTTTTCATACTTGATGTTTGCCCATTCAGGTTCTACCATCTTCTGCCAGATTTTGAAAGATTCCAATCGCCATTCAGTCATCCATTCCGGTTCTTCTTTTTTAGCAGAGATCGCACGAATGATGTCTTCATTTAAACCAATCGGGAAGTCTTCATAATCAATCTTCGTTTCCCAACCGAATTCGTATTTTTTATTTTCTAGATCGACTCTTAAATCGTCTTCTGTATATTTACTCATTACTTTTTTTTAGATTTCAGATGTTAGATTTCAGAATTCAGAGTAGCTCTGAGGTCTGAAATCTAGGATCTAATGTCTTTTCTCTAAAGACTAAATGATTCCCCGCATCCACATGTTCTGGATGCATTCGGGTTGTTAAAAACAAACCCTTTTCCGTTCAATCCTCCTGAATACTCAAGAGTTGTTCCTGCTAAATAAAGGATGGATTTTTTATCTATAATAATTTTAATGTTATTATCTTCAAAAATCTGATCTGTGTCTGTTTTTTGGTTATCAAACTTTAAAACATACTCTAAACCAGAGCATCCGCCGCTTTTCACCCCTACTCGTATATAATCTTCAGCAGGGTTAAAACCATCTTCCGTCATTAACTGGATGGCTTTCTCCTTTGCATAGTCTGATACTTTTATCATTGTATTTATTTAGAATGATTTAATGATGCAAAAATACAAACTAATTTCCGCAATCTCAAATCGAAGATATCTATTTTAATGATTCTGATATTAATAGCAATTTCCGAGAGGATAAATTATGTTAAAAAATGATAAATTTTGCCATTCAATGTGAAGATTTCATTACGGATTTAACCTTGAATCGTATTTTCGATCTATAAAAAAAATCGAAACCACCATTTTATATACTCCTCTTTTTAAATTCAAAAAAATAAAAAATATAAATGAAAAAATTAGGCATTATCGCATTGGCACTCTTCATACAGAATGTTTCTGCACAGACAAACAGGTTTGTGTATCAGGTGGCTATGAAGCCTGACGCAGAAAATAAAACAGATATCAAGACTGAAAATGCTTATCTGGATATTTCTCCCGAAAAATCTGTGTTTTATTCTGAAAACAGAATCAAAAGAGATTCTATTATGCAAAAAGCATTTCAGGGTGGAGGCGGAAGAGCAACTATCAACAGAGATCAGATGGAAGGGTTGAGAACCAACATTAACTATTCTGTAGAAAAGGATAAAACAAACCAAAAGACCTATTTTAAAGACAGAATTGGGCGAGATATCTATTCATATGAAGAAGACAGACCTCTGAACTGGAAAATTGAATCAGAAACGAGAAAAATTGGCGAATACAAGGTTCAGAAAGCTCAAACTGATTTTGGAGGAAGAAAATGGACGGCTTGGTTTACAACAGATCTTCCTTATCAGGATGGCCCTTATAAGTTCGGAGGACTTCCGGGACTGATTGTAAAAGTGGAAGATGATCAAGGAGATTATTCTTTTGATTTAATGAAAAACTATAAAATCGCTGAGTTTCCGACTTTGAATCAGTTTGGAAATACTCTGAAAGTAAAAAGAACAGATTATTTAAAGCAGCAGCAAAAGTTCAAGGCTGACCCCATGTCATTCATGAGTCAGGGTGTAGGAGGTATCAGCGCTCCTATGAGAGTAGGTGGTGGAAGAGGCGGAAATCAGAATCCTGCTGATATGAGAAAGAGAATGGAAGAAAGGGTAAAAGAAGAAGCAAAGAAAAATTCTAATCCAATCGAATTGCAATAAATAAAAAATGCGGTCTTAGCTTAAGACCGCATTTTATTTTATATCATCACAATAATTTTGATACAATTATTTTAATAGCTGGTTGAAAGTATCACCCTGTCTGATATCACCGGTGTTATAACCTTTCATAAACCATTCTTTACGCTGAGCAGAAGAGCCGTGGGTAAAGCTTTCCTGGTTTACATATACCTGTGCTCTTTTCTGAATATTATCATCGCCAACGGCTTCTGCAGCGTCTATTGCAGATTCAATATCTCCGGGTTCAAGAATATGTTTGCTGTCATTGGTTCTTTTTGCCCATACTCCGGCATAAAAATCGGCCTGTAATTCTGTAGCAACAGATATTCTGTTCATTTGTTCTTCGGAATATCTTCCGCTTCTTCTTAACGCATCTACTTTCTGAGTAGTTCCCAAAAGAGTCTGGACATGATGTCCTACTTCGTGTGCCAGAACATACGCTACCGTAAACTCCGTTACCTTAGCCCCGAATTTTTGCTGAAGCTCACCAAAAAAGCTCATATCCATATAAACTTTCTGATCAGCAGGACAATAGAATGGTCCCATGGCAGACTGCGCTGTACCACATGCTGAAGAAGTTGTGTTTTCAAAAAGAACAATTCCGGGTTCAGAAAAAGTCATCCCATTTTCTTTAAAGATCTGGTTCCAGGTCAAGGTATTCCATCCGGACATCATGTCAACCATTTCCCCGATCTGTTTTTCACCGGCTGTAAGTTCTCTTTGTTCTCCGGAGTTTCCTGAAGACTGCATGCTGCCGGAATTCAAAATACCGGATGGGTCACCTCCCAAAAAGAACACAATGGCTGCTATAATTAAAGTTCCGAGGCCACCACCTACAATCATACCGCCACCTCCGCCTCCTGAACCACGGCGGTCATCAACGTTTCCGCCTCTGTCGTCTGTCCATTTCATACTAATAAATTTATGGGTTAATTTAACTATTTTAAGCCAAACTATAAGCGAAAAATACTAGATATTTATCTGTTGAGTTGTTTTGTTTTTAGCCAGTAAGAAGTAGACTGATAGGCTGATACAGCATCATCTACCAGTTTCTGATCTGGATTTTTTAATAATTTTTCGTCGTAATACAGTTTAAATTCTGGTTTCAGATCACTTTTTTCCAGTTCCAAAGAATACTGTTTTACTTTTTTTACCGGCGAAATAATGGTTAAACGCTCACCTTTGATAAATCCAAGATCCTGATAGGTTGCCACATAAGCTTTAGGTTGGAATTCCGGTCTGAATACATCCTGGCCTAAAAATTTAGACTGATAACTGAAATTTAATAATCCTAAAAGAGTAGGCATAACATCTATCTGAGACATCAACGCATTGAATTTCTGAGGCTGAACAAATCCTTCTGAAAAGATCATGGCAGGAATTCTGTATTTATCCATCGGAAGTTCTGTTTTTCCGGCGCTGGATGCACAGTGGTCTGCAATGATGACAAAAACTGTGTTTTTATACCAGTCTTGTTTCTTAGCCATATCGAAGAACAATTTAAGCGAGTAATCGGTATATTTTACACCGCCTTCACGGGATTTTGCTGTTCCCGGAATATCAATTCTTCCGTCAGGATAGGTAAACGGTCTGTGATTGGAAACCGTCATCCAGTGATTGAAAAATGGCTTTCCTGATTTGGCTTCAGCATTCATCACCTGAATAGCTTTTCTGGCCATATCCTCATCAGCAACCCCCCAAACGTTGGCGAAAGTGATTTCTTCAGGTTTAAAGTTGTTTCTGTCTACGATGCCATAGCCGTTTCCTCCGAAGAAGTCCTGCATATTATCAAATAGCTGTATCCGCCGTATAAAAACTTGACATCATATCCTTTAGACTTGAAAACACTTCCGGTTGTGAACTTATTTTTATTGTCATCTCTCTTGATGATACTTTCTCCTGCTGTAGGAGGTATACATAACGTTAAAGCTTCCAGTCCGCGCACAGTTCTGTTTCCGGTTGCATAAAGATTGGTAAACATCAGTGATTTATCAGCAAGGCTATCCAGGAAAGGAGTAATTTTTTGGGTATTGCCATAGTGTTCCATGAAATCAGCAGAAAGACTTTCAATGGAGATCAATACTACGTTTTTCTTCACTTCTGGCTGTTCAGCAACAACTGCTCTTGACAAAGTCTGTTGTGGATACTGGCTTAAGAAATTCTTTTCGGCCTGCTGCTGGTTAATCTGTGAATAAAACTGAAAGTAATCCAGCTCATTATGGGTAAATGCCCAGTAGAACTTAGGCAGTCCGTTGGCTTCAATTTCATCTGCGAAAACATTATCTGATCTGATTTGCATCAAAGAAGGTATTGCAAGAGCACTAAGAGCACAAAGTACCATATAGCTGCCCAGAAGTACCATTTTTTGTTTAAAATCCGGAAGTTGCAGAAGTTCATCTTTTGTTTTCTTATAAATAAACCATGTGATGGTAAGTGTAACAATCATGATAGCAGAAAATAATGGAATTACAGGGTAACTTTCCATAATATTCCCAATCACTTCATTGGTATAAATAAGATAATCTACAGCAATAAAATTATAACGAACTCCAAATTCATTGTAGAAGAAGTATTCACTTACTCCATTGAAGATAATCAGGAGAACATATAATAATAATGTAATGAAATATAATGTATTACGGATCTTGATTCTTTGTGTAGGAAGGAACAGCATCAATCCGAAGAAAAGAGTTTTTATTCCTACGAAAACAAGGGCGATCTCCATGATAGAGCCTCCATATTGCTTGAAAATATTATTCGGAACAAGCCATATATAAAGGAAGAATAGAACCAACGCCCCCAAAATACTATAACCGTAAGGCTTTTTATATTTTGAATTGGAAAGAAAGAGGAAGTAAACGGCGAGAATAGAGCTGGCCAATATGAAGACAAAAATGTCATTCACCAGACCGATCAACAAAACTTTTACAACTTCAAAAAATCCGAAACTAGCGGTAGTAATGGGATGTAAAAAGAACACTGTTCTTATTATCAATGAAATAATAAGATAGAAAATTCCTAAATAGAGGAAGGGTTTTATTTTTTTTAAAAACATGAATTGACTGCCTTTATTAATTTTCACAAAGATAGTTTTTGTAGAGAACTTTTGACGGAAAAAAAGAAAAACATCCTTTTTATTAATATGATTAAAAATTATTTATATAGTAATAAAAAAGGACTATTAAAAAATAGTCCCATTATATTGTCTAAGTGAATAAGCGGTTAAGAGTGTCCGAAACCGATATTCCCTTTTTTATTAGATAATTTCTTTTTGAAGTCGATCATTCTTAGCGCTGTAACAGCCGCTTCTACGCCTTTGTTTCCAAGATCACCACCGCTTCTTGCGATAGATTGTTCCTTGGTATCATCTGTTAATACACAGAAAATTGTAGGAGTATCCGTCATGATATTACAGTCTTTGATTCCCTGCGCTACTGCAGAACATACATAATCAAAATGAGGTGTTTCTCCACGAATTACACATCCGATAGCGATTACTGCGTCATATTTTCTCTCTTTGCAAAGCTGCATGCTTGCATAGTTTAATTCAAAAGCTCCTGGTACAGGGAAAAGTTTGATGTTTTCTGGTTTTACTCCTTCTTTTTCAAGAATTTCCAAAGCTGCATCACGAAGATTGTACGTTACAAAATCATTCCACTCAGAAAAAACAATGCCGATAGAAAAATCTTCGGCATTAGTTATATGAAGTGGCTTGTAATCGGAAAGATTAACTGTTGCCATTTTTTAATAATATTTAGTCATTTCAATATAAGAATCAGACATTCCGTTGTCGTAGTCCTGATATTTCTCATCAATTGCAGAGAAGTATTTTTTAGCTTCTGCATTTTTCTTTAATCCTAAAGCAACAATACCTGCTTTTCTTGTGAAATAATACGTTGTATAAGGATCATCAGATGCTGATGCAGCCTGATCTAGCAAACTTAAAGCCTCATCATTTTTATTAAGACCTGACTTTGCATCTGCCATAGCTCCATATTTCATTGCCATCAAAGTTTTGTTTTTGGAAGAGAATTTATCCAAAAGATCATAAGCTTCCTGGAACTTTCCTTCTTTGAATTTTAATAAACCGGCATTGTAAGCAGAAAGTTTACCAATTTCAGTAGAAGAATACTCGTTAGCTGTTCCTATAAAGCCAGGATTAGCAGCAGATTTTCCACCTAAAGCATCTTTATCTTTACCTTCTGTAAGATTTTTTTGAGCAGCAAGGAAACTTTTCACAGCTTCAGTGTTCTTTGGAGCAACTACAAATTGCTTATAAGCAAAGAATCCTAAAACTCCCAAAATCAATGCTCCGAATATAAAACCTAGAGGTTTTGAATATTTTTCAACAAATCTTTCAGTGTTTAAAGCCTCTCTGTCAAGGTCTTTAAAGAACTCAACCGTTTCTTTACCTTCTTGCTCGTTCTGAGCACTCTTTCCCAATTTTGCCATAAGTTTTTAAAAATTGAAATGCAAATTTAATTGTTTCTGAGAGATTTACAAAATACTTTGTGAGTATTATTGATGAAATCTTGTGAATTGTTAATCGTGAATGATGAATTTAATAAAAAAAGATGCTTCGAGAGGTTCAGTATGGCTCTTCTAATATTACCTGATTTAATCTCACAGTAAATGATTAGCGTTGTCATGCTGAGCTTGTCGAAGCATTATATTAAATCTTAATACCCTAAAATATGGTAAATTTCAGCACCAAATTTTTTCAGTTTTTCATCACCATTCAAGCCCTGTAAGCCAATAAGAAAACTAAACTGTGAAACAATTGCTCCTTGTTTTTCTACCAACTTTGCAGCGGCTTCAGTAGTTCCTCCTGTTGCTAAAAGATCATCGTGGATTAAAACTCTTTGTCCAGGTTTTATCTGGCCTTCACGGGTTTCAATAATGGCACTTCCATATTCCAGATCATACTTTTCTGAAATGATGGGCGGCGGAAGTTTTCCTGCTTTTCTGATTAAGATGAATGGAACTTCCAATGCTACAGCAATTGCGATTCCGAAAAGGTAACCGCGGCTTTCAATTCCGCAGACTGCATCTATTTTACCTTTACTGAACGCTACAAGATCTGCAATAACGTCTTCGTAAAGTTTTGGGTTTAAAAAGATGGGTGAAATATCCTTAAACTGTATTCCCGGAATAGGAAAATCTGGGATATTTTCAATTGTTTCTTCTAATCTTTTGATCAGTTCTGCTGAAGCCATTTATTAATTGATTTTATAGCTGGAAATTTTCCAGTCTCCATTTACATTTTTAAGTCCGAAAGTTACTTTTAAAGAAGTTGTCTTTCCGCTTTTATCCGTCACATCATAAGTGGCGTTTACACTTGCACTGTTGGCAGAGGTACCGTTAGTGGTAATATTTTTTACACTTACATTCTTCACAGATCCAAAACCTGAAGTAGGATTTGAGAAAGACTCATAGCTTCCCCAGCTTGGATTGTTTGCCGTTTCATATGCTGCTTTCAAGTTCTGAGAACTTACACTGTTCAAAAACTTGCTTACTGTATTTTTAGGATCTGCAGTAGGTTGCTTTGGAGCGGCTGGCGTTGCTGGATTTGCTGTTGCAGGATCCGTAGTTGCTCCCGGTGTAGCTGTTGGATTGTTTGGATCAACTACTGCGCTTGGTTGTTCAGGCACAGCTGTAGTGTCCGTTTTTGGGATAGCAGGAACTTTCAGAGCTGCTGCGTTCACATCAAGACCGATTTTAGACATTTTGAAAGTCTTAGCTGTTGTTTTGACAGAAACGGTGATGTCGATTTTGTTATCCACTACTTTTGCTGCAGGAATAGATGAGAACTTTAAATTGAATCCTTTAAAGTTATTATCCTGCATCAGATTTTTAGCAGTCGCCAATCTCACCCCGTTACTGAAGACTTCAAGAGTTGCTTCAAGGCCAGCTCCTGTGAAAGATACAGGGTTTCCGGCAGCATCTACAAGTCTTGGAACAATCTGGATGGCTGTAGGCGCTCCGGTTCCGTCATCTCCTGTAGGTCGTGTCACAAGGCTTAATGAGCCTGCTTTTACATCATTAGGATCGCTTTCTTTGGCTTTATCATCCCCGAAGATATTCATTTCTCCCAGTGATGGCGGGGCAGTACTTGCCCATTCTATTCCGTTTTTCTGTGCAACTTCGTCAGCCAGTGACATGATTTCAGGAACTTTCTTCCCATTGATCAGTTTTCCAAGGGCTTTAAGCTCATTGATATCACCATCTGCCTCTACTCCAAATGTTTTAAGGATATAAAGAGCTTCATTAAACTTAATCTGCTTAATGGTAGGTAAACTGGAGGTCATATCATTGATACTTGACTGCAGTGTTTTAGTATTCGTAGCATCTACATGATCTTTCTTACATGCTGTAAAAAGCAACAGACTGAAAACAAGTAGAAAAGAAAACTTTTTCATTTTTATTTGGTTTGTTGCAAATTTAATAAAACCTTTATTAATACTGGATTTTATTTTCACTTTATGTTTTATGGCTTGTTTTATTTCTTTATCACAGTAGCCATAATCCTATATTTTTACTTTTTGTTGGGTTGTTCTTTTAAGTCTCCTTTGAAAAAATTACTGAAGATGGTCTGCATATTGGGGAATGAGGGATCCTGCCAGTAAGAAGTTTTGTAATTACTGTTTTCTTTATCAAATTTTACTTTTTCAATATCGTTGTCATTATTGAAGCTAAGTTCCGTAGGATAGAAATTAGTATACACCGCAATCTGATTGTATTCGGGTTCACTTTTATGTTTAAGTTTAACAAAAACAAGTTCATTATATTCCAGGAAATCTTTCAAGGTCTTTTCTGATCCTTTTTCAAAGGACATATTCAGAATTGTTCGGATATCATAAAATCTATATCCGAAGAAAGAAAACTCTTTTTCCTGAAATGCTCCACCTGTGACTTCAATCTGATCTTTACGATCGCCTTTCAATTCTCTGATGACATTTCTTTTTGTTTTGTATTCTTCCGGATTTCCTACATTTTTAAGTTTTGGAATCTGTAGTGAATTTCCATAATCCCAAGATGATGTCTCCTTTTTCTCGTTTTTAGGTTCTGTCAATCTGAAAACCCTGTACTGTTCTACATTGGTGCTTTTTAGTTTTTTTGTTTTGTTGTCAAAAATATAGGTTACAATTCCGTCGGTATAACTATTCAGCTTATTATTTACGGTTACGTAAGCATTAAAATTTCCTTTGATAAAAATGTACCTGGCAGGTTTATTATTTTTGATAACGACCGTTTCAATTTCCTTTATCTGATCATTGATCTTAATGATGGGCTGGTCAAAGTCGGAATATGATAAGGTGGCAACCGGAAAATTATTGTAGACAAGCTGAAACTTTTCCTGGGAAGGGGAGAGTGATTCCTTGTTAATCTTACCTTCAATATCAGAATATGCTAAAATAGTTCCATCTTTCCCAAATACCGAAACTCTGGGAAGAGGGTTGTTATTTTTTTCAGAAACGAAAGTGATGGTCTGAGCCGGAATAAAGCTATATAGAAAAAGAAAGAATGAGTAAAGGAAAAGTTTTGTTTTCATAATAAGATTTTGTTTTAGTTGTTGATCTCATTTACAGAGATGCATGATGATCAGTTGTTCCATAGGCATAAAAAAAGACTGATCGTTTTAACAATCAGTCTTTTATAATTTTATTTTGTTACAAGTCCTTAGAAAGGATACTCATAAATTTCAGATTCGTGTAAGAATGGGTTTCCTGTAGGGATCAACTTCAGTTTAGATAAAGCTGAAAGTACAGTAAACATAAATAATCCAGCTACGAATAGGATGGCTCCAAGGATTAACAGGAATACTTCAGGAGTGTTCCAGTATGGTCCTACCGTTCCCGGCATTACCATGTTGAAGTAATCTAAGATGTGTCCTAAGATCACCACTACTGCCATTGTAGTAACTACTTTGTAGTTTCTCTTGATGCTGCTGCTTACTAATACCAATAGTGGTAATAAGAAGTTGATGATCAACATCGGTAAGAAAGTAGGAGAGTAGTGTTGGAATCTACCGAAGAAGTAGTTAACCTCTTCCGGAACGTTTGCATACCAGTACAACATGAACTGAGCAAACCATGTATAAGTCCAAAGCATACTTGTAGCGAAAAGGAATACTCCTAAATCGTGTAAGTGGTTATCATTGAACTGTGGTAAGAAACCATTTTTCTTAAGATAAACACTTAATAAAATGATTACAGCGATACCACTTGAAAGGCAGCTAACCATTGAATACCAGATATACATTGTAGAATACCAGTGAGGGTCAATAGACATCAACCAGTCCCAAGCCCAAGCTGCAGAAGCAAATCCGAAGAATGCAATATATCCTACTGCCCATCTGTAAAGCATTTGATACTCTACTTTAGACTTCGTTTCATCTACTTTCTTAGACTGAGCTTTTAATTTCCAAGCGAAGAAAGAAGCACCAATCACATAGATTAAAGTTCTTACTGCGTAGAAAGGAATATTTAAGAATTTTTTCTTCTCGAATAAGATCACATCAAAATGCGGAGAATCCGGGTTTGTCAATTCAGGGTCCATCCAGTGGAATAAGTGACCATTATGAGTGATGTTTAAGATCATCAGGATTACTAAAATTGCACCACCGTAAGGGATATAAGAAGCAATAGCTTCCATTACTCTTGTAATGATGATTGGCCATCCTGCGTGTGCAGCGTGCTGAATAGAATAGAAGAATAATACGCAGCAGCTTACTCCAAAGAAAAATACAGCTACAAAATGAATTGCTGCTAAAGGCTGGTTGTGTACCTGCAATGTAGCGTGCTCAAGGTGAGCCGCGTGATCCTGAGGTCCAACCATTTCACTTGAGTGTGTAGGAGCGGTATGACCAGAAGCATGAACAGCTTCCATCATTTGTTCTATTTTCTCAGTAGAAATTCCTTTGTTCAAAAAGAAACCAATACCGAAAAGAACTAAACCTACAACAAGAAGTATTATAGAAGTTGATTTTAATTTTGGTGAAAAACTATACATTTCTTTTCTTATTTTTTAGTTTCGGTAGTCGTTTCAGTTGTTGCTGGTGCCGCCGCTGTAGCTGCTGCCGGTGTTGCTGCTCCTTTTTTGAAAGCACTCATCACATACATTGCTACTCTCCATCTGTCTCCTGCGTTCAATTGTCCCGCATAAGATCCCATGGCATTTCTACCGTTTGTTAATACATAATGAACAGATCCTACAGTAATTTCTCTGTCAGCATAGTTAGGTACTCCAGAGAATGCTCCACTTTGAACGATAGGTCCTTGTCCATCACCTCCAGTACCGTGACATGCAGCACAAGTGTGATCAAACAATATTTTACCTCTTTCAAGATCCTTAGCTGCGTTAGCTGGGTTCAAAGGAGATACTGTAAGTTTTTTAGATGCTTCATACCCTGCATTGTACTCGTCAACATTCTTAGGTAATAAGCTTTCTTCAAAAACTCCATCTTTATTCTGAGCTACTGATCCTTCTACCGGAGAAAGACCTGTTGCACCATTATTTTTAACAAAAGCAGGAATTTCATTTTCATGATCTGAATAAGCATCCTGAGCTTTCATCAACGGATCATAAGCTACCGGAAAATACATGTCCGGGAAATATACCAATGGAGTATTCTCCTTTGGTCCGCAAGAGTTAAGTAAAACTGTTGTTAAACCTAAAACCGCTGTAATTTTTAATACATTCTTTTTCATTTTAAGCGTCTTTAACAGTTATTTCTTCAACTCCAGTTTCAATAAGCAACTGCTTTACAGATTCTACATCTTCAGTTACAAATTCCATCATGAATTTATCATCAGTAGTTCTTGGATCCGGGTTCTGAGCTGGAGCTCCTGGATACATTTTGTTTCTAACCAAGAAAGTTAAAGACATCATGTGAGCAGCACAGAATACCATTAATTCGAACATCGGAACTACGAATGCCGGCATGTTGTGTCCCCAGTCAAAAGCTGGTTTACCACCGATATTCTGAGGCCAGTCGTGATTCATCACGTACCAGGTAAGAGTAGCACCAATAGTTACACCATAACAAGCATAGATGAAAGCGGCATCAGAAATTCTAGTTTTCTTTAAACCTAAAGCTTTGTCTAGTCCGTGAACCGGAAACGGAGTATAAACTTCGTTAATTGCGATTCCTTTATCGTTGAATGCTTTAACGCCGTTCATTAAATCGTCGTCGTCAGCATAAAGTCCGTATACAATTTTAGTGGTGCTCATCTCCTTCTTTTGCTTTATAAGTTTCACCTGAGATTTTCAAAATCGATTTTAATTCAGCCTGTGCAATTACAGGGAATGTTCTTGCGTATAATAAGAATAATACAGAGAAGAATCCGATTGTTCCTAAGTATACACCCACATCAATGATCGTTGGCTTAAACATTGTCCATGATCCTGGTAAGTAGTCTCTTGAAAGGTTGATAACGATGATATCAAAACGCTCGAACCACATACCGATGTTGATGATTAATGCAACAATGAATGTCCAGATAATGTTCGTTCTTAGTCTCTTGAACCAGAATGAAGCAGGAATAACAAGGTTACAGATAATCAATGACCAGAATGCCCACCAGTAAGGTCCTACAGCAGCACCTGGAGAAAGATATGTGAAATCTTCGAATCTAGATCCTGAGTACCATCCGATGAAATATTCAGTTGCGTAAGCTACTGTTACCATACCACCCGTTAAGATGATTACGATGTTCATGATTTCGATATGATACATTGTAATATACTCTTCTAAGTGACACACTTTTCTTGCAACCAACAATAGGGTCTGTACCATTGCAAATCCTGAGAAGATCGCACCAGCAACGAAGTAAGGAGGATAGATTGTTGAGTGCCATCCTTTAATTACTGAAGTTGCGAAGTCAAAGGATACGGTTGTGTGTACTGAGAATACAAGTGGAGTTGCCAAACCTGCAAGAACCAAAGAAAGTTCTTCGAATCTTTGCCAGTGTTTTGCTTTACCACCCCAACCGAATGCAAGGAATGTATAAATTTTCTTAGTCCAAGGAGTTTTAGCTCTATC
>Ga0075158_10002315_pt1 | contig 13879 bp, 13 predicted proteins | sample JI91814BDNA_FD_70968 | JGI IMG/M metagenome (GOLD analysis project Ga0075158, IMG submission 70968) | Wastewater effluent complex algal communities from Wisconsin, to seasonally profile nutrient transformation and Carbon sequestration -... | ecosystem: Engineered > WWTP > Effluent > Algae... | reverse complement strand
CACACCGATTATCTGCAGGGCGCGGGCTGCGTGGTGGTGCTCGACGCGTGCGCCGCGGCGCTCGACGGAGCGAGGTGGCAGCGCGACCGCTACTCGGGCGAGGAAGCGTACACGCGGGCCTCCCAGGTCACGACGGCGCTCGCAGGGGAGTGGTACTCCGAGCGGGTGCACGCCAGGTTGACGCTCCGTCGGCTGCACACGCCGAACAGCGCAGCGGGCCGGCTGTTCGGGCTGTCGCAGGACGTGTTCTTGGCCTCGCTGCAGGTCGGTGTTCGCACACCCTAAGGTTTCGCAAATGACAAAACCCGCTGCGCGCGTCGGAGACAACCATACATGCCCGAAGTTTGAAGGGAGCGTGCCCCATGTCGGGGGGCCCATCCTTCCCCCTGGCTCGACGACGACGACGATCGGTGGCTTCGCCGCAGCACGTATCACCGACTTTGCGCTCTGTATCGGCGCGCTCGACATCATCTCTGAAGGCGCCAAGACGGTGCTGTTCGACTGCTTACCGGCGGCGCGGCTCGGTGACAAGTCTATCCACGGTGGTGCCATCGTAACCGGCGAGCCGACGGTGCTCATCGGGGGACCAACGATCAGTGTGACAAATGAGTTCGAGGACATGAATGTCGTCCAAGTTCAGATGGCGATGAAGGCCCGAGTACAAGCTTCGAATCAGATAGAGGCCGCTATCGATGCGTTAAAAGCCGCAAAGACGAAGCCTAATCCGACGGTCAACAAGTACTTTTCCATCAACGGCACATCCGAAGAAGATCTAGAAAATCTGGACACCCTTATCGAGAATTACGAGAATATGCGGGCCGATCTGGGGGATGTAGGATTTGAGGGGGAGACGCAGACGATCGCGCCCGATGCTGAAGAATTTACAGCGGCATACGTTAAAACTCTGCCGCTGATCCATGGCGTCGGAGACGTGCACTTGATGTTTGAGGGGTTCGATCTGGGCAGCGAGAGACATCGAGCAGGTACAATCGTGCACGAGATGAGTCACTACTCTCTGGGGACCGACGACGAAGCGTACGATTGGGAGCCGGAATTCGCGAAGTTGTCCCAAAAAGAGCAGATGAATAATGGCGACAGTTACGGCGAATTCGCGGCCGCTGTCAGCCCTTGCTAAATATACGGGCAAACACAGATGTCAGACGATCTACAGGAACAGTCAGAAGTCAAGGTCTCGTTGTCGCGGGGCAAGAAGGTCGAGGTCCATGAAGATGGCCAAATCGTCAAATATCGATTCGTCGACGGAGATGGGCTCCTGCTCGCGATCAAACGCGTCACGACCCGCAAGGGGACGTCCATTCGAGCCGTGAATACCGTCGGTTTCGAATTCAGACCAGATACACCGTTCGATGCGGATGTCGATCTGCGCGAATGGGCTGTGGTGGGGTACTGCAGATTCGGCTCGAGTCAAATGATGTTCGATAGCGGCGAGTTCGAGGGCAACGTCCGCATATCTGCGCGAGACACGCACACCGATATCAGGCTCGACGCGACGTTCACGAGCCCGAGGATCGACCTGCTCTCGCGCGGCCGCCACGCCGTGAAGATGGACTTCACCGTCCCGACTCCACGGTCGAAGTTGATCACGGGTTGAGTCGCCGATGAACCAGGATCCACGGATGATGTACAGATCGAGGACGGAGTCGTGAAGTGCCGGCCCTTTGTATGATAGGGGACATCTCGCTCGCACCGGTGGACCTCCACGGCGGTCCATATTGCCCGCACATGGTCGCAGGGCCGGCGGTAATGGCCACAGCGACGGTGGTCGTCGGTGGTCGTCCGGCGATGAGCGTCGGGGCCCGTGGCGTCCACTTCGAGTGCACACACTGTTGTGGACACAATGAGTGGATCGCCGTACAGGGCAGTTCGACGGTAGCGATCGAAGGTTTTCCGGTGGTTCGAATCGGCGATCAGACGCTCCATTGCGGCGGGGTGGGCACTATGATCACTGGCTCCGGCGAGGTAGAGATCGGCGGGGAACCGACCTCCCCGGAACCGATCGCGCTCGAGGGCGACGGCGTCTCGCTCGCCGAGATTTTGGGCGAGGGTCTGAATCTCGACGACGATGTGCGCCGCAAGCTGCTATGGATGTTCGCGAAGGCGGACAATCAGCAGATCCTGGCCCTCGAAGCGGTGCTGAGCCGCCTATCGCCAGCACAGGCACAGGGCGCGATGCATGGTGATCACATCCTGCTCATCGACGACGGGAAGCTGTACGAGGAGCTCCGGGCGTATGGTGCCTTTCCCCGTACAGGCCTCAGATCGCACAGTCATAAAAACTATATGGTCGACGCCTACGGCATCGACCTGCCAAGCCCGGGGCATATTCTGTTTGGGATCGACAAGAGCAACGGAGGGACACGCGTCCAGTTCGAGGAGCACAGCCCGAGCCCAACTTCTCTCCTCCCGCACCTCGGATCGTGGGCTCAAGGCAAGCTCGGGTGGGGGAAGCCGAACAAGGGGTTGTTCGACATGGACTCCGATCGTACTGACGCCGACCCTGTCATCATCGTGGGTGCGATGCCCAAGCAGAGTTATCCGTGCGAACCTTGAGAATCGACGATGGCTCGGTCGAAATGATCGAGAAGGATCGCCCGACAGGCGGTTATATCGCCGAGTTCGGCGAGCCAGGACTCAACGACCTCAACGATGCTGATGACTCGGGGCTCACCGCTGTTTGTCGAAACCATCAAGAAGATGAGGCCGTCATCGTTGCGGTGCCACCTGGCCGATGCGTTGGCCTGAACAGTCTCGCCGAAGTATTGGCCGGCCAGGCCCAAGAGGTCACAGAGGTCGTCGGCTGAATCGCCGACAGCGGCCATGTGTAGCCAGTCGGATAACGTGGTGAGGGACGCACGTGTGAAATCAAGGCAGCGCCGCGAGAAGTCCCAGCGCGCGCCCCATACACCCCTTTGCAGGCGCTCCCACGCGCTTGACGCGCGGATGCTGAAAGACTCCAGTTCTACGTCATCGGACATGGGTTGAGCTCACGCGGGTTCGAGCCAAGACGTGTCACCGCAAGAGATACCCTTCATTAGGATCTCGGCGACCGCATTCTCGCGTCCAACCTCACGCCAGAGGCGAATAAAGTCCACGCCGAGCTGAGCGCCGAGCTGCTTCAGGTGGTATGAGCCAGGCGGCTTCGGCTTCGGCGGAGTGAACGGCGGAGTTCGGCGGTTGAACGCCCAGATGACCCGATTGTTCTTGCTCCATTCTGTCATCCCTGCGATCGGCAGCTTGGTTTTGGTCTGTCTGGCGACATAGCTCTGATACATTGCGTCCTGGATGATGTTCTTCGTGGCATTATGCTGCTCTATGGCGAGCTGCTCTGTCCGTATGTTGTTGATGTGAATGCTGTTGTTGTTGTATGCTGTCACTGCGGCGCTCCCTCCGCTGGTGATCGTCGCTGAGACCGCGGCGGTCTCGATTGAGCTGCGATTGTTCAGATGCATTTGATAGGAGACGGCCTCGGAGATGCCGAGGAGAGTCGCCGACACGAGGAAGGACTCGACGCCGAACACGACAGTCATGTAGAGACTCGAATAGTCGAGGAATGTGTCGACCCAACTCCGCCGGGTCCCTTTCACGCGAACTGCGGGTCCGCCGATCAGGACGTTGGGTGAGCCGGTGGCGATGTTCGCGTCGCAGAGGAGGTGGTCGCCCTTGCGAGCGGCTGGCCGGCAGTGGAAGAAGACGGTACCGCTGCCCTCGACGATCGGTTTGTTGCCGTGGTTGTAGACGATCATGAAGTAGCAGAGCTCCTGACCCAGGAGGACGGCGGTGGCGTTGAGGCGATTGATGAGAATCGTAGGGCTACCGTTGGCGATATTCCCAGTTTTGACTCCGGGTTCCTCCTTGATCAGGTCGACGATGGTTGCGACCCCGAGGCCGGCGGCGCCGCCGGCCGCGGCGATTGCAGCGATGGCCCCGAGGGCGAGGCCGCCGGTACCTACTGTGATAACCCCGAGAGCGACGAGGGCGATGGCGCCGCCGACCGCGAGGGCGGCACCCGCGAAGAAGCCGAGGAGCTTCGAGGTGTGCTTGATCTTGTCGGTGTCTCTGGCGGCAGCGGCAGCATCTGTCATTTTAAGGCTCCGCGTTGTCGGTCAGGTGGGCGGGTAGAGAGTTGCGCTCGCAAGAATCGATTCCCACAGCGGCTGGGCATCCCGGGCGTGCTTCTTGGTGCTCGACAGAACCACGGAGAGCACGCTGCCCGGGATGTCGAGGGTGCAGGTCTGTCGTTGCTCGTACTCATCACCGCGCGCGGTCAGGGTGTAGATCATCTCAACGGCTGGCTCGCCGCCAAGGGTCCGCTGACGGCGCTCCATCAGGGTGAAGGTCGGCAAGGTTCGGGCCAGCTCGATCAAGACGCTGTCCGCGTATTGTTGCAAGGTGATACGCGGATCGAGTGATTCGCGGCGAACGACGACTGAGGCGGCCTCCTCGCCCTCGTGTCCGTTCGAGAACGCAACTACCGCGTTGCGTTTCCAGGTCAATGGGATCGCCAGTTTGAGACCATCTCCGGCGTTTATGAGCTCTCGTGTATCCATGGTATGCTTCTCTTTCCTGTATTCGTCGGCTTCAAGTGTGACGGTCACACCCCACGACCATGCGCGTCTTGACGCCCTCGAGGTCGCTGCGGGCGAGCCACATGTCGACGCCGAGGTGTCTGAGGCCCAGCAGGCCGGGGGGGTAGCGGAGGTCTTCGATCTCTAGAACGAGGTCGTAGTGGATGGGTTCGGGGGTGAAGCCGTCGGTGAGGGCGCGGGTGAGGTCGTGGCCGGCGTGGCCGGGGGTGAAAATTTTGTAGTGCTCGCCGCTCAGGGGGCCGATGACGATGCTGGCGGCGCCGGAGGGGTGGAGGACTTCGGTGCCGAGCACGGCGGAGTCGTCGAGGCGGGCGGTCGGGGCGCCGAGGCGGGTCCACTGCGGCTCGTCGATGGCGGTCCAGCTGCCGCTCAGGGGCTCGACGCGGAGGGTGGCCTGGCCGAGCTGGCTCTCGAGACAGATGCGCAGGGCCGCGGCGAGCATGGCCGGCGAGCGCACGCCCGACGCGAGGATCGGCGCGAGGCGCAGCAGGGTCGGGCGCGGGAGGGAGTTGGCGGTCGTGTCGTCGTGGCCGAGCAGGGCGAGCACGCGGCGCGACCAGGCGTCGCTGCCGTCGGGGCGGATCGCGGTGGCGAGGTCGATGTCCCGCAGGCCGCGGACGAGCAGTGAGAACGAGCGGTGGTGGAACAGGTCGAGCAGGCCGCGGATCGCGGCGCCCTGCTCGTCGTCCTGGTCGGCCTCCTCGGCCATGTAGAGCGGGAGCGGGGCGGCTCCGCCGCACAGGCCGAGCAGCGAGGCGGTGACCCGCGCGACCGGCGGCTCGCCGTGGAGCTCGACGGCGACGACCTCGCCGTGGTCGAAGTGCAGGCCGCTGGCGTGGGTGAAGTGCACGCGCTCGTCGCGGGGCGAGGCGGCGGCGCCGATCTTCTCGGCGGCGGGCAGCAGGCGCTCCAGCTCGTCGACGAGGGTGAGCAGCGTGTACATGCCCGCGTCGGCGCACAGCCGCTGCAGCGCGGCGAGGCCGCCAGCGTCTAGTCCCCGATCCGCACAGGCCATGCGTACTCGATCTTGGAGGGGCTGAGGACGACGCGGAGCTCGCTCGCGACGTTGATGTTGACGTGCGACCCGTAGAGGTCGTCGAGCACGATGCCGAAGGTGTACGCGTTGCCGATGCCGGCGAAGCCCCGCTCGTCGAGCTCGACGGTGGTCCGCACCGTGCGGATCGGGACGCCGCGGATCAGGCGAGTGACGGGGTCACGGCGGACGTCGCGGATGGCCTCGATCATGCGGTCGTTGAGGCGGCCGCGCTGGGCGTTGGCGGCGGCGTGGAAGTTGTAGAGGCGCAGCAAGCCGCGCAGCGCGTCGGCGTCGGCGGGGCCGCGCTGGTTGAGCGCGAGGTGCGAGAGCAGGCGCCACAGCGCCTCGGAGCCGAGGGCCATGCGCACCGGCGGCGAGACGGGCGAGATGTTGGTGTATCCGCGGTAGGTCGCGCCGCGCAGCTCCTCGGCGATGTCGCCGGGCTGGAGCTCGCGCGCGAGGGCGCGGTTGGTGCACACGAGCTGCAGCGACAGGACCTCCTCGTCGGCGCCGGGGCGCGGGCCCTCGGGGTCGATGAGGGCGAGGTAGGTGTCGAGGCCGCCGTCGATCGGCGAGCGGACGCGGCGCAGCGCGTAGCTCGGCGCGGGCTTGCCGGCGATGTGGGCGGCGCGCGCGAACGGGGCGAAGCTGCGGCGGTTGCTGGCGGTCCGGCTGACGGCCGTGACGCCGCGGACGTCGTAGACCTCCATGTGCCGCGGGTCGACGCCGTCGGCGCGGACGAGGGCCTCGCGGGTCCGCGGCCCGCGGACGATCGGCTCGCCCGGCGCCTCGAACAGGTTGATCGCCGGCGTGCAGTGCAGCCGGAACGTGGTCGCGGTGAGCGCGGCGGGCAGCGGCGGCGGTCGATCGAACTCGAATTGCAACGTGAGCCTCTGGTCGCCGAGGCCGAGGTCGTGCAGGCCGGTGAGCTCGAAGAAGCAGAACTTCTCGGGCAGCGCGAACAGCTCGAGCACGCTGCGGTAGCCCTGCGGGGCCGTGTCGAGCCACGGGAGCACGGCGTGGGTCGCGGACGGCAGCGCGGCGACGGCGGCGGGCGGGAGGCGGGCGACGACGGAGCTGCCGCTCATCACCGCGACGCCGTCCAGGTGGCGGGTCAGCCACAACACGAGGGCGGCGGTGACCGACGGGTCGGTGTGGTGGAGGTAAAAGCGCAGCGGGGTCGGGTCGGCGAGCGCGGCGCGGCCGGCCTCGAACAGGTCGAGCTGGACGGAGACCTTCGGGCTGCGGGCGACGCTCTCGTCGAGGCGGGTGTCGACGATCGTCAGCGGCCAGAGGTCGACGTCGTGGCTGGTGCGGAACCGACAGGCGGTCCCGTCGATCGCCCGCGCGAGCAGCGGCCTGTCCTTCGGGACACGCTGGCGCACGCGCAGGGTCTTTACGTTGGGGTGGAACTCGACGATCGTGGTCGCGGGCAGCGAGCGGAGGAAGTGCGGGAGGGTCAGCTCGGCCAGGCCGTGGGCGATCTGGGCGCCGCTCTGGTCGATGCGGGCGCGCAGCCCGGCGTTGAGGAAGGCGACGCCCTCGAGCAGGCGCTCGACGTCCGGGTCGGTGCCCCGCTCCTGCAGGGCGCCGGCGAGGGCGGGGTTCTCGCGCGCGAACGCGGCGGCGGTGTCCCGCAGGAACGCGAGCTCGCTGGCGTAGTATTCGCTGAGGTCCATCATCATTGCGCCTGCACGTGGAAGTGACCGCTGGCCGACAGCTCGGTGCGGACGCGGAGCGGGCCGTGGCGATCGTCGCCGACGAGGCGGCCGGAGATCTCGAACGCGAGGGCCAGCGGGTCGTCGCTGGTCGACGGAGTGACGGTGACGGTGCGCAGGCGCGGCTCGTGCTGCAGGATCGTGGTGCGGATGCTGTGCGAGAGCACCTGCGTGCTGGCGGGGAAGCCGTGGACGATGTCGGCGAAGTCGAGGATCCCGAGGCCAGGCGCCGACATCGACTCGCCGAGGTGGCTGTTGAGGAGGGCCTGCAGGTGGGCGAGCACGGACTCCTGCTCGCTCCGCCGCGGAGCGCCGCCGGCGAGCCGACGGTAGAGGCCGCGGGCCGGCGAGCGCAGGGTGCGTGGGTCGAGGATCGGCATGGCGAGCTCAGGGCGGAGAGGCGAGGCCCTTCGCGCGGTCGACGATGCGCATGATGTCGATGCCGAGGCCGACCTGGATGAACTGGGCGCGCGCGTCGGTCTGGCTGGGCAGCGCGAGCGGGGCCGAGAACTTGAAGCCGATGCAGGCGAGCTCGCGGTCGAGGCAGAAGCCGAGGCCGGGGCCGATGTACGGGCGGCCCCACTTCTCGTAGCCGACATAGACGGTCGCGCCGAGCTCGAGCGCCGGGTGAAGCGAGAACCACCGCGGGTGCAGGTGGAGCGCGCCCTCGATGCGCAGGCCGCCGCCGCTCAGTGAGCGCGGGGCAGACTCGTCGTCGAAGCCCGGCTTGTTGGGTATCTGCTGAATGTTGAGGACGCCGCCGATCAGGAACGCGTGGTATTTGTTCGGCCTGGTGAAGCGGGCCGCGAGGAACAGCTGGGCGTAGGCGCCGGTGAATCTGTTGGGCTCGTCGGGGTCGAGGGACAGCTTGCCGGAGCCGACGCCGAGCTCCGGGCGGAGCACGAAGTGGCCGGCGTAACGCGCATAACCGGAGTTGGACGGCTCGGGCTGCGGTTTGGGCTCGGGCGGCTTGGGAACCTCGGGGTCGACAGGGGGTGGTAATGGCGGCTGCGGCACCAGCTTCTCGAGCTCGCTGCGGCGCAGGGACAGGCTGTCGTAGTCGGGGTCCTTCTCCGGCCGCTTTTCGATCTCGCGGATCGCGGTCAGGCGCGCGGTGATCAGGGCGATCGCGTCGGTGAGCAGGTGGCGCTGGTCGTAGCCCGGGGCGCAGCGGTAGGCCTGCTCGTAGACCCGCGTGGCGTGCAGGATGAGGGCGGCGAGCTTGCCGGCGTGGGCCTTCGCGTCGGTCCTGGGGGCGGGCAGATAGTTGCGGGCGGTCACGTCGAGCATCGCAGCGGCGTGCGCGAGCGTGCGGGCGGCCTCGAGGTCCGGCGTGGGGAATGGGTTCGTCTCGTCGATCTCGCACTGGGCGCTGTCGGCGACCGCGGTGCCGGTGTTGTACAGACCGAAGACCTGATCGCCCGAGAGGGGCGGCGGGGCGGGGCGCTGCGCGAGCGCCGACCCGGCGAGCAGGACGGCGAGCGAGGGGAGCCACGCGAGGCGCCGCAGCGATGCATGTGAGAGGCCCATGGTGGTGTTACAGCGCGAGGGTGACGACAAAGGTGGTTTGGGTCCCGCCAGGGGCCGGGAACTTGAGGTTGGCGACCGCCTGCTGCGCGCAGCTGCCGAGTGGTGTGCGCGCGTGCACGCCGAGCGGGGAGACGCTGCCGACGCGACCCGTCGACGGATCCAGCTCGACGACCAGGGCGACGAACTGCTTGGCGGGGAACGGCTTGGTGCTGTCGCATCGCCGCGCGATCGCGGGGCCCTTGCGCTGCACGAATGTGTTCACTTTCTTCTCGGGGGAGACGGGCGGCGGGGGTGGCTTCGGGCGGTCGGGCTTCGGGCCGGGGTCTTGCTTGGTCGGCTTTGGGGGGTCGACCGCGATGTCGACATTCGGTTCGGGCGGCGGGTCCGGCGGCGTGGGGTCGACGCGGGGCGCCGCGGGGGTGCGCGCCGCGAGTTTTGTGTTCTCTGGTGTCGCGGTGTCCTCGACAGGGGGTTTGGGAGCTGGTTGCGGGTCCGCGGGCGTGGGGCGCACGGCGACGGCGGTGGGGCGGTGGTCCGGGGGCTCCTGCGCCTGCACCGGGACGAGCGTGAGCAGCATGAACAGCGAGGTCGACAGCGTCAGGCCCGCGAAGCTGGCCGCCGCATACGAGAGGGAGCGAGCGACCGTCCGCTGGGGCGTCTGGAATTGATACTGCTGCGTGCGGGACTCGTCGTCGTCACCGCCGGCGATCAGGGCGCGCCGCGCGTCGGCCTCGGCGATGGCCCGCAGCGTGTCGCCGAGCTCCTGCGCCGACGTGTGGCGGTCCTCGGGGCGCTTCGCCAGGGCGCGCATGACCTCGCGGCTGATGCTCTCGGGGATGTCGGCCTCGGGCGCGCGCTCCCGCGGCGCGACGGGCGTATGCTTGCAGTGCTGCTCCATCGTCTCGTACGGCGAGCGCTCGGAGTAGAACGGCAGGCGACCGGTGAGCATGCGATACATGACCACCCCGAGCGAGTAGATGTCGGACTGCGAGGTGACCGGCTCCCCTATCACCTGCTCCGGCGACATGTACTCGGGCGTGCCCGGCGTGCCCTGCGACGCCCGCGTGGTCGGCGGCGCGTTCGGGTCGCGGAACTCCTGCATGACCTTGGCGATCCCGAGGTCCAGCACTTTGATAAAGTATTCACCGCTGCGACGCGTGATGAGGAAGCAGTTCGCGGGCTTGATGTCGCGGTGGATCACGCCGTGGTCGTGCGCGTGCTGCAAGGCGTCGCACACCTGCGCGACGATCTGGACCATCGTGCGCCACGGGACCTGCCGGCACTCCGCCTCGGTCGGGTGCAAGTAGCCCTGCAAGGTGTCACCCCGCAGGAACTCCATGACAAAATACGCGATGTTGTCCGACATGCCCTGGTCGGTCACGTCGACCAGGTGCTCGTGACGGATGCGCGCGGCTTCTCGCGCCTCTTGCTTAAAACGCGCCAGGTACTCCGGCTGGATCGCAAACTGCGGGTTTAATATCTTGACGGCGACCGGCTTGTTGAGCTCGCGGTCGATCGCCTCGTACACCGTCGCCATTCCCCCGAAGCCGATGCAGCGGCGGAGTTGGTAGCGGTTCGCCAGGACGGTGTTTGTGTAGTCGTGGGGCATGGGCTATTCGGGGCACTGCTCGAAGCAGTAGATGCGGTAGGATTTACTTAAGCATTCGGTGTTGTTCTGAGCCGTCCACCCCTTGATTAACAATTCCGGGGCAGGGTCGAACGCATATGCGACTCCGACCAAGCTTAAAATACCGTCGACCTCGCTCACGGGGCCGTTCCAGTTGTGGCAATCTGTATTGCTTACGACCGGTTTCCCTGATGCTGTGGTGCCTGTCCAGACGTATTCGTCCGACACCAGGGGTTGAAGATGCTCGTCCCTGTTGATGGAGTGTGCCGGACCGTTGAGCACCAGGTCATCGAAAGACTCGGCGATGAGCGTGCCGTCGGTGCGGATATAAGGCCTGACCTCCGGACATGAGGTGAACGTACTCAAAGGGAAGCGGTCGTCGTCGCTCAGCCAGGCGCGAAAGGGGCGAGAGGTGTCCGTCGGAGGATGGAAGGCCCATTTTAGTTGAGAATCGGGGAATTTCTGGAAAGCGTTGCGCGCGAGCTGCCAACAGAACATGTCGGCGTCATCGATCCGATTCTCAGTAAAACCGACCTGTGTTTGATCATCAGTCACATTGACGAGACCTTCGACGGACTGCCAGTCAAAGGATATTTCGCCGTTTGAGAATTTTAAACTTGTGATAAAAGCCAGTTGTCCGCGCTTGCGGCAGTCGATGCCGCAGGCGCCGTCGACTTGCGGGAAATTGTCGTAGTCGCACTCTTCGCCGTTCTCCAGTATGTTATTGCCGCATAGGGCCGATTCGGATGATGTGCTGGTGTCGTCGGACTCGAAGGTGCTCGGACTCGAAGATGAGGACGAACTGCTTGATTCTGTCGTGATGTCGGGTGATGTTGTAGATTCAGAGGAGGTGCTTGTCGATGTTTGGTGTGTCTGGTTTGGTGTCTCTGAAGTTGCTTGGTTGCTGAAGACCTCGCTAGATGTAACGATGATCGATCCTGACTCAGAAGCCGGGAGTTCTTCGATGTGTATGGTAATGCAGCCTGCGAGGGCAAAGGCTGAGAAGATGATGGCCTTGGGTGACATGTGCGGCAGAGAAAACCTAGTTTACGCACTGTTCGAAACAGTATAGATGTGCATTTTCTTTGCAGAAATGAATGTCGCGGGCGGTCCAATGGTCGAACTTGTAATCATCGTCTGGGGGGGTGTTTATACCGATTGACATTCCGACCACTGTTATGTCTTGAGGGGAGGGGGCGCTCCAGTCGTTGCAGTCGCTGACGTCGAGCGCTACGTCTCCGAAGTTTTCAATCAGATTACCGTTGTGGTTTGTCCTCGTCCATACTTGACTGTTATCGACGGGCTCCATGGATTCGTTTATGTTCGGTTGTTTGAGCTCGTTAATGTTGATGGGTGTTAATGGACCTTTGCTCTTCAGTTCGTTGATGTTGGCGGCAATTGAAGTGCCGTCCGGTAGATATATCGGCAAGCCGCATGTAGTAAAACTGTCATGAGGTTCTGTGATGTCATCGGGGGTGTTCGGGATAGTAATTTTTTGACTGAGCCATGCTCTATAGCTTTTGGTAGGTGAATTATCGAATTGGTCTGCTAGTTCCGTGCATATGGCGTTGGCCTTGTCGATCCCTCCGAATGTTGAGGGTAACGGCATGCTTGTAATGAAAGCGCGCAGACCTGTTCGTATGCAACCTTGGCAGACGATTGTTCCGTCTTCTCCCCCGTCGTCGCACTCTTCGTTGGCTAGTTTGTTCACGATGCCGTCCCCGCATACGGGAAGGGAGCAGTCAATGTCGCAGTCAGGGCTCTCTTCGCACATTCTGTCAGGTAGGTGGACGCACATTGAGTCAGGTTCAGTCATCGAAGTCTCACTCGTTGTGGTCGAGGGACGTTCTGTTGAAGCTGGATCAAGTGATTCTTGAGATGTTGAGGTCGATGTGGAAGTGGAACCCTCTTGAGTGTTAGTCGAGGGCGGAACGTTGTCCGTCGCTGTGGATGTGTTTGCAATGGTCGATTGAACGCTGGAGCCGGAGTTGGCGTCATCCTGAGACAGGATGCCACTTTCAGAATTGGACTCTGTGGCAGTCTCAAGATAGAGCATGCGGCACCCGGTAGTGATAAATAGAATTGTGAACAGTATGGCAGGCTTTGTCATGGTGTTGGCTCGGGGCTGATGTGATCAAAAAGCGAGGTGGAGACCGAGAGATGGGAATCGTGGATGGGGGTTCACGTGAAGGGACGCTCGCTGGCGGTTTGATCGTGAGTTGCGTACGCTCAGATAGCCGGCGAGTGCGCCTGTTGTGAGTCCCACTCCCATTCCCGTGAGGAAGGCGGAGGCAAGCATGTCAGGGCGACGTTCGTCGAGAGTTTTTGGGTAGGGTGATGTGTTATCATCAAATTCAAGATTGCGGGCCGCGTATAGGATGCCTCCCGTGCTGGCGATGATGATTCCGGTGAGCATCTCTGCGAACCAGCCGCGCTCACTCTGCATCGAGCTCGAGGCAGCGGCGATCCAGACTCCTGATGTTGCGCCGACTAGTCCCATTCCGGTATCGGCAAAGACAAGGGCAGGATTCGGGGGGGCTGTGGTGGTGAGTATGCGATCGCCATAAGCGATGAGTGCTCCGCCTGCAGCTCCAGTCGCAAAGCCGAGGCCGCCGAGCGAGAGGCCGAGGCGCAGACGGCGACGACGCTCGTTTGGATCCACCACGGGCTTGAGTTCAATGGTTCGTCGAGTTGCGCCAGTGACGATGATTTTCCCCTCGTCCGGGCGTACGCCGCGGGCATAGGCTTTGTACGTCCAGGTGCCTCGAAAAAGAGTCGTATGGAGGGTCGGATCGCTGGTCGTGAGGATGATCGGGGCCGCGGTGGAGCCTTCGCGGCGGAGCTCGACGGTGATCTTGCGATGGATGGCTGTGGGTTGTTTAAGGTCGATGACGACTGGGACCTGGGGAGCTGCGGTGGTCTTGAGGCGGATCGCTTCGACAGGGGTACCGGCGGCGATTGTGATGACCATGGGCTCGATCAGCTGGTCGCCGAGCAGGGCTGGGGTGACTTTCAGCTCCCATGTGCCGGGTTCGAGCAGGATCTCGGGGCGGACGTCGACCAGGGGGAAGACCGAGAGGGGGGCTGAGATGGGGGGGCGGGTGGTTTGTGGTTTGGGGCCCTGGTAGGTGATGTGCAGGACGGCCGGGAGGTCGTTTGCGGGGAGCTGGATGCGGGTGCGGGTCGTTCGCCGGGAGATCGCTGCCACGCGCTTTTCGGCGATGCTCCGCTCCTCGGGGGTGCCGGCGTTGCTCTTTAGGAAGAGCTGCATGTGGACGAATGCGTGGGTGTCCTGGCCGGCGTTCTCGCGCGCGAGGCCGGCGTAGTAGTGATATTTGGCGGTCGCCGGGAAGTCGTGCGC
>Ga0075158_10002314_pt1 | contig 13888 bp, 6 predicted proteins | sample JI91814BDNA_FD_70968 | JGI IMG/M metagenome (GOLD analysis project Ga0075158, IMG submission 70968) | Wastewater effluent complex algal communities from Wisconsin, to seasonally profile nutrient transformation and Carbon sequestration -... | ecosystem: Engineered > WWTP > Effluent > Algae... | reverse complement strand
TAGAAGAAATGTTACGTAACCCTGTGGCGGCAGATAAAGTATTTATAGAAATATGTTCTGATATAATGCAAAAAAGTATACAGGGTCTTCCTCATATACATAATACGTTTATAAAAAATGCTCTGACGCATGCATTATCGCTAGGTCCAAATGAAGCAGTCATGTGGGCAAGAGTATTATTAGAGATTTTAGAAAATAGATTAGACGATAATTTAAAAAAATATGAAGATTTACTCACCGCTCTGAATGAAAATGATACCTCAATTCTTGGAATGCCGGGGTGGTTGCAAGAAGCTAGTGTAAATAGTAGAATTGAAGACATCGAGCAGTTAATAAAAAATGTTGATATTTTTAGAGAAACTCTTTTACAAAAATTGGCATGCGCACACCAATCAAAAAAATATTAGTTTGAAGACGGTGGTGTGCGCAAATTCATCTGTGAAAGTTTAATTCTGAACCAGTGGTTCTGATAATATTTTAGCACATAACTGCCCAACAAGTAATTTTGCTTAAAATGAAGATCCAGGAGTTTTTAAAAAGTCTATTTCTTCTGGTGTTGAGGTGCGATCAAGGATGTTATTCCGGTGGGGATAACGTCCGAAACGGTCAATAATATCTTTGTGTTTTAGCTCAAAATCAAGAGTTTCCTCCATACCTTCTTTACTGAATAATAAGACGGCGGTTTTATGAATCTCTCGCGATTCACTATGCATAAACGGCATGTATAGAAAAGAGCGTTGTATGTTGCCTAGCTCCAGATCCATTTTTGCGGCAATTGCCACTTGAGCCAGGCCTAAAGCAAGACTATCAGAAGCAAAGGCGTCCGGAGTATTTCGGTAAATATGGCGGGAAAATTGATCGAGAATAATTATTTCAGCAAGTGCACCGAGTGCAGTTTTTCGCCAGCCATGAAGCTCACAACGTGCAGCTGCGCGATGCAAATCTTTGAAACGCAACCTGATTTGTTGATCAAACTCATCAGACTGGATCCACCACTGTCTAGAGCTAATTTCATCAAACCAGAAATTAAGCACGGTGGTTGGCAATTTAGTTATTTTCATAGCATTAATCATGCAACAACTATAGCTTTTTAATTTGCTCTTTGGTTAGCCCGCTAGACTCCATAATCACATTTATGGAGATGCCGGCCTTGAGTAAACTTTTAGCTATTCTAATTGTCGCTTTATCTTCGCCAATTTCAATACCTTCGGTTTTGCCAACCTCTATACCCTCAGCCAAGCCATCAGAAAATGCTTTGTTTATGCCACCGGCTTGATCTCGCATCCATTTAAGATGGTCTTCATAAGCTTGCCGCTCATCCTGGTTAAAATTCATAACTTCTAACACCGATAGTGCTTTCTTTAACCCAGGGTTATCTAATGCCGCTGGTAGATTATCCGCCTGCAATAAATCATGACGAGTTAGAAAGGCAGACCATACATCTAGCGAGCTTCGAACCTTGGCCACAAGGTCAACTAATTCCTCGCTATCATTGGTGAATTTCTTTAATTCGATGGTATGCAACTCTAAATCTTTAAAATACAAAAAACCACTGTCCCGCTCAGTAATATGAAACACGTTATGATAATTTGGGGCTTCTGGAATAGATAGAAAGTTTAAAATATGAATGCCAATGGCTTTACTTAATTGCGAGTAGCTGCCACGAGCTTGTAATTGCTCGGTATATAGCTTTGCCCAATAATACAAAGCTCGTTTATCATAATCAGCCTCATCAGTAATTTGGATTTCAATATTAAACTTTTTACCATCCAAACCTTGTGCCTTAATGTCTAGAATAGATAGCTTGTCTTTTGTAAAATTTTTGGCATTATAGGGGTTTAGTAGTGTAACATCTGCTACTTTATCAGCAGGGGATACAATAGCGTTAATCAAAGATATTAGTAAATCCTTATTCTCTTCCACTCCAAAAATCTTCTTGAACGCTATGTCAATTCTCGGACTAATTTTTTCCATATTTACCACCATATACGCAATGTATGGCTATTTTAACAGCACTTGAAGAATTTAGCCAGACAACTCTTCAATTGTAACGCCTTTATCTGGCTGTGATTTCGCAAAACGCCTGAAGTACAAGGTTTCAATAAAATCTGGCAAAGGCTCTTTCCAAGACTGTTGCTTATGGTTTGCCAAACTGCCAAATTTCTTGGGGTTTAATCCTTATGTTAACAAGTCAGTTATGTGGTATACAACATAATAATCCTAATTCCCGCGCCATTTGAATTTGTGCATGTGACAAACCAAATTTTTTACGAGCATCTATCCAACATTGTAACTTTGGCGTATATGCTTTTTTCATTGTTCCCATATTTGCAAAATGCTATAAGTCGATAAAATTATACCGTTTGATGGAGCACCTCGCAAACATCTCACCCGAAAAATAGTAAAAAATTCCCCGCTAAAAAGAATCCATAAAACTTAAGAGCCCAGACAAAGCCAACCATGCAACTAAACAAAATCCTGTCGGATAAGAAGGCCACATTACTGTGGCCCCCTCTCCTAAGAACCGGACTGGCACCTTTCGATGCATCCGGCTCAAGCCTTTGTGCGGCTAGTCAAACTAACCGAGCAGTTTTGCTTGGTACCCAATGTCGATCACTCAATAATCCAAGATTTGATATCATCTGTAAAAGTTTGAACAAGATCTGACAATCCTGGAATTTTCAAGTGTTTTAACTATAGTGAAGTATGTCAATACAAACAATGGTTAAAGCTTAAAGATAAGAGGATTGTCATTATGAACAATGTAGCACAAAAAATTATTAAACCAAAGCTAGGTGTTTTAGAATTGGCTAAACAGCTAGGCAATGTATCAAAAGCATGTAAAGCTATGGGTTACAGTAGAGATACATTTTATCGCTATAAATCTTTATATGAAAATGGTGGTGAAGAAGCGTTACAAGAGCTTAGCCGCCGTAAACCAAATGAAAAAAATCGTGTTCCTGAACATATAGAAGAAGCAATTGTTGATTTAGCCATAGAGAACCCAGCTCTTGGACAGGCTAGAGCTGCAGCAACACTATTACAACGTGGAATTATAGTGTCAGCTAGTGGTGTTCGTTCTGTTTGGCTAAGGCATGACTTAGAAAGCTTTAAAAAGCGTTTAAAGGCATTAGAAGCTAAATCTGCACAAGATGGTATATTGCTCACCGAAGCACAGTTAGTTGCTTTAGAGCGTGCTAAACAAGAAAAAGAAGCGCATGGTGAAATTGAAACCCAATGTCCTGGTTATCTTGGTTCGCAAGATACATATTACGTAGGCAACATCAAAGGCGTCGGTAGAATTTACCAACAAACCTTTATTGATACTTACAGCAGAGTCGCCATGGCTAAGCTTTATACAGATAAAACTCCAGTTACTGCTGCAGATACGCTTAACGACAAGGTTTTACCTTGGTTTGCAGAACAAGGCATTCCATTGTTACGAGTATTAACTGACCGTGGTACTGAGTATTGCGGCAAGGTTGAACATCATGCTTATCAGCTGTACTTAGCAGTTGAAAACATCGACCATTCCAAGACTCGCGCTCGCTCACCGCAAACTAACGGAATCGTAGAAAGATTACATGGCACTATGAAACGTGAGTTTTACGATATTGTATTCCGCAAGAAGATAATTACCTCATTGGAGGACTTGCAAGCTGAGCTTGATCTGTGGTTGAATGACTACAACAACTTGCGTCCACATTCTGGTCGTTACTGTTATGGTAAAACACCGATGCAGACGTTTAGAGATTCAAAACATATTGCAATTGATAAAAATATTGATAATATGTCGAGGATATCAGACAGCTTGACCAATCTGGCACAAACCGTCTGATTTAATCAGGACTGTCAGATCAAGTCTTAACTTTTACATATCATCCAATATCGATACAGCTTATTTACGGTTTTAGTCTGCTTGCGCATCATAAAGTACCGATCAAATGCTGGATCATATGGCGTAGCTTCTTGTCTTATTTTTGTGTATCGAATTATTGGGATCCTGCCAGCCTTATATAGATCGACAATCTCCTTCTTACCATGGCGATCTACTTTTGTACCGTAGAAGATCCAGTTTCGCAAACCTTGACTGCGAAAGTATTTCTTTCTGATCCAATTAAAGTTCTTTTCCTGATGTCTTCTCGCTGTCCATCGGCTAACACACTGATATATGCAATCATCAACGTATTCAAATGTGGTTTTAGCAACAACATGCCGATAATAGTTAACCCAACCCATTATTTTAGGATTAAGTTGCCCTATTAACACTTCTGTCTTTGCCATTTTGTTGGCTTTAAATAGAGCTCTGATTTCCGCAAGAAAACGATGAACACTTTTCTTAGCCGGGGTGATCAGTAACTTTCCTGCCTTCTTATTCTTCCTGATATTGAAGCCCAGAAAATCAAAGCCATCATACACATTTGAAATTTTCGTCTTCTCCGCCGATAACTCAAGACCTCTATCCTTAAGGAAATTAATTATTGCGGGTTTAATGTGATCTTCCAATGCCTCTTTGCTTGCAGCCATGCAAACAAAATCATCAGCGTAGCGAACCGTATGCCCTTTATGAACTTTAGCGACTTTAGCGGCGTTGGCTACTACTGCCTCTAATCCATCAAGTGCCATGTTCGCCAGTACCGGTGAGATGACACCGCCTTGCGGCGTGCCTTCAGGCGTTGGATATAGTGTTTGTTTCTCTAAATACCCAGCACCTAGTCATTGCTTTAAAATCCGTTTTTCAATCGGAATATTATTCAACAGCCAGTCGTGCGATATTTTATCAAAACATGCTTTGATATCACCCTCCAAGATCCATTGGGCAGAGCCTTTGTTAGCTAGTGTTTTAAAACACCGCTCTTCTGCATCGGCAGCTGATCTGCATGGCCGAAATCCATATGAATTAGGATCAGCACGCATTTCAGCTACAGGTTCGAGCGCTAACAAGTACAGTGCTTGCATGGCTCGATCACGCATCGTTGGAATTCCCAACGCTCGTTTGTCGCCATTTTTCTTTGGAATATAAACCCGCTTCAGCGGTAACGCTTTATAGCCTCGTTGTTTGAGACTTAAAGCTAATTGCATTTTATCCTTACCAGAGGCGCACAATTTACCATCAATGCCAGAAGTTTTAGCACCTTTACTGGCTGTAACCCAATTGACTGCTAATAACTTAGCTTCCATAGAATGGGTCAACAACCATTGCAAAGATTTAACTTTGTTGTGCTTATTACTTCTTTCTGCCTTTGCAATACGCATTTGTAGCCGACGTACGTTAGCCTCAATCTCTGGCCAGGAAATATCCTGCCATTGTTTGGCCTTAGCTGAAGATGCACCAGTAATAACCACAAGTGGTTGAACCGTCATTTGCTGTTTCTTCATTTCATCAGTTCTCCAAATTATCTTGCAATCAAAGACCAGCTGGAAGTTGGCACACTCGCGTGTTACACATAGTGCTATCAATGCCGTTACAGCAAAGCATTCGCTTTTTCCAGCCTCCTTTACCTAATGACTCACCCTTACGTTTCGCAACGCTCGTCCTCCATCCATGAAGAAGCCAATAGGCTTACCAAGTTTCGCATAGTTAACAGAACGGGTTAGGCCTCTCCTTTACGCCGACAGCTTTATTGTTTGCGCGGCGATGAGTGAACACGCATCGCCACCAAGCTGCACACCTTTTGGTTCAAGCTTATCAACATCTTTAGCTTGTCGTCAGTCACGACGCGGTAGCAGAGATTCACTTACATTAGCCATACCATTCAATGCTAGGGCCTTACCGCATGATGTTTGCAGAGTTGCATCACTCTCACGAGCTTTGCTTCCGATCCAAAGATCGCAGGCTACATTCTCCTTGAAGCTCCACACCACCTCGTTGCCAAGATCGCATGTTCAAGTAGTATACCAGTAGCAAAATACCAGGTTGTGTGGTGATCTATCCGTATAAGCTGGCAGTTCATATATATTGAAAACTCCCGAGGTTTTCAAACTTTCCGTTGAACAAAGTATTCGTTTTCTGCTGAAAAGTCCTATCGTAGTTCCTTCCATTACCCACAACAGTTAACCATGCAACTTACTTGTCGCACATTCACACCTGACTCTTGTCGCCATGCACTATAAAACCTATATGTACCAAGGGCTGCATGGCAGCGCGACAATGATTGAGATCTGCGGATGTTTTGCTAAATATTTTGCGCCAAATCTGATTACGCTGTGATAAAGCCTTTCAATGCAAGGCTTGCACTGTATTGCAATGTAATATATTATCAATGATGCAATCACGTTGTAATACAATATTAATTACATTGTGATACAAAAAATGAATCGCTATAACACGTTGATTAGGAGACTTCCATGAGCAAATTAGGCATATCAATAAGGCTAAATAATGATTTAGTTAAGCTAGTTGATGCAAGAATAACGAAGACAAAAAATCGTAGTGATGTTATAGCTGAGCTACTTTATGAAGCTTTAGATACACCCAAACCCCAAGCTAATGATCAAAAAAATGATCATGCTGAACTTTTTCTTAAGGGCGCTAGAGCCTCAATTATGCTTTTAAGAGTGGTGGAATTAGCCATCAAACAACATAGTGATCAGGCTGATGCTATTTTTAGCAAGGCGCTACCACGTTACCAAAAAGAGGTTAAGGGGTCTGAGCTGGAAGCACAACTAGAAACATATTAGGCTTAAACTGAAGAAAGCTTAAAGGATCAAAGCTCTCTTCCCACTTCTTTATGTTTGGATGATAACTCAATATTTTTGCCAAATTGCCTCTCTCTCAACTGAGCAAAAGATTGATAAAGTGGAATTTTGTCACCACCAAGATCTGCAATATTTTTTATAATTACTGCTTGTGAAATTGATGTAGTTATAGCACCAACACTCTTGTCAGTTAACATTTGGTTGTAGTCGTATTTGGCTGACGGATCTCGATCTATCGGCAGAGCTAGTTTTACCTCTAGGCCATTATCCAAAAATTTGGCGATAGTTTGCTCTAGGGCTTTTTTAGTTGAAAGATTAACCCAGTCGTTATCCGCACAAATAACTACCGTTTTAGTTTCTGGACTTAATGCAATATTTTTCAGCTGCAAGGTCCCAAAGCAAGAACTAATATTTGCATTGGTAACACTTTGTCGAATTGAGAGCGCATTTTCTACCCCTTCGGTTAAATAGGTAACTGGGGAATTTTCTACCTTATTTATAAAAACAGTAGCAGCACGACTTGGTCCAAGCACTGCTTTTTGAGTAGCAATACTTTTGGCATTGTCGGAAGACTTCAGGGTTATATTTAATTTGTTAGCATTGGCCCCAAGATAAATTCTGTTAACAGATTGCAATCGACCTTCTTTGTCATAAGCTGGAATTAATAATGCTGGCTTGCGCGTACGTAAATCTTTATGCCAACAACGAGGTTGAAATTTAAAATCGGCTGGTATGCCAAACTTAATTCCACAAATATTACTTAAATATTTTTCTGCCAGCGTATTGGTAATTACATCCGCAGAGCTATATAGTTGGGTAGCGATTTTAATCCCTTTAATACGTGCCATTTCCTCAGCACGTTGCTGCAAATCTTTAGTTACAAGCCTGGTTTTAGCCTTAATGGATGGCTTAATATCACGGATGTTATGTTCGCTAAATAGTTTTTTAGCTGCATCCTTGTAGCTAAGACCATAATTACTGGCATACAAAGATACCAAATCACCGCCCACACCTGTTCTGTGATCACACCATAATCCTGCTCTTGCTCCACTTAACTCTAAAGTTAAGTTGCCGTGACTTTTGTCTCGCCCCATAGCAAAATTTGCATAAGTTGAGGTTTTCGTAACCGGTGTGCCTAAAATTTGGGTGGCAAAGCGCAGCGGATTTTGGTTTAGTGTTTGCTTGAGGCTATCTAACTGTAAGTGAAATTGCTCTCTATTATACTGCTTGCGCGTATTTTCAAAATTTAAATTTAGCTTTTTAGACAACGTATTGTTTGATTCTGTACTTAGTGATAATAATTTAGCATTTAGTTCATTCGGCTTTGCTATGCCAAAAACTTGGGTGGTCATATGTGCGACCTTACTCTTAATTTCTTCACCCTTCTTCACGTCGATCATTTCAAGTGCAGTTTGTTTTAGATGATTTAAGCTGTATTTAAGTGATGCCTTATACCCTTCAACATTATCAACAAAAAGAATAAAATTGTCTCCTCTGGTTGCCTGCACTAAAAAATTACAAATATTAGCCAAGGGATGATGTTTGGTTTTATCAAAATTTGGATAGACTTCAATGTATTTAGAGCTTAGTATTTGTTGATTACCATTTCTATCAACAACTTTTAGCTCATTCCTACCATTATTAGCCATTGTAGCTACCACTTGCCCAACTTTAGACATGGTTTTATCTTGAGGATTACCTGGAATTACGACGACACTCCCATTTGCAACAGCATCAATTTCAACTTTATATGGCTTAGGGCCATCAAGCAGGCCAATTGGATTGGTTTTATCCAAGCCTTGAGCAACATGTACTGTTGATCCATATGCATAATCAAAATGCTGGTTTGATCGATCTTTTGTATCAATGTGAAGAGTTTTACCATTTGCTAATTCAAGGCTTAGCTTTGAAGTCGAAACAGTTAACACTTTGGCTATTTCAGAGTTAATTATGCCCCTATCTTCAAAATTTCGTCGCCATCGGATGTTATCGCCAACCATAATACCCCTCGCCTCCTGTCTATATACTTCAACGTTAGCTCGAGGATGTCTATATGGATTCCAAGATGTTTTAGCGCCTAAATCATTCCTTAAAATTAATTGCTCTGCCTGTAATTCAAGAACTTGATAATAACTACCTGCATTAATACCTAATCGCTCAATATTGGAATTAAAACGCACAAAATCCCCGATCTCAAAACTTAAGGAATGCATCTTCTCAGCACTAGTTAGATCTTTAGCAACTAAAACATTAGTCTTTAGCTCATTCCCGGTAAGTACACCGTCTTTTTTGAGATTTTCTCTAACTAAATCATTAAAAATTACCCTATCTTTGTTTTCAGGCATCATTGGCAGAATTTCAGAGCGGCGAGCTTGTGGCATTGTAGTATAGTAATTTGCCATAACCTGTAAACGCTCTAGCTTATCGGGAATTTCTACAATATTTTGCGATAATTTTTCAAATGCGGTATCTAACAAATTTGGGTTTAAATTAGAGGCGTATATTAATTGCATAACCTCTAGGCTTTCAGGGCGTTTGAGACGGGTGTTAATGTTCATATTAACTACATTGCTTGCGATTCCTAGCATAAGTGAAAAAACGCGCGAGCTTTCAATTGCTGGCAATTGCCGATCATCGCCTATAATAATTAGACGTAAATTCAGTTTTTCAGCGATATTTAAAAGGGAGTGCATATTTCTAACTGATACCATGCTTGCCTCATCTAAGACTAAAATAGTATTGGATGGATAGGCTGCGCCTGCAAGTGCTAAATTTGTATCTAGTAACTTAGAGCTTGTTAGTATAAAACTGGCTAAAGTTTGCGATTGTATGCCAGCATAAATAAATGTTTTAGGGTTATCAGGATTAAAATCCCCACCAATACTTTTTAGATGCAAATTTATTTTGGCGCTAGCTGTATTTGCAAGACCAATAAGCTCATGTCCACTATCTCTGGCAAGAGTCTTAAACTCTTTTAACATAGTAGTTTTGCCGCTCCCGGCAACACCTTGAATTAAAGTAATTCTATCCTTTGTAGTTAAACACGCGAGGATTGCCTCTTTTTGGCCAGTAGTTAACATAGCGTTAGAACTTAAAGATTCTAACGCCGGATGTGTCACATCAAGCACCGGCGCTAATTTATTAGCGCCCCTTTCTAAAATACTCAAACACTGCACCTCGCACTCATAAATTTCTTTAAATACATAGCTGTTATCTGCAACAGATATTAAAGTTCCATCTTGTTCAAGTGCTGATATTGCACTATTCAAATCGCTAATGGGGGTTTTAATGTCATAGCTGTAAGCTATGTATTCCAAATCTTGTTTTCTAAATACTGCCTCACGCTCGGCCAGCTTTGCAATAGCATAATTGACAGCAAGGTTTGCGCTATAGTTAGGCGCTACTTGTGGCCTATGTACATCTTGAGTTACTTTTACACAAGGCTCTGCCAGCATGGCGCTTTCAATTTTGTGATTATTATTTTGTAAATCATGCAATAAAGCCTCCTTGCTTGCTGCAAATATTTGTGGCGTATTCGAAAAAGATTTAAGAGCACAATAGAATCCCTGGCGTGTTAGCTGTGGATAAGAATTTTGCTCAATTAGTATCGCGCCATTTATATTATGTTGTAAATCAGAGTTAGATATTGTTTTGGCATAATTATAATCTATGTGTTGTGAGATTTTATTGTCTAAATTCAGGGTTTGTATCCCGTTTTTACCTAAAACTTGTACGTTTTTTCCCTGAATACTAATAACTGTTAAGGTCTCTCCAATCGAGGGGCCACTAGGATTTAATTTAATGGGTGTAGCATCATTCCAAACCAGGGTTTCACCTATCTGTATTGCTAGAGTTTGAGCCCTATACACTGATAGTTTTCTACCAACATTGGCTGTGAAATTTAAATGCAATTCATTGTTGTCTAAATTTAATGTCATAGAGCTATTTTTAGCATTTATCTCGATAATGGTATAATAATCACCCTGTTTAAAAATAGTATTTTGCACGCTTGAATTAAATCTCAACACATCTCCTACATTAAAGCTTGCGATAACACTCTTTTCTTGCGCTGACATGATAATTGGCGTAAGAGTTGCAGCATGCAAAACTTGACCATTAATTGTGCCGTTTGCAATTTTATATTCACGGATCAAAGCATTAGCTTGCAAGACTTGGGATTTGTTCTGCACCAATAAAGTGGAAGATTTAACCGATACTGTATAAGCACAAGCCGCCTCAAATCTTTGCTTTGGATCTTGTAAATAAGTTATTTGCTGCGTACTATGCATAACATCTAGCGCTTGCTGAATTTGCGCGTCCTTTATCAAGTCACTGGCTGCGCTAATAGTTGATTGCAGCGTAATAGTAGGAAGCTGCGCATCCGCTAATTGTTTAAAGGGATTATATTGCTGTGTCCTTGTAACTCTGAAGCTATCGCCAGTAAATAATATTTTAGCACTCAGCAGATTGGCATTTTTTAGCAACGCATTAATTTGCTGATGAGTTAATTGTTCTGCACGATTAATTACCCACACTGAAGATAGATTTTTGACTAAATCGTCTTTATTTGTTAATAATCTGGTTGTGTAGCTTATAAACTCATGTATACTAAAAGCCTTGCTTGCCCCAATATTATCTGCAACTTTTTTGGCTATATTGTAGTTTTTAGATAAAACATAGTGTGTACAATGTGGAGTAAATTTACAAAAAGTTTTTAATAGCTCATGTGTTTGCGTTTGACTTGATGCTTCAATCCCAATAAATTTGTCATTTGAGCTAAGAATAGCATTTAGGGCATCTATTTTACTCATATCTTTAACTAGATGTTTAGTTAAAAATGAAGCTATTACCGGCAGCAGCGGGTATGTTGAATTTTTCCCCTTCATAATTACGTTTTGATTTTCTAATTCAAGATTTTGGGCAGCTACGGTTGTTAAAGCTCCGCTCTTAGTTATCAAAATATTACCATTAGCTTTTAAATGTTCAATTTGCTTTGCAATTTGGCCATCGTTAATATTGGCTTTAAGGCTTAGGCCTTTTATTGCATAAACTAATTCTTTTTCTGTAAATACATGCCGATTAGATGTTAAGTGCTCTATAGCAATAGGTAGTGCTTGTGCTAAACTCTGAACCGGATCGTCTGGCTTTATTTGCCCTATAGTTTTTGATTGTTCGACAAGTTTGTCAAGTTCAGTACGATTTGAGCCGGTCAATTGTAATTGTTGCGTCCAATGTTGTTGTAACTCGTCTTTATGTAAAGTTTGCTTTTTGGCTCGAGAATATAATGTTGCCATAGAACTAACGGTAGTATTTACAATTTTTTCAAATACTGTACCCTTATTTACTATTATTGATATTTTTTCTGAAGCATCCTTGCCCGTGGTTTCAATAACTTTTTCAATTTCAACTCGTCGTTTAGAAAAGTGTGCGATTAAATTCTTGGAAACAGCTGCTATTTCAAACAAACCATTTTTTGTGGTTTGTTCAATTTCATACCCTAATTTCATTAAATTTTGGGCAAAATGCATCCTATACTCTAACCCCAGAGCCATCTTAAAATTATAAAAATCATCACCATATAGAGCGCGCCATTGTTCTTCAAATTTTGTCATATTTAAAATGATGCAATGTGTATGTAAATTTGGATCAAGAAGCCTGGAATCAGTGTGATTAAATAAGGCAGCCACAATATTATTTGTGTTCGCAACTCCAACAGTCCCACAGGTCTGGACTCTAGTACCAGAAAGATCTGTTTCAATTCTAGTTAGGACTTTTTGAACAGCCACAACATGTGCCTTAGTGATACGATCATCACCGCCTACAATTGCCAAAATTGATGCTGACTTGCAAGCAGAAAAAGTTAAATCATATCCAGGTCTATGTTTGGGATTACCGTCCTTATCAAAGCCACTTTGCAATACAACACCATTGGGTAATTTACCCTCAAGTAGTAGTTTGAATTGCTTGGCATCAACGGCACCGACAAGGCCGAATTCTGCGGCGCCCCTGCCAAACCATACGTTATTTTCTACACTATCACCCTTGATATAATAGTCCCCCTGCTCATAGTAATGGGCGGCTTGACTTGCCGATTTTAGGGTATAAATACTTAGCATATTTCTTGATCGTTTAAGGCAAGCTCATCTACTTTTTGATTTATATCTGGTACAATTTCTTGTAAGTCTTGGTTAATTAATTGTGCTTTAATTGCCACGTCAAAATTTCCAATCTCACTTTGAATCGCACAAATATCAATATTATCTCTTGGCTCTATAACCTTTGCCTGCCCAAAATCTTGTCTATATGGGAACTTCACAAGGGCCCTTGGCCATGGTCCTGGCAATCTTAAATACGCATGCATATCAGGTAAGGATGTAAATTCAGCATCCAAGACTATTGGTTCAATTCTACGCTCATCATTAAGACTCACCCCATCTCTGATTTCATTAGCACCCATAGATACTGATTCGCGACGTTCAATTATTTCATGTTTGCCTAATAACCCAGACATCCATCTGGCAGTATCTTCTGAATTAGTGCGAAACAATACATTTGTATTGAATAACGACAAAATTGTATTAGAGTTATTAACACCGTAACGTTCAATAAGTTGTGCTCTATCAAGAAGAGAGATAACATTACAAGCACCATACTCACGTCCTTCAGATAGCAACATCTCAATTGATGGTAATTTATGAGCAGAACCTAACTCATCGTAATATAGCCATATTCTTCTGTTGCGATTTAACGGTAATGTTAAAAGTGAGCGCGCAGCCACATCTAGCCATACACTAATTAATGGGCGCAGCATTGGCATCTTTAAGTTGTCAACCACGCTAAAAAATAACCAACTATCATCGTCTTTATTCATCCAATCCCTAATTGAAAATACTGGTACGTTTTCATCCAAGCCGCGTAAAAACATTAGCGATTTACAATAGGTAGATAATGTTGCTTTAATTGATAGTGCTGTTTTATCAATTTTTTCAGACACCAAGGTTTCAGCGATGGTGCCTTTTAGCAATTTAGATAACGATTGGGTAGACTCCGGATCGGTAAATATTGGCTCTAGCAATGCACGCATTGTGCAAGTCCCTCGTTTTTTTAATTGTTGAGTTAGGGCTGCAAAAATAGTTCTGGCAGCCGAGGTCCAAAATGGATCAGCATTTGAATGGTGTTCTGGAATTAA
>Ga0075158_10002312_pt1 | contig 13895 bp, 12 predicted proteins | sample JI91814BDNA_FD_70968 | JGI IMG/M metagenome (GOLD analysis project Ga0075158, IMG submission 70968) | Wastewater effluent complex algal communities from Wisconsin, to seasonally profile nutrient transformation and Carbon sequestration -... | ecosystem: Engineered > WWTP > Effluent > Algae... | reverse complement strand
AATTTTGACCAACTAACTAATGTTGGGCAATATACCGTACTTGGAAGTATTACCGTTGGTACGAATCCAGTAGTTGAATTAGATTCTGATGATTTAATTGAATTATTGAATCAAGGTACTACTCCTTTGAATGGAACTGTTGCACCAGGTTCTGCACTTAGTAATATATCAAATAACACAGTTCTAGGTAACACTAGTGGTATTTCAGCACCACCAACAGAATTATCTCCAAATAGCGTGATAGGACTGTTGCAAGGGGCGAGTAATGCTCTTACTTCCACACAAATTCCAACTATTAATTATTCGAAAATTCAAAATGTAAGTGCAGAGAATTTAATTTTGGGTAGAATTACAACTGGTGCTGGTGATATAGAGGAACTTACGCCTGATAATATAATTTCTATATTGAATAATGGCACTACATCACTCAATAATACAATAGTACCACGTGTAAACGCAGGAAGTTTTACTGCATTATTCAGAGAAGCAGCATTAGGCACTGTTACTACAACACAGAATATAGACGTTACAGATACACAGACACCACTTCGTTTAGTAGTAACAGCAACGTTATCTACAGAAAATGTTATTTTCAATTTTACTAATCTTGCATCCGGATTAAAGGGAATGGAGATAATATTAATTATTACCAATGGTGGTACATCAAGAAATGTAACAATCTATGAAACTGGTGCGGATGCAAATATGACATCTGGTATTACAGGTTATACAAAACCAAGTAATATTCCATCAGGTTCAACAGGTAATACTATATTTGGAATGATATGGGATGGTACTAAATTACACGTAAATAATCTTAAATATTCATCTGGAATAGAATTAAATGCGGGGACAGAAGATAAAAGTAAAATATATGAAAATTGGGCAGATTTTCTAAATGGGGTAGTAGGAACGGTTTACACATCGACTACCGCAGGAACTGGAGCAATTTCCGCGCACGTAGCAAATACAAGTACGAGTGTTCCCCAATTAGGTATTCATAGAATGTCTACTGGAAGTACAGCAACAGGTCGAGGTAGTATGCTAACTGGTGGTGGTTCTATTATGTTAGGACAGGGTAGTGTAATATTTGAAGCTAAAAATGTTTCTTTATCTGCTCTACAATCTGTAGGTGTGCGGGAATATTTTTTCAATATAGGATTTATTGATACTGTGACCGCAGAACCAACAGATGGTGTTTATTTTGAATACAATACTACTAATCCAACAACATGGACTATTTGTACGGCAAACAATAGCACTCGAACAAAAACAAATAGTGGTGCTACGATAACTGCCGCAGCATTTTATAATCTTAGGATAGAAATAAATGCTGCTGCGTCATCAGTATCTTATTTCATTAATGGTGCAAATGTTGGAACTATTACTACAAATATACCAAATACATTAGCGCGTGTAACAGGTATTGGGGCTACTATTAGAAAAACTGTAGGAACTACTGCTATAACTGCAGATGTTGACGCTGTATACTTCAAATATGTATTGAATACAACTCGTTAAAAATAAAAACCAATAGAAAATACAATGTTTAGAGCACAAAATTTCAGTACAGATACAGTTGTAATAGAAACACCACCAGCAAATTTTACTCAATTTGGTGTAATAGATGGTACAAATACATTATCTATTATTGATATAGCAACAGAAAGTATATTGAATACTTACAGCACAAACGCTAATGGATATAGTTGTGCTTATGGGAATGGAAAAATTGCTTATACAGTATACAGTGCAGTAGGTGTTGTTGAGATAGTAGACGCTACTACATTTACTTCGATTACGAGCGTGTCCGTTGGCTCTTATCCTTGGGGAATAGAATATATTAATGGGAATTTTTGGGTTGCAAGTAGCTTTAGTGATGAAGTTTATATAATAGATGGTAATTCTAATTCTATAATTACATCAGTGAGTGCTCCTGTTCCAAATGGAGTAGCTGGTGGTAATGGTAAGGTTGGAGTTACTGAATACGGCAATACAACAAGTTCAGTTTCTATTTTTGATGATTCATCATATTCATTGATTACAACTACTCTAGCTGGTAGTTATGGAACTTCAATAGGATATGGCGACGGAAAATTTGTTTCTGCAAATTACTTGGATAATACCGCAACTATTATCGATGCAACAACGAATAACGTTTTAACGACAGTATCGGTTGGTACTAATCCATACGGAGATAAAATTGCATATGGTGATGGATATTTTGCAGTAGCAAATTATAGTTCGGGTAATGTAAGCATTATAGAATCGAGTAGTAATTCGGTAGTTGCGACGGTAACAACAGGTGGGACACCATTTAATGTTGCTTATGGTGGTGGAAAATTTGGAGTTTCCGATTTTTCGTCTGGCTCTTTTTATATTATAGATTCAACATCACACACATTATTGAATACATTGGTATTGAGCGCGGCATGCCCAGCAGTATGTAGTTTGTAAAATAAATTAAGAATATGCCGATTTACATAAATTTAAATAAGGGTTACGTTTATATTAGTCCAATACAAACGAATACTACGTTGACTATTAATTCTTTACCACCCAAATTTGATTCGAATAAAAAATATTTGCTTAATGCATCTAATAATACACTAGAAGAATTAAAACCGTTTGTAAAAAAAAATATAACAATGACACCATTTCAAAAAAGAAAAATAGATGTTAGAAATCAATTTACAAGAAATCTTGGTACGCAACTAACGTCCAATTTTTATTTGTCAAAATACAAATTAAATCTATCTCTGAATACAAAAAATATATTCGAATTGAATGCCATAGTAGATACTAGACCATCCGATTCTAATATTTTTATATTTGATAGTGATAATAAGAAGAAGAAAATAGACAATTTGGATAGTTTATTAGATATAATAGATATTCTAAGGTTAGAACGTCAAAAAATAATTAATAACTATAAAAAAAATCTTCTATTGTTAGATAACATAACAACAATAGAAGATTTAGCAAAGTTTGAGGTCGATAATAATGTTAGTATCTAAACAAAACTAGATTTGAACCTGGGTCATATAACCTACATCTAGTTTTTGATTCGTTTACAATAAACTTCAATCCAAATTCAACAGATGATTCAGAAATTCTAAGTAAAATACCATAACGGTCTCTTTCAGAAGCAGTAAACCCAAGATTCGTATACGAAGAAAGGTTTACTGCTTTTTTAATTGAATTGGATGCTGTTGAAACTACACGCAATAAGCTGTTAGCACTAATCAATCCTGCCTTGAAGAGTGCGCTCGGCAATTCTTCTGATTCATCGTTTATCGTAAATAATGTAGCTTTGGAATCCATTTCTACGGGACTCAAACCCTCCGTATAGTCAAGGTATTCCATTAAAGATTTATAAAAATCAAATGTATTTTGTGTGCGATTAAATACATTACTCAAATCTAAAATTTTAATACTAGGTGGATTTGATAATCTATTTGATATAATACTCCCAAATATTTTACCTGCCAAGTTCTCTACAGAATATGTAGAGTGTATTGGGTCGAATGGTCCTAATTCATTATTAATAACACTCTTTCCGTGTGCTAAATCTATATTAGCACTAAAATTTTCTATAACACCAGATTGTTTAGACCTTGTAGCACGAATGACTACTTGTGTTTCTGTTGTTGGATTACTCGAATCAAAACAAGAATCTGGCGCTACTAAAACGTTACCGAAAAAAGACAATACACCAAATAATGTATCACTTTCATACATATTTGCATTTAGTAGAGGCTTGATTTTTTGAGAGTTTATATTATACTCTTTGAGTAAATTCTGTAGATTTTCTATTTCATTTGATGATGTTTCTACTATCATATTTTATAATTCCTTTATTTTTTTTAATTCGTATAGATAAATGTGTTTTCCTAATGTATTAATGTATTCTGCTTCGCCATTATTTAATGCTTTTTTTATTTCCAAAGCAAAAGGTTTAATTACACCATTATATTTAGTCCGAATGGTCTTATCATGGTATCTTTTTCCTTTATACATAATAACTTTACCAGATTTCGTCATGCCTACATTTCTAAAATTAGTTGCTTTGTATATAGTACCTTCGTGACCATATGTAGTATCCGCATAACTTATTATTGTTTTAATAGAAGTGTTTCGTTTTAGCCAATTGATTGTTTTACCTATAAAGAAACTTTCTGTGTTCTTTGGTGTGTTATCGATACAACAAAGTCTTTTCAATTCTATTAATTCATTCTCTGCATTTGCATATTTTTTCCAAACATTTGCCATCGCTATTCTACCATATATCATTGCGCCTATTAAATTATCTTCAACATCTAATAGTTTGAAACAATAGGTAGTCGTAAGACCATTTACATTTTTAGAGTAGTGCCATTCTTCTATAAAATCTACAATTTCCTTTCTTTCACACGGAACTACTTTAAAATCTCTTACACGACCTTTAGATTCGTTAATCATCATTTTTATATTTATAGTATAATAAAAAAGGAAGTGAAATTATCACTCCCTTATTTTTGAATTTGTACTGATTTTTCTTTAATTTATTCTTCGGAATTACTATTCGAATTTCTGCTGAATTTATTCTCTCCGAATGTTTGTCCCATCTTAGCAGCACCCAAAGCAGATAAAATTGCTGCCAATTCAAAACTAATTGGTTGTAAATCATTCTTATAAAGTGACATACCAGCCCAAATAATCCAAGTTCCGATTGCCCATATAAAAAATATCAAACGCATTGAACTATTACCTGAATTAGACCTAAACAAAGTAGATAAAAAATTATTTCTTTTAATTATAACGTCATTCGTAGGTGATAGAGTATTATTCATAGAATTAATAGCTTCCAATCGTTGGTTGAATTCCAATATCATTTCGGCAGCAGATAGTTTGCTATTAATTTCATCTATTTGTTTCTGTATATGTGCATCAAAGGATGATTGATGTTCTTGCTCGAACACAACATTTTTTTCTTCTTCTAAAATTGGAGCAGATTCTATGTTTTTTCTTTTTCTACTCGATATTGATTGATTGGTAAGTCTGTCTGCCATTTGACATAATTTTTATTTGTTGAATAGTGTTGATAATATAAATTTAGAGTCTTCATTATTATAATCCAATAAACTAACTAATGAATACTGTACTGCCGCTTTACCTGTGCCTGGTGATAAATTATTCAATATTTTTGCATATTCCAATGATTTAGAATAATAAGCATTTTTCAAAGAATAATCTATTTTTTGCATCAAACTATCAATTTGTAGATTCTTTCCTGTTCCGTATAGATTTTTATCTTCTTCCAAAATAAAGGTATTTATATTGGATGTGATTTTTTGGTCATCAGTTTCTAAAAATGCAGTTACAATCCAATGGTATATTTTTCCATTATTTGAAGTTTTAGTAAGATTATTGATATTCAACAAGACAGAGTTATTTGCATGATATTTAAAATAACATGTGTCGTTATTTTGATTCAAAATAATCAAAGAGTATATCACTCTCTCATTTGGATTTTTATTATAGAATGATGAATTCAGATTCCAATATAGAGTAAACGTAGAATCGGCTTGTTTTGAAATAGATGGAAATGTTACTACTCTTGAATTAATAGACATTTCTACTGATGCCGACTTAATGTTTTTACCTTCTTCCGCGCCTCTAACAGAATTTGATATAAACGCAATCAATTTTTCTTTTGAATTTGTAATTTTTTTAATTCTAATTGCAGAATCAATATTAAATATACCAGGTCCTCTAAATTCAAAACTTACATTATTTAATTCATATATACCAGCAATGTACCTATCTACTTTGATAAATGAATTTTTGCTTATATCAATTCGATTTCCAACACTAATTCTAGAATTACTCTTAGGTTCTATATTATTACCTACCGACGCAATTACATAAAAATTATTTGTTTTGTCGCGATTAATCTGAGAATTAGAATAAATTGGAAATCCAACCAAAAATACTAAGAATAGAAATATACTATTAAATTTTTTCATTGTAAATTATTAAAAGGATTAAAAAAAATAAATTGTTACTTTTATATCAACTAAACATTTGATTGAAGAGTAAATTCTCCAATGATGTAATTGCATCAGAAACATAGATGGCATTAACAGCATCGAATGGATTGATTGGGTCTGCCAAATTTGTAATACGCTTCATATTCATATTCAAATTATTATTCGGTGGTGCAAGTAGGTTAATAGGGTTACTTCTTACAGCATCGCGGAAATCTGAAATTGTAGACGAACTTTGAACTCCAGTATGATTAGACCGATTGAGATAAAATGAATTAAAATCCCCACTCATGGATTCTGGCCCAATCAAACCCCAGCCATTCTTCTTTAGAACTACTCCTGGCTGTTGACCAGTAGAATCAGGAACTAAACCCGAACCTGCATTATTATACGAACCCACCGCAGAACTTGTTACAATTATTTGAAGACCAATTTTTTTGATATTTAATAATGTTATAGAACCTGGTTCTTTATTCAATAATCCACTAGTTTGTCCACCACGTACTGTATCATTTACAAAACCCAATGTTTCATTGCCCGTAGGTCCCATAAAAATTACCAAATTACCTTCTGCACCATCTGGCATATTTACAATATTCAAATTCTTACTCGTAGTAAGTTGTAATATTGCATTTCTATTATTTTTATTTTCAAAATCAAATTCAACAGGATTCGTAGCCAACGAAAGTGTAATATATTCTAGACTACCCAAACCTGTTGCTTCAGTTCCGAATTCAGTTACTTGTAAATGACGAGGCATTTGAATAAAATTTAATTTTCTGTTATATTAAAGATAATGGAATTTTTCTCCATGTATCAGTTGCTACTACTATGTAAAGATAATCTGTATCTGTTGACATTGTTCCTATTGTTCCTGTATCACCACTACCCGTTGGAATATAAGGGTCGAAAACAATCATCCCATCTTGTCCTTGTGGAATTTCAAAATCAAGAATTGCATCATTTATCGTACCAGAATTAACTACTGTAGCTGGACTTCCAAATGGTACAGTGTTTACTGTACCTACGGTTACAGTTGCAGCGTTACCTGCTACACCCTGCGGACCGGCAGGAATATCAAAATCAAGTATCGCTGCGGTCAGTGTTCCTGAATTAATAACATTTGCTGGTAGATTATTCGTAACAGTTGTAATTGTTCCGATAGTAATTGTAGCATTTGCTCCATCGATACCTTGTGGAATTTCAAAATCAAGGATAGCTGCATTGACTGTTCCAACATTTGTTACACTTGCAGAAACATTCGGCGCTACAGTAGTAACTGTTCCTATGCTAATAGTAGCAGCATCTCCATCTAAACCATCTTCACCAGAAGGAATTTCAAAATCAAGAATTGCAGCACTCGGTGTTCCTGAATTAAATACTGTAGCGGGATTTCCAAATGCAACAGTATTGACTGTACCAATGCTCAATGTTCCTGATGGTCCTTCTTCTCCAGAAGGAATATCAAAATCGAGGATTGCAGCAGTTGGTGTACCAACATTTGTTACATTAGCAGGATTCCCAAATGCAATTGTATTAACCGTTCCTACACTAACTGTTGCACCTTCACCATCTACGAGTGTAATATCAAAAATTGCATCATTTACTGTTCCAACATTTACTACAGACGGCACATTACCAAATGGAAGAGATGATACTGTTCCAATATTAATTGTTCCTGAAAATCCTTGGTCTCCCTGTGGACCTTGCTCTAATACAACATCAAAAATTGCATTGGATAGTGTTCCGACATTCGTAAATGATGAACCAGTTCCAAAAGGAACTGCCGTTACTGTTCCTAGATTAATAGTAGGACTGATACCATCATTACCAGCAGGAATACTAAAATCAAGAATCGCATTATCAATAGTTCCCGAATTTACTACAGAAGCTGGTTGACCTGGTGGTAATGTTGTAGTCGTTCCAACGTCAATTGTACCCGAACCATCGAGACCTCTTGGAATTGCAAAATTTAATATTGCCGCATTTACTGTTCCTGAATTTGTTACTGTTGCTGGCGTATTGGGTGCAATAGTAGTAGTTGTTCCTATAGAAATTGTTGCAGATTGACCAGCAACACCTGGAGCACCATCCATTCCTCGTGGAATGTAAAAATCCAAAATTAAATCAGTTGGTGTTCCTACATTTACAATCGAAGCATTTTGCCCAGATAAAATAGTGACAATATTTCCTATTTGAATAGTAAATGCAGCATCACCTTTGTCTCCTTTATCACCGATTGGACCAATCGGACCTTCTGGTCCTTCCGGTCCAATAATAACCGTCGATTGTAATTGTCTAAGTTTTTCTTTCTCTGCAGCAGTAAAATTTTGGTCTGATAATCCCCGTCCCTCTTCTATGCTCATCTTCGTTGATAGCAATGAATACAATTCTTGTATCATTGCTAGATGCGCAGCATCAGTTTCTCTTGCATTTAATATTGCCGCAGTAATTTCGCTTTCTTCTGGTGAACCTGATGAATATACAGTAAATCTAAATTGTCCATCTACATTTACCATATTAAATACAGCAACCGCACCAGCTTCTTGTGGTATTGGTAATGTATTATAGAAAAAATTATTGTAATAAGAATTTTGGATTCTTATGATTTGATTTGGAAGAGTAGTGCGTACAACAAAAAAGCCAGATGAACCATTAGGTGAACGAACAATAGACAATGTTTGTTCAGTGGCTAATAATTCTATATAAGCGTTTGAATGTAAATTTTCTTCAAAATCCCATATAGTACCATTGTTTAGATAATTTAAATCCTTAAACAATGTTGTACCAAATCCTTCAATGGCTATTCCTAAATCAGGCAATTGAATATGTTGTGGCACTCAATTTTAATTTATTTTTCTCTCTTTCTATATTTATTCGTCAAGGAAGTGATTCTGTTACTCGAATTTCATTATTATCTAATACTTCTACCAAATAAGATTTTTCTACCGTTTTGTATAAAGTCTTTGCACTTATTCTAAAAGTTTCTTTTGGTAATGTAAGAATTTTAGCAACTTCTCCATCTAATGTTAATCTTTCTGCACTAAGAGTGTTTCTATGCAACATAACCAACGTTTCTGTATCTTTTGGTTGAATATCCCATGCAATTCTTATTTCAAGTTCTCTTACCCATGTAGGTTCGATAATCATGTTGATAAATGGGTCTTGATGGATTCTTATGAAAATTTGTTCGGAAGAGAATCCTGCTTGATTAAATGCTCTTAATTCGATATTCGAAGAATCAGAAAGATATACAGTCGTTGTTTTAGATAGAAGATTTTCATTTGGAACTGTTATACCATTTAATGTTAGACTATCATAAGAACCACTTATATTCCATGTAAGTTTTATTTCATCATTTGGTGCTCCTTCTGATATATTTGAACGGAAGAAATTTATAACTGGTAATTGCAATGGTCTAAAATCAATTAGACGTGTAATTTTTCCATTTAGACCTATTACTTCTAATACAAGTAATTTATCTTTTGTAATTAATTGTAAAGTAGAATCAATAGGATTTGTTATAATTACTTCTGGGTCTAATATCTTTGCTGAGATGTAATCGCCTTCGATTTCCCAAGAAAGTATAGATGAATTGTTAAATGTCGCAATACCATTTGTAGATGGTTGACCGAGTGCAGTAAAACTAACTATTTCGGGATTATTCATTCCTATAATATTAAACGGAATTGTTAGACTATAATCTCTATTTGAAATAATAATAGAATAGTTATTCAATCCGCGTGGAATATTCGGTACTGTTATACTTCCACTTTTCCATTCTTCTTCGTCAATTATATTTCCATTCAATCTCAATTCTGATGGATTGCCTGTATAATTAAAGCTAAGAGTAGTATTTGTATCGCTTCTTACTCTATCGGAGACTTGTGTTATTTCAAATGAAATTGGTAATGCTTGTGTTACATTCAATGTTTCTGAAACAGTTCCGAGAGAATTCCATGCCTGTAATTCAACAACTAATGGTAAAGATGTTGGTGTATAACTATATTCAGTTGCACCGTATAAAAGATTTTGATAAACACCATTTATGATAAGTCTTATATCATCATATACATTTAATATATTCCAACTAAAAATTACAGGAATATTTAATGATGTTATAGAATAATCAACAGTAAAATCTACTATCTCAGGTCTTTTTGGTATTATATTAATTGTTTGCGAAAGAACGAATCCTTCATCATCAACAACATTTAATGTTATTTCAGTATCATTCGATATATCATTTATTACGAAACTTCCTGTATTTGGACTAACTATATTTGGTGTATTTGAAAAATAAGTTTTGTATGAATATTCCGAATATGTTTCCCATTCGACCGTAATGTCATCTCCTATTTGAGGTTCTAAATTTGATGCAGTAAAACTTATTATTCTTGGTCGAGCAGGATAGTTTACACTGATATTCAATGTTCTTCTGTATTCCTGTGTATATGTTCTTACGATTAATGTATAATCTATAGCTTCCGTAATAGTTTCAAATGTAACTAATCCCTCACGATTTAGAAACTTTAGATTATCATAACCTTCCAATTCTATAGAAGAAACATCTTCACCTATTACATTCCAAAATAATGTAATAGAATTTCCAGTATCGATTTCATTTAGATTACTAGAGAAATCAATTAATGGTTCTGGATTTGGGTCAACATAAAGTGTTATTTTTTTGCGAATTACAATAGGATTGAATATATCAGTATCATCACGAAATTCGCATTCATAATCTCTTGTAAATTCAGGTTCGACAACTACTTTACCGCTCGAAACAAATGTACCAATGTTCTTAATACTACATGTAACATTCGAAGAATTAGAACCAGTATAGTTCCAATTCAACGATGCTTTTTCACCGTAAAATATTCGAGCAGGACTTACATTAAAATAAGAATTTGTTTCGTTTAGTACCATTGATTAGATATGTAATGTAGTAATGATATTTTTATGCGTGAACTATATTTGCATCTATTTCTCTATCGTAGTGAATATAAATTCCTCTACGTCCTATATTTGGATTTGTAATATCATTATAATTAAATGGTAATTCAAGTGCTTCTAACCATAAATTAGCATTTGTTCTTACCGTATTTACGAGTGCAGAACGTTGATTTTCCCAAGAATCACGTGCAAAATTATAATCATTAAAGACTTGTATAATCTTTGCTGTTAATTCATTTGTATCTTGTTCATTTACCAATTTCAAATCATTAGGCAACCAATCAATTACATTTGATGTAATAACTGGAATACCAGAATAGATAGAATCACAAGAAACTAGATTGAACGTTTCCGTAAAACTACTCTGTAGATTCAAATCAATTTCACTTAATGTATTAATAAATTCAGAATATTCTGCCCATCTATCTATCATCAAGAAATGATTTGGTTGTTGGTCAAATAGATAAACTAAATTTCTTATGATTGGATTTGAATATTGTTCGGCGGGGTCTGCGTTGATGTGAAAATAGAGATATTTACCGAGTGCATTTGCAGCAGCAATAGCAGCAATAGCCTGATTCAAAGTGTTTTTAAGTATTCTTGTAGCACCAAAACATCCTATATGTATAGAACTTCTAGACAAATCATATGGTTTATGAAGAACTGCATTTACAGAACGATAAAGATTTGGTAAGTATTTTACGTCCGAATGAATCATATCACTCAAAGATACTGCAACCTGAGAATGGTTTGCAGCAACCTGAAATCTATTATATCCGAAATCGTCTCCAATTTCTTTATATTCTCGAAACCATTGCATAGCAACAGATTCCGCAGATAAGAAAGGAAAGTGTGAGTGTATTCTTACATAAAATTTAATAGATGGAAAGAATGTTACAATTTGTCTCATTCTTTCTGGTCTTACCCACAAAGCCTCAATTACACAAGTATCAGGATTAAGAGTTGCTAATCTTTGAATTATTTCTTCGTGGTCTTCAACTTCTTCTGCACTCGCCTCCAATGTAGCTTCAGATAAAAAGTCTACAATAAATTGTGATGAATTGGATAATCCATATGCTCTATCGTAGAATTGTGCAGTGTAATTAATTCTATCACCACCTGAATCAGTATCGGGAATTAAATTATCATAATCAGGTGGGGGTGGATAACCTGGATAATTTTCTGGTACATTAGGAAATGTAGAATTAATATCTGGATAATAGGAATTATTAATATCACTATATTCAGCAGGGGGTCTTCTACGATAGAAAAAGACAATTTTTTCTGAAGCCACAAATTATCATTTATTTTTACAATTTACTCAAACAGATATATTCTGTTTTTCATAATTAAATATACCATTTTCGGTTAATATACAGAATTCTATTTCTCGTTCTTCACACCATTTATTAGCTGCTTTGAATTTCATTAAATTAACTTCTGAATTATAAACCACTCTATTATAGTAGAATAATTCTTTTTCATTTAATTCAGAAGTTTTAACTTCTAAAATTGAAGGGAATATATGAGAATACGGTTTGACTTCCAATATTAACTTTCTATTACTATTAAATTCAATATAGAAATCAGGAATATAAAATCTATTCTTGTTTTTAATTGAATCATAGTACGGTATCCTCTCCGATTCGTAATTCCATTTTATTATAGATGGATTTCGTTCAATAAGATTGAACAATACCGTCTTTTCAAATTTAGAACGTAATTTAATTTCTTTCTTGTTTCCACCATATCTTTTAAAGTTTTCCGTTTGTAATGGTAGTAACTGTTTGCTATATGGTTGAAAGAAAGAACTCAAATATCTTTTTGAATGATATTGCCTCGATTTAATTCGGTAGTAGATGTAGCAGCTAAACCAAATTCAACGATGTCATAAGAAATAATATTATGAACAGTATTCGAATCTCCATCCAAAGAAGTCGCTCTTTGTGAAAATGATAGACGAAGACTTTCATCTTTGGAGCGAAGAATGGTTTTTAGTTTCTTACCTGCATTTGTAGAATTCAATACTTCAATATCAGCAATCAATGTTTTTGCTTTTGGGTCGTAACGAAGGTTCTTAACCAAATGTGAAACATTAGAAATATTTACTGTTTCGTCCGCATTGATTTGCTTAGAATCACCAATAAACAACTCGCCGAAAAGAGAACTTTTATTGCTCTTCGCAATTGCGTCCTCGATTGCATTCTCAAGAAATTCATATTGAAACTGATGACCATTTTTTCCAACTTGATTAAGAGAAAGTACAATTTGATTTTTTATAATCATGGTTGATTTGATTTTTATTTGCTTTTTTATTTTTTGACTATTCCCTGTAGATTAAATGCACATGCCATCATTGCTAAAGAAGGGTCAATTAAATGATTCATTTTATATTGCCAATCCGCAGTAACATTCAAAATTTCAGGTAAATGCTTTCTATATTTATCATTAAAATTTTCCGATAACCACTGTAAAAATTCAGAACCTAAAGAATTTAGAATTTCTCTATATTTTTCTTTATAATTACCAATAAGTAGTTTATAGAATTCATCAGTTCCTATATTAGGATTTGTTATCAATTTATACAATTCAACATATTGAAACTTTGCAGAATTTACTAATTCGGGTGTGAGTTTTGTAATTCCCGAAATTTTCATATTTTGAATTTCAGTAATCATCTTTCTCATATCTGGATAACATGCCTTCACGAAAGACGATACCATATCAGAATCATTTTCAATTTTGCAAATATTCAATATCTGTGTTGCTCTTTTTATATATTCATTTTGTAGATATAATTCTTCATCTGCATTTACAGGATTAAAATTAATTACTGTAAATCTTGAAATAATTGGTTCGGGAATTTTATTGATAAAATTACAAGTCCCAATAAATCTACTTTGTTTCTGA
>Ga0075158_10002309_pt1 | contig 13901 bp, 10 predicted proteins | sample JI91814BDNA_FD_70968 | JGI IMG/M metagenome (GOLD analysis project Ga0075158, IMG submission 70968) | Wastewater effluent complex algal communities from Wisconsin, to seasonally profile nutrient transformation and Carbon sequestration -... | ecosystem: Engineered > WWTP > Effluent > Algae... | reverse complement strand
CAGGGCGAGCGCGGTCAGGCTGCCGCTGCCCGCCAGGCCGTGCACGGTGCCGATGAGCAGCGGGCGGCGCGCCATCGTCCACCGGCCTACATGCAGGTGCGCCGCCGGCCCCCCGTGGTGATGCCGGGTCTCGCCGTGCGCGTGCAACAGCGGCGGACCGACCTGGGGCTGCCGCCAGGCGCAGCGCAGCGCCCGCGCACCCAGCAGCAGCAGCAGCAGCGCCACCCCCAGCTCGAAGCCGCTCATCCAGCGCGGCGACAGCTGCCGCTCCAGCAGCGCCAGGCTGCCCGCCAGGCCGAGCAGCGCCAGCGCGTGCCCGAGTCCCCACCACAGGCCGAGGACCGCGACCCGGCGCGGGCTCTCCTCCTGAGTCGCCAGGGTGGACACCGCCGCCAGATGGTCCGGCTCCAGCGCGTGGCGCACCCCCAGCAGGCCGCCGAGCAGACATCCAGTGAGGAGCTCCAACATCAACACTCTCTGCGGCGACCGGGTCCTCCGGCGCGACTTGGGTCGCAAGACAAGTCGGCGAAAGCGCCCTACGGCCGATTGACCGCCATCGGAACGCCAGATGGCTAAGCGGATGACTGAGCTTCTCACCTAACATGAATTGCGGCGGGCTGGCAAACGCCGGCGGCCCGGCCGAGCGCGACCCCGCTAGACCGCGGCGCACCTGGGTCGGGTGGGGCCGCGACCCCGGCAGCTGGCCGCCCGGCTCCGGTGGGTCCGGCTCGACGAGCTCTCGCTCCGCCTCGCAGGCGGCGGTCGGCGCGCCGTGCACCCGGCCGCGCGCCCGACGACGTCGCGGGCGTCGCTACGGCCGAGCTTCACCGGGCGTGCTAGCATGACCGCTCACCACGTGTTCTCCGAGGAAGGGCACGCGCTGCGCTGCCTCGGCGAGCAGCCCCTGCCGGTCGCCGCGTCCTGAGCCGGCGCTGGCTGCCGGCGGCGCAGGTGGACAGGCCCGTGGGCGACGACGCGGACTGACCCCGGCGGCTCCGGGACGCGCCGGAGAAGACGCGCTCTCTGCAGGCAGGTCTGTCGAGCATCCCTACGGGGCGGCCGCCAGGCCGCGCAGGGCCAGCACGCGCTCCGGGGTCGCGGCGAAGTAGGCGGCGCACAGCTCACAGCAGAAGTAGAGCGAGCCGCCGGCGACCTGGCGGTGGGGGCTCGTGTCCTTGACGGTGAAGACGACTCCGCTCACCGGGCAGTAGGTGCGCTGGCCGGGGGCGACCCCGGGCTGAACCTGGATGTCGGCCGACCGGCCGGCGGTCCGCCTGCCTCAGCTGCCGGCGCAGCCGGTGAACTGCTTGTCCACCGGCTCCCACGGGGCCGGCGCGGTCGTCGTCGCGAGCCCCGGCGCCCGCGCGCTGCCGGCGGGTGCCGGGGGATCGTGGCGGGCGCAGGCAGTCAAAAGGACGGCGCCGAAGAGCAGCGGACGGGCGAGCTTGGGCTGGGTCTTCATGGGGCTCCGAAAGTCTGCTTGCTCAGTACCACATCTGGCCGGCGCGGAGCACAATCGCGGGGCCATGTCCGCAGTCGTCCTCCTCACGCCCACGACCAGCTATCGCGACGCCGACTTCATCGCCGCTGCCAAGCGGCTGGGCCTGCAGGTCGGCGTCGAGCTGATCATCGCCACCGATCGCTGCCCGGTGCTGGCGGCCGACTTCTCGGAGGAGGCCACCGGCTCGGTGTGCATCGAGCTGCGGCCGCCCGAGCGCGCGGTCGCCGCCCTGGTCGAGCTGCACCGGCGGCGGCCCTTCTGTGCCATCGTGCCGGTGGACGACGCGACGACGGAGGTCGCGGCGCAGGCGGCGGCGGCGCTCGGCCTTGTGCACAACGAGCTGGCGGCGACCCTGGCGGCGCGCGACAAGCGCGGCCTGCGCGAGCACCTGGAGCGCGCCGGCGTCCCCCAGCCGCGCTACCGGGTGCTGCCGCTGGAGGCGCCGCCCGCCGAGCTCCTGGCGGCCGCCGCGGCGGTCGGGTTTCCCTGCGTGCTCAAGCCGGTCATCCTGTCGGCCAGCCAGGGGGTGATCCGCGCCGATGAAGCGGCGGGGCTGCTGCAGGCGCGGGCGCGCATCGCGGCGCTGCTGCGCCGCCCGGCGATCCGCGGCAAGCACGGGGCCGCCGCCCAGGTGCTGCTGTGCGAGTCGTTCGTGCCCGGGCCCGAGGTGGCGGTCGAGGGCATGCTGCGCGACGGTGAGCTCACCGTGCTGGCGCTGTTCGACAAGCCCGATCCGCTCGACGGTCCGTTCTTCGAGGAGACGATCTATGTAACTCCCTCGCGCCTGCCGCTGGCGGTGCAGCAGGAGCTCGCGCGGACCACCGCGGCGGCGGCGCTGGCGCTGGGCCTGCGCCACGGCCCGGTGCACGCCGAGCTGCGCCTTGGCCCCGCGCCGGTGGGCCCGGTGGTCATCGAGGTCGCCGCCCGCTCGATCGGCGGCCTGTGCAGCCGCACCTTGCGCTTTGGCACCGGGCGCTCGCTGGAGGAGCTGATCCTGCTGCACGCCCTGGGGCGTCCGCTCGCCGCCGCCGACGTCCACCGCGAGCAGGCGGCCGCCGGCGTGATGATGCTGCCGATCCCGCAGGCCGGCGTCCTGCGCGAGACTCACGGGCTCGCGCAGGCGCGGGCGGTGCCCGGCGTGGTCGAGGTGACGATCACCGCCCGCCCCGGTGAGGAGCTGGTGCCGCTGCCCGAAGGCGCCGCCTACCTCGGGTTTCTGTTTGCCCGCGGCGAGACGCCCGCCGCGGTCGAGGCCGTCCTGCGCGCCGCCCACCGCGAGCTGCGCTTCGTCATCACCAGGACCCTGCAGACCGCGGCTCCGCCCACCGACTAGCGCGGCCGCCGGCGCCGCCGGCGTGGTTCAGAAGGCCAACTGGCCTTCGGTGGGCTCCGCTCAACAGAACCACGGCTCGGTGAGGCGCGGGACGCGGCTGGCGCGGGCGCGGCTCTGCTCCAGGCGGACGGCCTCGCGCGGCGCCGGGTCGCAGGCCTGCAAGAGCTCGCCCAGGGCCGACAGGATCTGCCCCGGCGGCTCCTTGCCGGCGAGCCCGTCCTCGACGCGCCGGGTCACCTGCTGGTGCAGCTCGTCCATCCGCGGGTCGGGGTGGCGCCACGGGTAGCACAGGCGGGCCTCGTCGAGCGGGCCCAGGTGCTGCACGAGCTCGGGCACCTGCAGCAGGTAGGAGCCCGGCGGCACCAGCAGCCGAATGGTGAACTGCACCGGATCGACGTGCTCGACCAGGTCGTGGCGGGCGACGAACCCGAGGAGCTCGCGGTAGTCGGCGAGCGTGGTGAGCGGCGTGAAGGCGACCAGCGAGGGGCGCATGGCGATGCCCGCCGCCCGCAGCAGCTGCAGCGCCGCCTCCACGTCGGCCGGCGTGTGGCCCTTCTGCAAGAGCGTCAGCACCGCCGGGCTCAGGGACTCGACCGCCGAGACCACGAAGCGCACGCCCAGGCGCGCGAGCTCGGGCCAGAGGGTGTGCTGGCGCAGGATGTGCTCGACCTTGCAGGTGACATCGAAGGTGAGGGCGGGGAACTCGGCGTGCAGGGCGCGCAGCAGCTCGAGCGAGTGGCGCGGGCCATTGAGGAAGTCGGGGTCGCCGAAGGTGATGTGCGCGGCGCCGGCGGCGACCTGCTGGCGGACGTCGGCGAGCACGATGTCCCGGGGCACGACGAAGAAGCGGCCGCCGTAGACCGGCGGGATCGGGCAGTGCCGGCACAGGTGCAGGCAGCCGCGGCTGGCCTCGGTGTAGCCGGCGGGACGCTCCGGGCCGTCTCCCGGATCGAAGCGGGCGTAGCGCGAGAGCGGCAGCAGCGAGTCGCGCGCCGGCACGACGAACGGCAGCCGGGCGAGCACCGGCGCCGCCGCGTGGTCGGCGGTCTGCACCCCGGCGATCGGACCCAGGCCCGCCTTGCCGGTGGGCGAGTCGGCCACGGCCTCGCACAGCGCGACCAGGGCGCTCTCATACTCGCCGCCGATCGTGGCGTCGGCGCCCTTTTTCAGCAGGTGGCCGGCGTTCAAGGTCGCGTACAGGCCGTAAAAAGCGATCAGCGCCTGCGGGTTGCAGGCGCGCGCCCGATCGAGGAACCGCAGGCCCAGGCGCAGCGCCGTGTGCATCGGCACCGAGACCAGGATCACCCGCGCCGCGGCGACCCGCTCGTCGGCAAAGCGCTCGGCGTGGAGGTCGAGCGCCTGCGGCGCAAAGCCCCGGGCGCGCAGGAAGCCGAGCGGCGAGGCGAGCTGCAGCGGCTGGTGGCCGAGCTCGTACAGCGACACCAGCAGCACCGCCCCGGGCTGGCGCAGGGGGGAGGGCACCGCGCTCCTACTTGTGCGCCGCCGGCTTGAACTCGGGCGGCAGGGCCGAGCCCTCGCCGAAGAAGAACGAGGTGCAGCGGTCGTGCAAGAGCTGGAAGGCCTCGGGGGTGACCAGGTCCAGGCGGTACTCGTTGATGAGCATCTTGGAGTGCTCCAGCCACATCGCCCACGCCTCGGCGGAGATCTCGTTGTAGATCCGCTCGCCGAGCTCGTCGTCGAAGGGCTGGAAGGTGAGGGCGGGTAGCTCCCGTCCGAGTTTCTTGCACAGGACCATGCGGGCCATAGCTGCTCCGTTATTGCGTTGAGAGGGGCCCCGCATCGGTCGCCGTTGCGACGGGGACGCGGCGGGCCGGGTTGCGGTAGAGCCTAGCTCATCTCGCTGGCGAAAGAGCAGAGATTGGGCAGGGGGCCGATATTTGGCGGGGCGCGCGAGCCGCTACGGCGACGAGCCGGCAGGCGCCAGCGGGTGGAGCTCGCCGCCTGAGTAGTAGCGCAGCGCGTAGGGCGACTGGACGCCGCGCAGGTGGAACACGCAGCGGCTGCGGCCCACGGCCTCTACCTCGTACTGTCCGGCGAGCCGGCTGCCGGGCGGCGGCGGGGTGATGCTGTAGAAGTAGTCCTGCGGCTCCGTGAGCTGGACTGTGAGCTCGGTGGTCGGGCCGGCCGGCGGCGCCGCGGCGGTCACGACGACCTCATCATCCGGGTCGAGCAGGGTGTGCAGGGTGAGCACGAACACCGCGCGCGGGGTCTGGTCGAACAGCCGCAGCGCCGACTCGATCCCGTTGCGGAACACGAACGCGCCGCCGATGCTGTCGGGCAGGTTCGCCAGCAGCAGCGGCGGCTCGGCGGGCTCCTGGCGGAGCTGCGCGACGAGCTGCTCGGTCAAAAGACCCGCCGCCTGCCAGTTGTGGTTGGCATACCCGAGCGCCGCCACATGGAACAGCAGGAGCAGCGCGAACACCGCCCGCTGCGCCCACCGGCTGCGCAGCCAGAAGCGCAGCAGCGCCACCGCGGCGAGGACGGCGAACGCCGAGGGGAAGTAGAGGAAGCGCTCGCCGTCGGTGCTCAGCAGCGACACGGTGAGGCTCAGGACCGGCAGCAGCGCCAGGTAGAAGGAGACGACGCAGAAGCCCAGGGTGAGCACCTGGGCGCGGGACAGCCGGCGCCGCGCCGCGCGCACCGCCCACCAGCCGAGCGCCGCCACCCCGGCCGCCGCCGCCGCCGCGAAGAGCAGCAGCGCCCAGCCCGGCACGTGGGCGCGCAGCCCCTGCAGGAGCGCCTGCTGGACCCCGGTGCTCGGCAGGCTGCGCGGGAGCAGCGCCGCCGGCACCTGCGACACCAGGGCGCGCAGCGGGAACAGCACCAGGTTGGCCGCCACCTGGAGCAGATCCGGCTTCAGGTGCACGGCCGCCCCGTACCCCCCGAGCCACTGGCCGAGCACCGCCCGCCGCACCAGTACATAGACGCCGCCCGCGGCGAGAAAGACCAGGGTCCCGAGCAGCCGGTGCCGGCGCGGCGACGGCCCCGCGGCCGGGAGCAGGAGGTCGGCGAAAAAGACGATCGCGAACAGAGTGATCACCGACTCCTTCGCACACAGCCCGACAAAGAACAGGCCCACCGCCACCGCCAGCGAGCCGCTCCCGCCCTGGCGGCGGAAGCGCAGGTAGGACTCGAGCGCGGCGAGGCCGAACAGCGCCGCCAGCACATCCGTGCGCCCCGCGATCCAGCTGACCGGCTCGGAGTGCGCTGGCAGCGCGAGGAAGATGACCCCGCACAGCCCGGCGGTCAGCCGACCCAGGCCGAGCGCCAGCGCGATGCGGTAGACCAAGAAGGCGCACCCGGAGTGCGCAAGGACATTGGTCAGGTGATACCCGAGCGGACTCAGGCCCGAGATGGCGTGGTCCACATACAAGCTCAGCGAGACGAGCGGCCGGAAGAAGTTCGAGCCCCGCCACCAGACGCTCAGCGGTCCGCCGCTGCGCACCGCCTCGACCAGGATGAAATCATCGGACAAGAAAAATGAGCCGAGGATCGGCGCGAAGAGCGCCATCCCGGCGAGCAGAAACAGGAGCAGGGTCAGCGCCTCGGTGCGCATGGAGGTTCGGGACGGTGTTGCGACCATGGGAACGCACATTAGCCCAAGCGCGCGTCCAAAGATACGCCTTCAGCGCAAAGCTCGGCAGCGGCGCCGGAGCCCGCCTGATGTTTGTACATCCGAGTCCTTTCCCGTACTTAGCTGGACACGGAATCCTCCGTCGATAGATCGGTTGGCGCGCCGGGCGGATCGTGCTTTGATGGGAATGTGAGCGATGATCTAAAAGCGCGTAAGCAGACTCTCTCTCGCACTCCCTTTTTCGGTGGGCTGGAGGATGCAGCGCTGGCGCGCGTCATCAGCATGCTGGTGCCGCGCAGCCTCGCTCGCGGTCAGGTCGTATTCCGCGAGGGGGAGCTCGGGCGCTCGCTGTTCATCATCTCGGTCGGCACCCTGGTCGCCAGCAGCGCCGGCGAGTCGGGGCATAACGTGCGCCTGGTGCGGCTTGGCCCCGGCGACTTCATCGGCGAGATGGCGCTTATCGAGGTGCATCCCCACTCGATGACGGTGACCGCCGAGACGCCGGCGCAGGTCCTGGAGCTGACCAACAAGGACCTGTACCGGCTCTATATGGAGGATGTGCAGGCGTATGTGATGGTGCTGCAGAACATCGCGCGCGAGCTCTGTCGCCGCCTGCGCGGCGCCGCCGGCCGCATCGTCGAGATCGCCGATGAGACCGGCGATGAGGTGACGCAGATCCGCCCCGCTTCCGCCTTCGCCAAGATGGTCGATGGAGAGTGACCGGGCCGGACCTTTTCGCCCCGGCTCCGGAGTCTGATTCCGCGGTCCGGCGGGCGCAGGCCTTGGCTAGGGGAGCTCGCCGGCGGCGCGCAGCGCTTCGACGGTGCGGCCGATTCCTTCGGCGATGCTGACCGCCGGCCGATAGCCGAGCTCACGCCGCGCCCGCTCGATCGAGAAGTAGTGATGGGTGCACATGTAGCGGACCGCGAACCGGGTCAGGCCATTTTCGGGCCCCGCGTCGCGTCCAAGCAGGGCCCCCAGTCCCTCGGCAAGCGCGGCGGCGGCATAGGCGACCCGGTAGGGAATGCGCCCTCTGGTGGGCGGCCTCCCCAGGCGCTCTAGCACGCGATCGATGAAGTCCCAGAACGCGACCGGCTCCCCATTGGTAATAAACCACGCCCGACCCCCAAGAGACGGCTCGGCGAGCAGCCGGCGGTCGGCGAGCACGAGCGCGTCGATGAGGTTGTCGATATAGGTGAAGTCCGAAAGCTTGTTGGCGCGGCCCACCCCCAGGCGCAGCCCGCCTGAGCGGGCGCGCCGCAGGATCGCCGGCAGGAACCGTCCGTCCCCGGGCCCGAAGACCACGTGCGGGCGGACCGCGCAGGCGCGCAGACCGTCGGGGCGGCTGGCCTGCAGGACCTCCCGCTCGGCCGCGATCTTGCTGTCGGCGTAGGGCGCCTGCGAGCTCCCGGCATACGGCAGCGACTCGTCGCCGTTCTCGATATCGGCGCCCTGGTAGACCACGCTCGCGGAGCTGACGTAGACAAAGCGCCGGACCCCGCCGGCCGTCGCCGCCGCGAGGAGCTTGCGCGTCCCGCCGTGGTTGACCGCCCACACCGCGTCCGCCCCGCTGCGCCGCGTCTGGACCATCGACGCCACGTGAAAGACCACCGCGGCTCCGGCGACGAGGCGGTCGCACGCGGACCGGTCGGTGACATCACAGGTCACATAGCGGGCCCCCGGGATCCCGGGGTCACGCAGATCCGAGGCGACGACCTCGACGCCCTCGGCGACGAGCCGCTCGACCAGGCGGCGACCGATGAACCCGGCGGCGCCGGTGACGATCGCCGGGGCAGTTTGCGAAGTCATGATCGCCATCTTTACCCGTGATATAGAACAAGGGGAACCAAACGCCTCAACTATTTACCTTTACCAGGGCTCCCTTACCAGGCCAGACTTCCAAGGTACATCATGCAGCTCGTCGTCATGCTCCTTGTCATCCTAGCGCTCAACGGGGGCTTCATGCTCGCGCTCGGCGCGCTCGCCAGCACCGACTTCGCGCGACGGAACCGCCAGCGGCAGGATCGTGTCTCGCGCGTCGACGCCAGGACCTACCAGCGGGGCGTGGTCACCAATGTCGCGGTGTCTATAGGCCTCCTGTTCGGGGTGACCCTGCCGTTCCGCTCGTACCTGGTGCTCGGCGAGCCGGTCAGCCTGCTGCGCACCGTAGGCGAGGCCGCGGTGATCCTCTTACTCTATGACCTCGGCTACTATGTGATGCATCGGTTTGCGTTCCACAAGTGGTCGGTGGGGCGGCGAATCCACGCGGTGCACCACAGCATCCGCACTCCCTACGCGCGGGACAGCCTGTACATCCACCCGGCCGAGACCGCGGCCGGCGTCGGACTGTTTCTCGGCTGCACGGCGCTCATCGGACCGGTCGGTCTGTCGTCGTTCGGGCTCGCCTTCCTGATCTACTCGCTGCTTAATGTCTTCATCCACTCGGCGATCGATCTGCGCTTGTTCCCCTGGCGGACGCTCACCGCGCTCGTCCGTCACCACGATGTCCACCACGACTCGATGCGGGCGGGCTACTACGCATCGATTACGCCCCTGTGGGACCTCATCTTCGGCACAGCGGGCGCGCCGCGCGAGCAGCGGTCCGCCCCATACGCCGAGTAAGACCAAAGCCTCCCCCGCTACGGCGTGCGGCTGCTTGCGCCCCACACTGCCTCACACGGGCAAAAAAACTCCGCGCAAATTCAAAATTCAAATTTCAAAATCTAAAGTAGGTCGCTGCCCGCATGACCTCGCGGGCAAGTGCCGACATCATATGCTTGACCAGGCTGCGGCTGATGTTCTAAAATCTTGCTAGAGGCAGCTTGTTTGGATGATCCGGGGGACCCCCGGTCAGGTGGGATATAGGCCGACTCAGCAGCGGTTGGGTCGGCTTTTTTGTTGCGGTGTGAGTCGGCCAACCCATAGAGCATAGAGGAGGACAATGTCCCACAACTCTCCCTGGGTGATCCTGTTGGCACCTCTGGTGGCGGCGCTGGTGACCACCCTGCCGAAGGCCTGGCTCGGCCGCAAGGCGTACGGAATCGGCGCGCTGCTGCAGCTGGCGGCGTTTTCGGCGGCTGTCGCAGTCCTGTACCAGGTGGCGGGGCACGGCCATGGGCCGATCCGGCTCGACCTCCTGTTCGGCAAGGGCCGGTTTCCCGTCATCCTCTCGATCGACCGGCTGGCCGCCGTCATGATGGTGGTCATCACCGGGGTCGGCACCCTGATCTATCACTACTCTGCACGCTACCTGCAGTCCGAAGCAGGGCGAGCGCGGTTCCACACCCTGCTGTCCTTTACGGTGGTGACGCTGGTCTGTATGGTGTCCAGCGCCAACCTGTTGATGCTGTTTCTGTTCTGGCAGCTCCTTAGCTGGCTGCTCGGCCTCCTCCCCTACAACTATGGGCACTCGCCGACGGTGAAGGGCGCCTTCCGGACGATTACCATCCTGCGGCTGGGCGACCTGGCGTTCCTCGCCGGAATCTTCCTCACCTATCGCTATTACGGAACGCTGGACTTCGAGCTGCTCTTCAGCAGAGCCAGGGCGACCGACATCGTCCTGTCAGTATGGCCGCGCGGCGGGCTGGCGATCCGCGCCGTCACCGCCATCACCCTGCTCATCTTCGTCGGAGGCATGAGCAAGTCAGCGCAGTTTCCGCTGCACCAGTGGCTGCCCGATTTTCTCTATGCGCCGACGCCGGTCTGCGCGTTCCTCCATGCCGGCATCATCAACGCCGGCGGCTTTCTGCTAAACCGCCTGGCCCCGCTCTACGGCCTCAGCCCTTCCGCCCTGCATGTGGTCTTCGCGGTCGGCCTCCTGACGGCCTTCTTGGGGGCCAGCATGATGCTGACGCAGAACGACATCAAAAAGACCCTGGGCTACTCCACCATCGGACAGATGGGCTACATGATCATGGAGTGCGGTCTGGGCGCCTTCTCCCTGGCGATCTTTCACCTTATCGCCCACGGTCTGTTCAAGGCCACCATCTTCCTCAACTGCGGCCATGTGATTCATGCGGCCCGCCAGGACCCGCGGCTGCCGGCAAAAGACGAGACCGAGGAGCAGACCGAGTTTTCGCTGCTGACCTGGCTGACCGGCTTTGCGACAAGCCTCGTCCTGCCGCTCACCATCCTGCTCGCGATCCACGGCGTCTTGAGCATTCCCTTGAAGGACTCGCAAGGCACCGTCATTTTTCTGTTTTTCAGCTGGTTCACTTCCTCGCAGGCGATCCTGACGCTGTACCGCTTGAAGGCGGTCGCCTCGGGCAAGGTGGCGGCGCTCATGCTGCTCACGCTCCTTTTGGTGGTCTCGACCTACCTGCTGGCCGCCGAGGTCTTCTCCGATTTCCTTTATCCGATGCCGGGCGAGGTGGCGTACTACTTCCGCGCCGCCGGTCTGCCCGACTGGCTGTTCGACTTCATGATCGTGGCGACCTCGCTGTTCGTCATCGCGGGCTGGATCCTCATCTACGCGCGCAGCCATGGCCGGTCCATCCGGGCGCCGGGGAGAGTCGCCAAGTGGATCGGCGTGCTGCAGATCCAGCTCTATCTGTTCTTCATGAACCGCCTGTACATCGATGCTGCCTGGCTGCGGGCCGGGCAGGCGGTCATGCGTGTCGCCCGACGCCTGGACCGCAGCCCGCGCTTCCCCCAGGTGCTGGCCGTCCTCGCCCTGGGCTGGGCCCTCTGCGTGGTCCTCCTGGCCGGAGGGGGGCTGTCGCTGCGCAGCATCGGGCTGGCGGCGCTGGCGGTGGTCGCAGCGCTGATGGTGCCGCTGTTTCCGCTGCACGGGGTGTATGTGGCGGCGCTCACCCGGCTGCGCGGGCCCTATCCGCTGATCCTCGCCCTGCTGATGCCCGTCGCGGGGTACTGCGGGCTGCACTACCTGTTGCCCGTGCTCCCCCGCGGGCTGCTGGGCGGCATCCGGCTGCTGGCGCTGCTCGGCGGCCTGTATGGATCGTTCAAGGCGCTCATGCAGGTCAAGGCGAACCACCTGCTGGCCTATGCCGGCCTGGCCCTCTTCTCGCTGCTGTGGTGGCACCTGGGCGTCGCCGGGACCCCGACTCCGCAGGCGGCGGTCTATGCCGCCTCGGTGGCGCTGGTCACCGGCGGTCTCCGCTACGCCCTGCAGCGGGTGAAGCTGCGGTATGGCCCGCTCCACGAGGACCTCCCGCTCGATCGGATCGGCGGACTGGCGCACTCGATGCCCCGCTTCGCCGTCCTTCTGGCCTTGCTGGTGATGGCGGCGGCGGGCCTGCCGCCGTTTGGGATCTTCGCCGGCTTTACGACGATGCTGCTCCACTCGTCCGCTGCCCTGTCCCTCGCCATGTCGGTGGACCTGGCGGTGATCCTGGTCGTCTGGTTCGCGGCTTCCTGGTATCTGTGCAAGATGATGCAGCGGTTCCTCTTTGGCCCGCATCGCCCGGACATCCTCCATGAGGATCTGATGCCCGGGGAGGTCGCTTTCCTGGTGATCGTGGTGGGAGTCCTGGTCGCCCTTGGGGCCGCGCCGCTCGGATTCTTCAGGCCCGAAGGGACGGCGAGCACTCCACTTGTAGCGATGGAGCGGGGCCTATGGAACCGGTGAAGACCACGCCCTATAGCGACACCCAGCGGATGCGGCTCCGGGGAGTGATCCTGGTCGCCGGCGAGGTCGTCGCGGTCTACTGGCCGATGCGCACCTTCGTCCACCACAACCCGCTGCACGGCCTGGAGGACCTCACCTTCGGCGAGGCGGTGCGGCGCGGTCAGGAGCTGCTGGGCGGTGGTGGCTATCTCTCCAATGCGGTCTTCCGGAGCTATGTTCAATCGGGCCGCATTCTTCCGCGGCACGTGGAGGCCGCGCTCAAGCCGCTGGTCCAGGACCGGCGGGTCACGCTGGGCCAGCGAGAGATCACCCATGGCGAGCTGCTCGAGCTGCAGCTGCTGCGGGGGATTCCCGATCCAGCCGACGAGTCGCTCGCGTCGCTGGTCGCGCGCTCGCCCGAGCGGCGCCTGCTCCAGAAGCTGGCCGAGCACCTCCGCTCCATGGTGAATCCGCAGGCGGTGGCGGAGAACCGGCAGGCCGCCCTGGCGGAAGCGCGCAGCGCCCTCGGGCGGCGCTCGACCCTGGCGACGTTCTGCGATCGCACCCTGGGAACGCAGCTCAACGACCTGATCAATCGCGAGATGATCAAGTGGTGCGAGGGCTTCCTTGACGAAGGGCATGCCCCCTGGCCGATGCCCGGGCGTGACAAGGGCTTCTATGGCGCCTGGAAGTGGCTGGCCGGGCAGGAGTGGTCCGCCTGCGGCATCGCCGACAGCCGCAGGAAGATCGCCCGCCTCCCGAGCGTGCCCGAAGACGCCCTGCTCGAGTCGCTCGACGCCCTGGGGATTCCCTCGGACTTCTGGCCGGACTATCTCTCGCGGCAGCTGACGGCGCTGCCCGGCTGGGCCGGGTTCATCAAGTGGCGCTCCGATCGAGCCGACTATAAGTGGCAGGAGGCCTATCCGGCAAACCTCGTGCAGTATCTTGCCGTGCGCGTCTGGTTCGAGCGCGAGCTCGTACACAAGGCCTGTCAGGAGGAGCTCGGAATCGCCGGCAACCTGAGTGCGATCTCGGCGCTGCTCGCCGAGGGTGCAGGGGAGCTCGGGAAGGTAGGACAGGTCCGCGAACGAGCGCTGCGCGGCGATGGCTCAAAGGTGAAGGCGTCCCCGCTGCGCACCGCCTGGCGGCTCCAGGCGCTGGCCGATGCGCTCACGCTCGCTCCGGCCGCCTTGATGGCGGCCCCACCCGAGACCCTGACGGTCCTTGGGGACTGGCTCGATGCCTTTCCGGAGTCGGAGCACGGGCCGGTCTGGCTGAAGGCGTTCGAAGCCGGCTATCAGGAGCAGCTCGTCCAGAAGATTCGCCAGAACCTGGCCAGTACGGTCTCCACAACCGCGGTCCGGCATCAGGCGCAGGCCGTGTTCTGCATCGATGTGCGAGCCGAGTCATTCCGCCGTCACCTCGAGGCGGTCGGAGACTATGAGACCTACAGCTGTGCCGGTTTTTTCAACGCGTTCATCCGCTACCGGCCGCTCGGCAGCCATCACGAGATCGATCAGTTCCCGGTGGTCATGCAGGCCAAAAATGAAGTGCGCGAGGTGGCGCGGACCTACCACGCCCGGCTGCTGTCCCGGCACCGCGCCGGTTCGAAGCTGCTCCACGCGGGGCATGAGCTGCTGCACGATCTGAAAGAGAATGTGGTCACCCCTTATGTCGCGGTGGAGACGCTGGGCTGGTTCTATGGCCTGCCGCTCATCGGCAAGACGGTCTTCACCGCCTGGTATCAGGACTGGGCAGACTGGGTGCGGAGCACGTTCGTACCGACGGTCGCCACCGCGGTGACGGTCGACAAGCTGATGCCCGAGGAGGTGCAGGAGATGCTGACGGCAGAGCAGCGCGCCGTCATCCGCCGGGCCCTTCAGGAGCGCTTCGGCGACCGCCAGCT
>Ga0075158_10002307_pt1 | contig 13904 bp, 11 predicted proteins | sample JI91814BDNA_FD_70968 | JGI IMG/M metagenome (GOLD analysis project Ga0075158, IMG submission 70968) | Wastewater effluent complex algal communities from Wisconsin, to seasonally profile nutrient transformation and Carbon sequestration -... | ecosystem: Engineered > WWTP > Effluent > Algae... | reverse complement strand
TGGGGAAGACCTAAAGACATTGTTTTCAATTTGTAAGTCTGAGGGATTCGCATTGCCAGCAGTTAATTGTGTAGGAACAGATAGCGTAAACGCTGTCTTGGAAGCAGCAAAAAAAGCAGGCTCTCCAGTCATTATACAGTTTTCGAATGGTGGGGGCAAATTTTTTGCAGGAAAATCAATTCCTGTTACTGGAGAAGTAGGTGCCATTTTAGGATCCATTTCAGGAGCCCAACATATTCATTTAGTCTCAGAATATTATGGAGTTCCAGTTGTTGTTCACACAGACCATTGTGCGAAAAAACTATTACCTTGGGTAGATGGATTACTAGATGCCGGAGAAGAGCATTTTAAAAAGACCGGCAAACCTCTATTTTCCTCACATATGCTTGATCTATCAGAAGAGCCAATTTCTGAAAACATTGAGATTTGTAAGAAGTATCTTACAAGAATGAGTAAAATTGGTATGTTCTTAGAAATTGAATTAGGTGTAACAGGTGGAGAAGAAGATGGAGTGGATAACTCCGGTGCTTCACAAGACGATTTATATTCCAAACCAGAAGAAATCGATTACGCTTATACTGAGCTTTTAAAGATAAGTCCAAACTTCACAATTGCAGCTGCATTTGGTAACGTTCATGGAGTTTATAAACCTGGTAATGTTAAATTAACTCCTCCGATTTTAAAAAAGGCGCAAGAGTTTATTACAAAAAAACACAATATCAATGATGCAAAACCGGTTACCTTTGTATTTCATGGTGGTTCTGGCTCAAGCAGAGAAGAAATACGAGAAGCAATTAGCTATGGCGTTGTAAAAATGAACATCGATACAGATACTCAATGGGCAACCTGGGAAGGTATTTTAAAATTCTACAAAGAAAAAGAAGGATATCTACAGGGTCAATTGGGCAATCCAGAAGGGGAAGATAAGCCAAATAAAAAGTATTACGACCCGAGAGTCTGGTTAAGAAAAGGACAAGAAACAATGATCAATAGACTTGTTCTTGCTTACGAAGATTTAAATTGCATGGGAAGAAATTAATTTTACAAAGTTAAATTCTTTTTAAGTTAAATAGAAATTAGCCGCTTAATAAGGGAATAAACTTATAAGCGGCTTTTTTTATTTATTAGATTAATAAGCGTGGTAGATTTATATTTTAACTGACTAACGAATATTGCAGTTTCTGTCTTTGAATTTCTTAGTTGAACAACGGAATTACAATTCCAAATAAATAGTGATAGTAATAAAAAATTAATAGTCTTAGTAAAAATCTTCCAATTTCAGAATTTAAAAAGCTTTATTTTTCTACAAACTAAAAGCTTTTGTTAGAACAGCGGGAAAAACCCACTGTCCTAAACTGTTTAGGCTAATAACTCTAAGCCGCCATTAGCTTTTCAGCATATGGATCCGGCAAAGAAAATGCAAAGATACGTTTCCAAACGGATGCAAATTGTTTTACGAAGCTTCCGGTGTTATAGTGCTGACCGTATTCTTCGCAAAGGGCTTTGAGTCGTGGAGCAATTTCTTCATAACGGGCAGCCGGAATATCAGGAAACATATGATGCTCTATTTGGTGACTTAAATGTCCACTCATTAGATAGAAAAGTTTACTTCCTTCCAAATTGGATGAGCCTTTTAATTGGCGCAAATACCATTCTGCTTTTGTTTCATTCTCAATGTCTTTAGGAGTAAATGTTTCTGCATTCTCAGTAAAATGTCCACAGAAGATAATGGAATACGTCCAAAGATTACGCATGGTATTCGCAAGCAAGTTGCCTAACATTATTTTAGGAGCCATGAATCCACCGAGTAGCGGAAAAACGATGTAATCCTTAAATAGTTGAAGTTCTATTTTCTTGTTATAGACTTCTTTGTATTCTTGAAGAGTTTTCTTGGTTCTTTGCTTTTTTGGTTTTTCTAAGTATTCTACTTTGTAACCATGCCCACCTACTCCCCATTCAAAATTGAATGCTAAAAAGAAATTCGCAATCGATTGAAATAAATGAACTGGTTTCCAGTCTTGCTCTTCAGAAAGTCTTGTGAAGTGATAACCATAATCATGGTCTTTACCAACGACGTTTGTATAAGTGTGGTGCATATAGTTGTGGTAAAATTTCCATTGAGATGAATCAGAAACAATATCCCATTCAAAGGTATTGGAATTAAAGTCCGGATCATTCATCCAATCGTATTGACCATGCATAACGTTATGACCAATCTCCATATTGTTAATAATCTTAGAAATTCCAAGCATACTAGTTCCAAGTGCAAACGTAATTGGATCCATGCTAAAATGTATGAGTAATCTTCCCATGATTTCATTGTAACGATAAGTCGCCTGGACTTTTCGGATATGGTCTGCATCTTCTTGCCCAACTTTCGCGAGCACTTCAGTGCGGATAATCTCTAATTCTTTTCCAAAATTTTCAATTTCTTCTTTTGTTAATGGTTTGCTTTTCGTATTCATAAATAACTCCTTGTTATTTTTCGATTAAATGTCTAATTCTAAATTTTCTTCTGCGCGACTGAGACAGAGTTGGATAGTTTCTTCACCGGACTCGGACTCACTACCTTCTTGGAGATTTGTGACAACACCAGATTTTTTAGTGCAAGCGCAGGTGTGGCAAATTCCCATTCGACATCCACTTTGCGGAAATACTCCATTATCCTCTAATTCTTCTAGAAGATTTTTCTCTCCGTTAAGTAAAATTGTCCTATGAGACTTAGTTAGAGTAACCTCTACTTGCTTTGAATCTTTCTTAATACTATTTTTTAGAAATGGTTGAAAGTTTTCGGAGATAAGTTTCTCTTTAGGGATAATACTCTTTACACTCTCCTGTAAACTTCCAGGACCGCAGAGATAGGTGAGTCTATCGGAAAAATCAGGAACTAATTCTAAAAGCATTTCTCTAGAAAAAAATCCAGTTTTAAATCCCATTGAATCTTCATCAGTCAAAATGAATTCAACTGCAAGAGATGGAAATTTTTTACTTAAAGAATTCAATTCAGAATAGAAGATAATTTCTTCTTTTGTGCGGGAGAAATAGAGTAGCTTAACGCTACCGATATAATTTTGATTTTGTAAGGTCTTTAAAATGGAATACACAGGAGTAATTCCACTTCCACCTGCGACAAATAGAAATTTGCCCGGCAATGTTTTTGGAAGAACAAAACTTCCCTGCGCTTCTCCTAACTCAACAAAATCACCTAACTGCAAATTCTCATGAACAAAGTTAGAAACCAAACCCTGTTTTTGACGCTTAACTGTGATTCGTAGATTCTTTTCCGAAGGCATAGAAGAAATGGAATAGTAGCGAGTTACACGCTTACCATTAATTTCAACTGTAACAGGAATATATTGTCCCGGTTGAAATCGGAAGACTTTCTTGTTCACTCGGAGAACAAGTGTTTTAGTTTCTTTAGTTTCTAGGTGTATACTGATAATCTTAGCCCTAGTCTTAGAAATGGAATATACTGGGTTTAATTCCTCTAAAAGGAAGTTAAACCAGTCTTTTGGATTAAAATAATCCAAGTAATCGGATGTTTTATGGTATTTAAATGGAAAAGTTTTCATTTCGCCTCTCTTAAGTGAGTAAACACTTGTTCACAAAATTTCACATATTAATTTTTAAGTCAACTGAAAAAAGACTTTTTTTCCCAAACTAATAAAAAAAAGTGAACAAGTGTTCACAAAGGAATTTAAATGAAATTAAACCAGAGATACCAGCAAAAGCTAAGAACCAGGACTACTTTAATCCAATCTGCCTTAAAACTAATGGGAGAAGACAAGAGTTTAGGCTCTTTAAGCCTGAGAGAAGTTGCAGGCGAAGCGGGAATAGTTCCAGCCGCCTTCTATCGACATTTCAAAGACATAGAAGAATTAGGATTAGCCCTCGTCGATGATATGAGCGTGAAACTTCGCGTTATTCTCCGCGATGCAAGAAAAAAAGGCGCTTACAAAACAGCTCTCCAAGTCTCCATGTCTCTATTTTTTAATTATGTAAAGAACAATCGACTCCTTTTTCGTTTTATCACACGCGAACAAGTAGGCGGAAGTAAGCGGATAAGACAGGCTATCCGTAACGAAATGTCGTTTATCGCAGCAGAACTCGCAACAGACATGAAGCGTCCCGGAATCCCCTTTTCTAAATTAGAATTCATCTCTGACTTCATCGTTGCCACTGCATTTACATTAGCAGGAACTTATTTAGATTGTGATCCCAAAGATAGCGAAGCAGAAAAGAAATTAAAAATTAAAAGTATTAAACAATTACGACTCATCTTTAAAGGTGCGTTAGGCGGAAGAAGTAAACAGAAAAAAAATTAATGAATATAAAAATCACTTTGATTATGCGCAACTGCGTAATTTCCAATAAAAATTTTTAAATTCCAAGAAAATTGCTTTTCTGAGTTTTGGTGAATGAGAAATCGGGAGATTATGAAAACTTTTTATACTCCGACTTTTTATAATGAATGCAGCGATCTTTCTGAAGATCAGCATAATTCCTCTCTACTAATTCCCGCGCACTTGTTAGATTTTTGGAATGAAAGAACTGACAATGACGAAGATAGTCGAAGGGATTATCTTCATTTGCTGCTAAAAAAGTATCGCTTCCTAATATACAATGGGATTCTAGAAAAATCGGATGCTTTGATGACGAAATACCAGGAGAAAGATCAACGTTTACGTAAAGTAGCAATTCGTCCATTTCCAAAGGATTGGGCAGAGCTGAAACAATTAAAAGCTTTCTTTAACAAAAGTATATGCTTGATAGTAACTTTTCTAGTCATGCTTGATTCTTTAGGTGTAGCTGAATCCATCCCAGAACACCTAGCGAGCTTTGGAGTTCCTATGCAATCACAATTTCGACTATACACAAAAGCTGTTCTTTCAAGGAAAAATACTTTTTATAACAGGGAAATGCAATATCGGAGAGATCATTATCACAGAAAAACATAGATTAAAACAAAAACTCTTCAAAGTCAAGACGATATCCCAAAGCACAAAGGCGAAGCTATGCGTTTAACTAAAAGTATTCACAACTCCAAGTGTTAAGGATGGGAGATGCTTGGTCTGCCCGTCCTTATAAAAAAACTTTGCTTACGGTAAAAATGGGCAGACGGAAGCGGAGCGAACCATCGGACAGCCTGACCCGCACTTTTTCAAAATTGTAATAAAAAAAACAATTAAGTTTTACTTACTGGATTCAGTTGCGGGTAACACCCATATATCACTGAATCGAACATAACTTCCTTTATCCTCATCCCAGAGATTACAGTTTCGAATTGTGCGGAAATAATGCTTCCATGTAAACTTTTCTTCCGCAATGTCTTCTGAATACTTGGACTTATTTAAATCAGCTTGAGCGGCTAACAGCATATAGCTTGGAATTTTAATATTAAGATGATGGGGAATGTGAATATCAATATGAAAATGTAAAGCTGAAAGAAGGCGAGGCATTTTATAATTAGTTGTAGATTTAATCTGTCCCCTGTATTGATTCCATTCTTCCTTTGAGTAAAAAGACATGTGTTCTGAAGTGTGATGTAAAAAAGTATAAAGAGACATCCAGAATTGAAAAAACAGGGCAGGTATAATCCAGAAATGAAATACTGCAAAAAGACTTCCAGTCGCATAATAGATACTAGCCGCTATTAAACTCCCGGTGATCGTTAAAACAAAATAAGAAAATTTTACGTTTTCCTTATGCTCTGCTTTAAACTTGGAAGGGAAATAATGATAAACTATGTTGTGAATGAGAGAGCCAAGAGGGATAAAAATTCTAGTTACTTTATAAGCCAGGGCTCGAAAGGGATATTTCTTTTTTAGAGCTTTGTATTGAGTGACTGTCATCGGTATCCACGCATTATCGTAGTATACTGTATTAGCCTCAGCATAGAGTTCATTTGTATGTTGATGGTGCGCTGCATGGGAATACTTCCAAGCATAATAGGGATAAAAAGTAGGTATAAATAAAATATGCCCTAAAAATGAATTTAGTTTTTTACTACCTGTAAAAGATTCATGCGCGCAATCATGCCCTAAAACAAAAAGAGATGTAAATACAAATCCACTAACAAACCAGGCAACAGGAAATAAGGCCCTGTTACCCCATACCCATGTAAGGTAAGAAAAAATACATGCTATTATAAATTGCAAGAGGCCTGAAATTAAAAACAAGCCTGCCTTCATTGAGTTTGGTCGAAAGCATTCCTCACGAACAACTTTTTTAACCTCGCTTAATGTAGGCTCTTTTTCGATTACTAATTCCAACGGTTCAAAGACCTCAATCATTTAACACCCCTTTCAATCTTTGCCATATATCTAACACTGTTTGAATAGGTCAACACTTATTTAAACAGTGTTAGATATAAAGTATATTCAAACTCTACTAACAAAATGTATTTCTCGGTTTAGTTTCTGATTCCGGAAGCGGTAAATTCTCCATTTCGAAGAAGTCCTGGATTTAGTATTTAAGTTCGAAGAAAGCTCGAAAAATAGAAATTGGATATGATTTTACTTGCTTAATCATGATGAAAATTTAACCTAAAAAATGGTATCCTATGAAAAAATTGAAACCTGCTGCCAAGAAAAAACCACGCAGAACAAGAAATAGCTTAAACAGAGCCGAAATTTTATCCGCTGCACTTCATATCATTCAAACCTCTGGAGTGGAGCATTTAAGCATGCGAACAATCGCAAAGCATCTAAATTGCAGTGTTGCAAGTCCATACGCTCATTTTAAAAACCAGGAAGAAATCATCCAGGCTCTACTCTATAGCGGAGAACAAAAGTTAACCTCTGACTTAAATACAGCCCGTGCTTCTTCTAAAAATCCATTTGAGCAAATTACAGCCATTGCTCATACCTATTGGCAGTTCTCTCTTGAGAACAGAGGATTACATAAACTCATGTTCAGTTCAGGAGGAGGACTCCATAAAAAATTATTTCCCGCTCCCAGTAGTTACCGTGTCTTCCTCCAAACTGTACGGGATGGTCTTATCAAAGAATCAAGCGAGATGCCCCGACCTAGATACAATTCAATTGCTAGAACTATGTGGGCTTGGATGTATGGTCTGCTTGTTTTGCAAATGACAGATATACTGGATAGAGAAAAATTAAAACAAGACCCTGTGGAAGAAGGCATGTTAGTTTTCAAGACACTTTTTAGAAATGCAGTAGACGCAGAAAAAATAAAAAATAAAAAATAAGTTTTTTAGTAAATTTATTAAATGACATCCTTATAAAAATATGCTTTTTGTTGTGAAATGTTCAAAAAAATCTACTTAAAGCTAACTCTGAGGCTAGAAACATTTACTCATGTAGTGCCTTTACCATTTGCTATTTATTTTTCCGTAGTAACTGGCTCAGGATCCTATTTATCCAAAGATGAAATGATGATTGTAGCCGTAGCTGGATCTATCAATGCCACTGCCCTGATTATTTTGGGATGTGTGTGGAGATGGTTTTATCTAAAAAAAATATTTAAACAAATTAAAACTTTCTATCAAGACAAAACAATTTCCAACGAAGAAAAAATAAATCTCAAACTTAAACTTTTAAAATATCCTTTTGTCGAAGCAAAGATAATTGTTCTTCGCTGGCTAACAGGCATTATAGGCTCACACCTTTTAGTCTTTTTAGTGGCAGGTCCGAGACCGGGTCTTCATCTAACAGCGCCTTTCCTCTTTTTCATGATCACTCCCATTTCCTACACAGCCTATTATTTTATAAGCGAGAACATAATCAGTAGTATCTTCAAACTTAGAAAAGTAAAACAAATCGAAATCGGAATAGAACAAATTCCTCAATTCAATTCTTTTCAGCGAATCATTCTTTCCATGATAGGAATTACTCTCATGCCTGTTATCGTTCTGGGATATATGCTTTATGGTCTAAAAACTGGATTAGTAAAATTAGATGATCCGGGTATGCATTTAACTATCATGAGTCTTTTATTTCCTGTTCCCGTAATCATCGTTGGCTATGTCGTAGCCAAAACATTTAGAAATGGAATCATGGGAATCAATGAACATCTAAACCAATTGGGAAAAGGAAATTTTTCCATTGTAAGTATGCCCACTTCATCTGATGACTTCGGGTTACAGGCGTATAACTTAAATCAAATTATAAAACAACTCAATTCCCTTTATCGCGAAATTTCTGATCTAAATGTAAACTTAGAGTATAAAGTTCATCTGCGAACAGAACAATTAAATTCTTCTCTCCAAAAAGTAGAAGCCCTAAAAGTGCAACAGGATGGAGATTATTACTTAACTAGCCTTCTTCTTCGCCCTCTCGGTCAAAATCAAGCAATGAGTAAAAACTTTGATTTTAATTTTCTAGTTAAACAAAAGAAAACATTTGAATTTAGAGGTCGTGAAAATGAAATCGGGGGGGATATCTGTGTTACCCACACAATTCAATTGCAGGGGGAAACCTTTCATGTATTCTTAAACGGCGATGCAATGGGAAAATCTATTCAAGGAGCAGGCGGTTCACTTATCCTGGGCTCTGTATTTCAATCCATCATCGAAAGAACATTATTATCCCCTAGCCTCTCCGAACAGTCTCCCGAGATTTGGTTAAAGAATGCATTCATTGAAATGCATAAAATCTTTGAAAGTTTCAGCGGCTCTATGCTTGTCTCAATTGTAATTGGTCTTCTAGATGACTCAAATGGTTTTATATATTATTTAAACGCAGAGCATCCTCCTAGTATTTTATTTCGAGATGGAAAAGCTCATTATATAGAAGAAGAATCCTTTTTTAGAAAACTAGGAACACTCCAGATCAATACAGGAATTTTTATTCAAACGTTTCAAATGCTTCCCGGTGATACTCTACTCATTGGCTCGGATGGAAGAGATGATATACGAATCGTAGACGAAACTCAAATAGCAAATATAAATTCAAATCCCAAAAGAATTCTAAGTATTGTAGAAGAAGTTAATTGTGAGTTGCCGCAAATCTATGAAAGACTAAAAACATTTGGAGAAATTGCAGATGATTTGTCCCTTCTAAAAATTCATTATCATAAAGAATTAAAACATACTGCTATTCATTCAATCAATATAAATGAAGTGATAGAACAGGCTGAAAAATATATAAAAGTAAAAGATTATAATCTTGCAATCGATTTACTTCTTGCCAAAATAAAAGAAGCTCCTGAAGAATATGAATTATTAAAATACCTTTCAAATCTTTATGCAAGGCTAAATAAATTTAACCAGGCAATTGCAGTCGGAATAAGATACAATACTTTTGTCCCTTCTGATTCAGATTTCTTTTATACTCTTTCTACCTTCTACAAATTTATAGCAGAATATTCGAAAGGAATTGAGTTAAGCGAGCGCCTCAGACTTAGAGAGCCACAGAATCTAAAAAATATTTTAAATTTAGTAGATCTCTATTCTCTAAACCAGAATCCAAGAAGAGCAGAAGAGCTACTTCAATTTTATCTAAAGCTAGATCCAGAAAACCAATCGGCCCTTGACATGATGCAAGTTATAAAAAGAAGAAAAGCAAACTAATCGTTGTTATTCGCTAAATAATACTAATAGCTGAAAAGCCAATACAAGAAATAGAATGATAGTGCTTCTTCTAACAGTGGATTCCGAGAATCCCCCTCTTGTTCTTTTCTCTGAAAATTGAACTAGAAAAAAAATGGAATTTACTGTTAAGACAAGAAAAGAAAAACGAATGTCTAGATAATTCAAATAAGAAAAAACAAATCCAAGAATCGCGGGAATAAAAAAACCTGCGCCCTTAATGATTTGCTTTCGTAATTCGAAGTCAAAGTATTCTACTTTTAATTTTGTATATTTTTCAATTTCAGCCTGGAACTCTTCTGGCTCTAAAAGGTTTATGATTGACTCAGAGTTTTTTCCTTCAAAGATAATAAACCTGTCAAAGCCTCTATATTTATCTCTTTCAATTTTAGTAACCCGCTTTAGATTAATAGAAGTACATTTTCCAGTTCCAGTATACCATTGGAGTATATGGTTATTAATCTCTAGATAATTATTTTTTAGAATCGAGATTTGCTTTTTAAAGTTTTGATTTAGAAATAAACCAATAGCTACAAGAACAATCAAACACAAAAAAAGATAGTTAAGTAGATTTTCCTTCGGTGCATTCCAAACAGTCCAAAAAAGCAAAATAAAATTAATCAGGAAAATAGAAACCGTTCTAAGGATTAATCTTTTTTTATATAAAGCGAGGTTAATTGGAAATAGTCTTAAATTGCTCAAGATTAGTTTCGCTTTTTTACTTCCGTTAATTTGTATTCGAGACCGGCGATGTCTTTATTAAACCCATTAACCCGAAACTCTAAAGTTTCTATATTTGAAAAATTTTCAAATATAGTTTTTTCTAAAGCATTAAGAGCGGTATTTAGAATCTTAAGTCGAGCAGCTTGCAACTCTTCTAACTTTTTTTTCTCAATGATTTCATCTTCTTGCTTTTTTTTATCTTCCTGGTTTTCTTCTGTAACTTCTAGCTTGATCTTAATAGTTGATAATTCTTTTTGAATACTTGCTTCATTCAAATCTAAGATTAATTTTTTATCTGAATCCAATAACCACATTACAGAAATGGGACTTCTTAGATCGGGTAATTTTTTGGGGAATACATTTTCTTCTGTGGTTTCAATCACATCATCATAAGGAGGCTGACTTAACTCACCGATTATGATATTTAAATTTTTTCTAATATCATCAGCGAGTAATACTTTTCTCTTTGATTTTAATAGGTTTGTTTTCCCATCAGAAACAAAGAGGGTAACAGTTGTTCGCCTATCGGGACTTGGTAAATCATAAACAGAAAAAGGAATTAATAAGCTAAAAGGGTTTTTACCAACTAGAATAAAAATAATAAAAAATAATATGGCTACAGAAGAAGAGAGAAAGAAAAAGCGAAACTGATTGTTCTTAGTTTCACCTGTGGCTTCTAAGAATATTTTAGAAAATAATTCCTGTAGAAAAACAATTACTTTCTTAAAGTTTGATTTAATTTTTTGCCATAACATAATTTTTAATTCCTTCTGCGATGCCCTCTGCCAATTTTAATTGGACAGATTTTTCTTCGAGCATTTTTACATCTTGAGGATGACTTATAAATCCCAGCTCAATTAAAACTGCTGGCATCATACTTCCTCGTAAAACCTGGTAGTTATTTTTTTTAACACCACGACTTGCAATCTTAGAGGCAAGGGACTCTTTCAATTTTGAATCAATTGCTTTAGCAAGTAAAATGCTCCTTCTCTGAATGACAGAAGAAAGCATTCCACTCTGAATGTATTGGACTTTTGGATCTCGCCTGATATCAATCAACTGGCTTGAAAGAATGGAAGTCTCTCTTGTATTTTCAATCGGTCCACTTTGAGCCAAATAATAAACTTCATATCCATGAGGACTTTTCTCGGGAGTTGGTGTAGAATTGCAGTGAAGACTGATAAAAATAGTATCCCTACTCGATTGTAGTTTCTTATTGGCAATCTTGGCTCTGTCTTCTAAGGGAACGTAAACATCTTTTTTGCGGGTAAATTTAATTTTTAAATTCGGAAATTTTTTCTTAATGTAGCGCTTTACCATTTTTGCGATTTTAAGAGTATAATTTTTTTCATATTCGCCATTAACCGCAGTGGCTCCCGGGTCTTTGCCTCCATGTCCTGCATCAATGATTAAATGACGAAGTCCAATCTCCTCCGGCTGCACGATTACTTTTTGATATAAATTTAACGTGAGAGCATCATCTGTAAATTTATAAGAAACTTCTGTATCAATTAGATAAATAAATATAGCTTCTACCATTTCACGTGGTAGATATAAATCCCTTCCCATGTAGAGGATAGGCTTTGTTAGACTCTCAATATTATTTTTGTGGATATAATACGCGGAGTCTACTCTAAACTTAAACTCCGTGCTTTTTTTAAATCGAATTTCGCCGACTAAAATCACCATGTCGAGTTTGTATTGCAAACCCGGTAGTCTTTTTTTTAATTCTTCAAATCGAACATATCCTCTTTCCAAAGGAATCGTGTCTGCCGTAAGAGATACGATTCCAAATAAAAAGAGGAGAAAAATTAACGTCCAAATAGTGATTTTATTTTTTTCCAAATTGATACCGGTTTCTTCACCTGATTGTGATTTTGTTCATTGATATCAAATAGATTTCGTTTCGATTTGTCATACGATTGTGTCTTTGGCTCATACGGTTTATTATGTTTTACCCTTGGGACTTTTTCTTTATGATGAGCATGTGTTTCTTTTTTAGAAGGATGTGTTGTAGGAGCTTTTAATTTTTCTGATCCTAAAACAGAATCTGCTTTTTGTAAATAAAGTTTAGCTTCTTCTAATGGATTAATAGCCTCTTTCTTCACATGATTAGACTTTCCTTTTTTATACTTATCATTTTTGAATTTATCATCTTTGGGTTTATCAGTTTTTTGCTTCTCATCTTTATATCGGTCATCTTTATTACGTTTCGAAGGAAAAGAATTTTTACCTTTATAATTTGAATTGCGGTTTGGTTTATTTTGGGTTGAAGGATTTGCTTCCCTTAACTTTTCTCCAATAAATGGTGTAAACTCACCCTCTGGGAATTTCAGAAATTCCTCTTCTACTTGAATGGTGCTCAATTTGTCTCCTAAAAATTTTTCTATTTTTTCTAACTCGGCATAATCTCTTTCAGAACAAAAGCTAACAGATCTTCCTTTTTTACCGGCACGGGCTGTTCTACCAATTCGATGAACATAGTTTTCGGTATCCATAGGCAAATCATAATTATAAACAACTTTTATATTATCCACATCTATCCCACGGGAAGCAACGTCAGTCGCAACCATGTATTTATATTTGCCAAACTTAAAATCTTTTAATAAGCGAACTCTTTTCTTTTGGTCTAGAAGGGAAGAAATTCCAGTCGCCGGAATTCCATACTTAGAAAGTCTATGGACTATTTCAGGAACCATTACTTTTAAGTTTGTAAAAATAATTCCAAGCCCCTCTTCTGTATCCTTTAAAATTAAATTAACCAGGTAGGGAAGTTTTTCGTCCCTACCTAAATGAATTAACTTTTGATCAATATTATCAGTGACTACTTTATCTGATTCAATTGAAACCTCAACGGGATCTCTCAAGTATTCCGAAGCAAGTCGAATCACATAATAAGAGAGGGTTGCAGAATAAAGCATAACCTGTTTATCGTCAGGACATTTTTTCATTACATAGCGGATATCCTTGATAAACCCCATGTCAAACATACGGTCTGCTTCATCTAATACAAAAAATTTAATATTAGATAAAGAAAGTTTTCCGGACTTGATATGATCAATCAAACGACCGGGAGTAGCAACGATGATTTCTGTTTTATCTTCAATATCCTGTAACTGTTCTTTGTAATCAGTGCCGCCAATAAAGCTTGCGACTTTTTTATCAGAATACTTAAGAAGTCTTTTTGCTTCTTCGCATATTTGCATTACTAGCTCTCTAGTTGGAGCAAGGATTAACGCGACAGGACCGACAGGATTTTCATTTAGAATTTTATTCACAATAGGAATTAAGAATGCTAAAGTTTTTCCCGTGCCTGTTTGAGCAAGACCTGTAATGTCTCTACCTTCTAATCCGAATGGAATAGATTTTTCTTGAATAGGGGTTAATTCTACGTAGCCAATCTCTTGGAAGACCCGTAGCATACTTTCATGTATGTTTAATTCATCAAATTTCATAGTTATCTTCTTTTTGCCAGTATTTGTATTGTATCCCCGTAAGAAGTGAGTTTGGCGAGAGAATTGTAAAAAATTTTAAATGGAAACATGCCTCTAATTCCTCTGTCTCGAGAAACATGAAAAGACATTGGCTCACAATATAAAACTTTAGCCTCAAAGTATTGAAACACTTTTTT
>Ga0075158_10002303_pt1 | contig 13925 bp, 10 predicted proteins | sample JI91814BDNA_FD_70968 | JGI IMG/M metagenome (GOLD analysis project Ga0075158, IMG submission 70968) | Wastewater effluent complex algal communities from Wisconsin, to seasonally profile nutrient transformation and Carbon sequestration -... | ecosystem: Engineered > WWTP > Effluent > Algae... | reverse complement strand
CGCCGTCGATGTAGCGGTGCGAGCGGGGGAAATAAGCTTTGGTTGGCATGTTGGCCTTGTCGCGGCAGCATATAGAGAAGGTGGCGCGATGGGAACCGTCAGCGTCCGGCGCTGTCATAAGGTCTGGGACGTCTTGAGACCCCTTGGGGACCTTTGGGGCGCTGGCCCTGGCAGCAGGAAATTCCTTCGGAGGTAGTCGGCATGCGTAGCTTGGCACTCGGTTTGGCAGGGCTCTGGCTCCTGTTTGCGTTTGGCATTCGTCTAAATGACATGCGGAAGCCGCAGAGCTACATCTCGGCGCTCACCGGCGGACAGCGGCACGACCGGGCGACCGTGGCCTGGCTGCAGGGCGGGCTGCCGTGGCGCGGCGAGTCGGGCCTGGGGCGGCTCATCGTCGTCGACTCGCGGATCGACGGCAAGATCGAGCGCTACGCCAGTGTGAAGCTGCCCGCCGACTGGCTGGACTGCCGGCTGTGGCTGGAGGAGGCGCCCGAGACCATCCAGGCGGTGGCAAGCTGCCCGAGCAGCGGCGCGGTGCGCCTGACCGCGGGCGGCCAGAGCATCCCCGGCCTCGGCCCCGACAACAAGCCCCCGTCGCTGCTTGAGGTCCTGCCGCTCACCGCGGTGGAGCCCGAGAAGATCGTCACCAAGATCCACCGCCGCGACTACGCGCCGGCGCACCCGAGCCTGTTCCTCCTCGGCCTGCTGGCGATGGTGCCGCTGCTTGTCCTGGCGCTGCGCGATCTGAAAAAGGCCCGCAAGCTGCGCGGCAGCGCCGCCCTGGAAGGCGTCATGGAGGAGACCGACAAGGGGGCGCTGACCATCCGCAGCGGCGACCGCCGGGTCACCGTGTTCGTCGAGCAGGGCGAGGTCATCTCGGTGGGCCTGGGCCGGGCGGCGCGCGCCGGCGACACCATGGCGGTCGAGGGCCTGCGAGCGGCGGTGCAGGGCCTGCCGAGCGAGATCGACCACGAAGAGGGCGGCGCCTTCCGCGGCGGCGAGACCATGCGCCTGCGCAAGGGCGCGATCCTGGTCGTCGGCGATCTGCTGGGCGAGGCCCGCCAGCGGCTCCTCGCTGCCGCCGGGCTGCACGCCATGCTGGCGGTCGCCGGGGTCGGGGTCGCGACGCTCGTCGCGCTCGGCCTTGGCTGGTAGCCCGCCCTCGCCGCCCCGCGGTCCCGCCCTGCAAGCCTCTGCCTTCACCCGGTAACCCGCCTGCGCCTGATCGCCAAGAGTCCTCTCGGTAGCGGCTCGCCCTGCGCGCCGCCTGCCGCATATCTGGGCGATGTCGCCGCGGAATTTGTAAACTGTGCCCCGCGGCGAGGTATAATCACTTGGCTATCTATGCGACTTCGAGCGCACGCATGAGCACGGTGCCCAGCACAGCCGCCAGCGCGGCAGCCCAGAAGGCAGTGGCATCGTCGGCAGCCAAGGCCGCCTATACGACCTTTCACCGCCTTACCCAGAGCGTGAACCAGGTCATCCACGGCAAGCCCGAGGTGGTGCGCCTGGCCGTAGTGACCCTGGCGGCGCGCGGCCACCTGCTGCTCGAGGACATCCCCGGCGTCGGCAAGACCACGGTGGCGCGGGCCCTGGCGCGCTCGATCGGCGGCATCTTCCGCCGCATCCAGTTCACCTCGGATCTTTTGCCCTCGGACGTCATCGGGGTGTCGGTGTGGAACGAGGAGACGCGCCTCTTCGAGTTCAAGCCGGGGCCGATCTTTGCCCACGTCGTCCTCGCCGACGAGATAAACCGCGCCGCGCCGCGCACCCAGTCGAGCCTCCTTGAGGCGATGAGCGAGGGTCGGGTCTCGGTCGAGCACTACACCTACACGCTCAAGCAGCCGTTCCTGGTCATGGCGACGCAGAACCCGCTGGAGCACTTTGGCACCTACCCGCTGCCCGAGTCTCAGATGGACCGGTTCCTCTTGCGCGTGCGCCTCGGATACCCGTCGCGCTTCGACGAGCGCCGGGTTATCATGCGGGGGAGTCAGTACGATCCGGTCGAGGATCTCAAGCCCGCAGTCACCCCCGAAGAGGTCATGGCCATGCAGGACGCCGTGTGCCTTGTGCGCGTAGACGAGTCGCTCCTTGACTACGCCGAGCGGCTCATCGCCGAGACGCGGCGCTCGCCGCTCTTGCAGCTGGGGGTGTCGCCGCGCGGGTTTCAGTCGTGGTACCGCGCGGCCCAGGCGCGGGCGCTGTCCGAGGGGCGCGACTACTGCGTGCCCGACGACTTCCGCGAGCTGGCGCTGCCGGCGCTGGCCCACCGCCTGGTGCTGCCCGGGGGGAGTCAGGGCGGCTACGGCGACGCGCTCGGCAACGGTCGCGCCGAGGCCGAGCGCATCCTGACCAGCCTCCTTGAGCGCATCCCATTGCCATGAACCTGCGGTTCTGGGCGCGCTGGCGGTGGGTACGCCTGACGCGCGACGGCTGGTGGTTCGCGACGGTGGTCGCCTGCATTGCGCTCGTCGCCCTGAACACCGGCAATAACCTCCTGTACCTGCTCTTGGCGATGCTCCTGTCGCTGGTCATCGCCTCGCTGATCATGGCCGAGGTGTCGCTGCGCGGGGTGGTGCCGCGCCGCCAGCCGCCGCCGCGCGTGCACGCCCGCGACCCGTTCCTCATGGGCATCGTGCTGCGCAACGAGAAGCGCCGCTTCCCCTCGTTCTCGATCGAGGTCGAGGACCTGTGCGACGATCAGGTCGTCGACAAGCGCTGCTACTTCCTGAAGATCCCCGCCGGCCGCACCCAGCAGACCAGCTACCGCCACACCCTGACCCGGCGCGGCCGCTACGTGTTCACCGCCTTCCGCATCTCGACCAAGTTCCCCTTCGCGCTGTTTCGCACCTCGCGCTACGTCGAGCACCGCTCCGAGGTCGTGGTCTTCCCGGCGCTGTTGCCGCTGTCCCACTGGCCACAGGCGCTGACCGTGGCGGTCGGCGAGCTGACCCTGGGCAAGCTCGGGCGGCGCGGCAACTTCCACGCCCTGCGCGAGTACCGGGTCGGCGACGATCCGCGGGATATCCACTGGCGCAGCGCGGCGCGCCGCCAGCGCCTGATGGTGCGCGAGCACGAGGTCGAGGCGGTGCCGCAGGTCACGCTGCTCGTCGACAACTCCCTGCCGGCCGAGCTGCACCGCGACGAGGCGGCGCAGCAGCAGATCGAGCGGGTGATCAGCTGGGGGGCCTCGCTAGGCATGTTCTACCTGGAGCACGGCTACGCGCTGCGGCTGTGCACGCGCGGCCCCGGCCCGGCGCTGCCGCTCTTGTGGAGCCCGACGACGCTCGGGCGGCTGCTCACCACCCTGGCCCTGCTCAAGACGGTGACCCCGGACGTGCCGTTCCAGCCGCTGCCCAAGCAGGGGGCGCTCGGCGGCGGCCCGCCGGCCTCGCCGATGGCCGGGGAGCGCAGCGACTACCTGATGATCGTGCGCCCGGGGGCCACTCTCGCCCGCGAGGCGGCGCTCTGTCACGTCGTGGAGGCCGCATGAGGTTCGCCGCCACCCACAAGGCAGTGTCGTACCTGATGGTCGGCACGGCGTTCCTCCTGCTGGCCCTCACCGGCGAGCTGCCGCTGCTCCTCACCCTGATCACCGCGGTGGGCGTCGTCGGCTCCTACTTCTTCGACCCGCAGACCCAGCCGTGGATGCAGCGCCGCGCCTACGCCTATGTCTGGTACGCGCTGCTCCTGGTGGTGCTGGTCGTGCTGGTGCCCGACGTCGGCCGCGGCGAGTCGTGGTGGGACAGCGGGACGCGCTACCTGTGCGTGTTCCTGCTCGCCAAGCTGTGGCAGCGGCGCAATAACAGCGACTATCTGCAGGCGTACGTGGTCAGCTTCCTGATGCTGCTGTCGGCGTCGCTGCTCGGCACGAGCGTGCTGTACTCGCTGGGGCTCCTTCTCTACATCGTGTTCTCGACCTGGACGCTGACGCTGTTCCACCTGCGGCGCGAGATGGAGGAGAACTACCTGCTCAAGCACCTGCCCGGCCGCCACGGCCAGGCCGCCGAGAGCGAGCGCGTCGAGGTCGAGCGCATCCTCAACTCGCGGCGGGTGGTCGGCACCTCGTTCCTCATGGCCTCGGGCCTGGTGTCGGTGGGGATCTTCGCCCTGGCGGGGCTGTTCTTCCTGCTCCTGCCGCGCGTCGGGGTCAGCCTGGATCTGCCGCTGCGGCGGCGGGGGCTCCTGCTCACCGGGTTCGCCGAGCAGATCAGCCTCGGCGGGCACGGCCTCTTGCGCGATAACCCCAAGGTCGTCATGCGGGTCGAGACGCCGGGCACCGCCCCGCCGCTCGGGCTGCGCTTTCGCGGCATCGCCTTTGACCACTACGAGCGCGGCCAGTGGGTGCGCAGCCGCGCCCAGGTCGAGCGGCCGCTGGCCCACACCCAGGGGCTGCACGTCCTGGATGGCGACGGCGGGGCGGCCGGCCGGCAGGCGGCGCTGCACACCGAGATCTACCTGGAGCCGCTGGAGGCCCAGGTCCTGTTCGTGCCCGGGCCGGGCCGGCTGCTCGCGGTGCAGCTGCCCGACTCCTGGGTCGGTGCCGGGCAGTGGCCGCTGCAGCTCGGGCCCGAGGACGAGCTGCTCGCCAAGGGCCGGCGCGGCGGCGTCCACTACGCGGTCTACACGGCGCGCGGCGCGCAGGACCCGAGCGCCGCGGCGGTGCCGGCCGCGCCGCCGCTGACCCCCGCCGAGCTCGCCCCCTACCTGCAGCTGCCCGGCGACCTGCCCAGGCGCATCCGCGACGAGGCCCGCCGCATCGTCGGCGGCGCCGCGACCCCCCGCGACAAGGCGCGCGCCATCGAGAGCTACCTGCAGAAGAGCTTCGCCTACACCACCCAGCTGTTCGCCCCCACCCACTCCGAGCCGCTCGAGGATTTCCTGTTCGACAAGCGGCGCGGCCACTGCGAGTACTTCGCCACCGCGATGGCGGTGATGCTGCGCGCCGTCGACATCCCCAGCCGCAGCGTCAACGGCTACCTGGGCGGCGAGTGGAACGAGTACGGGCGCTACCTGGTGGTGCGGCAGCAGCACGCCCACTCGTGGGTCGAGGGCTACATCCAGGGGCAGGGCTGGGTCACCTACGATCCGACGCCGCTCCTGGCCGGGCCGCTGCGCAGCCGGGGCCTCTTCTACAAGGTCGGCCAGTTCAGCGACAGCCTCGAGATGAGCTGGAGCAAGTACGTCATCGAGTACGATCTGCGGGCGCAGCTGCGGCTGGCCGAGCGGCTGCAGCGGGTGTTCAGCTTCGGCGGCGGCAAGCTGCAGCTCGGGTCCAGCGCGCAGCGGCGCGAGCTGCGGCTGATCCTCGGCTCGCTCGCCTACGCCGGAGCGGGGCTCTTGTCGGTGACCCTGCTGGTCGGGCTGCTCCGCCGGCAGAAGCGGCGCCGGCAGCCGGCGGTGCAGCTGCAGCTGGAGACCCAGGGGCAGCTGCGCCGGGCGCTGCTCGTGCTGCGCCGGCGCGGCCATCACCAGCGCCCCGGCGAGACCCTGCAGCAGCTGGCGGCGCGGGTCGAGCTGGCCGGCGACAGCGCCGGGGCAAGCTTTGCCGAGCTGGTGCAGCGCTACTACGCGCACCGCTTCGGCCAGCAGGAGATCGACCTTGCCGAGGTCGCCCGCCTGACCCGCGCCATGGCCCGCGCCCCCCGCTCCAGCGCGGCGCTGCCCGCCCTGGCCCCCGGGGGCGTCGGCGTCGCCGCCAGTGACCGCGACAGCGCTCCCGTACCCGTGGCGATCAGCGACGAGCCGACCGGGCCTACCTAGCCCGCCTGGCTGAAGGCGGGAAGGGGCTAGGCGACGCCGCGCAAAAACCCGGTGAGCAGCTCGAGGAAGAGCTCGGGCTTCTCCAGGTGGGTCAGGTGCGCGGTGTCCGGCACCAGCTGCAGCCTGGCGCCGGCAATCTGGTCGGCGGTTGCGCGCAGCGCGTGCGGCGGCACCAGCAGGTCATCGGTGCCGCCGACGAGCAGCGTCGGCAGGTTGAGCTCGCCCAGGCGCGCCCGCACATCGAAGCTGCGGCACGCCAGGAAATCGCCGAGCACCGTCTGCCGCGTCGCCGACAAGAGGACCGCCTGCCAGCGCTCGCGCAGGTCCTTGGGGGTGGCCGGGGAGAACAGGAGCTCGGCGAGCTCCCCCGGCAGCCGATCCACCCACACCGGCCCGCCCGCCGCGTCCTGCAAGGGCAGCGTCCGCTCGAGCAGCGCGAGGAGCTCCGGCGCCACCGGCAGCGCCGCGGCGCTGTTGACCAGCACCAGGCCCGCCACCTTCTCGGGCCGCTGCAGCGCCGCGGCGAGCGCCACCGCCCCGCCCAGCGAGTGGCCGACCAGCACCACCCGCTCGATCCCGAGCTGCGTGCGCACGGCGTCCACCGCGTCGCTGTACCCGGCGATGGTGGGGAGGTCGGCCGCGGTCGCCGCCCAGCTCTCGGACTGGCCGTGGCCGGGCAGGTCGGGGGCGACCACCCGGCGCGCCGGCGGCAGCCGCCGCAGAAGCTCCATCCACACCACCGACGACATCCCCGCCCCGTGCACGCACAAAAGCGGCGGCGGCCCGCGCCCGGGGTCGGGCGCCGGCTCGGGCTCGTCGCGCACCCGCAGCCGCTTGCCGCCTATTTTCAGCCGCCGCATCGCCGCCCGGACGCTACGAGGCCGCCTTGAGCTTCTTGAACTCGGCGAGCAGCTCGGGCAGGGCCTTCTCCCACTGCGCCACCAGGCCGTAGTCGGCGACCTGGAAGATCGGCGCCTCGGGGTCCTTGTTGATGGCGACGATGACCTTGCTGCTCTTCATGCCCGCCAGGTGCTGGATGGCGCCCGACAGCGCGATGGCGATGTACAGATCGGGGGCGACGACCTTGCCGGTCTGGCCGACCTGCAGATCGTTGGGCACCATGCCGGCGTCGCAGGCGGCGCGGCTGGCTCCCATGGCGGCGCCGACGACGTCGCAGATCTGCTCGATGTAGGCGAAGTTCTTGCCCTCCTTCATGCCGCGGCCGCCGGAGATGACGATGCGCGCCTCGGTGAGGTCGGGGCGATCGCGCTTGGTCACCTGGAGCTCGACAAACTCCGCGCCCGCGGCGTCGATGGTGCCGGGAGCGACGGCGGTGATCGGGCTGGCGCCGCCCGCCGGGGTGGCGCGCGCGAACTCGGTCTGGCGGGCGCTGACGACGACGAGGTCGCCGTGGACCTCCAGGGTCTGCAGCGCGTTGCCGGCGTTGCTGGCGCGGCGGAACTGCTTGGCGCCGAGCACCGCGCTGACGTCGGGGGCCAGGCCCGCGTCGAGCATCCCGGCGACCCGCGGCAGCAGATCCTTGCCCACCGAGGTCGAGGTCGCGCCGATAAGCGTCGCCCCCTGCTCGCGAGCGACCCGCACGAGGATCGGCGCGTAGGTCTCTGCCAGGTACTTGCCGAGGGCCGGGGCCTCGACGGTGAGGACGCCGTCGGCGCCGAACTGCGAGGCCTCCTTGGCCGCCGCGCTGACCGCGTCGCCGATGAGCAGCAGCAGCAGCTTGCCGCCTTGCGCCTTCTGCGCCTGCCGTCCCAGGGTGATCGCCGATAGCGCCGACGGCCGCAGCCGCCCCGCCGCTTGCTCGATGAAAATCAGGATGTTGCCCATGGCGCTTACCTCAAATCACCTTGGCTTCGTTGTGGAGCTTCTCGCACAGCTCGGCGACCGAGCCGACCTTCTTGCCGGCCTGGCGCGCGGGGGGCATCTCGATCTTGGTCGTCTTGACCTTCAGCGTCGGCGACACGCCCAGGCCGGCCAGCGTCTGCTGCTCGATCGGCTTGTTCTTGGCGGCCATGATGCCCTTGAGCGAGGCGTAGCGCGGCCCGTCGGGGTAGGCGAAGTCGGGCTTGGTGCGGCCGTTCTTCACGCCGTGCGGGGCGATGATGCGCAGGTCGACGGTCACCACCGCCGGCAGGCGGACCTTCTTGACCTCGACGCCGTCATCGACCTCGCGGCCGACCTGGATCGCCTTGCCACCGTCGGTGACTTGCAGCGTGCAGGCGAACGTCGCCTGCGGCCAGCCGAGCATGCCGGCCAGGCGCTGCCCGACGTCGTTGCCCTCATTGTCGGCGGCGAGCTTGCCCATCAGCACCAGATCCGGCTGATCGCGCAGCACCAGCTTGTGCAGCGCCTTGGCGACCAGGCTGGCGTCGAGCTCTTCGTCCTTGGCCTCGACGAGGATCGCCTTGTCGGCGCCCATCGCCAGCGCCGAGCGGAGCTGCTGCTGGATGTCCTTGGGCCCGAGCGACGCGACGGTCACCGTGCCCTGGCGGGAGGTCGGGCTCTGCCCGTCCTCGATGAGGCGCAGCGCGGCTTCGACGGCGTACTCATCGAACTGGTTCAGCTGCCAGTTGGCCGCCGACAGATCGAGCGCCTGGTCTTTAAGCTTGAGCTTCTGCGTAGGATCGGGAATGCGCTTGGCGGTGACCAGTATCTTCACGTCGCCACTCCTTCCGTGTCACAAGTTCAGGTTGATGGAAAACCGACAGCACTGGATAGCACTAGATAGTTCTAGATACCACGAGAGAGTAGGGCGCGTCATCAGGCGAGCCGGAATCAGGCGCTGAAAGACGGTCTGGGCGACGGAGAGGCAGGTCGGGCAGGTTGGGCGGGATCGCGGTGCAAGCGGGTCAATCGGGCTGCGCGTCCCGCTCGCCTTTACGATCGGCGTCGGCGTCGGCATCGGCATCTGCGTCGGCGTCGGCGTCGGCGTCCCCGAGCTCGACGCGCCGGCCGAGCAGCAGCACCACGCCGGTGGCGCCCAGCACTCCGGCCGGCAGCTGCGCCGTCTCCGGCACGTGCCAGGCGGTCAGCCCGGCGACGAACGCTGCGATCGACAGCAGCAGCGCCGGCCACAGCGCCCAGGCGCGGCGACGGAACAGCCCCAGGGCGATGGCGACGCAGGCGATAAGGAGGCCGCCATAGATGGCGATGTCGGTGGCGACCGCCGAGACGCTGCGGTGGGCGTAGGGCGCGCGCAGCACCGCAAAGGACAGGGTCGCCGCATACAGCATAAAGCTGCAGCCGACGATGTCGGGGGCGACGGTGCGACGAGCTGGCATGCACAGAGCCTACCGTGGATCGCCACCCATGTCACGGGCCAGTGTGCGCGGCTGACCGGCAGCGCAGGACGATCGCCACCGGCAGCACGGGCTCAGGGAAGGACGAGGACGCGGCCCGCCGTGGCGTCGACCCACAGCTCTTGCCCGTCGCGGATCTGGCGGGTCGCGACGTGGGTGCCGAGCACCGCCGGCAGGCCGCGCTCGCGGGCCAGGATCGCCCCGTGGCAGAAGGCGCCGCCGCTATCGGTGACCAGGGCGCGGGCGTGCCACAGCTCTTGCGCCCAGGACGGCAGCAGCGCCGGCAGGACTAGAATCGTCGGCTCGTCCGCCGGTCCGGCCTCGGGGCGCGGCAGCGGCTCGTCGAGCGACCGCACCACCCGCGCCCGCCCGCGCAGCGGACCCGCCGCCAGCCCTGGCGCCGGCACCCCGTAGCCGGTGAGCAGCACCCCATCGGGCAGCGTCCACAGCGGCTGGCCGGCGCACAGCCGGGTCGGCGGCACCAGCGCCCGCGCCGCCGCCCGCTGCCGGGCCCCTTGCGCCGCATGCCCGGCCAGATCGTACTCCACGGCGAAGCCCAGGGCGTCAAAGCGCGCCGGGTCGGCGGCGCTCGGGTCACCACCGGCTTCGGGCGCCGGCAGCCGCGACGGAGCGGCGGGCTGAGCTAAAAGGTGGGCCTCGGCTGCAGCGCCCGGCCGGCCGCCGAGCTCGGGCGCGGGTGGCGCACCGGCAGCGGCGACCAGCGCGGGGGCGGTCTGCAGGTCGCCGTGCAAGCTCCACGGCAGATCGAAGATCGAGCTCGCCGCCGGCAGCCGTCCGACGGCGTACAGCGCGGCGCCGCGCCCGAGCAGCGCCCAGCGCAGCAGCCGCTGAGCGCGGAAGAACAGCGCGTCGTCATCCTCGGCGATGCGCAGCGCCGCCCGCACCTGCGGCAGGAGCGACTTCAAGGCGCCGCGGGCCATGCGCGGCAGCTCGTCGAGGAGCCGCTGCAGCGCCTGGTGGTACGGGGCCTGGGCCTGCTCGTGCAGCTCCTGCGGCGAGCTCTGGCTGCGCCCGAGCGACAAGGCGGTCGCGGCGACCCGCTCGGGCTGCTCGTCGTCGCACGGCACCGCCACGTCCCAGCACGGCGCCCCGGCCCCGTAGCGCGCCAGGTGGGCGCGCAGCCCCGGGCGCGGACAGCCGGCGCGGCCGAGCTCCCACAGCCCCTGCAGCCGCCGGGTCTGGGCCCCGCCGATTCCGGACAGCAGCGCCCCGTGGCGAGCCAGCGACTGCCCGAGGTTACTGCGCAGCAGCTGATCGAGCTCGGCCCGCGCCCGCCGCAGCACCGGGCTGAGCTCGCCGACGTAGCGGGCATAGACCCCGCGGTAGGCGGCCCAGGCTTCCGGCAGCGATACCGTGACCCGCGACGGGTCGGCCAAGAGCCGCTCATCGAGCGCCCCGTCCGGGCCGAGCAGGCGGGCCTCCAGCGGCTGCAGGAAGCTCGCGCACACCGGCGCGATCTCTTCGGTAAAGCGGCGCTCCAGCTCGGCCAGGGGCAGCAGCGCGGCGGGCGGGCCGGACGACGCCGCCACCGCGTAGTACAGGTAGCTGTGCAGGACCCGCTGGCGCAGCGTCGGCACCAGATCCGCGACCCCGTCGACGATGCCGGTCTGCGCCGCCGACAGCGGATCCGGGTTGTGGTCGCGGTCGAGGACATAGGTCAGCGGCTCACCATCGGGCTCCGGCGGCTGCGTCCACGGGGCGGGATCGGGCGGCGGCGGGGCCGGTCGCACTTGCAGGAACCACACCGGGCCGCGGTCGGCGATCGCGTACTCGATGAAGGCGGCCGTGGTCTGCTCATCCTCGGTGCGAAGGAGCGCGCCCAGCCGGCGTGCGCCACGGGCCAGCTCGGCGTCGGTGGCGTCGGCGGGCTCGGTGGCTTGCCCGGCCAGCGCCGCGGCGTTCGACTCCGCGGCGTCCGACTCCGCGGCGTTCGACTCCGCGGCGTCCGACCCCGCGGCGTCCGACCCCGCGGCGTCCGCGCCCTGGGCGGCGGTGAGCACGCGCGGCTTCACATCGCTCCACTCCGAGGTCCCCACCGGGCGCTCCTCGCACACCGCGCTGCCGTCGGGGCGCAGGTACAAGACGCCGAGCCGCGCGGCGGGCACCATCGGCTGGATGAGCACCGCGACCGCTACCGGGCCGCCGCAGTAGCTACGCACCGCCGCACTGCCGCCCGAGGCGCGCACCGCCTCGATAGCTGCCAGCACGTCGCTGCGCGGCACCGCGGTGCTGCTCGTGAACAGCCCGGCGGCGCTGCGCCCGGCCAGATCTTCGACCGCCGCCGAGGAGCGCACGGCAAAGCGCAGCTCGGACGCCGCCGGCGCGCCGGTTCCGGGCAGGCCGACCGCGAACGGACTGGGCAGCTGCGCCACCTCGGGAAGGAAGCTGCTCGGCGCCGGCGCGACCGGCACGGCGGCGTCCGCGGCAAGCTGCGCGAGCGCCGCCGCGAGCTCCACCGGAGACGGCAGCGGCTCGTCGGGCAGCAGCACAAGCCCCCCCGGCACCCGCAGACCCAGCTGCCGCGCCGCCGCCAGCCGCCGCGCCTTGGCCCCCGCAGAAGGGCTCTTTCCACATTGGTCGATCGAAAGCAAAAAGGGGGCTCCCCAAATAGCTTACAGCGATAGCCTACAGCGATAGCCTACAGCGATAGCCTACAGCGATAGCCTACAGCAAGTCACCGCCGGCCGCGTAGCGCCCCCAGCCAGCAAGGGCCCGACCCGGCATCAAGAGCTGCGGGTCCGACGGCTAGTAGCGCGGCACCTTCGGGTCGGCCTGGTTTGACCACGCCTCGATCCCGCCGGCCAGGTTCCACACGTTGCGGAACCCCTTCTGCGCGACCTGCTCGGCCGCGGCGGAGCTGCGCATCCCGTGGTGGCAGTGGAACACCAGCATGGTGTCCTTGGGCAGCGCCTCGAGCTCGGCGCGCGCCTGGTCGTCAAAAGGCAGGGCCTGGCCGATGCTGGCCAGGGCGCGCTCGGCCGCCGGGCGGACGTCGTAGAGGCGCAGCGGGGCCTTGTCTTCGAGCAGCTTCTTCAGCTCGGGCGGCGACATGCTGCGCACCCGGGCCGGCAGGTTCGGGTTGTCGATCTTGAAGCCGCCGTCGGGCCCGCTGACAAAGTCGATCGCCAGGCCGCTGGCCAGGCGCGCCGAGGCGCGATCGAACAGCAGGGTCACCCCGCCCTGCTCGACCTTGATGTCCGAGGCCTTGGGCGCGTCGAAGTACATGTCGATCGAGCGGCCGCCGTTGCGCAGCTCCATGCGCAGCTGCTGCCCCGGCTCGGCCTCGCTGGCCGCCTCCTTGATCGCGGCGATCGCCTCGGCGCCGATCCGCAGGCTCGGCGGCTCCGCCTGACCGGCCGCCCCGTCCAGGCCCAGCGCCGGCAGGAGCTCGCCGCTCTCGTCCAGCTGGCGGATGATGTCGCAGCCACCGATGAGGGTGCTCTTATAGTAAAGCTGCGGGATCGTCGGCCAGTTGCCAAACTCCTTGATGCCGTCGCGGATGCTCGGGTCGGCGAGCACGTCGACCTCGTGGAAATCGACGCCAAGCCCGCTGAGGATCGACACCACCTGGGCCGAGAACCCGCAGCGCGGCTGCTGGCGGTTGCCCTTCATGAACAGCACGATCTTGTGCTGGTCGAGGGTCTGCTGGATACGGGAGCGAGTCTGCTGGGTGAGCGCCATCTTGAAGTTCCTTTACCTTTACCTTGGCAGCGAGCGCGGCCTCATCCTAGCGCCGCGCGAAAAATCTTACGATAGGTCAGCCTCTATCTATATAAGGGCCTCGGCAGCCGCGGGCCACATAGAATTTGCCGACAACGGGCCGCCGACTTGCCGACTCTTGCCGAGGCTCCTCGTGGCGGGCAAAATAGCGCACAATGTCTCGCCGCTTGCCGGCGCCCGCCAAGGCGCGGACCGCCGCAGAATCAGGGCAGAATAAGAGCCGATGAGCCACGACCTTGACCCAGACCTAGCGCCCCCGCCGGACGGTGCCCCGCCGGGCCCGCAGCGGCCGATCGGCCCGCGGGTGGCGACGGTCCAGGTCGCGCCGGAGCCCCGCCGCCCGCTGGCCGCCGCCGGCGGTGCCCCGGCCCAGCTTGCGGCGGCGGCCGAGGGGACGGCCGAGCTTCAGCGCTATATCGGCGTGCTGCTCGATCGCAAGTGGGTGCTGATCGCGATCCTGGTCGTCCTGCAGGTCGCGGCCGTCCTGTGGACCAGCGCGCAGCCCCGGATCTACGAGACCCGGGCCAGCATCCTCGTCGAGGCGAGCGTGCCGCAGGCGCTCGGCAGCGCGGTGTCGGACTCGATCGATCCGTCGCCGGCGAACTTCTACATGGTGCAGGACTTCCTGCAGACCAGCCGCAAGGTGCTCACCAGCGACTCGCTGGCCCGGCGGGCGGCGGCGCGGCTGCAGCTGCTGAAGGAGCCGGGGTTTTTCGCCCCGGGCGCCCTGCCGACCACCCTCGAGGAGGCCGGCGAGGCCCTGCTGACCCACTACACCGCCGACGTGGTCGCCGAGACCCGGCTGCTCCTTTTGACCGCCCGCCACACCGAGCCGGCGTGGGCGAAGAAGATCGCCGACGCCGTCGCCGATGAGTTTGTCGCCGACGCCGAGCAGAACCGCGAGACCACGACCCAGCACACCTCGCAGCAGCTGGCCGACGAGCTCGACATGCTGCGCAAGAGCCTCCACGACGCCGAGGTGGCGCTCTTCGAGTACAAGTCGCAGCACGACATGCTGTCGGTGAGCCTGGAGGACCGGGCCAACCAGGTGGCGCGCCAGATCGACAAGTACACCGACGCCCTCACCGAGGTGCGGCTGCGCAA
>Ga0075158_10002300_pt1 | contig 13940 bp, 9 predicted proteins | sample JI91814BDNA_FD_70968 | JGI IMG/M metagenome (GOLD analysis project Ga0075158, IMG submission 70968) | Wastewater effluent complex algal communities from Wisconsin, to seasonally profile nutrient transformation and Carbon sequestration -... | ecosystem: Engineered > WWTP > Effluent > Algae... | reverse complement strand
AGCGCGGTGCTGTGATTCAGCCGCTCAAAGAAGTGGCGGATCAAAAGCTGGAGCGTGGACACTTTGTCGCGCTAAGGCTGGTCAAGCCTATCAATGCCAGACAAGCGGCGTTGATACCAGTACTGGTGCAAATCATGCTGGAGCAAAACAAGCTCTACATCGGCGAGGCAACCGCCCATCGCCAGGCTATCTATAGCCGATTGCATCTGCCTGCCTGGCTGACCCAATGGATTGACGCCAAAATCCCGGTGACGGGCTACGATTGGTTTGGGCTCTTTACCGGACGGCTGGCGCTCAACCGCTGGACCTGTGTCGGTGCCTGCCTGGAGCTTTACCATCGTCTCGGCATCAAGACCAAAGACTACGGCACCGGGCTCTTTGGCCTCGGCACCGGCGTTCTCGACCCAATAATGCCTGTTCGCTTTCTCGATGACCCGGCTCTTCGTCTGCTCACTGAGCAAGACAGGGCAGAGTTTGAGAGGCAATCGAGCAGCATTTGACAGATTGAGAGTACACAACTTGCTTTTACTTACGGTCGCAGGGAGGGGTGACAGGTCCGCCTGAACAATCACCCCTCCTGCATTTTTCTGATTCTGCAATGCTCCTGTTCATTTTTTGCTCTCTTATTTTTAGCTCCATTTCTACTATTGCTTATCATAGTCAAGGCAAAAAAAATCACCACTTGTGGCAGCAATGCAAAAGACAAAAATGAAAGCAGCGAAGAGAGGTTTTTTAATTGCCTCTCCTCGCTACTGACAGGGGTTGTGCAACAGCCTGGGACGGTTTCCTGCAGTCTGTGACGTTGGCATCAGCTCAAGTACGCTCCGCTCAGTTGACTACAGTGGCAGGCTCGTGACCGGGACCAAAGTAAGTGCGGATAGCGGACTCCATGCCCTTGGTGCTGAGAGCCGGGTCAAAGACCATCGAGCCATCACGCGCCGTAGGATTGTAGACGACAAAGTAGGTGTCGTCCTGGTAGGGCAGCTTAATGCCTAGCTTGCTGGAGAGGTCGGGCTGGTCGAGGTCGACCATGACAAAGTTGACCCGGCCGGCATAGAGCTGCGACTCATAGACAAACCGCTGAAACTGGGCGGTGTCATTGGTCGGGCCCTTGCTGCGATAAGCCATGATGAAGGTCGGCAGAGCCGGCGCCGCCACGACCTGGTCGACGTTATTCACGTCCACATGGGTAACTGGCAGACGCACTTTGAAGAAGCGCGCGATTTCGGCGGTGATACGCTCAGCGGTGAGTGCGTGCATGGGCACATCCACACCGTTTTTGGTCTCGACCACAGTGCCGATCATCTTGGGCGAATTGCTGACCAGAAGGAAGCATGGTCCCTGCGTCCAGGTGCGGCCGCCGGAGATGTTGGTCCAGACAGTGGGATAGGAAGCCTGGTCGAGGCGGTAAAACTTGACCGCGCCGGTAAACTTGTGCGATTCGCGGGCAAACTGTTCGAGCTGCTCAGTCTGGCTGGCGCTGCGCTCGTTGCTCGAATAGACGATGACGACGGAACGGGCATCAGGCTGAAGCAAAAGGGCGGCGCTGTTGGCGTCCGTCAACTCCTCCAGCTTAGCGACCGCGTCGTAATTTTTGAGTGTGCTTGCCTGGGCACTGTTGGTGTTGCTGTTGCCACTGGCGCCATGGGCGGGTTGATCAGGTTTGCAGCCAACAAGTAGAACGGCAAGCAGTGACAGAGAAATAAACTTAGCTAAGGACATGGTGGATTCCTTCCAGAGTTGAGGGCCAAAGTGGGCCGTTAGATGACTGGATAGCTGTGCCAGAGACGGCGCCAGGTACACAGTGTTAGATTCCGGGAAAGCAAAATGCTACTTCCCTGATGCGAAAAATAATAGAGGCTGAGGATACCGGTGGAGATGCCTTTCGAATTTTTTCTTGGCTTGGTTTGAAATTTAAATACACCACTGTTGTAGCTTTTTGGAGGCCCAGAAGCCAAGCGGTAAGACCACTAAGATCCTCTAATCTCAAAATCCACCTGGCGCCCGCGCTAGCTCAACGAGGCCCAGCAAAGCGCAACAACAGCAATATGGCAGGTTCTGCCAGCCGAGCGCGTCAAAAGTTAGCGCAAATCGGGATTATCGGACAAAGCTAAACCAGTATTTTTCGACCGAGCAAAAACCTTCTGGCATATTCCAGCCGGTTTTTTGTCAGATCGTGCAATGCCATGCTTTTTACAGCACTGGCTGGCAAAAGCATTTTAATTTCTCTTTTTGTACCGCTCAAACTGTGCACATTCAAAACTGGATCGTCGCTACTGACGTATTCCATCACAACCAGCCATTGTCCGCTGTGCCACACTTGCAGTTGCACCTGACAGTGCTCAATGCCAGATTGTTGAGGGTTATGCAGCTCCACCACCCGGCTCTGTTCTTCCAGTCGATCTGCTACCACCATTTGACCTGGTATCAACAAGCGACCAGTCTGAGTAGCCGCAAAGCTGGCGGCCAGTGGTGAAGGCTTTTTGTCGCAATTGGCGGCAAAAGCGATATAGGTGCCGGCCACCGGTGCCACTGCAACTGTTTGAGCAGTGCTTTCGGTTAAGTTAGCAGTGACTTCTTCCTGGGCGATGGTTTCGCACTGTTGCTCAAGACTGGCACCCTGGTCAATAACTGCTTTTTTGTCACGGGCTCCGGCCAATAGTTGCCTCAATGAACGCACATGCTCGCAACTGAGATACTCAAACTGCAAAAGTTTGACCTTACCGCAGGACAACTTGTCTCTAAATTGGGCAATCTCGCCAGTAGTAGGCAAAAAGATTACAGTGCCGGTCAAAAGCTCCAGATAGATTTTGTTGGCATGTCTTCTTTCCCACCAAAAGCCTTGATTGATTTTATAAATCAAAGTTGCAAGATTGCTAGCTCCCAGGTACTGCAACGCCAAAGACTCCAGAGTGTCACCCTTGAGTATGTGGCAGCGTCTCTGTTTTTCGACCTGACGCGGCTGCTCAGCTTTATGCTTGCGCGCCTTTTCTTGCAATTTTCTGCGCTTTTCTGCCTCTGCTTTTTTCTGTCTTTCCAGTTCTGCCAGGGTAAGAGTCTCATCATCAGCCGATTGCGCACGCCCCTTGCCATTTTTAACATTGCCGTTAGCATGGGTTTTTGCTGCACCAGCTCGATCTGATTCTGGCTCTTTTGTTGTCTCATCAGATTTATTCTTTTTGCCTGGTCCACGAGTGGTCAATGTCTCGCCCTTGTGGCTCCCATCAAGTACTTCTTCACCATCCACAAGTGTAAGAGGCTGCAAAGCCTTTGGATCAATAGTCAAACCGCTCTGATTTGAGCTTGCAGTAATTGGATCGGTGACAGCAGCGCCACTCGCACCACTGACACCAACAGGGGCGGTGCCAGCAGCAGCACCGGTGGTACCAGTTGTGCCAGCGATCCCGCTGCCACCCCCGTGACCACCCACCAGCCCAGCGCTTGCGCCTGTACCAGTGGCTGCTCCACCGGCATTTGCATTGCCAATCGCAGTACCAGCAGTTGCAGTGCCAGGAGTCGTCGTGCCAGAGATTGTCGTGCCGGGAGTTGTAGTACCTGAAGTTGTAGCGCCAGAAGCTGCAGTCCCAGGAATTGTAGTACCGGGAGTTGTAGCGCCAGAAGTTGCAACACCAGAAGTTGCAACACCAGAACTTGCAACACCAGAACTTGTAGTGCCGGAGGGTGTAGCACCAGAGGCCGTGACACCAGACTTACTGGATGGAGCCGTGCTACTACCACCACCGGCATTACTGCGGGATGTGGCGGTAACTATTGCCGCACCAGCTGTTGCCAATCCTTCGCCTTCTTTGAGGCCTGGGCGTACAGGAGTTTTAATATCCAGGGCAGCATTTTGCCCCTCGGTTTTGACAGCAGTACCTTCTGTTTTGACTGTCTGGGCGGCAGTAGCAAGTCCGTTTTGTAAGGCTGGGCTGAGGACAGAGCCAGTAAGAGCGGCATCAGCACTAGCGATTGTCAGACCGGCTCTTGGGTCAACAATTTGAAATTCGGAATTATTGGCACGACCAACAGGCATTGAAACATAAGTGACTGATTTGGCTCCCGGCATAGCATTGTCAGCGACAACTTTGGCCTCAGCAGCTGTTTTTAGAGGCGTCGGCTCGATTGAGGCACTAGTTTTGGCAGTCAAAATATCACCAGATGCCAGCGCGCGAGACCGTCCCACAACCTCAAAAAGCCCCTCCAGAGTATTTGTAGCAGCCAGCGTCTCTGCCCCATTTTGTTTGTCAGCTATCTTGGCTGTTGCCACCGCTGCAATACTGGCAGCCGCTGCGCTATTTCCCACAGGGGAGCTACTTAAAGAACCTTCTGCCTTATTGCCAGATTGTGCCGGCACGCCCGAAGCATCGCTCTTGTTGATAGATTGTGCTGGCACGTTGGATACGTCGCTCTTGCTGCCAGTTTGGGCTGGCACGCTGGATACGTCGCTCTTGCTGCCAGTTTGGGCTGGCACGCTGGCAGCATCGCTCCTGGAGACAGATTGAGTCGGCACCAAAGGTACGCTGCCCTTGATGTTCTCGGTCAACTTTGTCACCGGCTCAACTCTGGCTACTGGTTCTGCTTTCACCAGGACTTCAGCCCTGACTGGCGACTCATTTCTTGCCTGCCCTTCTGTTTTATTTTGACCACCAGCATCCTTAACAGCAAGCTGACTGGCCATGACCACTGGAGCACTATTTCTAGCCAGGACAGCTTCTCTGCTATCGCTATTAGCATTTCTAACTACCGCGACTTCATTTGCTGGGCTCAAGGGCAGTGACTTTGGCGTAATTGTTGACTGAATATTTTGAGTGACATTTTCAGCAATCACCCTTTTGCCGCTGTTATCAATGACGCTATCCATCTTTGCCAAAACATTTGTGTATCCCTCAAAGGGATTAGGAGCCGCAGGCTGCGGTTTTGGTGCTTCGGTTGAGGGAACACTTTGAGTGACACTTTCGGCAATCACCTTTTTGCCGCTGCTATCACTAACGCCATCAGACTTTGCCAGCACATTTGTGTAGTCCGTAAAAGGGTTAGCAGCCACAGACTGCGGCTTTGGTCTATCTTGTACGACTGGATTACCGGAGGTGGGCACACTGTCAGAACCGACCACTCGCACCACTGGCAGTGCAGCATCAGGTTTTGAACCAGGGACAACAATTTGCCCCGGGCTAACTGTTTCACTGCGTAAGGCAGGGTCTTTGACCACTAGCTGATTAGCAGCGATTACGGGAGGACGACTATTAGATCCGCTATCGACAATCGATCGCGCCAGACTGATAGATCCACTGTTAGCAGCACTGGGACTGACTACAAAAGGGGTGGCAGCATTAACGGATGAGGCAGGATTAGGGTTTTCGGATGCCAGGCGTGCACTAACCACCGAAGCCTGGCTCGCCACTGACTCGTTTAGCACTACTTTACCGGAGCTCTCAACTACTGCCTCCTCGCGCACAGCAACTTGCTTTATTGACTGAAACGGGTTAGCCGGGAGCGGGTTAGTCGAGAGAGGCTGAGTCGACGCTGGTTCGACCTTTGCCTCGCCAACAGCTGCCTGAGCAGCGGGACGGGGCGGAGACAAAGTTACTTCACCACGATTGACAGGATTTGCCACTGGCTCAATTCTGGTCACAGCCACCAACACCGGAGCATTGTCCCCACGAACAGTAGGATTTATCGACGGCGTGGGACTTTCTACTTTTGTCGCAGCAACCATTACTGGGTTGTCCAACCGACTGGCTGGTGCCTGAGTTGGTGCGGTACTTTCAACACCCGAATTCTGAAGAACTGCGGGTTGTGCTGTCTTGCTTGCTTCATTGCGGATGACGGGGTCTTTGACTACAAGCTGACTGGCGAGTATGACTGGAGGGCGATTGCTTAAGTCGTTATTTTCAACTTTACCGGAGCTATCAAGCACAGCCTCATTGCGCACAGCAACTTGTTTGATTGACTGAAAGGGGTTAGCTACAGCTGAGTGAGTTGAGTCAGGCTCTGCTTTGGCTGCGGCAACCAGCACTGGAGCGCTTTCCAGCCGCGCGGCAGCGGGTTGTGGAGTATTGGTTTGTGCAGAATTAGTCTGACTCTCCAATTTTGTGGCAGCCATCAGTACTGGATTGTCTAAACGGCTAGTTGGAGACTGTGCCACAGGAGATTGACTCTCCAACTTTGTGGCAGCCACCAGTACTGGATTGTCTAAACGGCTAGTTGGTGCGTTTGCTGGTGCCTGATTTTCAATTGCGGGAGCCTGGACCAATGCGGGTTGTGCGGGTGTGCTTACTTCATTACGGCTGACAGGGTCTTTGACCACGAGCTGACTGGCCACTATAACCGGAGGACGACTGCTACTATCACCATTGTCTCCAGCCAACCGCGCCACATTTGTAGCGGTCGCGGTCAGAGGAGTCGTAGCATGGAAGTTGACACTCAGGCCCTTATCCGTATGGGAGTTGGCGGTAAGAGCGGTAGCAGTGCTGCTCTCCGGAGAGACACGCGCTGCGACCGCAGGTAAATAATTCACCACTGGTTCATTTACAACCACTTTGCCGGAGCCGTCGACCACAGCTTCATCGCGCACAGCCACTTGCTTTATCGCCATAAATGGATTAACTGAGACTTGTTGGACCGAGCCCGGCTCCACTCTTGTCGCACTAGCCATCGCCTGACTAGCGGGATTGGTTTTGGATAGAGTTACTTCTCCGTGATTGAGCGCAATGACCGGATCTACTTTGGCCGCTGCCACCAGTACAGGTGCGACTTCGACTGATGCTGTTAATGTGGGTGCGACCGGTGTTTGACTTTCCAGTTTTATAGCAGCGACCAGCGTCGGTACTGCTTCTGCCTTGACTCCTGCTGTGGGTGCGACCGGTGTTTGACTTTCCAGTTTTGTAGCAGCGACTAGGACGGGTGCGGTCTCCGCGCGCAGGGTAGGATTAGCTGTCACGGAGACTGGACTTTCTAATTTTGTCGCGGCAACCAGTACTGGCGTGTTCTCCGCCCGCGCTCCGGGTGTAGACGACGCAACTGTTTGACTGTCAGACTTTGGAGCAGCAACAAGAGTAGGATTGGCTATTACCGGCGCTGGGCTGTCGCTGCCCGGAGAGCCGATAAGGTGCGCTTTGGACACAGTTAATGGACCGAGCGTCACCTCGGGCAAGACACTCTCCCCGGCACCAGCAGCGCTACCAGCAGTGGTGCGCTCAGCTTTGACCAAACCACTCTGATCTAACTGAGTCGTCTCAGCAGTTGAGGCTTTAACCACTAAAGGCTCGCTCACTGTCCTTTTGCCAGCGACGTCCACAACAGCATTTTCTTTGAGAGAGACTTGACTAAAGAGCAAAAATGGATTGGGAGCAGTGCTTTGAGCGCTGCCAGTCTTTATCTCAGACACTGCTGGATTGAGGGCTGCAGGTTTTACTTCTTTATCATTCTCAAAACTCTTGAGCTGCTCGTTAGACTCACCCAAATGTTTAAAAAGTCGAGCAAGATTTGGTCCAGGCTGATGAAACAATTCCTGACCGGTCAACTGTTTTGAAGAATTAGCAATAGCATTAATGAGATGCTGTGCTGCGATTTCATAGCAGAGCAGTTCAAGGTAAGGGAGCTTATCCTGTTGCCTATTATCATCTTTGGGCAAAGTAGGAAGAAGGTGGCTATTTTCGTTGGTTATTTGAGCCCAAGTCGAAGGTTTAGCTAAATGCTCTGCAGCATCATTACCGACATTTGGTTTCAATATTTCTGGCGTCGAAGAATTCTGGTCATGCTTGAGCAGACCCTCACCGCCGGTGGTGGCTTTAGAGTTATCCATTTTTAGTAATCAGTTAGGGTTTCCAAAAAACGACTGTGGTCCCTGGCTAAAAGCAGGCACCATACAAATCGCGGGCGTATATGCGAGATATATTCCTGCTAATATCTAGCCACCAACTAAATACCGCCAAACCCAATAGGAGATTAAATCTCCAGACTTGTAACGTTGACAACAAAACAGTCCGATAATACCAGCCAAAACTGAGCTAAACGCCCTATTTTTAAGCAATTAAGTCCAGGCCAAATAACCGAAAAAAGTCTGTGTCAGATAAATTGCCGTAGTTTGTGCCACAAAAACGCCATAATTCATTGGCAGTATTAATCAGTTAGATAACAACTGCGCTAGCTTTTGACAGGCAGTAGATAAAATTCAAGCGTGCGCACCGGATATGGTGCGCACGCTTTTGCGCTCACATTACGGACAAACCGCAAATCAAGCCGCTTTCGCGATATGTAAAGCACCTATCAAACCAGAGATCATAGTAGATACACCATGATCTCAAGATAGTTTTATTTGGCTCTATACAAGTATTTGTGCTAACTACAAGTTCTATTTAACTTCCACTACAAAGCCATCAAAAAAAAACCACCTAACTCCATTCCACCTGCTGATTTAGACCTTTAGCATCTGCTCCATGCAGAGTAGAGGTGCTCTCGCTTTCCACCAGCCTGCCCGCCTCCGCGCCAGCAGATTTTGTTTTACGCGCATAAGCGCATTTTTCAAGGAAATCATCATGCGATTCGATCACTACGAAGGTCTCAACCAAGCCGGTCTGCGCCTGATCAAGCGCAAGGTCAAGGTGCAAGAATTCGTCCGCCGCGTCTACCCCAACGGCCGTGTCGAAAACCTCGAGCGCACCAGCATCCCCGCCGTCACCAGGGTCACCCGCATCGGCCGCATCAAGGGCGCCTACAAGGCCCGCGTCGCCAACCTGCACCGCTACTACATGCTCGACGGCGTCACCTACTTCGACGAGTTCGTCCAACATGAGATGTGGTGCGGTGGTCCCCACTACTTCATCGCCCTCAAGGACATGCACGGCAACGTCGTGCAGCGCACCGTCTGGACCGACGCTCAGATAGAGCGCGCCACGTCGGACGACTGACAGCAACATCTTCCGTTCAGGAGAAGTCCATGTTTCAGTATCTCTCTCTCGTGCCAGCGGGTAAAACGCTCGCCCAGGCAGACTTCGAAGCCACCTTTGGCGCTGCCAACGCGGCCGAACTGAAAACGCGCGGCGTCACCAGCGTCTCCAACCAAGCCGGCCGTATCACAGTGGTGGCAAAAGCCGCGCATCAATTTGCCCTGCTCGGCAAAGGCAGCATGCGCGTCGACGCACGCTCGTCCTTTGTCTACAGCAGCACCGCCAACATGGTGCGACTGACGAGCATCAAGGGCATCACGGTGACGAGACCAGGCGCTCCCGGCTGGGTCAATCTTGACGGCATCACCATCGAGCCGGACAAGATCAAGGGCCGCGTCAAGATCTCGTCGCAGGTGAGCAAGTTCTTGCTTTCGCTCACCCTGTCCGAGACCTACTCCATCAAGGACATGTCCGACCTGGGCTGGGTCTTGCCACCGGGCTTCAAGCAGTAAGCCAGGCAGTCGTCGGTTTTAGCCAAAGCCACAGAGCTTATAGCTCTATGGCTATAGTCGCAACTTGCAAAGGAACCATATGCAATCAGGTCCAAACAGCCAAATAGGAGCGATCACGGAGAACCTCTACATCGCGCGGCAGTTGCTCATATTCGGTCTGCATCTCTACGTCGATACCAGCCGCGAGTCCAGCAGCACAAGCGAGGCAGAGTGCGCGCCCGGCATCAGCCGAGGAGCGAGCTTGCGCGCCTTCACCATGAAGAACGCCGCTCTGGCTCTCCAGTGCGCTCGTGATGTCCAGCCGGACACCGACCTGGCCAAAAGCATCGACGACGCCATCAAAATGCAGACGCAAGATGATGACTGCATTGTGGCGATGGTGCAAGTCGTGGAAAACCTGCTCACCCAGATTGGGGCCGACCCCAAGAAGTCGCTGTTCTTCGGCGACTTCAACTACGGTGACGAAAAGATCTTCCTGGACCGTGAGGTCGTGGGCCACGAGAGCGGCGGACTGCTTTACGATCGACTTCCGCTCTTCCAGGGTGGCGGCTTCGAGCACGAACCTGACTTCATCCCGCACGAGGGCTTCTGCACCCTTCCCCTGGAGGTCGCCCTCTTCAAGCGCTCCCAGGGTGGCAGCGGCGGTCCGTACCAGCAGCTCAACCCGGTCAGATGGAACTTCCAGGGCACAAACCTGATGAAAGGTCAGGTCCCAGCCGCCACGGTCTCGGCAGCAGCACCAGCGCCGGTCGCGGAACAAAAGCAAGAGTAAAGGCAGGCAAGTCCTGACCACCTGACCGCCCGCAAGGAGCAAGACGAGACAACAACCAGCAAAGACTGGTGCCCTGTCTCGTTTTTTTTGAATTATTTTACTAGCCGTTATAGTGTATTTTTTTGGACAGGTCACCAGGACGTCTCGCCGCCAACCCTCAAACCAACCCGCCTGAACAAGCTATTTGAGCAGGTTGCCAAACATCGCACAAACTCGCTCATAGATAAAGCTCTAATGACAACAACTTTCGCCAGGTCAAGGGGCATTTCAGCCAAGCAATGCTCCATTGCAATCTGGTAAGTATTTTCAATATCCCAAATTCTTTTCTAAACAAACACTTTCTTTTCCTTTCAAGACACTTCAACTACTTCTGCCTTTTTCCTGAGCTTCTTGAGCTTTAATTTGGAGCAGACGTAGATGCAGCATCAAAATGAGAGCCCCGGTCAGGTCGATTCAGAGTCTGAGTGAGTGTCAGCATCAGTGCCGATGTTGATTCCGGTCCTTGTCTCTGGCTCCAGTTTTCCACCTCCTTACTTTGAACCTTCATGCATGCACGTCGCCTAACCCTGATGGAGCCTTAGTCTCCTTCAGATAAATTCTTCTGCCGTTCTCTCCAAATCTGGTATCATGAGTAATACCAGGCTCCCAACGGGATTTCCCGGGAGAAAAACATATGCACTACAAAGCCCAGGACGCGGCAATAAGCAGGCGTCTCACTCGCCAGTTTGGCAAACAATTCGCACGCATTCTCGCAGACAGCCCTACTCTGCGCAGCGATTTGCGCAAGCTAGATGCACTCGACGTGCGCATTCAACGCTGGAATGGCAGACAGAAAGCCTACTGTCGCGCCAATCCCGCGAGACGCAAAAACTCCTTTATCGCCATTGGCTCGCTCGCGTCGCCAGTGATGAAAGCCATTTATCTTGCCCATGAGGCTTACCACGTACTCTACGGGACCACGCCTGGCGAGCCAGATCCGTCACGGATCAGTCGCAAAAAATATGTCTCCATGGGCGTAGTTGAAGAAACCCGAGCCTTTATGCATCAGACAAAAGTTGCCCATGAACTTTGGTCAAGTTGCAACCATGTCTTACCAGCCTGGCAGATGCATTTGCTGCTGGTTTACCACTTAAGCGGCTACAGCAACATGAAAGATCATGTGTTGCTCTTCAAGGAGTCGGTCAATTATGGCTTTTACGAAGACGCTTATGGCAGGCTCTGGGACCAGAGCGAGCGTAAGATAGTAAAAGAGCAAAAAGCAAAAAAACAGCAGCGTCAGGCAAGACAAAAGCTGGCAAGGCAGCAAAAACGCAGCCAAAGTCAACAAAGCACACGGTCATCGGGCAATAGAACCAAAGCAGCCTGAGACAACGTTTCACAAAGCCACCACAGCGCCTCTCTCACAGGAGGCGCCGTTTGTATTTGCCACCACACAGGAAAAAGCAAATGGAAACCTTGCATGTTGGAGTTTTGGGCGGGACCTTTGATCCAGTCCACAACGGGCACATTTTTGTCGCCGAATATGTGCGCGCACACCTCGGTCTAGACCGAGTCTATTTTGTTACCGCCAAGTTGCCACCGCATAAATCGCACCACATGGCAGACGCAGAAGTGCGACACGCCATGGTCGAAGCCGCGGTCAAAGACAAGCCCCATCTGGTACCTTGCCGCCTCGAGCTGGACCGGGCTGGCACCTCCTATACCGTCGATACATTTCGGCAGCTGCAAGCATCTCTGGGACCGGATGTGCGTCTCAATCTGATTATCAGTGCCGAGTATCTGAATCCTGACTCGCCCTCCTGGCTCAAAAACTGGGAGGAAGCAGCCGAACTCTTCAAACTTTGCCGTATCGTAGTGACGCCCCGTCGCCACATGGATGCGTCCATAGCTCGGGACTGGGCGGCACTGCTGCCAGATGCAGATATCATCATAGTGGACTTGCCCAGTCCATCGGTATCCAGTCTGATGGTCAAAAGACAGCTCAAAAGGCAGTTGCCGATTGATGATCTGGTACCGCCTGCAGTCGCTCAACTTATGATCCAGCAGAACATTTATTCGACGGATACAGTCGTCGATTCCCCGACTGTCAGCTCTCCAGCTGTCAGTGCCCCGCCACCTCCTGTCGCCAGCACAAAATAAAAGGCGCAACGAAAGCATAAAAAAATGGAGGATTACGCCCTTCTTTTCGGGTTTCTAGCCGGTCTAAGCTTGATTGCCCCAGTGGCAATCGGGCTTAGCACGGGTAACAAGCTCTCACGACGCCAGTTTTGGCAAAGACCCGTGACCACGCTCTGCCTCATCGTATTGCTGGCAAGCAGCGTGGTGCTGCCCTTTGTCACGCCAGAGCCAGCCATGTCCTACCTGCCCGGCTATTGGCTCGTCGCAGTAGTGCATCTGTACTACCTGCTCTGGGCCTTTAGCGTCTCTCTCATGGTCAATGCTGCCATTAACCGCAAGCTTGGCGCAAGGCGCACACAGACCAGACCTTAATGCTGGTACCCCAAAATAAAAGAGTAGGTGCGGCTATTTTTTAGCTGTCACCTTTCTCTTTTATCTTCCGCCTACTACATTTTATAATATGCACACGTGTAGCACAGCGAAGAAAAGTCCAAGGTAACGAGCCGCCATATTTAACAAATTGCCGCCCGCCAATCGTGCAATCCCCATTGTCGGACAAAGCAGAGATCAACACAATGGAAGCCCCCACCGGTATCCATTTCATTGTCTCTATCAAGGACAGATATGCAAAACCAAAGAATGGCTCAAGTGGAATCTGGCGTTAAGCCAGAGTCCGAGCAAACACTAACGGATAAGCCCGCAACAGCGATACAGCTCACCGGTGAAGACCTCAAGGCAATTGATGCAATCATCAGAAAAAATCGCATCTCTCCTGAAATTTTAAAAGCCCCCAGTGGCAACGATCTAACACTAGAAGAGCGCCCGCTCAAGCTGGATTTACCACCAGCTAATTTTAGGAATGGAGGAAATAGTAAAGCTCTCGACTTGAGTTTGCCCAGTCTGCAAAACCGCGGGCCAGTCTACAATCATCCGCTCAAAGATTTAGCACCACAACGTCCCGACAATGACCTGCGCATCGTCATTGACAGAGCCCTGACCTATGACATACGCCTGGGTAATACGCCCATGGAGATGACCTTTAATCCACGCAAATGCGGCATCCGCTCCAATGCTGGCATTTGCTTCCGCACAAAAATCAATTAATACTCATCCATGTAGTAAAGCAAGGCAAAAAATTTGCTGTAGATGAGTGAGAAAGAGCTGTTAAGCTCTCTCCCACCCAAAAACAGTTTGCTACGCCTTAGCTGCGCGGCAGACGAGCACGAATGCCGGCAGGCACAAGCCCGAGGACAAAGCCCTCAATGCTAGCCTGGTTGCGACGATAGGCAACACCGAGATAGATGATGCCGATGCCGCAGGCAATCAGTGCCACCGGAAATGCCAGCGAACCAGAGAAGTAGGTCCAGAGCAGATGGCCGATGTAGCCTACGGAGCCAATCGCACCAGCCACAAGGAAGACCTTGCGAGCGAGCACAACAGACATCAGCACCATCACCAGGTTGATGCCAAAGTAGCCCAGCTTGCCCAGCTCACTGCCGGTATCCAGGAGGCTCATGGGCACCCAGAAAGCAAGCACGCCGAAGAAGTAACCCCACCAGGAGTAGTCTTCATCGCGGCCAAACTTGGAGTCGGTGACAAAAGCCGTGGCGAGAATGCCAGCGCCAATAGCCATCGAGGTTTGCAGGAAGC
>Ga0075158_10002298_pt1 | contig 13947 bp, 10 predicted proteins | sample JI91814BDNA_FD_70968 | JGI IMG/M metagenome (GOLD analysis project Ga0075158, IMG submission 70968) | Wastewater effluent complex algal communities from Wisconsin, to seasonally profile nutrient transformation and Carbon sequestration -... | ecosystem: Engineered > WWTP > Effluent > Algae... | reverse complement strand
TGCATCGGGATTTGCGATAATCTCAATAGCCGGATTTGTATCATTCTCAAATGGAGTCCATGTCCAATCGGCGCCATAGCCTCCGGCTTCAAAATCAATTGGCTGATTTTGCGCGAAGCCAATCAAAACTGCGAGTTGTAAAAAAGTAAAGAGTAATGTTTTTTTCATTTTTTGAAAATTATTAATTAATTGATATATATAATACTGAATGACGAATTTGTTTTATTTTAAAAAATGATCCTCCATGATTACCCCCAATTGTAAATAGGTTACTAGGTGCAGAAGGTTCTTTGGTCGAAAATAGATCAAATGAACACAAAAGAATTTCATGAAAGATTTCCAGATGAGGCTTCATGCAGGCACTATTGGAGAAACAAAAGAGAGTTAGCGGGTATTGTTTGCAAGCGATGCGAAGGTACAGATCACTACTGGCATGGCGGAAAATTGGAATGGCGCTGCAAGGAATGCAAGTCGTCAACAAGTTTGAGAAGTGGCACTGTGATGCAGGATTCGAATCTGCCATTTTTGATTTGGTTTACAGCGATGTTTGAAATGATCTATAGAAAGAAGAGTTTATCAGCAACTGAAATGTATTCTAAATTGGATGTAAAGAGTGAGTCGACCGCCTGGTATTTAATGCATAAAATAAGAAGAGCCATGGGCAAAAGAGATGAAAAGTACGAGCTGTCCGGTGATGTAGAAATGGACGATGCGTTTGTCACGGTCATTAAGGAAATGAACCTCAAGGATACCGGGCAAGTTGAACGAAAAAGGGGACGAGGATCAGAAAGGAAAATATCCATCCTTGTTATGGCATCCACCCAGAAAATAAAGAAACCCAAAAAAGGAAGACCCAATTCATTGCCGAAATATTTCAAAATGGTGGTTGCAGAAGAACTCAGCAGAGATGCGATAAATGAAACAGCATTTTGCAATATAAATTCAAGAAGCAAGATCAAGACAGATGGATACTCAAGTTTTACTGACCTCAAGAAATTCATGAAAAAACATATTTCAACAGTGATTCCCGCGAAACAAGCGCACATTGCTTTGCCTTGGGTTCATACCTGTATTGGGAATTTCAAGAGATTTGTCAACGGTATACTTCATCATGTATCCGACGTTTACCTACAGAACTACTTGGATGAATTTGTATACAAATTGAATCGCAGAAATTTCACAAACCCTTTTGAAAACATCATTACTGCTGGAGTTCAAAACGTTTGGGGGTAATTATGGAGGATCATTTTCTTGATTTTTAAAGAAGCCGTGAATAATTCGGTGAAGTATTCCGGAACGCCAGAACTGTTTGTCTCCTTTATTACAAAAGGCCAGACCGCTGAACTTCACATCAAAGATCTCGGAATGGGATTCGATGTGGTCAACTTGAATGAAGGTGCTTCGGATTCGAGAAGTACTGGAGGAAATGGGATCCATAACATGCATGAACGCGCAAAAGAAATCAACGCAGAACTACTTATACAATCAGTCATAAATCAAGGTACAGAAATCCATTTGTACATGAAAAACCTATTGAATGAAGCGTAGGAATCATCACTAATGGGGATATCTCAAGCTAAGTTGCAATCGTACTATTGTAGTCTGAATTCAAAAAATGAAAATACGCGTCACCTTATTCGAAGACAATAGAGCGTTGAATCGAGCGATATGTCACTTGATTGAAAACACGGCGGATTTGGAAATAGCCGGTACTTTTTTCAATTGCGTAAATGTTCTGCGTGACATAGCGCAGTCTAATCCAGATGTTGTACTCATGGATATAGACATGCCCGAAGTAAATGGAATTGAAGGAGTAATAATGATTCGAAAACAATTTCCTTCCATGCGCATTTTGATGCAAACAGTTTTCGATGATGACGAAAAAATATTTTCAGCGATAGCCGCGGGAGCATCAGGGTATATCCTTAAAAACACTGCTCCGGATAAAATGTTGGAATCTATTCGTGAAGTGCATGACGGAGGTGCTCCAATGAATCCGAGCATTGCATCGCGTGTTCTGTACATGTTTCAAAACAATTTGATGCGGCCGGCTGAGGCGAGCGAAACTGAAGAATATCACTTGAGTAAACGAGAGATGGATGTTTTGCGATGTATGGTAGATGGCAAACCTTATAAGCTTATCTGTGACGAACTCAATATCAGCTACAATACCGTTAGAACACATGTTCAAAAAATCTACGATAAGCTGCACGTCAGTAGCAATACAGAAGCCGTTTCCAAAGCACTGAAGTCAAAACTCTTCTAATTCTTTACATTGAATCCGGACTCGATTTTGCTTTAGAAAAACAAAAAGGCATTTACATTTATTCGGAAATAGAAAATCGGAATGGATTAGAGAATTGCCCGCCATATATAAAGCACAATAATGCCTTTGACACATCGCCATGAAACCGATTTCAACATAATCATAATCGATATAAGAAGTCTATCACCATTCATTATTGAGGTAACTTAGTTCTAGTGTAGCCATATACCCAAGTTCCCGCAATGGCACTAAGTAGCGTTACCACAATAACAGAAGCACCGGTGCCTATTTGAGCAAACAAAGGTCCGGGACAAGCTCCAGTCATCGCCCAGCCGAAACCAAAAAGCAATCCACCATAAATCTGACCTTTATTGAACGTTTTTGGTTGAAACTCTACCTTCTCGCCATAGATCGTTTTGATGTTGAAACGTTTGATGAGAAAAATACTCAGCATTCCCACTGCAATAGCCGATCCGATTACACCGTACATGTGAAATGACTGCAGCCTAAACATTTCCTGAATTCTGAACCAAGAGATAATTTCTGCTTTGACAAATACCACCCCGAATAAAGAGCCTACAAAAAGATACTTCAGATTGTACCAATATGGATGTGATAGTTTTGATTCATTCACACAAACGGCATCAAGTGCTCTGTTTTGATAGTCGTTCGATTTCTGTGTTCCTTCGTTTGATGCCATAAAATTTAGAGGTTTAAAATGTAAGGGAGAATCACATTGGCCATAAAAAAGCCACCCGCCATAAAACAGCAAGTTGCAATGAGCGAGGGCAATTGAAGATTGGAAATACCAGAGATTGCATGACCTGAAGTACAGCCTCCTGCGTAACGCGTTCCGAATCCAACAAAAAAACCTCCAACGACCATTAAAAGAAATCCTCGCAAGGAAAAAAGCGAATTCCAATTAAAAAGCTCTACAGGCACGAGTCCAGAATAATCAGTTAGACCACTTTGGTAAAGATCCGCTGCCAGGTGAGGGTGGACAAGCACTATGCTGTCATTCGGCATGAGCCAAACAGTAAGAAATCCGCCCAAAGCAATGCCGGCGACAAAAAACAAATTCCACACCTCCTTTCTCCAATCATATTTGAAGTAAGAAATATCAAAAGGCACACATGCCGCACAAATGTGTCGTAATGAAGAACTGATGCCAAAAGTTTTGTTGCCAATGAGAAAAAGGGCTGGTACGGTTAAACCGATCAGGGGGCCGGCAACATACCATGGCCAAGGATCATAGATGAAATTCATGATACTATGGAATTGTAAAAAGTAAAAATATGACTTAAACCAGAGCACAAAATTAATCGTCCAGAAACATTGCCATTTCAAGCAAATGAATATTCGCTTCTCTGATGAACGAAAACCCTTTGATATGTTGACACTTCAACTCCCCCGACCAACTGAAGGGCACTTACTAATAGCAAATATTAGTGATTTACTTTTTTAGCGCAGTCAAGTACTCTTGTCGCATGAATTCTTAAATTGAGAAACGTCAGACGAAGGCAGAAAAAGAGCGTGCGTCAGATTCAAACAAAAAGCGGTATAACGCTTACAAAAAAAGTAAATCATAAACTTCAACATACCAATCAAAATGAAAAATGAAATGAAAACAATTCTAACAACACTTATCGTAGGAATTTTCTCGCTGAGTTCAATGGCTACAGTTCATACTGTAAGCAACAATCCCAACAGTCCGGGAGAATACAACAACTTACAAACTGCCATTGACGCGGCAACCAACGGTGATACATTGTATGTACATGGATCACCGACAAGCTATGGCAACATTTATCTCAACCGCAACTTAACACTGATTGGAACCGGCTATAACCCACAAAAGGACAATCCTTTGGTGTCGGCCATTGCAACACTTTATCTTGATTCAGTGCCAGGCATCAAAGGTTGTTCGAATAGCAAGATCATTGGTTTCAATATTACGAGCTCACTTCAACAAGGTCCAAGCTCTTACGCTTTCAGCAACATTGTTATTGCTTTGAATCGCATCAATCAATTGTCTTTAGCGCCTGCGAATGGCAACAACATTGTAGTAAAGCAAAATGTCATCAACTATACTTACAACTTGCAGAATTGCAATAATCTGATCATCAGAAATAACATGCTTTATTACACGACATCTTATTTTCAGAACTGTAACTCGGTTTTGATCAGTAACAACATGTTCTTTTACACAACCATCGCAACGGGAGTAGTTATTCAAGATTTCAGTACGCTCACAAACAACATCTTTTTGAATTGTCATCCTAACTCGAACTTTGCCACATATAACAACAACCTGATCTTCAACTCAGGCAATGATGTTTTACCATACGGGAACAACACAGGAGTAGGAAATATCAATGGAAGCGCACCGCAATTCGTGAATGTTCCAGACCTGAATGGAATCAACTACGCATACAATTACCGTTTGACAGCAACATCACCGGGTCATAACGCAGGAACAGATGGCACAGATATCGGTCCATTCGGAGGAGTTGATCCACTTCCAAACTTGTATGGTACGCCACCAGTTCCACAAATCAAAATCTTCAATATCACAAACAGCGTTGTGACACCAAATACGCCATTGGAGATTTATGTGAAAGCTAAAAAACAATAAGTATGAAGACCACATGGCTATGGCTGGCTTTGATATTCGCAGTTCAGAGTCAAGCTCAAAACATAACAGGTTGCGAGTACTTTTTTGATACAGATCCAGGATTAGGCAATGGAACTTCATTGGGAATTACCCCCGCTGATTCCATAGTTCTGACCACGACCATCTCAACGAATTCGCTTTCAACCGGCTTCCATAAGCTATTTGTACGAACGATGATCGATGATGGAACATGGAGTCTATATGAAGGCCGGACTATTTACCTTCAAGGCAGTGGAGAAAACACATCGGCTCAGATGGTTGAAGCGGAGTATTTCTATGACACAGATCCTGGTCAGGGCAATGGAACAGCTTTACCTACAACACCGGGTGACTCCCTCCTGATCGACACCAATGTTCCAACGACATCATTAAGCCCGGGTTTTCATAAACTCATCGTACGAGCGAAAAACCAGGAAGGCAAATGGAGTTTGTATGAAACAAGAACGTTCTACATTCAGAGTCCAATCGATCCGATTACTCCGCAGCTTTCAGAAGCAGAGTATTTCTATGATACAGATCCTGGCTTTGGAAATGGAACAGCTTTCACAGTAACAACAGGAGATTCATTGATGTTCAACGCGTCTGTTCCGACAGATGGATTGGCAGAAGGTTTCCATAAGCTTCTTGTTCGTGCTAAAAACACGAGTGGCGTTTGGAGTTTGTATGAGGGAAGAACGGTGTACATTCAAAACCCGAATTCGCCGGACTTACAACAATTAACTGCGGCCGAGTATTTTTATGATATCGATCCTGGAATTGGCAATGGCACAGGCTTCGTTGTTACAGCAAGTGATTCGTTGATCATCGAAACAAACAATGATATCACTGGCCTCTCGGATGGATTCCACAAACTTTTTGTGCGAGCACAAAACAATGAAGGGACGTGGAGTTTGTATGAAGGGCGCACATTTTTCATCCAAAACACACCGGATCCTGATACGCTTACCATCGTTGCTGCCGAATATTATTTTGATGAAGAACCCGGACTTGGTTTAGGAACTGTATTGGATATCATTCCTGGTGACAGTATTGATGCTTCCTTCAGTATTCCACAATCACTATCCATAGGAATGCACACAATGTACATCCGGGTAAAATCATCAAATGGAGATTGGAGTTTATTTGAAGCGCGCGACTTTGAGGACATTGAAGTTGGTGTAGATGAAAACAACGGAGCAAACTATGCGTTGTATCAGAACTTTCCAAATCCATTTCATTCATCAACGCAGTTCGAGTTTTATTTACACAAAGCCACAGAGGTGAAGATTCAAATTCTTGACGTTTCTGGAAAAATGATCAAAGAAATTCCATTACAAAAAGTAAATTCAGGCCAACACTTGGTGCACCTGGATCTCAGTGAATTCTCTGAAGGATATTATTTCTACAAATTGATTTCACCAGAATATACTGAAACGAAACAAATGTTATTGACCAAATAACAGAATACGTTTTTCAAAAGACATAATTCAAGTAAATGTAAAAACGGTGCGAAATTATTCGCACCGTTTTTTTTTGTGTTTCGCTTCGGCTCCTTTTTCAAAAATTCTCATTCACTTGCAGAATTCTTCAATGCCATCAACAAAGTGTATGCCCCTGACACAACAAACTCTCTATCATGCAACATTGCACTATCCTCAACAGCAAACTGCGCATACCCCGCCTCTTGAACCAATGTTTTGACCTTGACCAATTCAAAACTTCTTTCGTTTCTTTTCGCAAAAACATAATCCAACCCCTCAAACCGCACAATAGCATCTGATGGGATAGCAGGCGAAGACTTCGATTGTAGGCGAATTTCCGCATTCATAAAAACGCCTGGCAAAATAGAATCATCTATGTTGACGAACTTGCATATAACTTCCGCATTGTTTTCGACGCTTATATCCTTGCCAATCAATAAAACTTCACATTCATACTTTTTACCAGGATTTGCATTTGTAAATGCCGTCAATTTTTGGCCGATCTGCAACTTGCCCAGCTCCTTCTCAAAGACCTGAAGTGACAAATAACAATCGTCCACATTTACAATTTCAAACAAGACTGTAGAAGGGTCGAAGTACATCCCCTTATTGACATTCACCTTTGTAACAAAACCCGATATTGGCGCATAAACGCGAATTGAACGTGACAACGATTCAGCAGAGAGGATGTTTGGATCAAGGCCTAACAACTTCAACTTTTCACCAAGTGCCTTTACAACGATTTTCTGAGAATTAAAATCAGCTCTCACTTGCTGAAACACCTTGTCGCTCGTTGATTTGCTTTGATTCAACTCTTCTTGGCGTTTAAACTCTTGTTCTCGGAAAGCAAGTGTTTCTTTTGCCAAAAGGAAGTCTTGTTGCAAAGTAATATATTCCTGATCCTCCACAGTTGCAATCACATCTCCACGGCTTACCCGAGCACCTGCAACCAAATCGGTGCTTGACAGAAAACCACCATACGGAACACTCACGGAAACTGCACTTTGCGGTGGCAACTTTACAAGACCGTTTACACGAACAATTTCTGAAATATCTCTCCATTGCAACAAACTGCATTGTATTGAAGAATTCGAAAATTGTTCATTCGTTAGTTCTATAACATGCGACGTATCTTCCTTTGATGGAACTGCCACTTGTTTGTTTTCACTATCACATGATAAAAGCATCAAGGACAGAAGAATATATATGTATTTCATCTTTATACTGTTTTAAGCTCGACTTAGAGCTCTGTGGTTAAAAAATTAAGTTGAATAATTGCCTCATTTAGTTCGTTGCGCACTTCGTAATAACTGCTTTGAACCTCAGCAATTTTGTTGATTAGCATTGCCCATTCGAGAAAATCAATTTCACCGTTAGCAAACTGTTGGTCGGCAGTGGACTGCATAAGCTGTGAATTGGGCACATATATCTTCTCAAAATCGCTTACTGTTTCTAGCAGCAAAGTGTAATGAATCCAAGCGCTTTCATATTCCTCCCGAGCCTTTTGCAATCCCATCTGATATTCACTTTCAGACATGATCTCGATCACCTGCGCAGAGCGAATTTTTGAGCGAAATGACCCATAGAACAAAGGCAAGCCTATACCAAACTGAACCGAACTAAAACGAGAGGATGGCGAATAGAAAATATTATCAGCGCCGGTTCCTTGAATACTCATGTTGCTATAAGCCACAAACAAATCCGGATACATTTTAGCTTGAAGCGATTTTGTATTGAGAGTCGCAATCTGCTTTTTCTGTTGCAGAAATTTCGTGGATGGTAAAGAAAAAATGAATGAAGAATCGCGAATCGAAGAATTAAGGAAAAGCACATTCTCATCAACAGGAAGAAACTCAGATTCAGAATTCAGCAAAAATTGAAATCGAATTTGAAGTGTTTTCAAATCAAATTGCAAGCGACTCAATTGCATAGCAATCTGTCCGCGTTGTGTTTCAGCGGTAATCTTTTGTAGAACATTCGCTTCACCTAGCTGAAAACGCAAATCTTCTTTGCGTAAAAACTCATCATAAATACTGTCCGTTCGCAGAAGAATTTGTTGTTTCTGCTGTAGCAAAATCAATTGACAATAAGTAATACTTACCTGCCTTCTAAGTTCCATTTCCCGCACTTCAATTCCACGCAAGCTCAAATCATAATTTGCCTGCTGCAAAGATTTCTGGGTCGAGTACACCGTTGGTAAACTAAACGACTGCGATACACCAAATTTTGAATCTCTATAACTTGAGTTTATTTGCCCGTATTCACCCGAAAACGTGGTCTTCGGTAAATCATACACCGCGGATTTCAAGCTCAATTGGTATTCAGCATAAAGCCTTTCATTTTTTACAGAAAGATTATTCGTCAAAGCGATATCAATAGATTCATCAAGGCTAATGGCACTTTGAGCACAAGCCAAGTTCACATTGCTTAAAATGCCTATGATAAGCGCTCCACTTGTAACCAATGTCGCGCGCTTCTTCGGAATAGACTTCTTGCCATCGAAGATTAAATAGAGCACAGGGAGAACGAATAATGTAAGGAAGGTTGCAATCAAAAGCCCGCCAATAACAACGGTTGCCAGAGGACGTTGAACTTCTGAGCCATTGCCAGTGCTTAAAGCCATCGGCAAAAAACCAAGCGACGCAACAAAAGCTGTCATAAGCACTGGACGCAAACGATGTCTAGTTCCTAGTAAAACAATCCGTCGACTATCCGTTTCTCCTTCCGATTTTATTCGATTGAACTCTGCCAGCAGCACAATGCCATTCAATACGGCTACTCCGAACAGCGCAATAAAGCCCACACCCGCACTGATACTGAAAGGCATTCCACGCAGCGCCAAAAAGAAAATACCACCTATTGCAGAAAGCGGAATTGCCGAATAAATGAGTAATCCTTGCTTAACAGACTTAAATGCGAAAAACAGCAGTAAAAAAATCAACAACAATGAGACAGGAACGGCAATAGCAAGGCGTTCTTTGGCTGCTTCCAAATTTTCAAACGCTCCACCGTATGTCACATAATAACCCGTTGGCAAAACGAGATTGTCATTTACTTTCTTTTGTAAATCATGAACGACAGCTTGCACATCACGTCCGTGAATATTGAAGCCAACGATGATTCGACGTTTCGCATCTTCCCTTTGAATTTGATTCACGCTTTCCCGAATCGAAACATCTGCAATGGCACTCAATGGTATCTGTGTACCCATCGAAGTCGGAATTAAAAGATTCCTCACATCATCAGGTTGTTCGCGGGAGACACCTGCCAGCCGCACCACTAAATCAAATCGCTTTTCATCTTCGAAAACAAGTCCACTACTTTGTCCGGCGAAAGCCATGTTCACAATGCGATTGACATCCGAAATAGTGATGCCATATTGCGCAATAGCCTTTCGATCATAATCAATAATAAGTTGTGGAAGACCATTGACAGGTTCAACATACACATCCTGTGCGCCTTCAACATCAGTAACCAAGTCGCCCAGCAAAACCGAATACTTCGACAATGTGTCGAGATTTTCTCCAAATATTTTACAGACGACATCCTGCTTCGAACCGGTCATCAATTCATTAAAACGCATCGCAACGGGGAACTGAAAACTATAAGTAACACCTGGAATTGCCTTCAATTCCTCACTCATTTTCTGAGTCAGTTCATCCCAACTTTTTGCAGAAGTCCATTCCGATTTATCTTTAAGAATTATCATCATATCCGAAGCTTCCATTGGCATTGGATCAGTTGGAATTTCGCCACTACCCGACTTGCCGACAATTTTTTCTATTTCCGGAAACTTCTCCAACAACAAATGCGATGATTGGAGGAGCGCCGTAGTCGAAGTATTGATGTTACTTCCTGTCAGTACTCTTGTGTCCACAGCCAGATCACCTTCAGGTAATTCTGGAATAAACTCACCGCCCATGTTTGATAGAATAATTACTGCTATGGCGAACAATGAAACTACAATGCCAATGACCAGTTTCGGGAATTTCAGAACCTTGCTCAGCAATGATTGATGACCTCGAATGACGACATTCATAATTCTATCTGAAATTGAATCCGATGTGGGAACCTTTTTACTCAAAAAGAGCGCACTCATCATTGGAATATACGTAAGAGAAAGTATGAAGGCTCCGAGCAATGCAAAGGCAACTGTCTGCGCCATAGGTTTGAACATTTTCCCTTCGATGCCTTCCAGAGTAAAAATCGGCAGATAAACAACAAGTATTATAATTTGACCAAACACGGCACTATTCATCATACGCCCTGCAGAATGACTAACAGTTTCGTCCATTTCATTTTGGCGAAACTTTTGAACATTCTTTAACCTGCCGCTATGAACAAGGTGATGCATGACAGCTTCCACGATTATAACGGCACCGTCGACAATCAGACCGAAATCAAGCGCACCAAGACTCATTAAATTTCCACTCACCCCGAAAAGATTCATCAAGATAATAGCAAAGAGCATCGAGAGTGGAATAACAGACGCCACCAGAATACCAGCACGGAAATTTCCAAGAAAAAAAACAAGCACAAAAATGACAATCAATGCACCCTCCAAAAGATTTGTTGAAACAGTGCCAATGGCATTATTTACCATTTTAGTTCGATCCAGAAAAGGCTCAATCATTACACCTTCAGGCAGATTCAAACTGATCTTTTCGATTCGTGCTTTCACATCTTCGATCACTTGACTACTGTTCTCGCCTTTCAGCATCATCACCACTGCACCAGCCACTTCGCCGACATCATTGTATGTGATAGCACCATAGCGCGTCGCATTTCCAATTCTTACTTCTGCAACATCCTTGATAAGAACAGGAGTACCATTCGATAAATTTTTGACAACAATTTGAGAAATGTCATCCAAACTTTCAATCAAACCTTCGGATCTGATGTATAAAACTGTTGAGGCCTTTTCAATGTAGGCACCACCTGTATTCTCATTGTTTTTTTCTAAAGCGTTGAAAATATCAGAGATCGAAAGATTATTTGCTTTCAGGACAGCCGGATTCACCGCCACTTCATATTGTTTTACTCTGCCACCAAAGCTGCTCACATCCGCCACACCTTTTACGCTGAGCAGTTGCCTTCGCACATACCAATCCTGAATTGTTCTGAGCTCGGTTGCATTGTATTTATCCTCGTATCCGGTTTTAGCACGAACAACATATTGATAAATTTCACCCAATCCTGTTGTCACAGGAGCCAACACAGGTGAACCAATGCCTTGTGGGATTTGTTCCTGCGCTTGTTTTAACCGCTCAGAAACCTGCTGCCGGGCCCAATACACATCAACATCATCTTCAAATACGATTGTGATGAGCGACAATCCAAATCTTGAAAAACTCCTGATTTCTTTCAGTCCAGGAATATTACTATTTGTTTGTTCAATTGGGAAAGTTATGAGGCGTTCAATATCGGGCGCACCTAACGAAGGCGCTACAGTAATCACCTGCACCTGATTGTCTGTGATGTCTGGCACGGCATCAATTGGAAGTTTAGTAAACTGATAGCTCCCATAACCAATCAGAGCAAGTAAGAAAAGACCAACAATTAGTTTGTTCTGTATAGAAAAAGAAATAATACGATTTAGCATAAAATCATTGATTCGTTTTTGAAATAACTGAGAACGTTTTCGATTGCCAGAGGCAAACCAAAAAATGATGAATAAGAATAAGGAAACCAATCAACTAAGTTGACGGCGCATTCATCGATGAAGTTAGATCAAATCAATCGGAGGTCCGCGTAAAGAAAGAACACCACAATCTGATGTAGCAAGCGGCTTTTCAAATTCGCATGTAAAGTGGTCTATAAAATAGTCTAAAGAAACAAGGCACGGGTTGAATTGAGGCAATAGAAAATCAAAACCGAGCTCTGACTTTTCCAATCCAAAGTCATCTGAATGGCCGGGCAATTCGTGTTCATTTTCTACAGTGTGAACAAACGAATACAGCAGATCTTCTTGCGTAGTTCTTGCCACAAGACCGACATTCGCGAGACTCGAAACTTGCACATTGTCAATCATCGCATGATGATGCGCAACGATGCTGTGACCGATGGTAATCGCACAAGCAACGTAAAGGAACAATGTGGAAATGACGTTTTTCAAACTCGACCAAAATTACTTATTCGATCACTCTATTTATTTCTTCCTGAAATTGGATGAAGCGATCAGGCTATTTTAAGCACCCAAAAGGGAAAAAGCAAAACCGGATGGACGAATCCTGCGACTGAAGCAATCAAACTATTGCCATTGGACAGTCAGCCTTTCTGAGAAATTCAAGTCTCACTTAAAAATGAAAACGGAATTTCGCAGAGCGCTAATGTTCTGGAATGAACGAGATAGAGTCATATTCATAATTGAAAGCTGGAGGCCCTTGCGCCCATATCAATTGCAAAAATCGAATTGTTGGGTAATCTTTTTGATCGATTACATGTCGTAGCACCAATTCAAAATCACACTCTGCATCCTGTTCGGGCCCAACACTCAGGAACAACCTCATTTCCCAAGAATTACTTTGACAAAAATTAGTGATGGCATTGCTCGCAAAAAAAAACCTTCTTTGCAAAAAACAAACGCCATGACAAAACAGCTACTCATCCTCATTTTCATCACGCTCATAGCATTCAAAGGAACATCTCAACTGAACAATCTGTGGCGTGCCAATACAGAGATGGCCACATACGACCGTCAGCGTGTGTATGAAGCGCCATCAGGCAATGTGGTTCTTGCCCGCATGGATGATTACTACGGCATTGGTGATGGCAATGACTTGTTGAAATGTTATTCGCCGGATGGTGCATTGCTTTGGGCATTCGGTGAAGAAGATTTTACGGACAATTCCGGAAGTAATTTTATAGATATTGAAATTGACAATGACGGTAATACCTACATTGTTGGCTCTAATTTTCCTCAGTCGGCATTCTATCCAAAGTCAGAAGTGATCAAGATATCTCCTTCCGGTGAAGAACTTTGGCGTATCAATTTTACGCAACAGACAACGTGGTCAGAAGAAGTTTCAGAAATTGAGATCACTTCTGACGGACGTATCTTTTTGATTGCACAATTGTTTAATTCAGACGCAGAAACCATCATTCCGCATTTTGTAGAAATTGATGCGGATGGTCAAACACTGCAGCTCATCCCTGACAATAACTTTCTATTCGGTTATGCCAACCTGTTCGAACATGGTGATGGATTTCTTTATGCAACAGAAGGCGAACATCTTGTCAAACTAAACTACGACGGATCCGTCGTTTGGAGTGTCGAATTCGACTTTGGAGATAACACCCAATCTTACTTTGGATATGAAGGCGCCGAATACACAGTCGATTTTTACAATACTAAAACTTATGTATGCCAAAAAGTGCTTGACCTAAACACGAACGAAAGCCATTTTGGAATTGCTATTTTCACGGAGAACGGCTCAGTGACCTATCATAACTACACTATTTTGCCTGAGCTTCCTGAATTGAGTGCGGTCAATCCACTCTTCTTCGACATTGATGCAAGTGGAAATATGTTTGTTGTGGGCGATTAC
>Ga0075158_10002296_pt1 | contig 13953 bp, 9 predicted proteins | sample JI91814BDNA_FD_70968 | JGI IMG/M metagenome (GOLD analysis project Ga0075158, IMG submission 70968) | Wastewater effluent complex algal communities from Wisconsin, to seasonally profile nutrient transformation and Carbon sequestration -... | ecosystem: Engineered > WWTP > Effluent > Algae... | reverse complement strand
GTGCCGGTGGCCAGCATGGTGTGGGTGAGCGCGGTCCCGAGCGCCGTCGCCGCCGGCTCGCCGCGCCGCCGCTCTTCACCGTAGCGGGCGAGCAGGATGATCGGCGTGTTGATGCCGTTGCCGAGGATGATCGAGATGAGGAAGGCGGTGTTGATGTTCAGGTACTTGAGCGCCAGCTGCGCCAGCATCAGCGACAGCAGCACCCCGATGAACGCCGGCACCCCGATGACCACCAGCATGCCGAAGCGGCGGAAGTACAGGTAGATGACGAGCAGCACGAGCGTCGCGCACACCACCGTCGCCGCCGTGATGCTCTCCTGGATCGTCTTCTGCTCGTCCACCGCCATCGCGATGTGCCCGGTGTACTCGACCGTGAGCTGCGGGTGGAACGACTTGGGGTTTGTCTGTTCGACGATCTCGCGCACCGACTTGAGCGTGTAGTGATCGCCGAGCGAGCCGAGGCCATCGCGCCGCCGCCACAGCATCACGCCGAGCGAGTTGTGGCCGTCCTTGTCGCGCGAGAAGTAGGGGCTGGTCTCGACCGGCGGCAGCTTCTGGTCCAGGTCCTTGCGCAGCTTGCTCAGCTCCTGCTCGGCGTCGCCCTCGAAGTCGACGAGCAGGGGGGCCTTGCGGCGGGCGATGATGCGATCGAGGAGCTCCTCGGAGTGCTGCAGATCCTGCGGCTCGGCGTACAGCCACTTCCACTTGGCGGCGTGCTCGGGAATCTCGGTGTCGGGCTTCCACTGGATCTCGGAAAAGACGTCGGGGATCATCTTCTCCAGCGCCGGCTTGAGCGCCGCCATGAAGCGCTTGTTGGCGGCGGCGTCGGGGCTGTCGATCATGAGCACGAGGTTGGTCGCGCTCTTCTGCCGGCCGGAGATCCGCCGCAGCGCCAGCACCGATGGGTGCGACTCGGGCAGGAGCTCCGCCAGGTCGGTGCGCAGCTCGAGCTTGAGCACCGGGATGAGCGCCAGTCCCACCACCCCCAGGGCGACCAGGAGCAGCAGCCCGGCGCGGCGGCTGGCAAAGTCTATGTAACGCGCGCACAGCCGCGCGATGCGGCTGCCAGGGGACGGAGGGAGCGAGCCGGGAAGATAGGACACGATCTCACCTTCTAACTAAGTAGGAACAGCTAAGTCGAAAAGAGGTTCGCGGGCTACCGATGCCTGCCGACGGCTGCAAGCTATTAAATTCCGCCGGGTTCCTTGAGCTCAAGATCGAACCTCTGCCCAGATGCTACAGCGCCCGCCCGCGTCCGGCCAGCCGGCCGATGCGATCAAGTTGTTGGGAATCATCCACCGGGAACCGCTGAGTCTCGACGGGCGAGCGCCTGTTTTCTTCAGGCCAGCGAAGCAATACATATGCCACCGCAGACCCCCGGGGAGAGCGCCGGTCCTGGGCGCTGCAGGCCCTGTACAGGCCCGTACAGGCCCGTACGGGCCCGGTACAGGCCTGGCACTTGTCAGGAATTCACCGAGCGCCAGCGGTTCCCAGGACCAGTGTCAAATATCCACCGCTGCCGCCACGCCGCCGCCGAATCGACCCCCGCGCGACCCCCGCGCCGCCGGACGACGGGGCCCGCGGCTTGCGCGTCGCCCGCAAGTTCGGACATACTCGGGCCGCTTATGAGCTCCTCCCAAGCCCTTGAGGTCTGCATCACCATCGACGTCGAGCACGACTGCCCGCCGTTTCTGACCACCTACCGCGGCATCGAGCACGGCATGCCGCGCCTCCTTGGGCTGTTCCGCGAGGAGGGCATCCCGGCGACGTTCTTCACCACCGGCGATGTCGCCCGCCGCTACCCGGACACCGTGCGCGCGGTGGTCGCCGACGGGCACGAGCTCGGCAGCCATGGCGACACCCACAAGCGCTTCAGCCAGATGGCGGAGGCCGAGGCGCACGCCGAGATCGCGCAGTCGGCCAGGACCCTGCGAAAGTACGGTGAGGTGGTGTCGTTCCGCGCCCCCAACCTCGATTTCCCCGACGCCTACCTGCCGCTCCTGCGTGAGGAGGGGTTCGTCGTCGACTCGTCCAAGGGGCGGCACAAGCGGGGCTCGTACTTCATCAAGCCGGCGGTGGTGGACGGGGTCCGCCGGGTGCCGGCGTCGATGTCGCCCTCGCCGCTGCGCACCCCGGCGCCGATCCGCAACCTGCTGTGCGCGCTGCTCGACAGCCCCGCGGTGCCGTTTTTCCACCCGTGGGAGTTCGTCGACATGACGGGCGAGCCGCTGCGCTTCGACAACCGCCTGCGCACCGGCGAGCCGGCGGTGCAGTGCCTGCGCGAGACGATCCGCTTCTTCAAGCGCCGCGGGGCCCGCTTCCGGCGGATCCGCGAGGTCGTGGTCTAGGAGGGAGCTAGACCCCGGGATCGACCAGCGGTCCGCCGGCGCGCAACAGGCGCGGCCCGCGCAGCAGCAGCAGCGCCCACCCAAGCAGCAGGCAGTTGCGCAGCAGCACCACCGCGAATGCCCACGCGTGCAGGCCCTTGAGCTGGTCGTACAGCGCCGGGAACACGAGCTGCGTGAGGCCCAGCACGCACAGGAGCAGCCGGGTCAGGCGCGGCCCGCGGCGCAGGGACAGGAACAGCCCGAGCGGCAGCAGCCAGACCAGGTACTGCGGGCTGAACACCTTGCCCGAGATCATGTAGATGACCAGCACCGCGACCTGACCGCGCAGCGCCCACTCGCCCAGCTCCGCCAGCGCGCCGCGACGCGCCAGCGCGCGCATGCGGAGGCCGGTCCGGACGTAGACCCACAGCACCCCGAGCAGGAGCAGCGGCGCACAGAGCTTGCGCAGCAGCGCCTCGCAGCCGGCGAGCGCCGGGCCCACCGGCAGCAGGTTGTACGAGCCGTAGGACATGACAGTCTCGACGCTGCCGGGCCAGCCGGCCTGCAACAGGCCGAGCACCGCGGCGCCCGTGCTCTCAAGCTGCAGCGGCCGCAGGCCGTGGTAGCGCAGCGAGTCAAACGGCGTCAGCCCGTAGCAAAGAAGCACTCCGCCGACGAAGCTCAGGCCCGCAAGCAGGCCCGCCAAAAGCCCCCGCCCAAGCGCGCCGCGGTCGCCGGGCGCCTGGCTCGCCTGCGGCCGGAAGTACAGGTAGACCGCCCAGATCGGCGCGACCAGCAGCGGCACACCCTTGCTGACGATGGCCGCCGCGAGCAGCCCGCCGAGCAGCGCCGGCCGCCCGGCGAGCGCCGCCCAGGTCAGCCCGCACAGCAGCACCGACACCACCGGATCGAGCCGGTGGGTCGACACCGGCCCGAGCAGCAGCGCCGCGAGCGCCCCGAGCAGCCACAGCCAGTCGTCGCTGTCGGTGCGCGCCCCCGGCGGCAGCAGCGGGCGCATCCGGGTGCACAGCCAGGTCCCCAGGGCCAGGAGCAGCGCCATCTCGGTGCAGAAGAGGATCCGGTACAGCTCGCCGTGATCCCCGGCCGGCAGGAGCAGCGCCGGCAGCGCGGTGAACAGGAAGAAGCCCGGCGGGTACTCGACCAGGAAGTCGCGATAGGGCGCAAGCGGCGCCGCGGGCGTGCGCAGCGGCCCGTCGTCGTCGGGAGCGGGCAGGCCGGCGGCGAACTCGCGCTGCCAGTCCGCCCACGGTCGGACGTAATAGGAATAGTACGGCCGCCCGAGCAGCGCGTTGGTGTAGGCGTAGTACCGGCGCAGATCGTACTCATCGGCCAGGTGGCCGCGCAACAGCGTCAGCGCGCTATTGCCTTCCTGCCAGACCGTGCCCTGCCGGTAGGACTTCGCCATGCGGATGTGCTCTTCATGCGAGACGCCGCAGTTGAAGATCCCGAGCAGCACCACCGCCCACACCACCACCGCGCCGCGGCGAAAGCGCTGCTCCACCGACGCGAGCCGAGCCACCGGGCGCGCCATCGCTCAGCCGCCAGCCGGAGCCGCGTAGCGGCGGCTGCGCAGCACGAGCACGGTCGAAGGGACCAGCACGATGAGCCCCTGAATGGTCTCGGTCAGACCCACCATGAGCGGCGAGTGATCGCAGTTGTAGGGGAAGTCGAGCGTGTAGTGCAGGAGGTTGGCGAGCGGCAGCGCCAGCATGGCCGGCACAAACCGCCGCTCGGCATACGGGAGCAGCGGCAGCAGCGACAGCACGTACCACGGGTGCGAGTAGCCGTGCAGGAACAGATAGTAAAAGAAGATGAAGCTGGCGGCCCAGCGCAGGTGGCGGACCCCGCGCTCGGAGCGCAGCGCCATGTAGAGCAGGAACGCGCCGGCGAGCGCCCGGAACGCCAGCCCGACCAGCCAGGAGGCGGTGCGCATGCCGAGCACCATGTGGAGAAAGCCGCGCGGCAGGCACTCGATCGAGCGGGTGCAGTAGGGATACTCATCGCCCGGGCTGCCGAGCAGGCGGGCGGTCGTGCTCGAGTAGCGGAGGAGCCACGGGAACAGCGCCCAGCCGAGCAGCAGGGTCAAGGGCACCGCCACCGCCACCGCGCCGAGCAGGTGCCGCCGCCGCAGCGCCGGCAGGCGGAGCTGCAGCGCGGCGGCGAGCAGGTGCACCCCGTACAGACCGACCAGCAGAATCCCCGAGGCCTTGACGAGCAGCGCGCCGCCGAGCGCCAAGAGCGCGAGCCACCGCCGCCCCTTGACCACGCACAGCGCGAACAGCGCCACGCTGAGCATGAGGAAGCTGTCGTTGTGCGCGCCGTTTGCGGCCTCCAGGATGGTCAGCGGACACAATAGGACCAGCGCGGTCGCCCGGTTCCCCGCCTCGCGCGCCGCCCGCTGCCGCGCCGCGCTCGCCGGCGTCCCCGCCGCGGCCGACTGCTGCAAGGCCCAGAAGAAGGCGGCCCGCCCGGCGATCACCGCGGCGAGCAGCGCCGCCGCCATGCTGCTCAGCTGAAACAGGTGCAGGCTGAGCGTCAGGCTGTCGCCGGCGAGCCGCGAGATGAGGCACGCCAGCCAGTTGAAGCCCGGCGCGTAGGCGCTGCCCACCTCCAGCCAGCCGTAGTTCAGGCTGATCGCGGCGCGGAACGGATCCCCGTCCGGCAGCGACTGCCCGAGCGGCGCGAACATGTCCTTTTGGTAGACCTGCATGGCGCGCCCGATCGCCGCATAGGCCAGCCCGTCATCGGCGAGAAACGGCGGAACCGCGGTGGCCAGCAGGTTGCACGCGCCGCCGACCAGCAGCACGAAAAGGAGCGTCGGGCGCTCACCTGGGCGCGGGCTGCGCGCGGCGCCGTCGCCCCACAGCGGGGTCTCCCCGCACAGCCCGGCAAGACCCAGCCAGCCGAGGGTGAGCAGCGTCAGCGCGACCAGATACGCCGGCGCATAGGCGAGTCCGGTGGCGAGCGGCGGCCAGTTGCTGCAGCGGATGTGATCGATGCGGTAAAGCTGCGCCCCGAGCAGCATGACCAGCGTCCCGGCCACCGCGCAGGCCGCGTACACACCCTTGCGCGCCGACCCGCCGACTGCGCCGAAGCTGCGCGCGGTCACGGCGTCCCGGTCGGGCGGCTCGCTCGTCGCTCCCCGCCCCTGCCGCCACCGCTTGACTGCGCGGGCTGCGCACCGCTGTGACCGGCCGCTGCCGCACGGAAGACTGGGGCTTGGTGCATCGTCTCGGCGAACTCCTCTTTGCGCTCACGGCCACGGCGGCTCGACGCCGCGGCGCCAGGATATTAGTCAAACGTCGGTCAAATGGGCAGAGATTATTTACCGGTGGCGCGGCGGCCGCTCGGGCGAACGCGGGGTGAACACCGGACGAACTGTGGTAGGGTCGCGGCCGATGAAATCGGCGCGTTCGGCGACCTCGGAGCGGGCCCGGGGGCGGCTGTACCTGGGTCTCTCGATCGTCCTTCTCATCTTCTTCAACTCGGGCTCGGACTGGATGCGCGCCGAGAAGGGCCACATTCGCGGCGGCGGCGACCTTATCACCCGCGGCTTTGTCTGGCCGCCGTGGCGGGCCCTGCAGCTTTATGTGAGCCACGACAGCGATGAGCACCTGTTTTTCGAGTACACCAAGCTCATCCTCGGCGAGCCGGCGGACCTGCACTACATCGCGGCGGCGAACCTCGGCAACACCGCGGCCATCGAAGCGCAGCTGCAGCAGAAGTTCGCCGCGCGCCCCGGCGGTCACTCTCCGTATAGATATATCGCGGTCGGCTACCCGCCGGTCGGCCTGCTGGCGCTCCTGTTGCCGCGGCTTGTGACCAGCACCCTGCACGGGTATCGCCTGGTGTTCGGCGCGCTGATGAGCGTCTTTTTCCTCTGCACGATGGCGCTCGGCTGGCGGATGGCGCGGCGCAGCGGCTACGACTTGAGCTCTGCGCAGTGGCACAAGTACACGGCGCTGCTCCTTTTCTGCGTCGGGCCGACTTTGATGATGCGCTATGACATCGTGCCGGCGCTGCTCACCGCGGCGGTGGTCGCCGCCCTGAGCGAGCGGCGGGCGCTGCTCGCCACCGCGTGCTTGCTGCTCGGGATCGCGGCCAAGCTCTATCCGGCGCTCCTCCTGCCGACCTGGCTGGCGCTGCTGCTCGGCTTCTCCGGTCCGGCGCGGCGGACCGCCTGGCGGATGGTGGGAGCGCTGGCTGCCACCGGGGCGGTGATCGCCCTGGCGCTGCTGCTGCGGGGGGGCGCGATTCCGCTGTGGGCGGAGCGGATTACCTTCAGCGTCCGTCCGTTCCAGGTGGAGTCGGTCCCCGGGGCGCTGCTCGCCCTGCCCGGCTGGCCGGGATCGCTGGCGGCGTCGTTTGGCTCGTTCAACGCCCAGAGCGCGCTGGCGGGCCGGCTCCTGCCGCACTGGGATCTGCTGATCACCGCCACGGCGCTGGCCGTCGCCGCGCTGGCCTATCTCTGGGCGTCCCGGCGGCGCACCGCCAGCCCGGAGGAGCAGGGCCGCGCGCTGGCGGTCTGGACGCTGGTGGCGCTGCTGCTAAACCTGTGCGTCACCAAGGTCCTGTCCGCGCAGTACCTGATCTGGTGCCTCCCCTTCGCCGCGCTCGTCCCCGGTCGCCGCGGGCGGAGCGTCCTTTATGGCCTGGCCGGCATCCTCTTTCTGACCCAGCTTATTTATCCGACTCTGTACGGGGCGCTGATCGGCGGCTCCGGGCTGGTCTTCGCGCTGGTCCTTCTGCGCAACTTCATGCTCTGCGCCCTGGGCGCGCTGTGCCTTGGCTGGCTGTGGCGCGGCCAGCTGCTCGGCGCGCCGGACAAGGAGGTCCCGTGAGCCAGAACCCCCGGCTCGCCGAGCTCCTCTCGGCGTACTCCGCGCTGACCCTGCGCGAGCGCCTGCACCTGAGCGTGCGCTTCTGGGTGTGCCCGCTGGCGCGCATCGCCGAGCACGTCCCCGCCGCCGGCGTGATCGTCGATGTCGGCTGCGGCCATGGCCTGTTCGCCCAGCTGCTGGCGCGGTCGCCGGCGCGCCGGGTGCTCGGCTTTGATCTGGACGCGCACAAGATCGAGCTCGCGCAGCAGCTGACGGCCGGCGGCGGCGGGCGCGCCAACCTGCAGTTCCACGTCGCCGATGTCGCCCACGCCGAGGTGCCGCCGGCGCAGGCGGTGACGATCCTCGATGTCCTTTATCTTGTGCCCTACGCGGCGCAGGAGGCGCTCCTTCACGACTGCGTGCGCAAGCTGGCGCCGGGGGGCGTGCTCGTCCTCAAGGAGATCGCCGAGCGCCCGCGCTGGAAGTACTGGGCCAACTGGCTCGAAGAGTCGCTGATGGTGCGGATCTTCAAGCTGACCGCCGGCGCGGGCGGGTTCTACTTCCGCCCGCGGGCGCAGTGGCAGGGGCTGCTGCAGCGGCTCGGCCTGACCGTCGAGACGATCGAGCTCGACCGCGGCTACTATCACGCCCACATCCTGTTCGTGGCGCGCAAGCCCGGGCCGGCCGCGCCGGCGACCCGAGCCACCTGAAGGGGAGCCGGGCCCGCAGGCCGCCGCGCCGCCCGTCAGTCTAGCTGCCGCCGTCGGTGCACGCCGGGGTCGTCGGGGTCGGCTGGAGCTGCTTGTAGCACGCCTGGAAGGCGATGCAGCCGTCGGCCGGCGGCGAGGCGCCGGTCAGGCAGGTGTTCAGGCGGTTGAGGGTGTCGTCGTTGTAATAGCGTAGCGCCCGCGCCAGATCGCTGGCGTTGCTGGTCAGGTTGCTGGAGCAGGTGGCGGGGTCGGTGGTCCCGTCATTGGCGATGCCCGGGCAGCGCTGGCAGGTGTTGTTGGCGACCAGGGTGAGCGTCGCGCTGACCGGCACCTGATCCTCGGCCTTCTGGGCGCAGGCGAGCGCCGCGTCCTGGGCGGCGCTGTCGCAGGCGAGGGTCGCCGGGTAGCAGTTGAGGTAGGTGGCCTCAAGCTCCGTCCGGTACAGGGCCTTGGTCGCCACGCACTGGTCGTACTCGGCCTGGCGCAGGCAGGCGGCGCGGCTGGGATTGCAGCGCTGGTCGTTATCGCGCTTGCGCCCGCACAGCGGGTCAGAGGGCGTGTTGGTCGTGCCGCCGCCGCTGCAGGCGGCAGAGAGCACGAACAGGCCAATCAAGAGGGAGCGGAGCGTGGAACGGGTCATGAGTGAGGTCTCCCGAGGTGAGGGTCATACGCGGGAGGTCTTGCGACTCCTGCGCCGGCTGGCCGTACCCGGTGAGCGGCCATCCGGCGGCCGGCTATGATTATAACATATATAACGACATAAATTATAACCATTAATCTTACAATGGGTTGGCACAGGCTGGCACAGGCTCTCACCCTGGTGCGCCGCGCTTTGAGCCAGCCCGAAGGCGTGTCATAACGGCGGCGTAAAAAAGTCGTAGCTCCGGCTCAACTCCCGACCAAGGAGTCTCCGTGTCCTCGCCTCGCAGCGCCGATCGCCTGCCCACCGACTTCCTGGCCCAGCTGGCCGAGCGCCTGCCGGCCGAGCGCTACACCCAGGACCCCGCCGAGCTGCGCGAGTACGGCCGCGACTGGACCCGGGTGTACGCGCCGGACCCCTCGCTGCTCGTCCGGCCGCGCGCCACCGCCGAGGTCGCGCAGCTCCTCGCCCTGTGCAGCGCCCACCGGGTCGCGGTGGTCCCCTCGGGCGGCCGCACCGGGCTGGCCGGCGGCGCGATGGCCCCCGCGGGCGAGGTCGTGCTGTCGCTGGGGCGGCTCGACCGCCTGGGTCCGGTCGACGAGCTGGGCCTGACCGTGCGCGTCCAGGCCGGCGCGGTCCTGGCGGAGGTGCACCGGCACTGCGCCGAGCACGGGCTGACCTGGCCGGTGGACCTCGGGGCCAAGGGCTCGTGCCAGGTCGGCGGCAACATCGCCACCAACGCCGGCGGGGTGAAGGTCATCCGCTACGGGCTGACCCGCCAGTGGGTGCTCGGGCTGCAGGTGGTTACCGCAGCGGGCCAGGTGCTGGAGCTCAACGGCGCGCTGGAGAAGAACAACACCGGCTGCGACCTGCGCCAGCTGTTCATCGGCAGCGAGGGGACCCTGGGCGTCATCACCGAGGCGACGCTGAAGCTCGTGCGCCTGCCCGCGCAGCTGCACGTGCTGCTCCTGGCCGTCCCCGATCTGCAGGCGGTGCTGGCGCTGTTTGCCCGGCTGCGCCGCGGCCCGCTGCCGATCATGGCCTTCGAGCTGTTCACCGCCGCCTGCCTCGACCGGGTGGTCGGGCACCGCGGCCTGCGCCCGCCGCTCGCCGCGCCCGCCCCGGCGCGCCCGCCCGGGGTGACCGGCACCGCCGGCACCTGCTACGTCCTGTGCGAGCTCGAGCGCCCGACCGGCATGCCGGTCGAGGTCCTGCACGACCTGTTCGGCGAGCTGCTCATAGATAGTGGCGCGGGCGGCGCGGGGCTGGCCCTCGACGGCGTGCTCGCCCAGAGCGCCCGCGAGGCCGCCGAGCTGTGGGCGCTGCGCGAGGGCATCTCCGAGACGCTGGCGCGCACCGGCCTGCCCCACAAGAACGACGTCGCGCTGCCGATCGCCGCCCTCGCCCCGTTCTGCGCCGAGCTGGAGCAGTTCTTCGCCGCCCGCTACCCCGGCTGGGAGCTCTACATCTTCGGCCACATCGGCGACGGCAACCTCCACATCAACGTCATGAAGCCGGCGGCGCTGTCCGAGGAAGAGTTCCGCGCCCGCACCCGCACCGTCGATGAGGAGCTGTTCGCCCTGGTCAAGGCCCACCACGGCAGCATCTCGGCCGAGCACGGCATCGGCCTGCTGAAAAGAGACTACCTGCACTACAGCCGCTCCCCCGCCGAGCTCTTGCTCCTGCAGGCGCTCAAGCGCACCCTGGATCCGCACAACATCCTAAACCCCGGCAAGGTCATCGAGCCGTGACAGCGGTCATCGCAGGAGCTTCTCTGTTCGGGGCGAGCGCCGCCGCGCTCCTCTCCGGAGCGGCCGTGGCCTTTATCCTGGTCTTCATGCTGGGCGGCGCCGTGTACGTGCTGGCGGGGGCCCTGCTGCGCACCCGCGCCGAGGTCGCCGCCGTCCGGCGGGCGCTCGCCGCCGAAGCGGCACGGGCGCGCGCCGCCGAGCAGCGGACCGCGGACCTGCTGACCCGGCAGCCCCCGGTCGCCGCCGGCGGGCGGACCGCGGCGGGAGACAAGGACGAGCGGACCGCGGCCCTGCGCGCCCTGCTCGACTCGGTGCCGCTGCTCATGGTGCTGGTCTCCCCGTCGGGAGAGCCGGAGTATGTGAACACCGAGTGGACCCGCATGCTCGGCTACCCGGTGGACGAGCTGCGGCGGCGCGGACTGGCCGAGCTCTTGGCGGCCGACGAGGGGAGCGCGCTCGCCCTGCACAAGCTGCTGGCGGCCGGCGCGCGCGCGTTCCACGAGCTGCAGGTGCGCGGCCGGGACGGGCAGCTCTATGATCAGGAGTGGACCAGCCTGCACCTGCCCGACGGGCGCACGATCTACATCGGGCGCGACATCACCCAGCACAAGCGCGCCGACGAGGCGCTGCGCCGCAGCGAGGAGCGCGAGCGCGCCCGCGCCCGCGAGCTGGAGACCCTGATGGACGCGGTCCCGGCCGCGGTCTGGGTCGCCCACGACCGCGCCTGCGCCCGCATGTCGGGCAACCGGGCGTCGTACGAGCTCTTGCGCCTGCCCACCGGCGTCAACACCTCGCAGACCGGGCCGGAGGGCGAGCGGCCGCGCCACTTCCGCGTGCTGCGCGGCGGCCAGCCGGTGCGCGGCGACGAGCTGCCGATGCAGGTCGCCGCGGCGCGCGGGGTGGCCGTGCACGACACCGAGCTGGAGCTGGTGTTCGACGACGGCACCCGGCGCTTCATCTACGGCAACGCGGCGCCGTTCCTGGATCAGAAGGGACAGCCGGCGGGCGCGATCGGCGTCTTCGTCGACATCACCGAGCGCCGGCTGGCCGAGCAGGCGCTGGCGCGCAGCGAGGAGCGCTTCCGCTCGCTGGTCGCCGCCTCGGCCACGGTGGTGTGGAACGTGACCCAGTCGGGCGAGCCGCTGGGCGCGCACCCGCAGTGGCAGAGCTATACCGGCCAGGACGGCCCGGAGGCGCAGGACAACGGCTGGCTGCAGATGGTGCACCCCGAGGACCGGCCGCGCCTCACCGCGGCGTGGACGCGGGCGATCGCCGGCGAGCAGATCTTCGTCGCCGAGCTGCGGCTGTTCCACCAGCCCTCGGGCCGCCACCGCTACTGCCTGGCGCGCGGCGTGCCGCTGCGCGGACCCGCCGGCAGCGTGCGCGAGTGGATCGGCACCCTCACCGACATCGACGAGCAGCAGCAGGCCGAGGAGGCGCGGACGCGGCTCCTTTTGGCGGAGCAGCAGGCGCGCGCCGAGGCCGAGCGGGCGAGCCGGATGAAGGACGAGTTCCTCGCCACCGTCTCGCACGAGCTGCGCACGCCGCTCACCTCGATCATGGGCTGGGTGCACATGCTGCGCACCGAGACGCTCGACGAGCAGACCCAGGCCATGGCGATCGAGACGGTCGAGCGCAACGCCAAGTCGCAGGCCCAGCTCATCGAGGACATCCTCGACGTCTCGCGGATCATCACCGGCAAGCTGCGCCTGCAGGTCGGCGTCGTCGACCTGCTGTCGATCGTGCAGGCGGCGATCGACACCGTGCGGCCGGCGGCGCAGTCCAAGGACCTGGAGCTGCAGCTGCGCACCCTGCTGGCCCCCGACGAGCGGATCGTGCGCGGGGATCCCGGGCGCCTGCAGCAGGTGGTGTGGAACCTGCTCGCCAACGCGATCAAGTTCACCCCCAGGGGCGGGCGCGTCGACGTCACGCTGGACAAGGCAGGGCCGGCGGGCAGCGCCCGGCTCGTCGTGCGCGACAGCGGCCAGGGCATCGAGCCGGACTTCCTGCCGTTCGTGTTCGACCGCTTCCGCCAGGCCGACGGCACCATGACGCGCAAGCACGGGGGCCTGGGGCTGGGGCTGGCCATCGTGCGCCACCTGGTCGAGCTGCACGGGGGCGCGGTGCGCGCGCACAGCACCGGGCCGGGTCAGGGGGCGGAGTTCACGGTCACTCTGCCGCGCGAGATCCTGCCGGCGGCGATCGTCCCCGGACCGGCGCTGCCCGGCGGACCCGACCGCGGCCTGGCCAAGAGCCCGTCCGGCCAGCCGACGCCGGCGCCGCTGCGCGGCCTGTCGGTGCTCATCGTCGACGATGCGCCCGACACCCTGCGCATGCTGACGGTGCTGCTGGAAGAGGCCGGCGCTCGCGTGTACACCGCCGACTCGGCGCGCGCCGCGCTGGCCCTCATCCCGCAGAACCGGCCCGACGTGCTGGTCTCCGACCTGGCGATGCCCGGCGAGGACGGCTTCTCGCTCATCGCCAAGGTGCGGGCGCTGCCGCCGGAGCTCGGCGGCGAGATCCCGGCGATCGCGCTCACCGCCCACGTCCGGCTCGCCGACCGCGCGCGCGCCCTGTCGGCCGGCTTCCAGATGTTCATCGCCAAGCCGCTGGAGCCGCAAGAGCTCCTCTCGGTCCTCGGCGACCTGACCGCCCACCGCCGCCCGTGAGCGCGGCCGCCAGCGTGAGCGGCCGCCGGCGTGCGCTCACCGCGGCCGCGTCAAAAAGCCGCCAGCTCTGGCTCCGGCTGGCCGCGCCCCCTTACTCGGGAGCGAGGCTGCGCGGCTCCGGCGACCGGGCGCCGGACGGGTCGGGCGGCGGGCTCGGGGCCGACGGCTCGGGCGGCGCACGCAGGCTGCTGAGCAGCGACGCGACGCGCTCGGCGCCGACCGCGAGCACGGCGCGCAGCCCGGCCTCGGCGATGTGCCGGGACAGCGCCTCGGGATCGCGCGCTCCCTGCCGCGCCCGCTCGATGGCCGCGGGCCGCACCAGCTGGATGGTCGGGTCGGGGCTGCGGCGCATGAACCGCACCGCGACATCCGGGTTCTTCATCTGCAGCGGCAGCTCGGGGTGGAAGGCGACGATGAAGTAGCCGACCGGCGTGGTGCGATCGGCGGCGTAGCGGGTGCGCAGCTCGCTGATGAAGCGCTCGAAGGCCCGCGCCTCGACCCGAAGCAGGGGAAAGATGAGCAGGCCGACCTCGATCTCGTCCTGCGCATCGAGCTCGCGGATGAGCCCCGCCACCCGCGGCGCGTCCAGCGTCCGGTCGAGCAGCACCTGGCGATGCAGGCGCCCCTCTTCGCGGCAGCCGCGGGCGTACGGGCAGATGTGCAGGCCTTCGATGAACTCGCGCAGGTAGCGGTCGTTGCGGGCGAGCGCCTCGCTGACAATGGCAGTTGAGTCGGATGGCGACTCCGCGGACGGAAGCATTGGAGCTAGCTTAGCATGCCCGCTGTCCCACCTTGTAGTCCGCCGCGGTGGCGGCCCGGGTTGCCGGCACTAAAAAGGAGTCTGCTATTCGTCTGCCTTGGGCGGCTTGGGCGACCTGGTCGACTGCGGCGGCCTGGGCGACTGGGTCGACTCGGGCGACTCCGGCGGGAGCGCCGCGGCGGGCGCGGGCAGGGCGGGAGTCGTCTTGCCGCGCAGCCGGCGCAGCTCCTCCCGCGGGGCGCGCCCGGGGAGGGC
>Ga0075158_10002289_pt1 | contig 13987 bp, 10 predicted proteins | sample JI91814BDNA_FD_70968 | JGI IMG/M metagenome (GOLD analysis project Ga0075158, IMG submission 70968) | Wastewater effluent complex algal communities from Wisconsin, to seasonally profile nutrient transformation and Carbon sequestration -... | ecosystem: Engineered > WWTP > Effluent > Algae... | reverse complement strand
TAGGTTAAATAATTCAATTATGATGTCATTTTCCTGATTATTATATTAATTTTTATCATGGAAGAAATATCATATCCAGATCAATTATAGAGTTCGTTCAGCGATTTAAAACACAAAGTAATTTTAAAAGACAACAAGTTTCAAGCTGTTTTTTTCGCGACTTCAAAAGAATTTTGCAGAGAATCCTTATATTTACGATCAATGTCTTGGTTTCATTACAGACATTCTTAATTTGATGAATTCTAAATAAAAATTGCTAATTTCTTAATTCGAATCATTGCAAAAGAAAGAAAAATCAATGGTTTCTGATTAGTATTAAGGTAATCCTTTTGTTTAGGATAATGAAGAGTAGTATTCATCAGTTGAACAAAAATAATTAGAAAGAAGAAGCTCTATAATAACTGATCGTAATTTTAAAAGTTCATCATAAATACAAAAATACACTATAACAACAATAGAATTAAATGAATATGTCTGAAAATTTTAAAAAGAACATTAATAATAATTTAGAACTGATGAAGAAAGAACTTCAAAAAGTTAGAGACAAAAGTCAAAATCGGAAGAGATCATTAATTCTTATGAAAAAAAGTGATGAAGATTTGAGTGTAGATGAATAGTTAAATGGTGAATTGAATATCATTTTGGTTCAAATCGAAAGTTTGACCGACACTATCAACCAACTTGAACAAAAAAACACAAAACACATTTTGAATGAATAGAAATTAAATAAAATTATTACAATCAAAAATAAAGAAATTGAAACACTGCAAAGATAAATATAAATACATAAAACAGCTCAAACTATTTCAAATGAGAAAGTCAATGAATCATTTTACAACGAAGAATCACTTATTCTCAAAAAGTAATATGAAATCAGATTAAGTCAGTTAGAAGCTAAACTTAAGAAAAGAGAAAAAACTGTTGACCATTTATCAAATAAATTGGAGGCAGTTAAAAAGGACTGTATTTGATAAAGAAGTGTTAACTTATCATAAACCAAATCTTCTATCAGTCAAAAAGACAACTTTTAAAAAATATACTTACTTGAAAAAAATTTAAAATCAGCTTTGTATATGAATAGAGAACTGGTAAGAATCAATCAACTTCTTAAAGAAAAATTAATTCAAATCAGTAGAAATAAAGATATTTTAGATGATGAAAAACTAATGGTATAGCCTTAAAAGAACACAGAGAACATGATACCAATCAAAAAATAAGTGTCTTCGATGAGATTTCAGTAACGTTTTTCGAAGTTAACAGATCAGTCAATGCTTCATTCCATTTTAGAGAGTGAGTAAAAGGAATTAACTTTGAATGCAATCAACTAGCATTTGATCGAAAAGATTAAAGAAAAAGACCAGTTGTGTGTCCAAATTTGTGAAAAGTATGAGCGTATATTAAAAGAAATGAGAAAAAAAATGAATATTGCAAATTCTGATAGTTAATTTTATTTTTATTTAATCCTTTCATTTCAAGAAATTATAAAGAAATTAATTTTTTAATTAAAAAACGTTTTATATTAATCATGAAGTAAGTGTATTACTTTCTTTTTTTTTCATTCATTCTCATGGATAAAAAATTACCTAAAGAAAACAAATTGCTTAAAATCCTGAAAAACGAAAATGACCTAAAAAAATTTTAAACTTCAAACACAAACTGCGTAATCTTTATTTATGAATAATGGTGCCAATTTTCTCTTAAAGGATTGTAAATTTTCAAAAAGTTTGTGACAAACCAAAATTTTCAAAATTTGAATCTCCCGATAGGATTTCTTGACACTCATGAACTTGATGAGTTCAAACAATATCAGGGAATCGACAAAGTCCCCCGAATATGGCTTTATTAGGGAGGAACTTGAATAGATTACGAAGATGAGATTGATGAAAAGAAAATTTTTGATTTCATCTTGGAGAAAGTTGAAATGAACACTGTAAGAGAAGTAGATGATTTATGAGTTATAATGGATTTGGTAAATGAAAAAAATAATTTGTTTATATACTTTGGAGATAAAGAGGGAAAATTTCATTAGTGATTTCATTTGTTCTCGGAGGGACATTATTATAATCCACAAACTACTTTCATCCAATCCAATAATCCATATATATCTAATCACCTTGATTTAAAAAAAAATAGAATTTATTTCCTAAAAAAAGATAGGAAACCAATTACTTATAACAAGGCTTACAAAAGAGAAAGATTTTTAAACTGGATTCATGTTCATCTAACTCCATAAATAAGAAATGTGTCGGAAAATCAATATGAAAAAATATTAAAATTTCCGAATCCTTATTTAATATTTATAGAAACATCTGACTAAGAATAAATTAAATTTTCAGAAATTTTAGAATAATAACATGAAAATTTTGAAATTTTAATTTGTCTCAGGAAAACAGTACATTGCGAAGAATTCATATAAGAATTACCTTTCGATAATTTTATAAAATCTTAAGTATTGATTATTAGTTTTAGCAAGGATAAAAAAGAGCCTCTTTTCTTTGTTTTTAAAAATGAATTGAATTAAGATAACTTGTCAAAATTTGTTTCTGATTTCAAAAATAATAAAATTCATTATGATGTGATTAGTGAAAATCTTTGATTAGATAAATAAGGATTGATCTAAAAAATTAGTTGAAATTTATTAAAGGATTATTTTGTGGAAAACCATAACAAAGATATTGTTGTACTATTTTACAATTCAAAAAACAATAAAGAGATATTGGGCCTATTTGAATAGTTCATTCAATAAAATTATAGTCAATAAAACGTAAAATAAATAATAACATTTGCGACTTATGATACTTTGAAAAATTCTTATGAATTATTCAATATAGAGCATGTACCACTTGTTAAATTTTTCAAACATGCTAGTATTAAGGACTAAGTGGATTTTAAAATCGATGATGTAAATTTTGAAGAAAAACTCAGATTGTTTTTACATGACTCAACTACTTGCAATCTTGAATTTGAAATGAGTAATTCCTTGTAATTAATTATTAAGTGTAAAAAATATATATATTAATATCAATCAAATTAAACATGTAAAACAAAGTGTTCTCCTTCAATCAACTCAAATTTCTTTCCTCCTAAGAATAAATCTATTTTTTCTTGTTTTTAAATCTTTGTTAAACTCATGGATGAGAAGACTGCTAATAATTTATCTTTGAAATTTTCATAATTTTCAATTTTCGAAGGATTAAAAGTAACTGAACCTAAAGAAATAATCACATTAAAGGATTAATGTTTGATTTCATGTTATTAGATGTAAAAGGTATTATAGGCAGCTTCATTTTTTAGAAATACAGGTTTCTTAATAACTTAATCGATGTTCTATTTATTTGAAGAAAAAACTTCTTTTAGATTAGCTGAAGATTCGGGGAAGTCTAAAATAATAGAGATCTAATCGTGAATGTCAACCAATCCATCTTTTCTGGATTTTTATATTCTTGATGTAATTTCTCTGGATAAATATAAAGAATCCAATTCTGGATATTCCTTTATATCAAGATCATAAACGAAATCTTCTTCTCCAGAAATCAAGTGATTTTCAGAAGGTTATTAAACGATTTGAGTCACGACTAATAAATTTTCTTCATTTAATTCAAATTACTCATTTTATGTGCCGAATTGAACTTCTAAATGAACTTATCTTTTCTTTAAAAATTCATTGATATTTTCTTAAGACATTTTATTTATCTATGGGAATAATTTTCCAAATTTAGACTTATCTGTTATTTGTTCTTTCAAAACTTCTATATTGGGTTTGAATGAAATTTAAACGAATTTTTCAAATTCATCTCCGAAAACAACTTCCTACACATTTCCTTCTTCTTTAATATATGGTTCGAAAGTTTACAAAACTTTTTTAACTTCATGATGTCTTGGATGAATTTCAATGTGTTTGAAAGGATACTTTCTGGATATATTCCTTAGATCTCTTTCTTTTCGAATTGAACTAATCAGCTTCTAGAAAATTTCAACTCCTTCTACTAGTGTTTGATTTTTGAATCTATTTGTTGGCTTTGGAATGGTTAATAAATGAATTGATTCTTTTCTTTGATTGGAATCAGATTTCATAACTTTCTTAAGATCTTGATAAAAACTTTCGACTATAAAAGGAACGTAAGGAGACATGGATAAAATGGAACTATAAAAAGAGTGATAAAAAACGTTTAGAGAAACAAAAGCTTCCTATGGATTGTTTTCACCTTTGAATCTTTTCTTATTCATATTCACATACCAATTACTAAGTTCTCTCAAAAATTGTAATTGTTTTTGTAAAACTGTATATAGTCTATAATGACCGAATTCTTAATGAACAAATTCTAAAACATCTTATGTTTTGGCCAATATCCACTAATCAAATATGTTTTCAAAAAAATAATCTCCTTCCTCCATAAAAAGATGTTCTTAATAAATGAATTTAGTTTAGGTCAAATTTTCATATCTATTAATTTCTTAATTCAGTAATCTAATAAGTTGATACCAAGGAACAAATATTTAAGTGAGTAACTAGAATACTTCTTCATCCTTAAATCTTAAATCTTATCCTTTTACTAATGGAGAATTCATTAAGTAAAGCCTTAAAGCATCTGCCCCGTATTTGTTTACTAATAATAAAGGATCAGTATAGTTCATTAATCTTTTTGATAGTTTTTTTCCATCAGCTGCTTTTACTATACCATTAACTATCAAATTTTTGAATGGACATTAATCAAATAATATTGTTCCAAGAACATTCAAAGTGTAGAACCATCCTCTGGTTTAGTCTATACCTTCACCAATAAATTCAGCTGGAAATCTTTTTTTAAATTCTTCTTCACTCATTTTAAATGGATAACCTTTTTAAGCATATGGCATAGAACCAGATTCGAACCAACAATCAAAGGTTTCTGGAATTCTTTTTAAAACTCCTTTGCCCATTTTACTAGGAATGGTTATGTGATCGATATTTTACATGTGTAAATCCTCAATAATAGTATCTTTTGGTAATCCTGCCAATTCAATTAATTCTTCAACAGATCCAATGCAGACAATTTCCTCAAAGTCTTCAGATGCCCATAATGGAATTGGATTACCCCAATACCTATTTCTTGAAAAACACCAATCAACAGCATTTTCAAGCCATTATTAAAATCTTCCAACTTGGGCAAAAGTTGGTACCCATTTTGATTCTAAATTATTTTTCAAAAGTCTTTCTTTAATATCTGTTACCCTAATGAACCAACAATTAACGGCTTTATAAATTAATGGAGTATCTGATCTCCAACACATAGGATAACTATGTTCAAAAATATCATGTCTTATCAATCTTTTCTGATCTTTTAATAAGTGAATTATTAATGGATCAGCATCTTTAATGTATTTTCCTGAAAAATCTTTAACTATATCTAAAAAGAATCCAGAATCATCAACACAAACACAAGGATCATCAGGAACTATTATATTATATTTTCTGGCAACAGAATAGTCATCAACTCCGAATCCAGGAGCAGTATGGACAATACCTGTTCCAGAATCACTTGTCACAAAATCTGCACATAATACTCTAAAACAACCTTTAGATTGCATTTTTTCATAATAATAATCGAAAAGTGGAACATATTCAGTATTTTCTAATTATTAACCTTTAAATTCTTCGAGAATTTCGAATTCATTAGACTTAAAATCTTTTTTAGCTTTATAGTTTTTATCCTCACATCCAGCCAAGCTCTGTGCCGTTTTATATAATTAAACTAATCTAGATTTTGCCAATATAAATATTCTACCTGATTTGGTATCTTTAATTTTACAATAAGTAAAATTGGGATTCACTGATAATGCCAAATTACTTGGTAAGGTCCAAGGTGTTGTTGTCCAAGCTAAAAATTCAACATTATTATCACTTTTAAGTGGGAATGTAATAATAATAGCAGGATCTTTAATATTTACATAATTTTATTATGCTTCAAAATTTGAAAGAACAGTCATACAAGCATTTGAATATGGCATTATTTTACACCCTCTATAAACGAGTCCTTTTTTATAGATTTCTTTGAATACCCACCAAACACTCTCCATAAAAGATCTATCCATTGTTTTATAATCATTATCAAAGTCAATCCAACGTCCAAGTCTTTCAATTGTAGTTCTCCACTATCCTGAATATTTCATTACTATTGCCTTGCATTTATCATTATATTTGTCAATTCCGAGTTCCACGATTTCATTTCTGTTTTTAATTCCTAATTCTTTATCTATTTAAAATTCAATTGGCAAACCATGACAATCCCATCCAAATCGTCTTTCCACATGATGCCCAGTCATCGAAGCATATCTTGTTATGACATCTTTGATTGTACCAGCACAAATATGTCCATAGTGAGGAAGACCAGTTGCAAAAGGAGGACCATCATAAAATGTATATTTAGGAAGTCCTTCTGTTTCTTTGAGTTGGAGTTCAAACGCTCCGATTTCCTTCCAAAACTACAAAATTTATTCTTCCATTGTTACGAAGTTCGGAGTGTTTTCTTTAATTGAGAATTAAGTCTTTTGAAATTGTGAGTTGTTATCCCAAGACATTAAGCTTTTATAATTTTTACACATTAATCTTATTCAACGCCAAAGCATTATTATCCCCTTTTAATTTGAATAATTAATGCCTAAAATTTGTCCTTGCCAGGCCGAAATGAGCCATGACTCCTTTTTATTTGCTATTCTCATCATTGACTTAATTCTTAATCTTCCTTCACTATTAGGATTTTTATTGCCCTTCATTGCCATAATAATAAATCTTAGACAAAAAAATTATGATAATTGTTATTTTAATTTCTATGCATGGTTGCGAATAATTTCTCAATACATAACGGTATTCGTACTTTTTCTATATTTGTTGATAGTATTCCTAGCTGCTGATTAAGTGCCGAAAAAACATCAATAATATTTTACACCATTTTTTGCGAGTTTGTTGATTTTAATTGTTGTTCCCTTGATAGTCTGGAATTTTTACACGAGTTACTAATTTTTAGATTCTGTTAAAGAAATGTAGAAATTATAAGAGAATTAACAATTAAATTAAGACGAAGAAATTGATGTAAGAGGAAGTATAGGATAGTCAGAAAAAAGTGTTTAAAACGGAAATAAAATAGATTTAGAGGTTAAAGAAAATAACTGATATTTAAATTAATTAAAAATATTAATTACTAAAATTTTACTTATGTTATTAGAAGTATAAATAAATGTGAAATAGAAATCTAACAACATTTGGATTCGAATATTTAGAAATCAGAGATAATTAAATTGATGCTTTTTATCTTCCCTCTTCAAGAGATTTTACATTAAGACTATATGAAATTCAAAACTAGAATTCATCAGAAAAACTAAAAATTTTATAAATAAATCAATTGAAAGAAGAAGTGGAGTGTTACAAAAGTATTTTATTGAACAGATAAACGAATGATATGAATTCAATTTTACTGGTGAAAAATATATCTCAACCCAAAAGAACGATATTTTGAGAGAATATTAAATTATTATTTTTAAAGAAGCATTATTACTAAGATTTGAATATCGATCATCTTAATTTGAGAGTTGATTTTGAAACAAAAGAATTAATTACAAAACTTTAAGAGAAAAAACAATTTGTAATAGAAGGAATGAAAAAGTATCTTAATGAATTGATTGGAGAATCATTATAATTGTATGCCAATCAAAATGAAATCATGAAAAATGTTGGGACAATCGAGGTGGAATACAAGGAAAGAAAAACATGACTAGATCAAATGGAAAAGTGAATCAGTAGCCTCAATTTTTTTAATTAATTTTATTCCACCCAATTATTAGAGTACTAAATTAATTTAACATTAATCAAGAACAATAATGAAAGTAAAATCAGCTGAGTATATTTATGAATAAATAAACAAAACATTAAAAGAGGAACAATTTTCTTATCCAGAAAAAGAATAAGAAAAATAAATCATTGATTCCTTAAATAAATTTGTAGATTAAATTGGAGGATTCAAGAAAGTAAATGAAAAATCATTAAATACTTTATCCAACTATATTGATCTAAATCATCATTTAGTTAAAATAGAAGGTGTTGTTGTGGATGTTTTTCCAAGTCATATAAATCTTGTTGGATTCGAAAAGGATGGAGTATTAACCAATTGTTTACTAAACTCTTTATCAAAAAATATCCAAAATTTATATGAGGAGGGTAAATCAAAGGATCGCTATGGAGATGTGTGGTTTTATTTAATTTTAATACCTTGTAAAAATAAGGAAATTACTGATGAAATTTGGAATAAACTCAACATGAATAATAAAACTAATTTTTATATATAGGATAGTATACCAATGATTGTTCAAACTTATAATGATGGAGGATCTTTAAAACTTGGTCAATAATATTAAATTCATGGTTATTTGTAAATGTATGAAGAAGATTTTGATTTATGTTTGTTATAAAATTCTCATGCATCACTTGGAGATAAATTCTATCATATAAAAGAGTGTTTTTGTTTATATGAATTCACGAGATCAAATCTATATTATGAAATAGAACCATTGACAGAGAACACTTTCAAAGTTGCTTAAGAGTTTAAAAGACAATTATCATATATTTTCAATGATGACCTTGTTGCAGAATTCATTTGTTATGCATTAATTACAGATAAAATGACCAATGTAGGAGGTATTTTTTTGAATTATTTAAGTTTAAATGTATTCAACACAATCAAAGAATAAACTGAGATTTTAAGGGATTTTTTTTAAATGTATGAAATTGAATTAAATGTATAATAAATATCAGATGAAAAATTACATGAAAAAATATTCGCTAAAAAGAACAATGACTTAGAAATAATGGAGCTAAATCAAATATATCCTGGAATGAAAGGAATGATTTTAATTGATGAAAATTCATTACAGGTACAAAAACTAGATGAAGAAGCTACTAAAAACATTATGTGTATCAAAGAACTAATTGAAAGACATTAGATTCCAATTTATTTCAATGATTTCCATCCAATTGGATTTCACTTTCAAAATTCCATAATTTCATTTTCCACTACTAGATCAATATTTGCTTTTGATATCAATTTAAGATATGTTAAGAAATAATAAAATGAATTTCAGAATTTTAAAAAAGATATCTCAGAAGGAATAATATAAAGGATTCAGGTGGCGATTGAAAATTTTAAATAAAGACTTTGTAAAATTGATTTTGTAGAAGAGGATCAAGAGAAAATGCAGGATTATTTTGTCTATTAACGATAAACCAAATAAAATTTTACTTAAGAAGACTTTAAAATCATTTTAAAAATAAGTAAACACAAAGCAGTTTGGCAAAATAAACATAAAGTTGACTGGAAATGTTTCGAAGAAAGTTGTGATTTGTACGAATAAATAAATCAAAGAATTCAAGATTATGAAAAAGAACTGCATTAGAACCTAGAAACTTCTTAATAATTTTATATTACTGATAAAAATTTTATTATTTTTAAATTATCTTTATAATTATGAGAATTACAGTATACCCTTTAGGGGCTGGGTAAGAAGTTGGTAGAAGTTGTATTTTCATTTCTTTTGGAGGTGAAAAGAATATTTTATTGGATGTTGGTGTTCATATGGGATACAATGATAAATGAAAATATCCAAATTTCAATCAATTACTTTCAACTTTTGGAAAGAATTCATTAAATGAATTACTGGATTTGGTTTTAATTTCTCATTTCCATTTGGATCATTGTGCAGCATTACCGATTCTTACTGAAGAAATGCACTTTGATGGTCCTATTTATTGTTCAGACCCTACCAAAGCCATTATACCTCTCATGTTGAAGGATTACATGAATGTGACTAAAGACGGTGTTTATTAATTCACAAAACAAAAAATTGAAAATGCTTGTAAAAAGCTTTTAACAATATCATTAAAAGAAACAAAAGAAATAAAAGGAATCAAAATTACACCTTATTATGCCGGACATGTTTTAGGTGCAGTTATGTTTTTAATTGAATGGAAAGGGTATAAAGTTGTTTATACAGGTGACTATAACACTGTAGTAGATAGACACCTCAGGGCATGTTAAATCGATTAGGTTGATCCCGATATTTTAATTTCTGAAAGTACATATGGAACTGCTATAAGAGACTGGAAAAAAAATAGAGAGTTATAGTTTATGCAATAAATTAAACAAACTTTCGATGAAGGTGGTAAAATTTTAATACCTGTTTTTGCCTTAGGATGAGCTTAAGAGTTTTTTGTTTTGATTGAAGATATTTGGAAAAAAACAGGCTGGTAATATCCTGTTTATTTTTCAAGCTCTTTAAGTTCGAAAGTACATTTTTTTTATAAATTTTTTTCGTCTTGGATGAATTATAATATTAACTATTAAATAGAAAAAGAAGCCAAAAATCCTTTTGATCTAGAATATATTAAAAAATATGAAAAAGTTTACGTAAAATTAGATACTCCTATGTTAGTTCTCGCAACTCCTGGAATGTTACATGGGGGTACTTCAATGGAAATATTCAAAGAATGGTGTTCAGACCCTAGAAACAAAGTAATTATTCCTGGTTATTGTATCAAAGGTACTTTAGGAAACCATGTTTTGTCAGGAACAAAAAAAATTCAAATAGAAGGAAAAAATTATGATATAAATCTCAAAGTTTGCAAAATGAGTTTCTCTGCACATGCAGATCATAGAGGTATTGTTTCATTGATAGAATACTTGAATCCAAAAAAAATTATATTTGTGCACGGAGAAAAATAAAGAATGGAAGAACTAGGGGAATTCGTCAAAAAAAATATCAATATTGACTGTTATTGTCCTAAAAATTTTTAGATACTTGAAATAGACTTACCTCCTAAAAACACTTTTTATCAATTCGAAGAAATGGACAAAAGTGATAGTTTTGCTATAGTATCAAATAGTAGTGTTTTATCAGAAGACTTAGATGATAAAGATTCTTGAGAAAATATATTCAATGAAAATAATAAATTCAGTGATGAATATTTAGTAGAAAAAAATATATTAGCCAAGGTAGAAAATTAGAAAATTAAAGAAGTTGAAATTATGGACAAAAACGATATATTTTTCATTCACAATCAACCTTCATCATGTTAATAATTAATTAATCAGAATAAATTGAATAAATTGATTTAACATTATTTATAGATATAATATGTAGATTGAAATTCTTTATGGTTCAGAATTTGGAAATACAAAATTCCAAGCAGAAACTTTAGCAATGGAATTGATTTATTCTGGAAATAAAGTATGATTGAATTGCATGGAAGATTTCGATTTTGATGATTTATTAGAAGACAAATTGTTTATTTTCATGATAAGCACATCTGGTTAAGGAGATTTTCCCTGAAATGCTTATAAATTCTGGGAAGACCTTCTCATCGACTTTGAAAAAAATTTATTATCTAGCATGTGATATACTGTTTTTGGTTATGGAGATTCATCTTATTTAAATTTCAATTTTGCAGCAAAAATGTTGGATTTTCGATTGGCTGATTTGGGAGCTGTGAAATTTGTTGAAACTCATTTTGGTGATTAAAATTCTGAAAATGGTTTTAGTATCATTGAAAATGAGTGGAAAAAAAAGATTTTTTCATTTTTGAATCAATAACATACTGCCAATGTTAGAGATAAAATTATGAGTTTATAAGAATTGGATGGACATTTTGAACAAAAATTTTCTAATGAAACATTTATCAATAAGGGTTATGATGTTTTTTAAGTATTAAAACAAGAACTAGTAAGTGTGAAAAATTTTACTCCTTAAAAACTTCAAATATATTTAATGAACTAAAAAAAGTAAAAATTTCATCCTGGAGATGTTATGAATGTAGTATATTAAAATGAAGATAAATTAGTGAATTAACTAATCAAATATTTGGATATGAAAAATATGATATGAATAAAGATAGAAAATCCTTTTAAATAGTTAAATATATATACAGAAAAAACTGTGGTTTCAGTTACATTTTTATTAAAAAATGTAATAGACGTTTTCAAAACACCAAGCTTTGAATTCTTGAAAAAACTTGAAAACTTTTGTTAAGAAAAACTATATTGAGATAAAATTTAGGAAATGAACTACGACGATTATAAAGACTATATTATTAAATATCGAAAAAATATTCTTGAGATTTTACATGATTTCAAAATAGATTAAATTCCTTTAAAACTTATAGTTTGTTATTTTCCTTAAATACAACCTCGGGAATATTCCATCGCTAGTTCTTACCTGCAAAATAATAACTAAATTCAACTGATTTATACTAAAGTTGAATATAAAATATCACCTTAAAGTATATTAAAAAGAAACCATCAATGGTTTATGCACAAGTTATTTATCAAAACTTTCCGAATAAGATGAAATATTAGGGAAAATTGTCCGAGGTCCATTTTAATATGATTAAAAAGGAACTTAATTAATGATTGCCACAGGCACTGGAATAGCCCCCTTTTTAAGTTTATTGAAAGAATGTGAGGCTTGAAACGAACTATAATGATATTAATTGGTCTTATTATATGGATGCTAATATAAAAATAAAGATCAAATAGAAGAAGAATATATAAACTGATTATCTGATTAAAAACATATTGTATTGTTTAAGGCATACTCAAGAGATTAGCCATAAAAATACTACGTATAACACATATTAAGAGATCAATGAAAATATTTTATAGAATTGTTTAAAGAACATATGGATGATATAAGAATAAGTGTTTGTGGGACTTCAAAATTTTTGTCTTAATCAATTGAAAAGTAAAATAATAAGAGAAATTAAAGAGATTTTAGAATCCATATTTGGAGAAAAAGGTACTTAAATAATAGGTGATCTAAAAAAGTAAAAAAGACTAGTTTATGAACTTTATTCCTAATGAATTTAAAATAATTTATTAATCAAGATTCGCTCAAATAATAGCCCATAACATTGACCAAATCATTTTTGTAATCAACAGATTCTGCATTGGTTGGTTCATGTCTATCCAAATCTAATTTCAATATCTATACTAACTGAAGGTTTTCTTGGAATAATTGATTAACTTGGGTTCTTTTTTCCACCAAATTTGAAATAGCAACTATATTTTATTTTTCAAACTGCTAATTCTCAACTTAAAATTCATTTTACAATTTTTCCATTGTTTATGATATCATTTCTTTTGATTTCTTTGCTTCATCCAATTAAATTTTCGCATTATCAATTATTTTTTAATTTTGAATATTTTTATCGTTAATCTGATTTTGAATATTATTTATGTTGTTCTAAGTGAGGTCGTAGTTTTTTTGAATATCGAGTAATGTTTATTGATTTTAAAAGTAATTGGCTTGTAGCTCATTAAAATTTTATTCGACAGAATTATATTGATCTTAAATGTTAGATTATTCAGATGGAGAAATTGTTTGAATATGATCAAGTGATAAAGATATTTCCAAAATAGGAGGATCAATCATTTGAATTTTGGATGTGTATTTTGGTCTTAAATCATTTACCTATACTGAAAAACTTTAATTTTTCTGTATAAAATTTTCTATTTATTTGGGAAGTTATTCCAGCAATAAAAGTTTGTCTTCAAAGCTTTTTAAATTTTTTTGGAAATCCTCTTACTAAAGAGCCAATTTTTCTATTTCTTATTGGATTCAAAACAATTACTAAAATGAGTTGATTTCACTCTTAATTTTCTCAATCTGGTTCAAAAATGGCTCTTTAATATCATCGAATATATCCTCTGCCTTTTTCTCAACCTTTTAAAAATCTTCCTTGATTTCATCTCCCAATTTTTTAAATGGTTCTACTATCAATTTTTTGCCCAAATCTCCTAAATCATCCCAAGAAAATGTTTTAATCATTCCGATGATGATTGATAGCAGCACAAAATATAATTTCATTTATAAATTATTTTATTGATTTAAATGACAAATTCAAATGTTTCATAAGGGGTTTGGGGTTTGGGGTTTGGGGTTTGGGGTTTGGGGTTTGGGGTTTGGG